>Ga0207650_10001130_pt1 | contig 19629 bp, 20 predicted proteins | sample KBSS63metaG_FD_184325 | JGI IMG/M metagenome (GOLD analysis project Ga0207650, IMG submission 184325) | Switchgrass rhizosphere microbial communities from Kellogg Biological Station, Michigan, USA - KBS S6-3 metaG (SPAdes) (version 2) | ecosystem: Host-associated > Plants > Roots > Rhizosphere...
GCCAGTTCAACAAGGGCGATAAAATCTCCGGCACCATCAAGTCGATCACCGATTTCGGTATCTTCATTGGTCTGGACGGCGGCATCGACGGCCTGGTTCACCTGTCCGACATCTCCTGGAACGAAGTTGGCGAAGAAGCTGTTCGTCGTTTCAAGAAGGGCGACGAGCTGGACACCGTTATCCTGTCGGTTGACCCAGAGCGCGAGCGCATCTCCCTGGGCATCAAGCAACTGGAAAGCGATCCGTTCTCCGAGTACGTTCAAGAGAACGACAAGGGCGCCATCGTTAAAGGCACTGTGAAAGAAGTTGACGCTAAAGGCGCCATCATCGTTCTGGCCGACGATATCGAAGCGACTCTGAAAGCCTCCGAAATCAGCCGTGATCGCGTTGAAGACGCGCGCAACGTTCTGAAAGAAGGTCAGGAAGTAGAAGCCAAGATCATCAGCGTTGACCGCAAGAGCCGTGTAATCCAGCTCTCCATCAAGTCCAAAGACGAAGTGGAAGAGAAAGAAGCAATCCAGAGCCTGAAATCGGCTCCGGAAGCTGCACAAGGCGAGACCACTATGGCCTCCCTGCTGCGCGAAGCTATGGCTAAGCAGAACTAAGTTCTGTAAGGCTGTAAAAAGGGCGACTTCGGTCGCCCTTTTTTGTGCCTGCAATTTGTTGAATCAACAAGCGAGAACCAAGGCATTTAGCTCGGGGTCAGAACTGACTATAGTCTTGGTAAAAGCGTTACCCGTTTTGTTGTTGTTTTAATAAGGATTTCAATGAACAAGCTTATCGTAATATTCGCAGTGATAATGCTTGCAGGCTGCTCAGTCACCAGCGCCAAAACTCACGCCAGGCGCGGCGTCAGCGGCATAGAGGTCGACTGCTCCGGTCTTGGCAACGGCTGGGATAAGTGCGAGAGGCGCGCCGCTCGTGAATGCAAGATGCAGGGCTATAAGGTCATCACTCGATCCAGCGACGCCAAGGATGAGGAGGGCGACTACCTGTTCGGCTGGAACCCCGCCGGCGCGGTTACTCGCAAGATGCTCGTCATATGCAATTGAGAGGTTTTGTGTTCTATTCAGGTGTTTATTTAACCAGCAGATAAGTTTATGCATGGGCTGTTCAAATTCATCAAGTCATGCTAAAACCTTCGAAGCGCTTTTCCTAGCTGCTTGAAAAAGAAGGGAAAAATATGACGAAGTCGGAGTTGATCGAACGAATTGTCACCCATCAAGGGCTGCTCTCATCCAAGGATGTGGAGTTGGCTATTAAGACCATGCTTGAGCAAATGTCCCAGTGCCTGGCTACCGGGGATCGGATTGAGATCCGTGGATTTGGGAGTTTTTCGCTGCACTATCGTGCGCCACGGGTAGGGCGCAATCCTAAGACTGGGCAGTCGGTAAGTCTGGATGGGAAATTTGTGCCTCATTTCAAGCCGGGGAAGGAACTGCGGGATCGGGTGAATGAAGATGAGGAAGAAGGCGTCTGAGTGGCGTTAGGGTGGGAGTAAGTCATGCGTGGGATTAAACGTGTTTTTCTGATGTTGGTAGTGCTAGCTGTTGCACTGATGGTTGCAGCTTTTGTGTTGGAGAACCAACAAGGCGTCTCTCTTTCGTTCCTGGGGTGGGCCACCATGCAACTGCCAGTGGCCGTTTATGTCGTCGCTGCGCTAATCGTCGGGTTGTTGATAGGTCCCTTTTTTTGCGTATTGGCAGCCAGTGTCCGCCGTAATAAGCGAGCGTCGGCTGCGCGCGGATAAAGTTCCTCCTCGCGACCGCTTCTCCCTATGGGTTGTGTAGGGGCTATTTTCCTTCCGGGTAATCGTCAAGTGAGGCCCGCATTATTTGGAGGGGCTCTACTGAAAGCGCGCCCTTCCTCTTGCTCAGTCGAGTTAATCGATACCTTGAGCTTAGGATTTTCTTCATAAAAATCAGTCAGTTGCGGATAGATTGCCTAGGGTTGGCGTTATAAAAGCGCCACGTCAAGGTTCAAAGCGCACCGGTTATCGGGTAAAATGCAGCCCATCAACGATAGCTGGCGTCTTGCGTTTTCAGTGCTAGTAGTTAGGCGGGATTCGGCCGGCGATCTGCTACTGTGAATACCCTCATATCTGTGTGAAAACTCCTCCAGTTTTGTGTTCGAACAAATGCCGAGGCAGCAATTAATCGGCTCGCGATCAATTCTATTTGCGGGTCTTGTCTTTAAGCAATATTTGGCTTAAGCCCAGTAAGCAAAAGAATTTTACGGTGAGCGCGATGCAGATTCCATTTAATAAACCACCCTATACGGGTAACGAAGATCAATATGTAATACGTGCCATGCGCAGTGCCAAGATGTCTGGTGACGGTGAGTTTACCATTGGTTGTCAGCGTTGGTTTGAGAAAACATTCTCTTGTGAAAAAGCGTTATTGACACCTTCGTGCACTCAAGCGCTCGAAATGGCTGCTATCTTGATAGATATACAGCCGGGTGACGAAGTCATCATGCCAAGCTATACCTTTGTAAGTACTGCTAACGCATTTGTACTTCGAGGCGCGAAGATTGTTTTTGTAGATATTCGGCCAGACACAATGAATATTGATGAAACGCTTATCGAAGCGGCGATCACTACAAAAACTAAGGCGATTGTGCCCGTTCATTATGCCGGTGTTGCCTGTGACATGGATGTGATCATGGATATTGCGCAGCGACATGACTTGTTTGTCGTGGAAGATGCTGCTCAGGGCATGATGTCGACTTATAAAGGGCGTTGGCTAGGGACCATCGGGCATTTGGCTGCTTATAGTTTTCATGAAACAAAAAACTACACCAGTGGCGGTGAAGGTGGTTTGTTGTTAATCAATGATAAGCGCTTTATTGGTCGCGCCGAAATCATTAGGGAAAAGGGTACTAATCGCAGCCAGTTCTTTAGAGGTATGATTGATAAATATACATGGGTTGATATTGGTAGTAGTTATTTGCCGGGGGAATTGCAGGCCGCTTATTTATTTGGGCAATTAGAATACGCGACGCTCATTAATGATTCTAGACTCAGTATTTGGCAGCACTACCGTACGGCCTTCGCAGAGTTGGCGGCGACGGGACTGATTGAAGTTCCGACCATTCCAAATGGCTGTGTGGCCAATGCGCATATGTTTTATATCAAAGTAAAAGATATCGCTGCACGCGGGGCAGTTCTCAGCCATTTGAAGGATGCCAGCGTGGGGGCGGTTTTTCATTATGTTCCACTTCACAGCGCGCCTGCAGGTGTTTTGCTCGGTCGATTCAACGGTGAAGACCGTTTTACTACCAGGGAAAGCGAGCGTCTTATTCGTTTGCCTGTCTGGCATGGTATGACAGAGGCTGAGATCCAGCATGTTATCAATTCCGTGATAGGTGCAGTTAATGCCCTCGGCCGGTAAGTTGGATGGCTCAAACCGAGGTATGCTGATCGGCGCTTTTTTTACAAGCGCTGCTCAAGCGTCAAAGATATTGGTTGGCTTCTGTTTACTAAAATTAATCGCCGTGTACATGGGGGCGGATGGCCTCGGCAAGCTGGGTCATTTCATGAGCTTGGTATCTATCGCTGTGTTGCTGGCAGGGGGCGGTATAAGCCACGGCGTAATCAAGTACGTCGCGGAGTTTAAAGAAAGTCATTTTAAAATGTACAAATTGTTCTCGACGTCAATATTCTACGCCTTGGGTTTTTGCCTTGTGGCGTTTGTTTTTCTGCTTGTTTTTTCAGAAAAAATTTCGACGCTAATATTCGGGCGGCGTGAAGACTTCTGGATTGTTATAGTGCTGGCCTTTGCTCAATTTGTATTTGCGTTCAATATTTTGTTCTCCGGTTTTTTTAACGGTCTAGGGAAACTGAAGGTAAACGCCAGCGTTCAGGTTATTTCCAATATTCTTGTGCTCCCCATAATCTGGTGGTTAATTTCCGCATGGGGTGTGTCTGGTGCAGCGATGGCAATGGTGTCATTGTTTACCATGCCCGCGCTCATTTCTTTGTTTTTTCTGAGGAGGATGTCGATTTTCAGAATGGTCAAGTGGCAGAAGTTTGATATAACACTTGGCAGGAATTTTTCCCGATTCGGATTGATGCTGCTTGTCAGCGCCTTAATGTTTCCAGTGGTCGAAATAATCATCAGGGAATCGCTAATAACGCAGGTGGGCTATGCCCAGGCGGGAATTTGGCAAGGGAGTATCAAGCTCTCGAGCGCGTATATTGGTTTTTTCAGCGTTTTTTTAGCATCATATTACATGCCGCTGGTGTCATCGACTCAAGATAAAGCAGCGGTTAAAGCCCAGGTAGTGAAATTTCTTCTATTGGTAATGGCGGCTTTCTTAGCTGGCGGTAGTGTTCTTTATTTTGGGCGTAGTTTTTTTATCCCAGCATTATTATCTTCCGAATTTCATGAATTGGAAGGCTATATAATTTATCAGTTGATTGGCGATTTTTTTAAAGTCTCTGCTTATGTTGTTGGTTTCGTCGCGGTGGCGAAGGCGGCAACGAAACTATATATCTTGGCTGAAGTGCTGCAGGCGCTACTTTTTATCGGCTTGACATTTACTGTAGGGCGCGAAGTGGGTGGGGTGCACGGTGTCATGTATGCTTACATGCTAGCATATATCATATACTTTATGATTTCGATGGCCGGTTTTATTTATTGGGCACGTAACTGATGGGCATGCAGTTTTTTCTCCCGCTGTATCTCGTATTCGGATTTCTGGTCATCGTCGCCGCGTGGGACATACTGGGTGAACAGAAACTGCCGCAAGCGGTTGTTTCTGCTCTGATGGGGGTGCCGCTTTTCCTATTGGCAACCTTCAGGGTGGCCGGTGTGGGCAATGACGATCTTGCTTACCTGACAATGCTGCATGAAATTCCTTCAATTTTGGAATGCAGCAATATTTATTGTGATTACAGCTATACAACATTTAATATCGAATTCGGTTTCTTTATGCTTCTCTCAACGCTCGCGGCGTTAGCGAGAAACTCTTATATGTTATTTGGGGTCAGTTCACTGGCGGCGATAAGTTTCAATGTTAGGAGTATTCGGTATTTCTCTCCTTACTTTGCCTTGGGTATGCTGATTTACTTTACGCATTTTTATCTTGCGAAGGACTTGAACGCGATACGTCTGGGGATAGCCTCTGGCATAGTATTTTTAGCCGCGACGTATCTTCATAAAAAACAATATATGCTGTTGGCGTTTTATCTTGCGCTGGCGATGACTGTACACGTGTCGTCGGCTTTTTTTATAGTTCCTGTCGTGTTGTATATGCTCAGGCCAACACGCGTGATGTATCTGTTGCTCACGGTAGTTCTTGTTTTTATGACATCCTTTGTTGACTCGAAATGGTTGTTGCGGCAAATGGCGTTCATCAGTTTTATCAGTGAAAAAATTGACTCATATCTAACCACTGAAAAGTACGGCTACGCATTGCCACTTTTTGATATGGTCAATATTAAGAATTTACTTCTGATTATAGCTGGGTGGGTGTGGTGGAAAAAGCTGGAGGTAAGCTATCCCACTTTCAATCTCGTTTTCTGCGTTTTTTATTGCGCGACGTTCTTGCGAATTGTCTTGGGCGACTTTGCAATTCTTGCAGGTCGCGGGTACGCGAGTATATCAATGTTTGAATATATACTGTTGCCTATGATTGCAGTGCATCTTTTTGGCAAGAGAAATGGCTTTTTGATTGTCGCTGTCTACGCCCTCGGTGCACTTTATTTGAATCTGAGCAGCAATTTAAGGTGGACGGGCGGTTCTGAAATTTTTTTTGATTTTTTATAATTTTTCTCGGTGAGTGTATGAAGAATATTTTGCTTGTATTGGGTGGCTTGGCCATTGGTGGCGTTGAGACCTATGTTGTCAGGTTGTCTAAATACCTCAGTCAGTCCGGGTGTAATGTAACAGTTACATTACTTTCGAATAAGTATGACGCAGGCCTGTTCAATGAGTTGTCTAATTACGCTACAGTCAATATCGTAGAACATCTGCCATTTTTTCCTGCGTCCAGTTGGATAAATGCGCTGTTGCCCGTGCCAAAGGATCCGGTTATATACGATGTCGTTCATGTGGTGGACGTGTTAACGTTGGCTTATGTTTTTTTGAATAAGGCGCGGTTGAAGTTCACTTTCCTTAGTATTGGTATCTATCACTCTATGGAAATCAGTTGGTGGCGGGGTCGAAATATATATTTCAGAAAGAAAATGCTCGAATTGTATGATAAAAACGTCCACTTGACGCTGTTTCCTAATGAGCGAACCGCGGAGATGGCAGCGGCGCTTTCTGATGTCGATGTGGCGACGCTGGATGTATTGCCGCTGGGGGTATCCTTTGAAAGCTATAGTACTCGTCAACCACTTCAATCGTCTCTGCGCATCGTTTCCATAGGCCGTTTAGTCGATTTTAAAGTTTATAATAAGCATGTCATCGCACAGCTGTCAGAGCTTCGTAAACGTGCAAATTTTGAGTATTTTATCTACGGCGCCGGTCCAGAGCACGCTGCGCTTATCTCGCTGGCTGAGACATGCGGTGTCAGTGATTATGTGCACTTTATGGGCGAAGTGGAGTATGCCGAGCTCCCCAGCATTTTCGACGGCGCGTTTTGTTTCGTGGGCTCTGGTACGACGATCATTGAAGCATCTGCAGCCGGTATTCCTTCGGTGGTGGGCATTGAATCCATAGAGTTACCGCTGACGTGTGGTCTATTTTCGGATGTCTCAGGGTATTCCTACAACGAAGTGTCAGCGACTACAGTGAGAGTAGGGATTCGGGAAACAATCGAGATGTTACATAGTATGAGTCCTGAGGGATACAGCGAAGTTTCTGATAAACATCGGCAAAAAGCCAAATCGTTTGATATCGTTGAAACATCAAAGCGGTTTGTTGAGCTGTCTAATCGGACCCCTGTATTTGATATTTCAATTAATCGCTGGGTTGCCATGTTGTCATTTGTCAAGTCAGTTATTCTTCAGGGGCCTAAAGCGCTTAAGTCCCGATTTGATAGTGTGGGATGATATGTCTTTGAATATAGCGATTGTCACTCAGTATTTTTATCCTGAGAGCTTCATTATCAATGATGTTGCCGAGGAGTTGGCGTGCTTCGGGCACACTGTTGAAGTCTTTACAGGACAACCTAATTATCCCGAAGGCGATACCTACAAAGGTTATGACTCCACTGCTTGTAGTGAGCAGATCTACAAGGACAGAGTAAAAGTTCATAGGGTTCCGTTGAGGCCCAGAAAGTCAGGTGGCGCTAAAAACTTGCTTCTCAACTACCTTTCCTTTGTGGCAAATGGCGTTAGGTACTTCCCGAAACAAAACGCTGGTAAGCAATTTGACGCAATCATCGTTTTTGCGGTTTCGCCGATTACAGCAGCTATTCCTGCCATCGTGTTAAAACGTTCCAGCAAGGCTCACTTGATGGTTTGGGTGCAGGATTTGTGGCCGGAAACGCTCAAGGCAACAGGGTTTATCAAAAATCCAATGCTGTTGAAGGCAATAGGTGTCTTGGTGCGTTTTATCTACGCACGGGCGGACACGGTCTTGGTTCAATCTGAAGCGTTCATTTCCTCTGCGTCCAAGTACGTGGCGAAAGACAAGCTCGTCTACTACCCCAACTCTTACCGCGTTGCAGCCACGCAAGCGAATGCTGTTGATGGCGTGCCGCTTGAGGTCCGCCAGTTATTGCTGTCGAATTTTTGCGTGGTCTTTGCCGGGAACCTTGGGTTTGCACAGTCCTTGGAGACTATTGTCGATGCCGCCAAGGCTCTGGTGCACCTGGATTGCAAGATTGTCGTGGTGGGCAGTGGTAGCCGTTTGGATTGGATGCAGGAACAAAAACGCCAGCACCATCTGCACAATCTGGAACTCGTAGGCCGTTTGCCCTCCTCAGCTATGCCCGAATTGTTCGCAAAAAGTGGGGCGTTACTGGTGACACTCAAGCGAGAAGAGATATTCGCATTGACCATACCCAGTAAGATCCAAGCCTATATGGCAGCAGGCAAGCCTATTCTGGCTGCTCTGGATGGCGAAGGGGCCAGGATTTTGGCCCAGGCGGGGGCTGGCTTATGTTCGCAAGCAGAGGATGCCGCAGCGCTGGCCAAGAACATTGAGGCGCTCTACGAGGCTACGCCGGAAAAAAGAGCCGCCTACGGAGCGGCGGCATTCAGGTTTTTCTGTGACAATTACGAAATGAAGACGCAATGCCATCGATTGGTACAAATTATTGAAAACCGTATTGCCAACTCTTAGAGATCAATCATGAAAATATTAGTGCTGGGCGTGACGGGAATGCTTGGAAGTACCGTGTTCAAGTACATTTCCAATCACACTTCACATAGCGTTTTCGGTACTATGCGTGGCAAAGGCGGGGCCAATTACTTCGAAGAGAAGCATGCGTGCTGCTTTTATTCGGATGTTGATGTTTTGGATTACGAGTCTTTGGTAGCGGTGTTTGAAAAAAACCGTCCTGACGTGGTGATCAACTGTGTCGGCCTGATCAAGCAATTAGCCCAAGCCAAAGATCCCCTGTCGACGCTGCCGCTCAATTCAATGCTGCCGCATCGCCTGTCCAAGTTATGCCAATTGATTAACGCACGGCTGATTCATATCAGTACCGACTGCGTATTTACTGGAACGAAGGGCATGTACCTCGAATCCGATACGTCGGATGCAGTGGACCTTTACGGTAAATCCAAATTCATTGGTGAGGTGAATGATCAGCCTCATGCGATAACGTTGCGCACTTCGATTATTGGCCATGAGTTAGCAAGTAGTGCATCTCTGGTCGACTGGTTTCTGTCCCAGGAAGGTTCGGTAAAGGGCTTCACGAAAGCTATTTTTTCCGGTGTGCCTACCGTAGAGCTGGCTCGTATCATCGCTGAGTTTGTACTGCCAAAACCAGAGTTATCCGGTCTTTATCACGTCTCTGCCAAACCAATTGATAAATTTACGCTGCTGACCGAAATCGCTAAGGTCTACCAGAAAAATATCGATATTATTCCCGATAACCAATTAGCGATCGATCGTTCCCTTGACTCGACGCGCTTTCGGGAGGCCGTGGGTTATAATCCGCCGTCATGGCCGGAGCTGATTCAGTTTATGCGCGCACAGCGATAAATTAGGAGGTTTTATGTTTGATAACAAAATTTTGATGATTACCGGTGGCACTGGTTCTTTCGGTAATACCGTTTTAAAGCGCTTTCTCGACACCCAAGTAAAAGAAATTCGGGTATTCAGTCGCGACGAGAAAAAACAGGAAGATATGCGCATTGCGTTGGGCAATGACAAAGTCAAGTTCTATATTGGTGATGTGCGTGACTACGCGAGCATTTCCCAAGCCATGGTGGGCGTCAATTATATCTTTCACGCGGCGGCACTCAAGCAGGTTCCGTCCTGTGAGTTTTACCCAATGGAGGCTGTCAAAACCAACGTTCTGGGTACAGAGAACGTGCTCAACGCGGCCATTGCGAACAATGTAGAACGTGTCGTGGTGTTGAGCACTGACAAAGCGGTGTACCCGATCAACGCCATGGGTATTTCCAAGGCTATGGCGGAAAAGCTGGTGGTTGCCAAGTCCAGAATGATCCCACAAGGCGGCCCGGTTATTTGCTCCACGCGTTACGGCAATGTCATGGCCTCGCGGGGTTCGGTCATCCCGTTGTTCGTCAATCAGCTGAAACAAGGCGGCGAATTGACGGTTACCGATCCCAATATGACCCGCTTCTTGATGTCGCTGGAAGACTCCGTGGACTTGGTGTTGCATGCTTTCGAGTTTGCCGAGCAAGGCGATATTTTCGTGCAAAAGGCTCCGGCCTCTACGGTAGAGGATTTGGCGCAAGCGCTGAAAGAACTGTTCAAGCGTTTAAATGCGATTAAAGTTATTGGCACTCGACACGGTGAGAAACTTTATGAGTCGCTGATTTCGCGGGAGGAAATGGCCAAGGCCGAGGACATGGGGCGCTACTATCGGATTCCGGCGGATAATCGCGACTTGAATTATGAGAAGTACTTTGTCGAAGGCGAAACGCATATTTCCGAGTTGGATGATTACACCTCCCATAATACAGAACGTTTGGACGTCGAAGGTGTTAAAACGCTGTTGTTGAAGTTGGAGTTTATTCAGGAGCAGCTCAATGCTTAAGGTCATGACGCTAGTCGGTACTCGCCCGGAACTTATTAAGATGAGTCGGGTGATCGCAGAACTCGATAAACAGACTCAGCATATTTTGGTTCACTCGGGCCAGAATTATGACTATGAGCTTAATCAAGTGTTTTTTGACGAGCTGGACATTCGCAAGCCCGACCACTTTTTAGGCGCCGTTGGCGAAACTGCGGCTCAGACAATTGCAGAGGTGATCGCCAAATCAGACGCGCTTTTTGAGTTGGAAAAACCCGACGCCCTGTTGCTCTACGGGGATACGAATACGTGTCTGGCGGTTATATCCGCCAAACGTCGAAAAATCCCGGTATTCCACATGGAGGCGGGGAATCGCTGTTTCGACCAGCGTGTACCCGAGGAACTCAACCGCAAAGTGCTGGACCATTTGAGTGATATCAATATGGTACTCACCGAGCATGCACGTCGTTATTTACTGGATGAAGGTGTGCGTCCCGAGACCATTATCAAGACCGGGTCGCATATGGCGGAAGTCTTGCAGCATTACATGCCCAAAATTGAAGCATCGGATGTTCTGGTTCGAGAAGGGCTGGTCGCGGGGCAATATTTTATTGTCAGCGCGCACCGTGAGGAAAACGTTGATACCCCAGACAATTTGAAGGATTTGCTCGGTTCACTGAAGGCACTGGCAGACGAATACCACTATCAGGTCATCGTCTCTACTCACCCTCGCACCCGCAAGCGCCTTGAGGCACTGGGCGAGTCTCTGGATCATCCGCTGATTCGCTTCGTAAAGCCGTTTGGCCTGCTCGACTACATCAAATTGCAGATGGAGGCGTTTTGCGTGGTGTCCGACAGCGGTACTATCACCGAAGAAGCCTCGTTGCTGAACTTGCCGGCAGTCACCATCCGCAATGCTCATGAGCGACCAGAGGGCATGGATGCAGGCACGCTGATAATGTGTGGGTTGAGAGCCGAGCGCGTTCTTGATTCGGTGCGTATCGTCACCACGCAACATGTTCGTGGCGAGCGGGCGCTTGCGGTGGTCGATGATTATCTTGGCGGTGCTGTATCCAAGAAAGTCGTGCGTATTGTGCACAGTTATACTGATTATATTAATCGCACTGTTTGGTCTAAGTCGTAGGCAAGGAGCTTTACGTGCACATTTTCGTCACTGGAGCTTCGGGATTTGTCGGCAGCCGGTTGGTTCAAGTGTTAGCCGCTCGTGCTGACACTCGTGTCACTGTTGCCGCAAGGGGCCGTCATCTTACCTGCGCAACGGCCGAGCGGGTGGTTCGATTCGAGGACCTTGCAACGGCGAGTTTCTCGGCGGAACTGTCTGGGGTGGACGCAGTGGTCCATTGCGCCGCTCGTGTTCACGTCATGAACGACTTGGAAGCTAACCCCCTTCACGCATTCCGCGTGGTCAATGTCGAAGGCACGCTTAACGTGGCGCGTCAGGCTGCGGAGGCTGGGGTACGTCGCTTTGTGTTTCTCAGCTCGATCAAGGTCAACGGCGAAGGCACCGAGCCCGGTGTGCCGTTTACTGCTGATCAGCCAGGCAACCCGGTAGACCCTTACGGGGTTTCAAAGATGGAAGCCGAGCAGCGCCTTCGGGAGTTGGCCCTAACGACGGGTATGGAGGTGGTGATCATTCGCCCCGTACTGGTTTATGGGCCAGGTGTGAAAGCTAATTTTCTGAGCATGATGCGTTGGCTGCATAAGGGGTTACCTTTGCCTTTTGGCGCCATTCATAACGCTCGCAGCCTTGTAGCGTTGGATAACCTGGTTGATCTGACCGTTCTGTGTCTGAGTCATCCGGCGGCTGCCAACCAGACCTTTATGGTCAGCGATGGCGAAGATTTGTCCACCACCGCCCTGTTACGCAAGATGGCATCAGCGTTGGAAAGGCCGGCGCGTCTGCTTCCCGTCCCTGCCGTTTTACTGAATGCCGCTGCCCGCATGCTAGGCAAGCGCAGCTTGTCTCAACGGTTGTGTGGTTCATTGCAGGTTGATATCGCCAAAACGCGTGCCGTTCTGGGGTGGACGCCGCCATTGTCAGTGGAACAGGCGTTGAGGCTCACTGCCTCGGATTACATGGAAAATGAAAAGAAATGAGTGAAGGGTGGATTGTTCTTGTTGTTGCATTAACCTCATTTTTGATGACTGCTGTACTTAGGCGTTATGCGCTTTCGCGAAGCATTATGGATATCCCGAATGCGCGCAGTTCGCATTCGATTCCCACGCCACGCGGTGGTGGTGTTGCAATCGTGCTGGCGTTTCTGGCGGTGACTCCTGTTTTGGGGTGGCTGGATTTGGTTTCGGCCCATACGTTGATCGCAATGGGAGGAGCCGGCGCGCTGGTAGCCGTACTGGGTTTTATGGATGATCATGGCCATATCGCTGCCCGCTGGCGCCTGACTGGCCATTTCGCATCAGCGATCTGGGCGTTGTTCTGGATGGACGGACTTGGCCCGCTGACGGTGTTCGGCTGGGAACTGCATCTGGGGCTGATCGGGAATATTCTGGCCGCTGTGTTTCTGGTCTGGATGCTCAACCTCTATAATTTTATGGATGGTATAGATGGGATTGCCAGTGTTGAAGCCATCTGCGCGTGCCTTGGTGGCTGTTTGCTCTTTGCGTTGAGTGGTCATCAGGACATGATTTGGTTACCGCTGCTCTTAGCTGCTGCGGTGAGCGCGTTCCTGGTTTGGAATTTCCCACCTGCCAAAATTTTCATGGGGGATGCCGGAAGCGGATTTCTGGGCATTATCTTGGGTTGTTTTGCGATTCAGGCCGGTTGGGTTCAATCATCGTTTTTCTGGGCCTGGTTGATTTTGTTGGGTGTGTTTGTGGTTGATGCAACGTTCACTCTGGTGCGCCGCCTGCTACGGGGCGATAAGGTCTACGAAGCGCATCGCAGTCATGCCTATCAGTTTGCTTCACGCAAGTTCGGTAGACACCTGCCAGTGACGTTGGCGGTGGCGGCCATTAATATCGTTTGGTTGTTGCCCATTGCACTCGGTGTTGTTCTATATGGATGGGATGGAACGTGGGCTCTGGTTGTCGCTTATCTACCGCTGATCTTCCTGGCGATCAAGTTTCATGCTGGAGAACTTGAGCGATCAGACGTTATTGACTGAGCCGCACGTGCAGCCGGGCAGAACGCCTCGAAGGGCTCATGGATGGCTTTACCAAGGCAAAGCATTAGGATGTTAAGAGGTGTTTGAAAACGCTATGGATAAGTTAAGGGCCTACTTGGTCGCTTTGCCTAGACGAAAAAAACGACTGATTCAGGTCGGCACGGATGTGTTTGTCGTTTGGGCTGCCTTATGGCTTGCTTTCGTTGTACGCCTGGGCATCGATGAATTGGCCAACCCGGTTCGTCTTCACCTCTGGTTGTTCATTGCCGCTCCAGTGATTTCAATTCCGCTGTTCATTCGCTTTGGTATGTACCGTGCTGTGATGCGCTACTTCGGCAACGACGCATTGATCGCGATTATCAAGGCGGTCAGCTTGTCTTCGCTCATTCTTGGCGTGGTGGTTTACTGGTACAGCAACCATCAAAATGTGGTTCCGCGCTCCATTATTTTCAACTACTGGTGGCTCAGTCTGATCATGGTAGGCGGCGTGCGACTTGGCATGCGCCAATACTTCTTGGGTGATTGGTTTTCCGCTGCGCAACATGTGCCGTTTACTAATCGTGAGGATGGGCTGCCGCGCGTCGCCATCTACGGCGCAGGCGCTGCCGGCAATCAATTGGTAGCCGCCTTGCGAATGGGGCGTGTTATGCGGCCGGTGGCTTTTATTGATGATGATTCTAGTATTTCCGAGCGCGTTATTTCCGGGCTGCAAGTGTATAAGCCCAAGCACATTCAACGCATGATCGATGCCACGGGGGCGCAGGAAATACTGCTGGCTATTCCATCCTCCAACCGCGGTCGCCGCCGTGAAATCCTCGGGTTTCTTGAAGGTTTCCCTCTGCATGTGCGCAGTGTTCCCGGCTTCATGGACTTGGCCAGTGGCAGGGTGAAGGTCGACGATATCCAGGAAGTCGATATTGCAGACCTTTTGGGTCGGGACACGGTGCCAGCCCAGCACGAATTGCTCGAACGCTGTATCAAAGGGCAGAACGTGATGGTAACGGGGGCGGGTGGGTCAATTGGTTCAGAACTGTGCCGGCAGATTCTTCCACTGCGCCCTAAATCGCTGCTGCTGTTCGAACACAGTGAGTTCAATTTATACAGCATCCTTTGCGAACTCGAAGAGCGTATTAACCGCGAGTCGCTACCGGTCAAAATTTTACCCATCCTGGGTTCGGTGCGTAACCAATCCAAGTTGCTCGATGTCATGAAAGCCTGGCACATCAGCACTGTTTATCACGCTGCCGCGTACAAACATGTGCCGATGGTGGAGCACAACATCGCCGAAGGCGTGTTGAATAATGTCATGGGCACACTGAATACGGCGCAAGCCGCATTGCAGACGGGCGTCGCCAATTTCGTGCTGATCTCTACCGATAAGGCGGTCCGCCCGACCAATGTGATGGGCAGTACGAAGCGCCTCGCCGAACTGACGCTGCAAGCCCTTAGTCGAGAGGTAGCCCCCGTATTGTTTGGCGACAATTCAAACGTCTCGCGCGTTAACAAGACCCGATTCACCATGGTGCGTTTCGGCAATGTCCTTGGCTCCTCTGGCTCGGTGATTCCGCTGTTCCACAGGCAAATCAAGTCGGGTGGCCCGGTGACCGTCACTCACCCGAAAATCACCCGCTACTTCATGACTATTCCGGAAGCTGCGCAGTTGGTAATTCAGGCCGGTTCCATGGGCTTGGGCGGCGACGTATTCGTGCTAGACATGGGCGAGCCGGTGAAGATTGTCGAGCTCGCTGAGAAGATGATTCATTTGTCGGGCCTCAGTGTGCGCTCTGATAAAAACCCTCATGGCGATATCGCCATCGAGTTTTCAGGACTGCGCCCCGGTGAAAAGCTTTACGAAGAATTACTTATCGGCGACAACGTAGTTGCAACTCAGCACCCGATGATCATGAGCGCCAATGAAGATCATCTGGCTTGGGATCTTCTCAAAGGTAAGTTGAACGAACTGTTGGGGGCCTTGGATCAGGACGATTACTCCCGTGTTCGACAGCTGCTGCGCGACACGGTAAGTGGCTATTCGCCGGATGGTGAAATCGTCGATCTTATTTTTCAACAGCGCCGTTTGGAGCCTTAAGCTCACACTCTGTAACGCCTGGGTTTTTGACTCCTTCCAGACATCGCCTAAGTTTGAAAAGCAGCTTCGGAAAGCTGCTTCTCTTCTACCGATGTCATGGAGCGTCACCAATGCAAAATACCTACATCTCTTCCCTGATCTTTGCCGTCGTCACCGCGTTTTCGGTTGCGACCACCGCAGCCCCTTCCATCAAACCCGAAGCCCCAGCCCCTGTCTCGGCGCAGATGAGCCAGGCCGAGCAATCCGCCAAAGTCAATCTCAACGCCGCTGATGCCGAAACCCTGCGTCGCGACCTGTTCGGTATTGGTGCCGCCAAAGCCAAGGCAATCATCGCTTACCGCGAAAGTAACGGCCCGTTTACGGCGGTGGACGAGTTACTGGAAGTAAAAGGCATCGGTAAAGCGTTGCTGGAAAAGAACCGCGAAAGGCTTGTTGTCAATTAAGTAAAGGGGGCCGGTCGTTGGCCGGCCTTTTTGCCATTTCGAAACCTGTGCCTTAGCTCTTCCCCGCAGCCTGTTCATGACGCGGTTCGCCAATTTTGCGTTTTCCACTTCTCGCCAACCCCAATGCGACCATCAGGGTCGACATTGTCGCCAAGCGCTTTTGCTCACATCCATTCCCTGATGCCGTTTTACATAGCCGTTAGAAAAAAACATAGCGCAGCCTCGGTTACAGACTCGCAAGTTAACCACTCTGTATTTCCCCTCGTGCGCCGGCCTTGGCATGAAAAGTGATTACATCTACCCGAAAGATTGTTCAACAATCCCGAGGTAGCCATGACGCTCAGTTTGTCTTTAGCCGACCAGATAGCTCTGGAGTTGCGCGCCGATATCATCGGTGGGCGGCTGTTGCCGGGTATGGCGTTGGTGGAGGTGGAATTGGTCAAGGCCTATAACGCGTCGCGCAATACCATCCGGGAAGCCTTGCATCGCCTGGGGCAGGAAGGGCTGACCCGCTATGTGCGCAATAAGGGGGTGGTGGTCCGACGATTGGAGCGCGCAGAGGTGCGGGATTTATTCGTCGTCCGTCGCACCCTTGAATTGCAGGCCATAGCCCTGAGCGGTGCGCTCACCCTGCAGCAATCGGAGTGCATGCAAAACGCGATTGACGCCACCACCCTGGCTCGCGAACGTGAAGATTGGCGAGCCGTGGCGACTCACAGTTTGCTGTTCCATCAGCAGATTGTGGGGTTGATGCGCAGCCCGTTGTTCGATGAGTTTTTCGCCCAAGTCATCGCGCAACTGCGCCTGGTGTTTTGCGCGGCGCCTGATGAGCAGCGTTTTCAATCGCCCTGGCTGGAGCGTGACCGTGAGATTTATCAATTATTGGTCCAGCAAGACAAGCCGGCGGCAGGGGAGGCGATGAGCTTGTACCTGGATGATTCGGAACGCCTGTCATTGGCCCTGTTTTCCTATCCCTGATCGAGGACTTGCACCATGTACAAAGACTATCCGGCCGCTTATCAGGTCAGTAAGGGTTCAGCGCTGCAGGTCGACACTGCGTTTTATGAGCGTATTCGTGATCGGGCGGATAAACGTACGTTGATCGAGCAGTTCGAGGTACCGATTCGAACGGGCAAAGCGTGGAAGGTGCCGGCAGGGCATGTGTTTCGTGTGACCACGCCGGTGGGGCCGCAGGTGGGGGATTTTAACGTGTGGAATGCCCATGATCCGCGCGAGCGTCTGTGGGCGGCGCGTACTCGCCAGTTGCAGGGGGCGCATGTCAGCACCCATGATCGGCTGTGGTCGAACCTGCCATTTTTGCGGCCTCTGGTAACCATCACCGATGACAGCCTGGCCAGTTACGGCATCGATGAACACGGCGGGCGCCTGCACGATTTGCTGGGCACGCGTTGCGATCCCTATGTGAACCGCATGTTGACCGGTGAGGACTTCCATCACCATTGCCATTCGAACCTGACCCGTGCGGTATTACCCCACGGTCTGACAGAGTTTGATGTGCATGACGTGCTGAATATCTTCCAATGTACGGGCCTGAATCACGACGACATGTATTTCATGAAGGCGTGCCCGGCGCAGAAGGGCGATTACCTGGAGTTTTTTGCCGAGATAGATGTGTTGTGCGCGCTGTCGACGTGCCCGGGTGGGGATTTGTCGCTGCCCATGTGGGGGCCGGATGCACAGGACCCGCTGACGGTCTGCCGTCCGCTTGGGGTTGAGATCTATAAGCTGGAGGATGAACTATTGAGCGGCTGGAGCCAGCCGGAGCGTGCTGCCTATAAGGGGCAGCACGGGTTGCATATCGCCAAGGCGGACTGGGAGTAAGCAGCCCTAGCGATCCTGCGCATCCTTGGCATCCGCCTGGGCGTTGCGCTCGGCTACGCGTTTGCGTTGTTCGTCGGTGAGCTCCACCTTGTTGGCGCTGTCACGCAGCATCATCAGCCCACCGACGATCGACCCGATCGCAACCACCATAATCAACCACGCATACCACGGCATAAGGCTCTCCTTGAGGCAGCTTGCCGTGGGAGAATTTTCCCACGGCAATAGCTGCTTTGAGTAACGGGCTTTCTGAGTAGTTCAGTGTAGTCCCGTTCTGCCTCGAAACCTTAGAGCCCGGTCAACATTGCGTCCACCGGTGCATCGGCACGGTCCTGCGCGGTCAGTTGGAAATAGATAAAACCCACCGCCATAAAGCCCAGGAAGATCAGGCCGATCAGCGTGTTGAACCAGGCCATCGCCACCAGGCACACCACCGCCAGTACCAGCGCAATGCCGGGCACGATTGGATAACCCGGTGCGCGGAAGGTGCGTTCCAGCAGCGGTTCGGTCTTACGCAGTTTGAACAGGCTGAGCATGCTCATGATGTACATCACGATGGCGCCGAAGACGGCCATGGTGATCATCGCCGCGGTCAGGGTCATGCCGCCCAGGTTGATCAGGCCGTCGCTGTAGATGGCGGCAATACCGACGACACCACCGGCGATGATGGCGCGATGGGGCGTCTGAAAACGCGACAGTTTGGCGAGGAAAGACGGTAGATAACCGGCGCGAGCCAGGGCAAAGAACTGGCGCGAGTAGCCAAGGATAATCCCGTGGAAGCTGGCCACCAGGCCAAACAGGCCGATCCACACCAGCATGTGCAACCAGCCGGAGCTGTCGCCCACCACGGTTTTCATCGCCTGTGGCAGCGGGTCGTTGATGTTCGACAGGGTGCGCCAGTCACCCACGCCGCCGGCGAAGAACATCACGCCCATGGCCAGGATCACCAGGGTGAGGATGCCGCTGATGTAGGCCTTTGGAATGGTGCGCTTCGGATCTTTCGCTTCCTCGGCGGCCATGGCCGCGCCTTCGATGGCGAGGAAGAACCAGATGGCAAACGGAATTGCCGCAAACATCCCGGCAATCGCCGGGGCGCCAAACGTGTCGGAACCGGCCCAGCCGTTCAGTGCGAAATTGCTGAAGCTGAAGGCTGGCGCGACTACACCCATGAACACCAACAGCTCGGCCACGGCGAGCACGCACACCACCAGTTCGAAGGTGGCGGCGAGTTTCACGCCGAGGATGTTCAGGCCCATGAACACGATGTAGGCGCCGACGGCCGCGTGTTTCGGGTCCAGCGCCGGAAACTGCACGTTCAGATAAGCGCCGATGGCCAACGCGATAGCGGGTGGGGCGAAGACGAATTCGATTAAAGTGGCGAGCCCCGCAATCAAGCCGCCTTTCTCACCAAAGGCGCGGCGGCTGTAGGCAAACGGGCCGCCTGCATGGGGAATTGCGGTGGTCAGCTCGGTGAAACTGAAGATAAAGCAGGTGTACATCGCGGCGACCATCAACGAGGTCACCAGAAAGCCCAAGGTCCCGGCCACGCCCCAGCCGTAGCTCCAGCCGAAATACTCCCCGGAAATCACCAGCCCGACGGCAATGCCCCATAAGTGCAGGGTGCCCAAGGTGGGTTTGAGTTGTGTGTTCATTGTGCTGCGCTCCCGGAACGGTTTGGAATGATTCAAGGTGTTGCAGCGGCCATGCCAGCCTGAGAATCATTGTCGTAAAGCGACGCAACTGTCGCCTGGGGGACGGTTTGGCGTTTGAAATTTCTCGGCGTTGCACCAGAGGGGTGCGGCGGTGACTGTGCCGGCGCTATCGGGAGCAAGCTCCCTCCCACATGTTGACCGGATACATCCTTGGAATACGGTTCAATGTGGGAAGGGGCTTGCTCCCGATAACGCCCGCCCAAACGCCGAATGCCCCGGCGTAAACCCCGCATAAACCCACTCTTTACGCCATCTTTACGCCCCGCCTACCCCCATGTTTTCGTTCCTTACGCCACTCC
>Ga0207650_10001132_pt1 | contig 19626 bp, 20 predicted proteins | sample KBSS63metaG_FD_184325 | JGI IMG/M metagenome (GOLD analysis project Ga0207650, IMG submission 184325) | Switchgrass rhizosphere microbial communities from Kellogg Biological Station, Michigan, USA - KBS S6-3 metaG (SPAdes) (version 2) | ecosystem: Host-associated > Plants > Roots > Rhizosphere...
CAAAAACCGATTCAGCTGTTTCCTTTGTTTCCTCCTCCACCAATTGCAAAGGCTTTCCTGCATTTAAAAAAAACTCGGTAAGCTGCATGTTGGGTGTGCTAACAGATTGTATGAATCCTGAAATCAGGCCAGGTTCTTCAAAACGGAAACGTATATCCGTGTACCGGTCCGAAACAAATAATACTTGCTGCTCCGTTCTGCTGAAAACATCAATCCAATTTGCCAGGTTTAATTTATCCATTTTTCAAAATTTTAAATCCGTTTTACTAAACAACTTCAGGTCTTCTTCACTGCAGCTTTGCATAAAATTGAAAATTTATGGACTTACTTCAACTGGATAGGTTACAGACTGCAAAAAGCACTGTATTAACTGTCAAAAAAAGAAAACGGATTTTGTGGCTTTCATTGGTTTTTTACCCGTTAGGCGTATTTAAAATATGGCGCAGTAAAACAAACATTTGGCTTAGGCTAGTGTACACAGTTATAGGACTGCCATTGTTTTTACTTGTATTTGGTTATGCAACCATTATAATTTTTGGTGCTTTCCTTTCACCAATTGATCGAACTGTAGGTCACCGCACCGACAGAACAATTATTAATGGCGAAGGTAATTATTCGGCATCTTTTGTTAAGACTGCTGCTGAAACCGGTGGTGCATACGAACTGGTTCGCGTGGAACTGGAACCAAATGGAGGAAACGATTGGCATTATCATTCTAACTTCCAGGAATCATTCACGGTTTTGGATGGAGAAGTGCGCATCGGTCAAAATGGAAAAGAGGTTTTATTGAAAAAAGGTGATTCAGCAACGGCAATCAAAAAAGCAATGCATTTTTTTAAAAATGCGCAGGGTGAAAAGTCAGTATTACTGGTGAGAGTTACACCGGCCGCCGGGTTGGAAAAAACCTTACGAGTGGCTTACGGTCTTATCAATGATGGTTTATTAAAGAACGATATGACCAAAAATCCATGGCATATGGTACTCCTGTTAGCTTACAGTGAAACGTACTTACCTGTAATGCCTTCATGGTTCCAGGAACCTTTGATAAACGCACTGGCAAAAATTGCTCAATGGAAAGGTGAGGATAGGGAACTGTACAAATATTTTAAGTAAACTTAATGATGCGGGTTCCTCGGTTTAGAAGAGGAACCCTGCCTTATCAGAATCATTTATGTTTGAACTTAATCCCCTGTTCCAAGACACTACAATTTCTTTACAATTTATACGGCCTCACTGTAAACACAGCCATTCAGTTGTATAAACTTTACCCGTTATAACTTACACCAGGTACCGTTCTTTGATCAGTTTTATATGGTGAAGAGTATGGCCAAGGATTACAAAACCTAATGCATTTGGGTCGATTGTATAATTATTTACTGTACCCTTGTTTTGCAAATGGTCATCATTAAAAGATTCGAATAATTTTTTTGAAGATTGTTGCACTGCGCTGAATTCGCTCATTAGATGTTCTTTAGTTCTTTTATCGGCATAGGCATAAAGCGCATAATCCTTTTCTTCAAAAGACAATAGTGGCTGGTTGGTGTCCCTGCGGGCAATAACCAGCGCACGATTGCATAAAATTCGCTCTGCATCTATCAAGTGTTGAACAACACCTTTAATAGTCCATTTGTCTTTTGCATATGCATACATCCATTTTTCATCATCGATAGTTTTTAAAAAAGCGAGTGCATCAAATCGTTGGGCAAAAGCTTCGATCAAATCATCCTGCGGTACCAGGCTAATTTCCTCGTGAAGATGCTGAGGTAACGTTTGCAGATCAGGTTTTGGCATTGTATAAGTTTTTACAAAAGGTAAAAAAACCAAAGCACATTTCAACAATTGGCAGCAAGTTCTTCACAACAACCAGCCTTTTATTAAACTGTCACTGTAGCTTTTGAGGTATAAACGTTCTTGTAAGTTTTGTTGTAGATTTTAGAAGCCACATAACTGTAGTGCAACGCCGTTGAAGAGCATATAAACCCTGCAGCAATTACTAAAGTTCGTACCCAATTCATATTGCGCCATTGCTCCCAGGTAGTTTTTAACTTGTATACATCAGTCACATCGGACCAGAACATAATTTCATTACGTGGATAGAAATATTTAAAGGTCATACCCTCACCAACCAGGTAAAGTATGAACGCAGATATAAGAAACCACCGCACTTGTTTTCCCCGTTTCCAAAACAGAATGACACAAAGCAATCCAAGTAATTGATTTATGGGAGAGAAGATGCGAAAGAAATTACCTGGATTGGAATGTTGGTAATATTGTCTTGCGATTTGCAATGACTCTGGAATAGTACTGCCCCATGCTGGTACATCAACAATTGAAGTATACATGTTGGTAAGCGTAAGTCCAGCTGCGATGCCCATAGAGGCGAAGATGATAATTCGTTTCATTTTTTTTATTACAAAATTGCGTCCAGGAAAAAGGGAATCATTGTATGTATCGGACATTATTGAAAAATATGCCCGGCCAGGTGCCCTTTTTGACGGCGATATTCACCCGGTGTTAACCCCGTGAATTCTTTGAACTCTCGAATAAAATGTGCCTGGTCATAATAATTGCAGTGGTAACTAATGCGGGTCAATGTTTCATGGGTGTGATGCATAATTTTGAGGGCATGAACGTAACGTTTGTATCGAATCAGCGCTTCAGTAGACATACCGAAAATTTCCTGGGCTTTTCTATTTAGCTGCCGTGAAGAATAACAAAAGTTCGCGGCAAGCGTGGATACATTGACCGGTTCCGGTGTTTCATTAATAAAATTGGAAATGGCCATTTCCTGTTCATGTACGGGACAAAGTTTTCCAATAATCCATTGTTGAAAGAGCTGCACCTTTTGTTCAAAAGGACCAGCTTCAGCTAGCTGCTGCCATAAACTATTGAACTCTTTATTGACCAATTGCAGATCTGTAATTGCATTTAAAAACTCGCCGCAGGGAACTTTAAGTAATTTCTTTACAGCTGCCGGATGCAATTCCACTCCAAAAAAAACCTGGCGACGTGGAGTATGCAGTTTGATAGGTATGTTGTTCATTCCATTTACGAAACATCTTGGTATGCCTACAGGCTGTGTTTGAATACTTTTGGAAAAAAACACATCATCCCCAAAGCTAAAGATCAGTTCCACCACTCCTTTTGGCAGAATGGTTTCATGCTGGTAGTTAGGTGCACCGGCAATTTGCCAGAAAGACCTCACAAACCGGCTTGCATTAATATGGTCACAATGAGCAAAGGAAATATCCATCCTGAAATTTAGAAAGGGAAAGTTCGTAAATACCACGAACAATAGATGAGGATGTGGTATCAATTGGCAAAAACCGGAACTGAATTGTTGAAAAGCAACAATCTTCAATTACCGAATGGCGGATACATACTTACGACTTTGGAGTGCCAAATATGTAATTACTAAAACCATCGCCTGGTGGGAGATAACGTTTTCTAAAAACAAAACTAAAAACATCAGTAGTGTGTTGATTGCAAACCTTGCGGTTAACAGAAAAACAGTTGCAAAATTCAATTTTAAAAAATCTGTATTAGCCTTTAGCTTTAATACATACTAAAATTAAACTGCTTTTTTATGAAAAAACTATTGCTTATCATATCAACATGCTTTTTCATATTGGCTTGTGAACGCTCTGACCAGGGCATGGCTATGATGCAGAATTCTACTAACATACCTGTAGCTTCATATAGTGCCATTCTTGTTGATGCATCCAAAGATGGCGGTGTTTGGTGGTACCCGCAGTCGAGTAATTTTTCACCCACTGCCGTACACCAGGGTAAGGCACTTGCAGATTACTTGCGCAATATGGGATTTGTAGTTGAGGAGGCGCCCCGCGGGAAAGTAATCACATGGTCATACCTAAGCAAATTTAGACGAGTGATTCGCTTCGGCGGCTTTGCTTCCTATACTCAAGACGAGATCAATGCTTATGATTCACTGCTATCACAGTCTGCGTCTGTATTAATTGTACAGGATCATTTGCAAAACTTTTCAAATGATGCTTTGTGTTCACATTTAGGTTTAGATTTTTCAGGATCCTTTACTGGAACAATCACACAATTTGCTCAACATACTGTTACGAATGGTGTTTCTTCACTTTCATATATAGCAGGTTCGGCCATTAGTAATCCCGATGCGGACAAGATAACATCGCTGGGATTTCTTTCGATATCAAATTCACAAAAGGTGACAACGATGGGAGTGTTGCAACATCCTCGTTCAAAAATATTTTTTATAGGCGATGGAAATGGCCTGGAGCAATTGCCACAACCTTTTACTGACAATTTAGTGAAGTGGTTATTTTAGTAAGCTATTTACAAGTATACTATTGAAGTTCTGATGAGCCAGTCGATTACGTGCAATGAACTATACTTGTACTATTAAAAATCAAATCTCTTTTACAATGTCAGAAACAACGATTTGATAGTTCTAATAAGTAAGAGCCGGATACATTTGCGATAGCCGCACATTCCCTAATTTTGAAAGGTTATTGACTATTTACCGGCAGCAGTTTTAAATTTTGATCATGAAAACAATGACCTGCAAACAACTCGGTGGCGCATGTGACCAGCAGTTTCATGCGAATAGTTTTGAAGAAATGGCTGCGCTTAGTAAAGAACATGGGAAAGAAATGTTTAACAAGGGCGATCAGGCACATGTCAATGCAATGAATGAAATGAGGAAACTTATGGCAAGCCCAGATGCCATGAATGAATGGTTTGTCACCAAGCGAAAGGAGTTTGAAGCACTACCGGAAGACCTGTAATTAAGTATTTAGTCAGACTTTACTAATTGGGTATTACTTCCACACCCTTAACGAATACTAATTTTTTTCACCTGTTTAATTTTTTCGAATGCAACCAGATATTTCGAGAAAGTTTAGACTCCTTGCATTCATTTGTTTTTTTACGTCAATTGCCGGGGTCATATACCAGCTTGTGGACGAAATGCGGCTAAACCAAAATAGCGTGTTAACCGGATTGCCTTTGGGATTAGGTTTTGGTTTTCTTGAATTGTTTCTTTTTCCAAAGGCAGGCAAATGGTTTCGTCACTGGTCTTTTACAAAATTGTTGTTTTTTAAAACACTATTGTATACAGCTATTATTTATGTCATAACCATTGCACTCACTATTATTGTTGGTTTGATAAATGGGCATAAATGGAGTGAGTTGCCCGCACAACTATTGTCTATTCAGCGCCTTGTTATAGTTGTGTACACTCTTGTAATTTATTGTGTGCTACTTTTCTTTCTGCAGGTTAACAATTTGTTGGGGGAAGGGGTTTTATGGAAGTTTATCAGTGGTAAATACCACCGTCCAAGAGAAGAAGAAAGGATTTTTATGTTCCTGGATATGAAATCATCAACAACTATTGCCGAGCAACTTGGGCATATCCGTTTTTACACCTTGCTTAACCAGATCTTTCACGAAATTTCCCAACCTGTTCTTCAGACAAAAGCAGAGATTTATCAATATGTAGGGGATGAAGTAGTTCTTACATGGAAAATTGCAGACGGCCTTGAAAATTCAAATTGCCTGAAAGCGTTTTTTATGTTCCGCCAAAACCTGACCAACAACAGCGAATATTATTTCAAAAATTTTGGTGTACGGCCTGCCTTTAAAGCTGGTTTGCATTATGGAAAAGTTATCAGTGCACAGATTGGCGACTTAAAAAAGGAAATCGTTTATAATGGAGATGTATTAAATACAACAGCAAGAATCCAAAATGAATGCAATAAGTATCAGAAGGACTGCCTTGTATCCGGAATGCTGGTACATCGCCTTACTTCAGTCGATGAATTTGAATTGGAAAGATTAGGTCGGGTACTACTTAGGGGCAAGGAAACAGAAGTGGAGCTTTTTAGTGTGAATAATATAAATCATAGTGGGCTCGCTGGAATTATTTTGAAAGAAAAGCAGAATCAATGGGCTGACAAGGTGGCGAACCCGAACATGACAATAAAATAATTAGGCCTGCGGTTTATAACCTCACCGGGCATTTTAAATAATGCTTTCCATTGGACAAATCTGTTTGTAAGCTTAGCCTTCCAACAGTTACACAGTTTTTAGCTACAAATACCTGACTAGAATAGCTTCTTCAGAAAATTGAACGGCTTCAAAGGTTACCAAACTTTGTATATCTCCCGGGAACCTGTAAGGTACATTTCGGTGTAATCTTTCATAGCTTCCTGCATTTTTTTCATTTCTTCTGAGTTTTGCATGTACTTTTCCCAGCTCTCCTCATAAGCCTTCAGATTATCATACTGGCTTACCATGATAACCCTGTTATACTGACCCGTCATATCCGTCATGATCTGTGTAACCTCTTCGTTTCCTGACATGACTTCCTTGAATAGTTTGGCAAGTTTTGATGCTTTTCCAGGTTTGCAAACAAATGTGTCGTGTACAATGATCATAGCAGAAGATTTAATGGTGAGATAAATGCGATTATAAATTTAGCCAGGTTTTTTTAAATGGCTCTTTTAATAAATGTCCATCGTATCGAATAAATGCTGAAAGTGAAATAAAGAAAGATCAACTTTCTAACTTTATCGATAGAAGCATCGGCGGTTAAAAATCTACGCTTACAGAAGCAATCCAAAAATTGTCAGAGCTAAAGGGGCTAAAATAAAAAACTCCGGCTCTGAATCTTTTGAAGTAATATTCTGCAAACAAACCTCGCTGAATCTCGTGTTCAGTTTCAACCAGTTTGGTTCGTTGTGCTATTATTCCTGTTCGCAATGCATCAATTGGTCTTATTGCCAGTTCGGAGTACATGTAAAACAAATTGTTCTGCCTGGATTCAAAATCAAACACGTATTCCATTTCAGAATAGAAGTCAAACTTCCTGTATACAATTTCCATTTCAAGACCAGGTGCCATGCCATTTGTATTTCCGAAAATAATACCACCCATCGGCACAAACACAAATTCCACCGGTTGACCAAATTCAAATTTGCGTCCCACCCATGTAGAAACCGTATTCCGATCTTCATAGTTATACCGGCCTTCCAGGTGAAGTGATTGATGGCGTGCGTAAAAAGTGGGGTTAAAAATATCTTTTTCATCGGGAATGATAAACACTTCTGCCCATGCAGAAAAATTCCATTGAGAACCGGCGGTATCAATAGGTTTTTCCTGCGCAAATAATTTCAATGCAACCAAACTAACCAACAATAATCTATATTTTTTACTCATTGTTATCCTCCCAAACAATGGTTACCAAACGAGGATCATTCAATGATAACCGTTACTAGGCTCATCATCCATTTATTATCGCCTGATCTGTATGTTTTTCATTGGCAATATTGATTGTATAAAAAAGCCACAGCAATTTAATCCGAACGGAATTCCCGCAGTTCTTTCGAGTAGGCGGGCTAAACAAAGATTTCGCCGTTTAAGTCTTTCAAGTGTAATTTTTATAGGTGACTACATATCTATTGACACGGACCAGGCTTCATTTTTGCCTTACATTGATTTCCTGTACTGCATAAATCAATGATCAATCCACTTATTAATTACTTTAATTAAGACGCTGAAATAATTTCATACAGGTTGTACAATATAAATTTGGGCAGGTTGATCACTAAATGCAACTGCAGTTGGCTCATAAACTTTCTCATCTGCGTTACTGTTTACTATATTTGAAACAATGAATGCAAAAAAAATCGTCAAGGGCATTTTACTTAGTTTGTTATTAATCATTTTGGGCTATGGAATTTATTATTGTTGGTTTTCGTTTCCCATAATAAGCGGGTATAGTGCCAAAAATGCCTGCTCCTGTGCTTTTTTACAGGGAAGAACAAAAGCAAGTATCAACAAGGAAGAACTCAGCTCTTTCCCGCTTTCTTTGGGCGATATTGAAATTAACTATAAGGATTCAACAGTTACCGGCACCGTTTTAGGAATGGCGAAACGAAAGGCTATTTATCGTAACGGCCTGGGATGCACATTAGTTAACGAGTTTTCGGAAGATGTTGTCAGGGCGCAAAAATTCAAAGTACCGTTTTTCAGTAAAGAAGAAGATTCAGCGTGGATAAGGGATACAGTACCAGGCAATTTGTTAGTTAATAAATCAAAGCTTGACAGTGCTGTTTCAACCGCTTTTCAAACACAGTTTAACAAGAAGCCTGTACTTACAAAAGCGCTCCTGATTGTTTTTAAAAACAAAATCATTGCAGAAAAATATGCCGCAGGGTATAATCAAAATTCGATGTTGCTTGGATGGTCTATGGCAAAGAGTGTTACCGGAGCATTAATTGGGATCCTGGTGAAGCAGGGTAGGTTACAGGTTGAACAACCGGCACCTGTTTCTGCATGGGGGCAGGCAAAGGACGATAAAAAGCAAATCCGGTTGGAAGACTTGTTGCAGCAAACCAGCGGATTAAATTTTAGAGAAGACTACTCCAGTTACAGCAGTGCAACCAACATGCTTTTTAATAAAGGCGATATGGCAGCCTATACAGAAAGTGTTTCTATGAAAGTAAAGCCGGGCACGGAGTTTTATTATTCAAGTGGCAACAGCAATATTCTTTCAGGTATTGTTCGGAGTACAGTGGGTGAAAAGGATTACCACAGTTTTCCTTTCAAAGATTTGTTTCATAAAATTAGCATGTATCATACTGTAATGGAGCCGGACGCTTCGGGCACTTTTGTCGGATCTTCATACATCTGGGCATCAGCACGCGACTATGCAAGGTTTGGGCAGCTTTACCTAAATGATGGTATGTGGAACGGGGAACGCATTTTACCTGAAGGCTGGGTAAAAAAATCTGTGACACCGCCGGCTGCAAACCACCTGAAAAATTACGGTTACCAATTTTGGTTAAACGGAGTGAATGAAAAAATACATGATCAAAAAGAATTTCCGCAAATACCTGATGATTTGTTTTATGCAGATGGATACGGCGGGCAGCGCATCTACATTATTCCTTCCAGGCGGTTGGTTGCTGTTCGACTTGGTTTGAACAAATTTAATGAACAGCAATTTTTAGAACTTCTTATGGAGGCTATAGACAAATGATTCTTGTAGGAATTCGTTCCCTGAAATTGCCGATTGAAAATTCATTTCGGGTTAGTTTTATTTCGTAATTCTGGAAACCGACTATTAATTTCTTTAGCAACTTTTATGGTTAAGGCAACGTATTTATTTAGTGTGTGAAAGCACTGCAATTACTAATTTTACATCGAAAAAAGGCAAAGTGATTTTCGTTACACGATTTTACTATTCTAAACTATTTATAGTTTTATTGTTGTTAATGGCAGCCAGTTCGTGTACAAAAAAACCAGCTGCGGTTTGGCAGGCATCACCTGAAAAAAAAATGAATTTTTTCGTAATCGAAGCCTACAAAAATCTTGGATTGTATGGAGATGCTATCGGCAGGATCAGCAATGACACTGTTCATTTCACGCTTAGTGATGGCTTTCCTTTGTTCTATGTGTTTCCTACAATTCAGTATTCAGGCAAACACCTTGAACCTGCCGAAAACATCGCTCAAAATTTTTCCAAACCTGTACGCTATACAGTCACTGCAGAAGATGGAACAACCAAACAGTATATAGTAGTTGGCACAAGCATCTTGAACCATACCAGCAAGGATATTCTTTTGTTTAGTTTCAGAACAAGTAATAACCCATTCCTGCCCTCCGATATAAATGGTACTATTCGCAACGATTCAGTTTTTGTAAAATTGCCTTCTTCAATGGACTTGCATGAGTTAACGCCATATATTTTTATCAATGGAATCTCTATTTCTCCCGACAATTTGGTCCGCCAGGATTTTTCAAAACCGGTAAATTATAAGGTTACTGCTGAAGATGCCAGTTTTAAAAATTACCTTGTTGTGGTCAGTAATTAATTGCTGTCATTCGTATAGTGTTACATGAATGATTACAAAGAATGGAGTGATTTTTTGTTTGTGATGTCGACCAATATTGCGGGATGCAAAAGCATTAAAACGTTAAAGGGCAACTAAACAGAGGATTAATAATTTCAATTTGTTCTTGCCAAAAGTTGATAGATTTCATGTGCGCTGTGCCTCATTTTTGGAAACAGGCAAACGGTGTATAAGACTTTAAAAATTAGCCAATAACAACAGAAGTGACGGATACAAGTATACCTGGCTTGTTTACACTTCTAATATGCAGGCAGCTTTTATTAAAGATATATCTTTATAGCACTTCCAAATTTTTACCCTTAGCGAAATCGTGATCCCCCTCTTCAATTTTTTATGAGAAATCATTATATAAAACGCAAAACGCAATCAAAAGAGTCAATGCGTTTGGAAATGTTTAGCGATGGCGTTTTCGCGATTGCTATTACTTTACTGGTATTGGAGCTAATTCAAATGCTACATAACCACGGTGAAGGGTCGTTATGGGAAATGCTACTCTCCAACTGGAGATCCTTTATAGCATTCCTGATCGGCTTCTTAACAATTTTGGTTTGTTGGATCAACCATCACTTAGTACTGAGTTACATACAGGAGGTGGACAGTAAATTATTTTGGATAAATGGCTTTGTATTATTGGTAGTAACATTCACACCCTTGCCTACCGCCGTACTTGCAGAGTATATAAAAAAAGAAAGTCATCACGCCTTAGCTTTTTTTGGGTTTAACTACTTTATGGTATCGTTAGCTGCTTACAGCATCAGTGCATATATTTTGAAAAAGATAGGAAAAACCGACCGCGGTTTATTGTATTATCACACATTGCTTTATAAGTACAGCATCTTTTATACGCTATTCGTTTTTTTTGTTTGCTTTCTATCTGTGCCGCTGGCTATTTTTTTCTATGTAATTCTATTTGTTGTCTTTGCATTTCCCAAAGAATTTTCAATGATGCTTAGAAATCGGAAAATAACCAGGTCTAGACGTTAACCAGGTTTATGATTAGAAGTAAAACACTTTATTTCTTTGAAACCTGTATTTTTTCTGATAGAGTATTGCATCCATTTCACGAAGGAAAAAAAGACCGGTAACTGTGCTAAAAAAACGAACTTTAGTCAGGAATAAAAAGTAAAAATGCTTATTAACCTTTACCAGGCCTTAAAGAATTTTCCGGTTTTATCCCGGCGGCTTGATTGTAAAGGCATGTTATTCACTAATTACGATTGTCCGCAAGTAGAAAAGAGACAACGTTTCTTTGTTGAGTGTAACTATATCGCATATGTTGTCAGTGGCCGAAGGGTTTTTCACAAGAATGATCAAAGCTGGGAGTTGAAAGAGGGTGTTTGTGTGTTTGTGAAAAAAGGGACCCATATTGCTGAAAAGGAAGAGGGGGAGGGTTGGTGTGTGATGGTATTTTTTATCCCCGATCAATTTTTGAAACAGTTGATTTCTGAAAACAACAACAGCCTGGAAAAAATCAATGTTACAGAACGGAGCGAAGAACATGTACTTAGTCTTCATGTCAATGATTTAAGCAGGTCATTTTTTGTTTCTATGCTTCCCTATTTTACGCAAACACCTCCGCCACCAGAAACTTTAATTGAACTGAAATTCAAGGAACTGGTCTTATCGCTTCTTAATGATACGAACAATAAACATTTGCTTTCGTATCTCAGCAATTTAAATAGCGAGCTGTCTTCTATTGAGGACATCATGCAAAAGAACTTTACAAGCAACCTAACTCTCTCCGATTATGCCAAACTTGCCTATAAAAGTTTGCCCGTTTTTAAAAGAGAATTTAAAAAAGCCTTTAACGATTCGCCAGCTAGTTGGGTGGCGAAGAAAAGAATTTCACTTGCTGCACAGCTATTGCAAAACACTTCCAGGAGCATTGCCGACATTGGTTTTGAATGCGGTTTCGAAAATCAAACCCATTTCAGCAGGGTATTCAGGCAAAAAATGGGTCGTTCGCCTTTACAATTTAGAATGCACGCAAAATCCGCCCCAGTAGACGAACCTGTTGAAGGCAATATGTAAACCTTCATTTTTGATCCAAATAGAAACATTTTCGATCCAAATAGAAATCTCTCCACGTATAAAGTAAAATAGCTTTAGTTGTTAATTAATAAAAATCAACTGTTATGTATACAGAAGCCATAGCTGATGCGCCAGCTTTTTCTGCGTCTTCACTTTACAATTCACTGGATAAAATAGCTATTATTTTAAAACAAAATGTTCAGGCCGAACAACAGAACCGTCGCATTTCGCCCGAAGTTCTAAATGAGCTGCGAAACGCAGGATTTTTGCGTTTGTTTCTGCCGAAATCATTAGGGGGGTTGGAAGTTGATCCACTTACAGCCGCCAAACTGGTTGAAGAAGTAGCCAGGTATAATACAACTGCGGCATGGGCAATAATGGTTGCCAACACAGCAATATGGTGGTGCAATCGTTTACCTGAAGCCGGAGTGGAGGAAATTTTTTCAGAGGGTGCCGATACCTTTATTGCCGGAGGTTTTCACCCCCCAATGCAAGCGAAGCCTATTGATGGCGGCTTTGTTATTAATGGTCGAACTCCACTGGCGAGTAATGTTCATGAAGCGAAATGGATTTTTGTGACCGCCTTTGTAATGGAAGGTGAATCAATAAAATTTAATAATGGCATTCCAGAGATCATTGGAGTTTTCATGAAAGCTGTTGACTGCAACATTATTGACACCTGGCATACCATTGGAATGAAAGCTACGGATAGTAACGACATCAGTGCAGAAGAAGTATTTGTACCAAATCATCTTTCATATCCACTGGTTCCTGGTTTCAGTCCAAATCAGTATTATACTGGTCCTTTGTATCGCTTCCCTGCAATTGGAGCAAGCATTGCGAGCCTTATTACACCCGTGGCACTTTCCGTAGCCCGAAATGCAATTGAAGAATTAAAAATACTGGCGCAACGAAAAATACCATTTGCTTCAGCAGTGTCCATAAGAGAAAAGGGATCTGCACAAAGAAAATTAGGAATGGCAGAAGCCTTTGTACAATCGGGACGTGCCTACCTGCACGCAGAACTGACCGCTTGTTGGAACAAAATTCTAAAAGAAGAAACCATCACGCTGGAGGAAAGAGCCCGTTTAGTTCTGGCAGTAACCCACACAAATCAAACCTGCCAGCAAGCCGTTGACATGATGTATTCGTTAGGTGGTACCAGCGGCATTTATTTGTCCAATGCCTTATCGTGTTATTTTACTGATGCCAATGTTATAAGGCAACACGGGTTTTCAAATGAAAGCCGTTATGAAACTGCAGGCCAGGTGTATTTTGGTCTTCCACCCGATTTGCCCGTGATCGTGTTCTGAAATTTATAACCAGGAAACATTTCATCAAGGTTCTTCTGCTGACTGTGTAAATAAATTCAGAGCTTTGAATAGCTAAATGAACTTTATACGAAAGATTAAGTTCATGAAATTTCTGTCAATATTAGTACTGGTTTTTCTTACAACATGCGCCCAGGCTGAACACATAAGCTTCATTGGAAGTACTCCGGCAAACAGCGGAGTGGTACGAAGTTTTTTAGGAATTCCACAATCCGATTCAATTGACTTTATACGTTGGAAAATTGTTTGGCAGAATGACAAGTTTTCCCTTAAATGCAATTACGGAATTGGTAAACCCAATACAAATGGATTTATAGAAGGCGGAAAATGGGTGGAGCTGGATGGTACGATTAGAAAAGAAAATCATTATTATTTCCTGCAGTCAAGAAATAAAGTCTTAGCAGTACTGGAATTGAACAATAGTCTTTTGCATTTATTAAATGCTGATAAAACTTTGTTGGTTGGCAACGGGGCATGGAGTTATACATTGAACAGGGAAAGAGGCTCAACGTCACCCCCCAAACTAAACTTTGTGTCGAAGCAAAATCTATTGGAAGACTCAACAGCTTTCGAGGGAAGAACGCCTTGTTGGGATTTCCCACTGGTGCATTCCAGTCCACAATGCCTCAAAAAGAAATGGTTAATCATTCTTTACACTGATCCAAAAACAAAGCAGCCGACGACGTATCACCTAAACGGCAATAGCCGTGGTGAAGGCGGAACAAGGGGAACATGGAAAATAACAACTGGTAAAGACGGAAGACTTATTTACCAGCTTTTTTCTAAAACTGAGACAAAGCCCCTTGAATTGTTGGTGCTGGATGAAAATATCCTTGCTTTTACAGATAACGAAGGAGGGCTGCTTGTAGGAAATGAAGATTTCAGTTATACACTGAGTAGGAAATGGTGAAGTTGAACTTCCTGCTGTTTCTGTGAAGGCCCCGACAAATTCATAAAGCCTTTTTAATAAAAAATAATAAACCGATAAAATGAGTTCTGTCACAATTTATAGGATCAGTTCAAAATCAGCATAAAAAAAGGCAGCGACATAAACCAGGCCGTAGAACAAAATGTTATTGTAGAATATAACCTGCGTATTGCATGTGAGATGCTCTTTTTTTCGTATCACTTATTAATAACCATCTTTAACTCTGCCATAAAATTTGCAATTAAGCATAGAAGCCTCCTGACGTTTGCACGAAAATCAATCTTCAGCCAATTTTTATAAGACTTTGCAGATAACTATCTCAAATCTTACTTGATCGCCTTTTGAAAGGAGTATATAATACAGTTCCTTTTACGTAGCAGTGCCTGCTGTGGTAGAGCTAATTCCAGCAGATATGATCTACTATTTGTCCGCTTTTTTTAAAAGAAAAATTCTGATAACCAATCAAAAATTTAAACTCTCAATTATGACTTACAAGATTTACCGATGGCTGGCAATTTTAATACTGCCTGTTCTAGCAGGTTGTTATCCCAACGGAGCTGAATATGTTGAAGAGCTTGACCTGGTTTATACCAACTATTCGTCCTCATTCGATTTTAAAACAAAACACACGTATGCTATTCCTGATAATGTGGTCAAAATAACAGGTGAAGCATTTGAAGACCCTGATGGAGATGGTAAACCAGAATTTGTTAAGTCAAATTACGCGACACCTATTTTGAATGCACTTAAAGACAACATGACGGCCAATGGCTGGCAACTAGTGGATAAAAACAATAATCCGGATGTAATTCTACTTCCCACAACCATGGTAACCACTAATATTTATTACTACTACGATTGGTGGTATTGGGGTTGGTGGTATGGGGGCTGGTATGGTTGGTATTACCCTGGATACTATCCTCCTTCCGTAACTGGTTATCGTTCCGGATCTGTGTTTGTTCAGATGATAGATCATAAAACTGCAATTCCAAGCAATGATAATGTTGCTGTGGTTTGGAGCACTATTATAAACGGTCTTGCCGAAGGCGACCAGGCAAATATTGCTTCGCGCATACAGTCAAGCATTGGTGCGGCATTTAAGCAATCCCCCTATTTAAAAATCAACTAAAAACCTCGTCATGAAAAAAATATTTTTATTATTTCTTGCTGTGATTTCTTTACAGGCCATCTATGGGCAAAAAGGATATTCAGCAATTAGTTACTCTATTGGGTTTTCGACTGGTGATTTCAATGAATATGTGGACCAGGTTAGTTACCGCGGTATTAACATGGAGCTTTATTGGCACGTAAAGCCTAATCTTGATGCCGGCATTGAAGTAGGGTGGAATGTTTTTTATTCAAAAGAAGATAAGAAAACGTACACGGAAGGAACACAATCCATCTCAGGTGTACAATACCGTTACACAAATGCAGTACCAATCATTGCAGGTGCCAGATGGAGAAAAACAGGTGGAAAAACAGAGCCTTATCTTGGAGCGGGACTTGGAACCACAAGTGTAAACAGGTCAACCGATTTCGGACTCTACCGCATTTATAACAATACCTGGCAATTTTGTGTACGACCTGAAGCAGGCTTGCTTTACAAATTATCAGACGTGTCTGGGTTAACAGCAGGTGTGAAATACTATGCGAATTTTGAAAACGATGATCTCAGTGCTCAAACCTATTTTACGGTAAACGTGGGATTTGCTTTTGCATTTTAAATGGGGGATAGAATAGGTTTTATCAATTTTTAATGTTTAGATAACCCATGTTGGTAAGCTGTACTAACATGGGCTTTTTTTAATGGTTATTGTTTCCGGGTTCAGGTAACTGTCAGTTACTGTTGGAAATGTTTCTTTTCTGCCAGGAGTACGATAGTTTCACGTTGAAGAAATCTGCTACCTGTTTGTGCGCTAATAAACTAAAGCCAACTCCCCAATGCTTATTGATCCGGTAATTAAGACCCCAGCGATGATAAAATCGTTCATATGGCATTTCACTAAAATAATAATAACCCAGCCGTTGGCTAAAGATGAATTTTCCTAACAAAAATTCATGACCAAGCAGAAGGCCGGCTCTTAGGGGGCTGGCAATTACAGACTGATTTACCTTGACCTCCATTGCATGTCCCGGGTCATAAAAAATTTCGGTGCCCAGGTTTAATGCGTTTAAATTTCCTATTTGTTTACTACCTGAAAATTCAACGCCAACAAGAGGGAAGAAACGATCGTCGTGATTTTCGTCAAGCTGTTTATTAACTATTCCAAATAAAGCAGCATCCCATCTTACGGAGTTATATTTCCAGTCTTTCGATTTTGTTCGCTTTCCTGAATAATAATTTGCCGCCTGTTTTTGATAGTGTATTGTTAGTCCTGCTGTTGGCCAGTCAATGCCTTTGTTAGGAAGTTTCATTCCTCCGTTTGACGCATGGTTGAAATTGAGCGATCCATTTATTGACAAGTGATCGTTAATGCGGAAATAGAGTCCTGTTCCTAACATTAAATAGACGCTAACCGGCAAACTATATGCGTGGTTAATTGGGTTTTTGACGGAATCGTAAGGGTTGGTACCGTAAACCATTCCAATGACCGCTTTGAATGAAAACAACAAATTGCGATTGATCTTATAGACCGGTTCTAAAAAATAGGCAGCACTTAAAAGTTTCCCAAGATGTTCGTTACCCATGTTATAATAATTAATAACGACACCTTTTTTTGGATAACAATTGCAAATGTTCACCGATTGCGAATCGTTGCGTTGCCAACTTGCACCCAATTCAATTCCCAGGGGCCTTGATCCTTTGGTAAAAGCAACATCTTTACTATGAACAATTACAAATCCACTATTAACTCCAGCGCTAAATCCAAAGATCTTTTTTTGTGATGCACCTGAATCAGTGACCTGGATTTGTGCGGCTGAGGTGAGGCAAATGAGCGGGCATAGTAAATGAACAAATAATTTACCATATGAGCGTCTTTGCGCGGATGTAAATATTTTATCTAAAGTGTTCAGGCTGTATGCTGTTCTTTTTTTCCCGGCATATTTATTCGCACGTTTCTGTTCATCCATAAACAACTGTTTCACAGTTCCATTTTTTTGATAAACCTCAAAGAGTACTTGCTATTGGTCACAAAATACATGATGAATTTTTTGTGTTGACGTTAGCGAGGAGCAGGATTTAGTAAGAAAGGTAATAAAAGCTGCCTGATTTTAGGAATCAACCAGACAATGCTGGTAAGCACACCCAAACAAGCAAATTGCATCATTAACGGTTAACCACCTCCACAGTAAGATGCTCTTTAAGAGATTGTTTTTGAAAATTGTATAAGAAAAGTTGGCAAATGCTCAGTATAAAAAATGACGTTAACAAAATATTTAACCTTTCAAAGTGGATTTTATCACTTAGCTTTCGCCGTTATTTTTCCCGAATGGGAAATATTGATCAATCTTAGTGGGTAAGTCATTCCTGCCGTTTATGTGCCAACGAGACAGCAGCGCAATGGTAAAGCTGACGACTTCAGTACTAAAATAATATTTGCATTGTTTTTGTATCTTCCCACGTTTTAATAAAGGATTTACTATGCATAAAAAAGAAGTGGTGCCGGTTATACCTTCAACCGACATGTACAAGGGTGAAGCAACAGCACCAGTGGAGTTAGTTCTATTTGGTGATTATGAGTCTAACGAAACACGACAGCTGAATGAAATATTGAACGATGTTATGGAGAATTTTGAAGGCAAGGTTAAACTGATCTTCCGACATTTTCCTATGACACAGGTGCATCAGAGAGCACATAAAGCCGCCGAAGCCGCCATCGCAGCAGGACAGGAGGGTAAGTTTTGGGAGATGCATCAATTATTGATGGACCGCCCACATTCACTGGGTATTACCTCATTAAAGTCCCACGCCAGGGAAGTAGGTGTTGTCAATAAAAAGTTCCTGGAACAATTGATGAACAGTGATTTCGGGTGGAATGTTCAGGACGACCTGAGAGCTGGAATTGAGTTGGGTATCCGGGAAATTCCTGTTTTGCTCATCAATGGAAAGATCATGGATAAGCCAGTTTCGCTCGCACGCATAAGCAAGAATATAGAAATTGAATTGAAGCAGGCCAGGTCTTCAAAAACAAAAAAACGTATAGCTGCTTAGGATAACAATTTCATTTGTATCCAGATAGCAAATACATTGAGAAAAGCAGATAAAATTTTACCTGCTTTTTTTCTATTTTCACAATCGACTTGTTGAAACGTAGTCTTATTTTCCAATTTTATTATCCAGGCAATGTGGTTATGCCAGCACTTTTTTAGTGAGCAAGGTTTACCTGCCAGCTACGATAAATTTTGTGGCAGTTGTTGCTGATCGGGCTATATATGTTCCATTTTTTAAAAAAGAAGCATTTAACTGCCATCCTTGCTGGTAGCTTAAAAATCGTTTTTGATAAACACATTTACCAGAAGCATCAAAAATGTGGAATATCTCGTCCTTATCAAATCCTCCTTTTACAAAAACCTGTTGGGTCAGGGGATTGTAAGTTATTGCTTGTTCTCTACCTTTAATTGTTACCTGCCTAATGGCCGAATAGCTGATATTTTGATTGGTGATCAACTTCAACCGGTATTGGTAGGTTCCACCTGCCAGGTAAGGATCACGAAATGAATATTGCGTTTTATTTGGGCTGAGAGAAATTTGTGCAAGCTGAAGCCATTGTTCTCCTGTTCGCCGTTCTACTAAAAAGTATGAATCGTTGCCAGCGTTTGTAACTGCCCATTGCAATAAAGCGGTATTAGCAGAAGTGTTGACATTGAAATAAAGCCAGTCTACATCTAACACCAAACCACTACACGTGGACAGTGAAGGCGACTCCACAAAATCATAATTGAGAACCTGGCTACCGACGGCACCATTGGAACCAGTATTGGAAGCACAGGTAGAATTAATTTTAGCACCTTTAGCTCCACCAGTTATATTTATTGTTCCGACAGGCTGCAGACCAGAAAAATAAACAACGCCACCACTGCCACCACCACCTTCGCCATAGCATCGTCCGGAAAGCAGTTCATCATCTACCTGTCCACCGTTTCCGCCCCTGTTTTCAATGGATGCTGCATCTGTATAATTAGCAACATTTAAAATGATTGTACCGCCACCGCCACCGCCCGAGGCTCCATCGCCTGTTGTATTACCACCGGCAGAACCGTTTGCTGAAATAGTGTAGCCATTACTTACCAGGTTCTGGGCTTGTATAAAAATTATTCCGCCGCCATAACCACCGCCCGCTGATGTAGTAGTATTATTGGCATGGCCAGCGCCACCACCTCCACCAAAAAATATTTTTGAACCCGTGTTGCTGTTTAATGCATATCCACCTATGCCTGCGTGCTGGCCGGTGCAACCCGCAGTACTCAAATTATCGCCGCCCTTTCC
>Ga0207650_10001133_pt1 | contig 19580 bp, 14 predicted proteins | sample KBSS63metaG_FD_184325 | JGI IMG/M metagenome (GOLD analysis project Ga0207650, IMG submission 184325) | Switchgrass rhizosphere microbial communities from Kellogg Biological Station, Michigan, USA - KBS S6-3 metaG (SPAdes) (version 2) | ecosystem: Host-associated > Plants > Roots > Rhizosphere...
CCCAAAACTACGATCACTTTTAGAATGGTGATCACCGATGCAACGTGTCCGGTTACGCCGACGGCGGCGCAGTTGATCAAGGTCGTGACGGTGATCGTCAGGAGTGCAACAACCTGAATGAGTCCGAACGGAAGTTCAATTCCGAAAACAGGAATTGGAACTTTGAAGTAGACATGGTTCAGGCCGCCGCGCGTGAGATCGTTCATAAAGATCGCGAAGCCGACTGCGAGGGCAGCGGCGGAGGCGGTGCGCGAAATCAGGAATTGCGACCAGCCGTTCAGGAAGCCCCAGACGCGGCCATAAGCGTCTCGCGTGATCACATACTCGGCGCCGGCGTGCGGGCGCATAGTCGTGAGTTCGGCGTACGTGAGGGCGCCGGCGAGAGCGAGCAGGCCGGCGGCAATCCAGACGCCGATGACGCGGCCGGGCGTGCCGACGTTGCAGGTCATCACGCGTGCCTTAAGAAAAATGCCGGTGCCGATGATGTTGCCGACGTTTACGGAGATCGCGGCCAGCGGGCCGAGGCCGCGAACTAACTCATGCCGATCTGTGCTCATAATGTGTCCAATGTCCAAGGTTCCGACGCCATGAAGCCCGGCAGTAAGGCTAGTTTCTTGAAGCCGCGTCTTTCTTCCGGATCTCCAGCAACTCCTTTAGAAACTCTTCGCGCTCACGAGTTGCCTGGTCCGAGCGTTTGAGCTTTTCGGTTACGTAGCGCTCGCCCTTGAAATCTGAATTTTGAAGTGCTTCCGCCCACGCCTTTAGTTGCTTTGAGCAGCTTTCAGCTTTTGATTTCACAATGGCGGTGCCGTTTTTCAAACCAGCAAAACCCGGCAAGTTGTCGACTAAGCAGCACATCGAGCGCACTTCACCCGCCGAGCCGCGTGCGATGTAGAGAAACATCAGCAGCTCATTGTTCGTGCCTCTTTCGAAGCCTTCGGCGATGTTGTTGGAGACGGAGACAGCGGCGCGCTCAATTTGATCACGGAGACTGTGCTGCGACTTGAATTGGGGTTGAGAGGTTAGCGCGAAGACGGAGACCGCGAGGTCGATTGCGGTGTTCCAGACCGGGAGATCTTCAAAACGCTTGTAGCGCATTGGTGCGGTTCCTCCTTCAGGAGCCAGAGAAATCCAAATTCAAAATTCCAGATTCAAAATTCCAGATTTCAGACTCAAGAGTCAAGGTTGTTCCTGCGTCGTTCAAGATCCGGCAGATGACAGAGTTTTTTCAAGGCAAAAAATTCCTGCAAGTTTGGAATCTAGTCTCTGTCATAGGTCATTTATGGAATTTGGAATTTGGAATCTGAAATGTTTTTCACCGAGCCAGGACATCACCAAACATCATTCGTGATCAGATCGTCATACGTGTCCCGCCGCCGGATCAGTCTCGCCTCTCCATTCTCCCCCGTCAGCACCGCCGCCGGCAGTGGGCGGCCGTTGTAGTGAAACATCTGCGCCAACGAGTACGCACCGCAATTCAGCAGCGCCAAAACCTCTCCCGGCTGAACATCACTCGGCAGCTTTCGGTAATCCGGCAAGCGTCCCTGTCGCTCAATGTCAAAATAAACGTCACCCGAATCACACAGCGGACCCGCAACCTTGTAATCCGAGTCATGCGCTTCGCCGGCGCGCGATGCCGAGACGGTGTGGTAATACCACTTGTAGTTATTCATCGAGAGCATGATGTTGTAACCGGCGTCCGTCAGCAGCCACACGTCTCCGGTTTCCGGGCGCTGCTTCAAATTGCAGACGGTGGCCAGCACCAGACCGGCGTCGGCGATGATGCTGCGCCCGGGCTCCAGCAGGATCGTGGTTTTATCCAGCAGATGCTCAGCGTCCGCGGCGCGCGCCGATTCGCGCGCCACTCGCAGCGCTTCAGCCAGAACCACACTCGGTTCGAGATCGGCGCCGAGCATGTCGCGTTCGTGTTCCGGCAGCTGGTCTGCCTGCGAACGATCGCGCAGGTAGTTCACCGGAATGCCGCCGCCGAGGTTTATGTGTTCGAGCGTGTGGCCCGTCTCGCGATGAATGGCGACGACGTGTTCCCACATGCTGCGAAAAGCTTCGGCGAAGGGCTCAACGTCAGGAGTTTGCGAGCCTACGTGAATGTGAATACCGCAAACGTGAATCAAATCAGGATTCTGCAGTCCACGCCGGAACGCCGCCAACACTTCCGAAGAGGAAATACCAAACTTCGAAGTCAACAGCGCCGTCTGTAGTCCCAGATGCGAGCGCGTGCCAATTTCCGGAACCAGTCGCAACGCAATGCGCGCGGGCACTGGCGGCTGCCCGGTGGCCTCGGCCAGTCTCTTGACCGCGGCTTCAACCAATCCAATCTCGTAAATCGAATCGACATTAATCGCGTAGATGCCGGCGCGCACCGCTTCGTCCATCTCGCTGTCGCTTTTGCTGGTGCCGTTGAAAATAATTTGATCGGGCCGGAAGCCGACGCGCAGCGCTTTGAACAATTCACCACCACTATTCACTTCGACATCAATGCCCGACTCCAGCACCAGTTTGAGCACCGCAAGATTTGAATTAGCCTTCGACGCATAAAAGAAACGGATCGGGTGCTCCACCGATCGCGCGGCGGCCCGCAGTCGTTCGATGTTCGATTTCACACGTGGTCCGGAGAATACAAAAAGCGGCGAGCCGTGTTCGCGAACGAGTTTCAATGCGTCGGCGCCGTCGATCGTTAAATGACCGTCGTGAATCTCAAGATAGTTGGGAATGGTCCAGGCAGGACTTGACGTTACCACTGTCGACATTTTCAGGCTCTCTCCGTAACAGCGATTAGAAAATCAGCCGCGAATTTAAGCGGATAAACACGGATCAGATCAAATCATAGCAGATCGCCGGCTGGTTGTTTTGTTTTGGTTCTGCTTCAGATCCGAGTTTTATCCGCGCGAATCCGCGGCCAATTTCCTCAGCACTTCTCGAATCTGTTTGTAGTGTCGTTTCTCGTGATAGCCGATGAACGACACAGTGGCCACGCCATCGATTTCGCCGAGAACCGGATGTTTGAAGACCAGGTTCCGCAAGCGCTCCTGACCGTGAGTATCGCAGAGTGCTTTAAGATTCGCGCGCGCCCGATCGAAGTTTTGGATGGCTACTTCGCGCGGTGGCGGCATGAGCGGGTTCATAGCCTTGGGCGCTTTTACGCGAATGGCGCGTAGGGAAACTATCGAGGTTGGAATCAGACGACGGAGAAACGGTACGCGTCGCGGCGCTTTAGCGATTGCTCCCTCCAGCTCCTTGATCACTCGATCTTCGACGAGACAGAGGTGATGAACTATTTCCCCGACACTCCACTCGCCGTCAGCCGGCTGCTCGGAATAAACCGCCGGCTCCAGCGACGTCACGCACGCGACCAGCTGCTCATGGACCAAGTCAAGTCTCTTCAGAACGCGCTTCATAAACTAAAATATTTCTCTGTGCAGCCTCTGTGTACTTTGTGTCCTCTATGGTTGAAAACCGTTCGAAAATATCTACCACAGAGACACAGAGGACACAGAGGTTGCACAGAGACTAGCGAGCGACGTTCAGCTCAGCGGGCGTCCGAAATTAAACACCAGCACGCCACTCAGCTTCACCGGTTCACCCGACAGCAACGTGGGTGAAAACTTCGCCTGCCGCGCGGCGTTGATCGAAACGTCATGCAGCATCTTCGGCCCGGAAAGCGCGCGTGCTTCAGTCACGTTGCCCTGTTCGTCAACCGTCACTTGAATAACGACGACTCCCTCCGCGCCAGCAGCCTTGGCTTCCGCCGGATACTCCGGCACCGGCAAACTAATCGCCCGACTGTTGAGAACGCCCGCCGAAACAGGCGCACGCTTGCCGGGTTCGGAATGCGGCGCCTCGTCGGTTTTCGGGTCGCGCTCGCCGTTCCCGGCCGGCTTGGTTGCTTCGGCCGGTTGGGCCACCGGTTCCTCGCTTGTGGTCGCCGGCGCTTGCGTGGAGGCAGTGGTGGGTGAAGTTGTTTTCTCGGGCAATTCGAAGGAACTCAGGAACTGCTCCTGAAATGCGTCGTTCTTCTTCGTGTCGAGGAAGACGATGGAATAAAAACGTTTGCGCGTGGCAAAGACCTGCGCCGTCCCGCTCAAGTCGCCGAGCGTCATGCGATATTCGCGGCCCTGGTTTCCGTGCAAAGTCTTTTCACCAACAAGTGTTAGTTTCGCGACTGCGTCTTTGCGAATCTTCGGCGAAAAAAGAGTCTTGAAAGCGTCGACGTAGGAATTCATCCGCTGCATCTCGGTGTAGAGCGCCGGATTCGATTTGATCCCACTAAGTGAAACTACGGCAAACACTGGACCGGTTTGGCCCTTCGAGAGGTAAGTGCGCGTGTTCAGTTCCATCTTGTGATAGGGCTCTTTGCTGGCCTCCGCGGTCGAACCTTTCGGCATGAGGACCGAGAACTCCTCGCCGTCCGGTCGCAGCGTTTCCCAATCGGCCAGGGGCGAAGCAGTTGATTGTCCCAACGCCACGGAAAGGCAAGAAGCAAGGACGAACAAGAGAAAGTGCGGTTGAACTTTCGATTGTAATGAACGCATGACGCAATACTCCTTTTACAACTCTTCGCGGTTCATGTGATTCATCGGGAAGCTTTATCGGGACGGTCTGCAAGTGATTTTGGCCGTAGTTGAAGCGAAATTCAAGGCCACGATGCTGTCTGACATCGCTCCATCGGAGCGAGACGTTTATAGAACAAACCGATGATGTTTATTTCTGCGCTCCGTAGGAGCGCGATAGAGAGCTTCTATCAAAGCAGATGCTATCAAGGGCCCAGCTATAAACATTTCGCCTCTACGAGGCGAGGACGACGCTAAAGCTGCGCGACCATCTCGGCTGGATTCCAGTAAGCATGCAGCGTCTGAATTTTACCAGCCTCGTTTATTTCGAAAACGTCGATGCCCTCGAATTTTACTTTGCGTCCTGCCTGGCTGATGCCACGCCCGGTCCATTTCACCGCCGCACCGTTGCCGGCGATGAAAATCTCGTCTTCAGTAAGTCCGACCTCTTTGAACGCAGCCGTGATGGTTTGAAAAAACTCCGCCAGTTTCTGATGGCCGTGCGTTGGCGGCGCGCCTACCGGATCGTAGGTCACCGCATCTTCTGCGAACGTGCGCACCCAGGCTCGCTCATCCATCGCGCGCAAAGCGGCAAAGTAATTTTTGATCGCGTTGGCAATTATTTCAGGCGACATCAATCGGTTTTCCTCTCTCGCTCTTTTTGTACCAACACTCGTCGTAGGATCTTTCCTGAGGCCGACTTAGGAATCTGATCGATAAACTCGAGCATACGAATCTTCTTGTGCGGAGCCACCTTTTGCGCGACGAAATCCATGAGCTCTTTCGCCGAGGCTTCTCCTTTTAATACCACGTAAGCCTTCGGCACCTCTCCGGCTTCGTCGTCGGGGCAGGGAACAACCGCCGCATCGGCCACACAAGGGTGCGTCAACAGCAACGCTTCGAGCTCGGCCGGCGGCACCTGGAATCCTTTGTATTTGATTAGTTCCTTGGCGCGATCGACGATGAAGAAATGTCCGTCGTCATCCGCGTAGCCGATGTCGCCGGTGTGCAGCCAGCCTTCCGCGTCAACCGTTGACGCCGTCGCCTCCGGACGATTCAGATAACCTTTCATGATTTGCGGGCCGCGGACGCAAACTTCGCCTTCCTGGTTTGGCCCAAGCGGCTCGCCCGTCTCCAGGTTCATGATTTTGCATTCAGTGTTGGGAGCCGGGACGCCCACCGAGCCAAACCTTGCCTGCGCCGGATCGGCGGGCGATGAATGGGTCACCGGACTCGTCTCCGTCATTCCGTAACCCTGGCGCACCGCACAGCCCAGTCGTTTCATGCAGGCGCGCGTCAGGTTTTCATCGAGCGGCGCCGCGCCGCTGAAGATGGTTTTGAGTTTCGGCAACTTGTAATTATCAACGATGGGATTTTTGCTGAGGGAGAGCACGATCGGCGGAACCAGATGCGCGAGCGTCACCCCGTGGTCCTGGACCAGTTGCAAAAACAACTCCAGGTCGAAACGCGGAACCGTCACGATCGTCGAACCCTGGTAGAGGCCCATGTTCAAGACGACGACCAGCCCGTAGATGTGAAAAAGAGGCAAGACGCAAATCAAAGTGTCGTCGGCGGTGAAATAGTCGAGCCCTTCCATCTGACACATGTTCGCGACCAGGTTGTAGTGAGTCAGCATCACCCCTTTCGGCAAGCCGGTGGTGCCGCTCGAATAGGGAAGGGCGACCAAGTCTTCGCGAGGGTTGATCGAAGCCGCGGGAAACTTTCCGTCGCTCTCGAGCAGCGACGAGAAAGGAGTCGCGCCGTTTGATTCTCCTCCGGCGCCGGCCTTCTCAGAGACGTCAAACACGAACAGCTCCTCGATGCCCGCCTCGCGAGCAGCCGCCGCAGCCTTCTCAAAACATTGCGGGGCCGTGACGAGGAAACGCGCGCCCGCATCCTTGAGCTGATGCGCCACCTCATGTTCGGTGTACAACGGATTTACCGGGCTGATAATGCCGCCCAGCGAGGCGACGGCGTGAAACGCTATCGCATACTCCGGTACGTTTGGACTGAGGATGCCAAAGACATCGCCGTGTTTGAACCCGCGCCGCCAAAGGCTGGACGCCACACGTGAAATTGCATCGCCAAGTTCCGCGTAAGTGATCTTGCGACCGGAGGGACCATCGATTAGCGCTGTCTTGTTCGCATGTTGATGCGCGCGTTGCAGCACAAACTGGGTGACCGGAATCTCAGGAATGGTGACGTTGGGGAAGGGGCCGCGAAAGATCATGTGTTTTTGTAGAGCAAAGTGTTAGTTTGCCATTCGCCCCGCACATCGAATGACAGAGCGGCGAATGGGAAACCCTTGAATTGTTTGCTGAGCGTTTTAGTGCAACATGACCGCTGGGCGCTTACCTTAACAGGTGACCGCGTTTCAGGAAAAGGATTATATTGGAACGTCAAAGAGGATTTTTGTTTTCCCAATAAGAATAGACCAGACGCGGTTTCCAGCGCCAAAGGCGCGAAATGTAAAAGCCTGGGGCAACGCCCCAGGACGAAGTTTCTCAATTTGATCGAGCGCTGAAAGCGCTGAGTTTCCTGTACAGCAAGATGTTGCCAGAGTCAGCGACCACTTGTAAGCAGTTTCAGAGCTTCACGGGTTCGACTATTTTCACCTGGGGCTTTGCCCCAGGCTTTTATATTTCGCGCTTTTGGCGCTTTGAACGTGGCGCTGGGTCTAGCGAATCAACAGCAACCGTAGACATTGCGGTGAAAAAAAGGCTCATCGATTAAGTGACAGGTCTCTACGAAGACCAACCATTCGCTCTACACAATCCATGTCTTCCGAAGCTAATCCCACCACCATCGTTTGCCTCGCCACCTATTTCAAAGGCGGCGACTTCATCCGTGAATGCAAGCGCCTCGGCTGTCGCGTCATCCTGATCACCAAGGAAAAGATGCTTCAGGAAGACTGGCCGCGCGAGAGTCTCGACGATCTGATCGCTGTTCCCAACGATGCCGGACCGCCATTGATGATCGATCTGCTCGCGTTTATTTCGCGGAAGATTCAGGTTGACTGCGTCGTTGCGCTTGAAGAGTTTGACGTGATGACAGCGGCACTCATACGCGAACATTTTTGCTTGCCGGGAATGAGCAGCTCGACTGCCAAAACATTTCGCGACAAATTCAGAATGGCGGAGACGGCTAAAGCGGCGGGCATCCTGCTGCCGGAGTATGTGCCTTTAATCAACGCCGACGTGGTGTGCGACTTCATGACGCGTGTGCCGCCGCCCTGGATAGTCAAACCGCGCTCGGACGTTTCCGCGATCGGCATCCGAAAGGTAAACACTGCCGACGAAGTCTGGCAGCTCGTGAATGAAATGAACGAGCGCGAAAACCTGCGCGAGCGCGCCTCTTATTATCTACTGGCGCAGTTTGTGGCGGGTGAAGTGTTTCATGTGGATTCCCTGGTCGCGAATAATCGGGTGGTGTTTGCCGGAGTCAATCGCTACGGGCGGCCGCCGCTGGAAGTCGCGCATGGTGGCGGCGCTTACGTTTCGCGAACGGTCGCCCATCGCTCAAACGATGAAAAGGAGCTGCTGAAGATCAATCGCGCCTTAGTCAAAGCCCTGAAGCGTGAGCGCGGCGCGGCGCATGCGGAATTCATCAAGAGCGATGCCGATGGCCGTTTCTATTTTCTCGAGATTGCGGCGCGCGTTGGCGGCGCCTACATCGCGGATGTTTTGGAAGCGGCGTCGGGTCTGAATCTCTGGCGCGAGTGGGCCAAGATGGAAGTGGCTGACGCACGGAAGACTGATCATCAGCGAGGACCAGGTATTAAAGGCATCAAGCCGGAGAGAAACGAGTACGCGGGAATCATTCTGTCTTTGTCCAAGCAGGAATGTCCCGATACGAGCAGCTACGACGAAGCTGAGATCGTCTATCGAGTGAAGAAGCGGCACCACGCGGGTTTGATCGTGCGGTCGAAGCAGCTGGAGCGCGTCGAGGAACTACTGACGCAGTATGCGAAACGTTTTGTTGACGATTTCGTCGCGGTGGTACCGCCGCTCGAAAAGGCTGAGTAAAGTGGTTAGTAGTCGCGTTCCCAACCGAACCGGGGCAGTAGCCCGACCGTCAGGGAGGGCTTGATGAACCGAAAACAAAGCCCTCCCTGACGGTCGGGCTACTGCCCCGCCGATTTGATGTATTTCAAAGGCGAGTCAGCAACCAAAGGCTTCAATTTGTCCAACTGGTCCTGAGTGGAGCCCTTCATCCATGCCTCCGGCGCAAAGGCTTCAGCTAACAGCCTTTCGCTCTCAGCCTCATTGCCAAGTCCCAGGTAGGCTTCGGCCATAGTCGCAAGCACCCAATACCTGCTTCGCTGGTACTCAGCAACCGCTTCGGCACTGGCTTCCGCCGCGGGCGCCGGATTGTCTGCCTGCCAGCGCTCACAAATTTCCAGCACCTCTCTGCGAATTCTTTGCGCCTGAACATAATCTGCAATCGCGTCTGCCGGATGGGTGGCCTGGGTAGCCCTTACGTTAAAGAGGAAAGCGACATTGATTCCGTTGTAGGTGTCGTTGCGCAAAAAGAAGCCACGCTCGTAGGAGTTGATCGCCTTGTCGAGATCGGTCGGGTCTTTGGTGATGTCCCAAAGATGTTTGTGAACCGAGCCCCACAGGCCAAGTGTCTCGGTGTCGTTGGAAGTGTCGGGACTCAGCGTGAGAAGCAAATCTCTGGCTTCCATCAGCGCGGCCTGCTCGGAAGGGTACTCGCTCTTATACGTCACCATCGCCAGACGTTGAATAATGTAAGGATCCTCAGGCCGCGTCGGTGCTTCCTGCTTCATCATGCCGCGGATGAACGACAAAAAATTCTTGGCAGCTACGAAGTCGCCCTTCTTCTGCGCCGCGTCGACCTGCTCGATCAATTTGCTGTGCGTATCCTTGTCCAACATGGCCTCAGCGGTCTTGCTGGTTTGCTCGGCCACCGCCGCACGGGCTGCCGCGACGACAGCCGGTGGATTCAGCTCATTGAGGAAGGTGTAGACCGGGCTGTCTTTGTCTCGCGGATTCTTTTCCGTGATTTCCACAATCGCTTTCGTCAACAAGTCGCGAAAGCGCATCACCTCGTCGAAACCGATATCTTCGCCAAGATGGTGGTATTGGCGAACAACGACGTGATTCAGATCAAACGGAAACGTTTTGATGCCGTCTTCGGCGATGACGACGGTGGTGAAAGGCCGCAGCGCATGGCGCACGCCCAGCTCGTAGAAGGCGTTCTTGTTGGAAGTGGAAAGATCGGCCACCACGACGTCGGCGTTCCAGAGCTGCTGATACATCGGCACGTCGATCAAGCCTGAATGGACGATCTCGTCGGCACGAATACATTTGAGTCCGGCTGCTTCGACGGCGGGCTTGATCATGTTCCGGTACGACTTGTCGAGATCGAGCGTGCGTCCGGTTTCGAAGTCGGTCTTCTTACCGAATCCCATCACGACGAAACACGTGCCTTTAGTTTTGTCAGCGGTTTCAGCGGGCATGAAGATAGCTCCTGGTGGTAGTTTCCTGGTTTGTAAAGCAAACTGTTATCAGAACCGCGAGCGGTAGCGACCGGCCAAAGAGTCAACTCGAAAACGGCGAGTTTGCCAAGACTCAATCAGCTAAAGAAGCGTCTTTGGCCGGTCGCTACCGCTCCCGGTTCTGATTTTAATCCCTTCTGAAGCAAAGCGGGTTGACTCAGTCGTTGTTGTCTGTCAATCGCCGCAGCGGCCAGATGTCGACGCTAAGCTCCTCGCAGTAGTGCAGGTGTCGATCCTCTTTGGGTGTCGGCAACCCGTGAGATTCGATCATCGTCGACTCCAACGAAATCAGTTCGGCCGCGCGCAAGGGCCAGGGCCGGTGATGAATGCGTGCCTGGTAGATCTTGTCGTCATGTTCGCTGAAAAGGCAATAACGCTCCGTGAGAAAAAACTCGAGCGAGCCGGGCTCTGAAGGCGGAAGAGGTTTTCCAACCTGCCAGCTCGCGGAAAACTCCGCGGGCGGATCGTCAGTGCGCGCCAGCGAATAATCGATCGCACCGGCGTCTTCTGTCAGCTCGATGTCGGCATTGTAATAGGGGAGATGATAGAGCATACGCGCTCCGAAGACGGCAGCGCTGCTGTTGCAATCAAGCGAAAAGAACCAAACTCCGGGAACGTCGTCGAGGTAAACGTAAGTGCGGACGTTCAGCTCGTGCGCGGAACTGAGACCAGGCACCGGGGGAAGAAAGGGCGGAAGTGCGCTGATGTTCCACATGGTGAACGGGGCGATCGCGATCCAGGCCGAGCCGTGATAGGTGTCGATTTGCAGTCGCGGCGGGATTAGTGGACGCAGAAGTTTTTCATCGATGCGCCAGTGGATGAAGAGCAGCTTGCCCCAATCCTGATGCATGATGGGTTGGCCGCTGGGCCGGTCGCGCATTGCCAGGCGATCAGCTTCAGTAGGACTTTTATTCTTCATGAGCTAACAAAGATATCCGCAGATTACACCGATTACGCGGATTAGGATGGAGATATCGTTTAGAGGCGGGCATTGCCCGCCGGTGCCTCTTCTTTCGGAAACGTGCTGTCTCCGACGTTGAGACGGCGGGCAGTGCCCGCCTCTAAACGATCGCAGCTTAGGGGCGACTTGCATCGGTGGGAGTTTTCTTCACGATGATAACCGAGTTTTTTACGCCGTAGTCGTCGTCTTCCGTTTCCGGATTAGCCGGATCAAGCAACCAGTTTCCGTCAACGATAAACTTGTAAGCATGTTTGCCCGGCTCCAGATCGACCCGGCAAATCCACTCGTCACCTTCACGTCCACAGATGAACTGCGACTGGCCCCAATTATTAAATGAACCTGCCAGGGCCACGACACTCGCATCCGCGTAGCCTTTCAACCTAAACGTGGTGTTGCCCTTGAGACTCGGGGGCGGCAACACAATCCTTGTCGCGGTGTAGCTTGAGCCTTCGTAGACGAAAGTGAGACTGATAATTTTTCCGTCAGCGTCTTTTGCAAACGTGATGGGCGTGCCTTCAATCTCATCGATAAAGTTCAGTTGAGATTTGTGAGTCAGGCGTCGCTTCTTTACGACCGAAGGCTTCAACCAAAGTTCGTTATTCTCCAGAGAGACGTCGAGCGTTGAGATAGGCAAAATGCCAACTTCGATCTCGTACCTGCCGACGTATTTCTTCAGCGCTTCGGGATTGATTTTTCTAACGGGCTGTTGAAGGAGGACTTCGGTCAGAACGGAATACGCGTGAACCTCAACCACCGCAAACAAAAACACGATGAAGAGTACGAAGTACCGCCGCATGTCAAACCTCAAGACTTTATTCCAAGCCCTCTTACTGGGACCGCGGGCGTCTCGCCCGCTTCGTCGAATGCCACTCGGCCGGGAGATGCCAGGTCCAATCATAGCTGAATGAACCTGCTGCTTGAGGCAGGCGAGACGCCCGCGGTCCCAGTAAGAGGACGCTTCTATTCCACGTATTAGTACTGCCAGTTTACGTTAACGAATCCGGTCCCGGTTGTCGGTACGGTGTACGTGTGGTTCGAGCCATTTTCCCAGGTGACGGCGCCGCCCGAGGCAATCTTAATAAACTTAAACTGGATCGTCTGCCCCGCGGGAACGCTCGCTGTGATGAACCAATCTGGATAGTTGGGCGTTAACATCGGGCCGAACGCTCCATCCCAGGTAGTGCTCCAGGCCCCGAGTTCGACGGTGTTGCCGGTTAGAAAAATGTAGTCACCGGTGACTGTGGGCGTAGCGTTGTAGACGGTGAAAGTGACCGGAATCAGTTTCGCTGTCAGCACCGTGAACTGAATACCGTTGGAGACGCTTCCGCCTGAAGTCGTCACCGTCACGTTGTAGTTGCCGTTTGTAACTGCCGGCGTGGTAACGACAATCTGGGTTGACGTCCACGAGTTGACTGTCGCCGTCGTAGTGCCAAACTTCACCGTACCGGTAGTCGTGCCGAAGTTTCTGCCGGCGATCACAGTTTTCACTCCCGGTTGACCGACAGTGGGTCCTAACGATCCAATCTCCGGACCGGCCGTGCCTTCGGTGAACTGCCAAACGGATACAGCATGCGCTGGGAGCGTGAACGTGTTCACGGGATTGTTGCCGCCCGATCCCGAGCCGACCGTGATGGGGACGCCGCCGAGCAGTCCGGTCAGATAATCCGCCTGCGTACCAACCGGCAGCGACGTGTTCAAGCCACTGATGCTGTAGCTGCTTGTTTCATTCTTGTTGATTGCCACCAGCACCGTGCTGCCGAAAAACTTGCGTTCGTAGATGTAGACGTCGTTGTTGATCCAGCGCTGCGTCATCGAGCCATAAGGGACCGCAGGATTGCTGCGGCGCAGCGACGACAAACGACTGGTGAGCGTGTAGGCCGTGGTCGTGGTCGAGAAGCCCGGCATCATCGGTCGATTGTACGGATCGGTGCCGCCGCTGGTGTCGTTGTGCAGATACTGCTCGGTGCCATAGTAAATGCAGGGGACGCCTCGCGCGGTTAAGACAAACGACATCGCTTCATGCAGCCGGTTGTTATTGTTGTTAACGGAAAGAAAGCGTGCCATGTCGTGGTTGTCGATGAAGGTGACGAGGTCTTCTTTCCACGTGAAGTTTGTCGCCTCCTGATTGATCACGCTATCGATTTCAGAAAAGTTGGCGTTTGAAGCGAAGACGCTGCGGATCGCGGTGTTGAGCGGAAAGTCGAGCATCGTCATGCCGCTCTTGTTCGCGAACTTGTAGGAATCGTGATAGAGCGGGTCTGAAGTATTCCCCTGATACCACTCACCAAAAATAAAACTGTCGCCGTAGGTGTAGATGGAATTGGCGAAGCTGTATTCCCAACCCCAGGTTACGTGTTTGATCGCATCGATGCGGAAGCCGTCCACGCCGTGCTGTTGGAAGAGCTGCGCCGCAGACTTCATGTAGCCGTCGATGGTGGCATGTTCCTGGTTGAGATCGGCGAGATCGAAGAGGGTGAAGTATTCAACCTGGTAACGATCGTCCCAGCCGCCGCCCGAGATGTTGGCGTTGTGATGGAAATAGCCGTTGGTGTCGCTGGTGTAGTTGCCGAGGAAGGTGCCGTTGTCGTAAAGCGAGCCAAACTCGCCGGCATTGTCCTGAGTGGAATGATTAGGTGCAAAGTCGATTACGACTTTTATGCCGGCAGCGTGAGCGGCGCTGACCATCGCGTCGAAGTCGGTCCAGGTGTTGCCGCTGTTGCCGAAGTGTTCTTCGATACGTTTGAAGTCGCGGCCCTGGTAGCCGTGATAGGAAGCGGTGGGATTGCCGCCGCCGTCCGGAATGTTAGTGTTCAGATTATCCACGGGGGGCGAGATCCAAATCGCTGTGACGCCCATGCCCGCCAGATAAGACATCTTCTGCTGAATACCCTGCAGGTCGCCGCCCCAGTAGAGCCGCCAGTTCGTTTTGGTAGCGTCGTACAAGCCGGCGCTTTGCGAGGGGTTGTTGTTGCTGGTGCTGCCGTCAAAGAAGCGATCGGTAATTATTTGATAGATGACTTCGCGCTTGAAGTCTGCCGCTGAGGCGCCGCTCAGAGGATTGAGAAGGATTGAAAAGAGAAACAGCAATGACGCGAGCTTGTAGGAGAGATTTCGCATGATAGAACTCCATTCTAAACGCAGGGCTGGTCAGGGAGCTGAGGAAGGGAATCATACAACTAAAACGCGTCTCGCAGGGCCGAATTGTTATTGCCATGACGAAATCAGCCGCGGATTTACGCGGATTCACGCGGATCAGGAAAACCCAATTTGATGTTTCGGTTCTGATCCGCGTGTTTCCGCGTAAATCCGCGGCTAATTTTTACTTCAAATACTTATCCAGCCAATCGAGCACGGTGTGATACCAAAGCTGCGAATTTTGCGGCTTGAGCACCCAATGGCCTTCGTCCGGGAAGACAAGCAGCTTCGAGTCCACTCCCATACGCTGCACCGCTGTGAACAATTGTAGTCCCTCACCAAACGGCACCCGGTAATCCAGCTCGCTATGAATGATCAGGATCGGCGTCTTGAAGTTCTTGACGAACTTACTCGGCGACCAGCGCGCGTACATCATCGGGTTGGTCCAGGGCGTCCCTTTGAATTCCCAATCGGTAAACCAAAGCTCTTCGGTCGCGCCGTACATGCTTTCAATGTTGTAAACGCCGTCATGCGAAACCAGTACTTTGAAACGGAAGCGCGGATCGTTGTTGTGCCCTTCGATCCAATTGATCATGTAGCCGCCGTAGCTGGCGCCCGCCGCGCCGATGCGATTGCGATCGAGGAATGAATTGCGTCGCAGCACCTCGGCGGTGCCGTTCATGATGTCGACATACGCCTTGCCGCCCCAGTCGCCGCTGATCTCGTTCACGAATTGCTGGCCGTAGCCGGTCGAGCCGCGCGGGTTCGGACAGAACACGACGTAACCGTTGTTGGCAAAAATCTGCGGGTTCCAGCGATAGCCCCAGTTGTCGCTCCAGGCGCCCTGCGGACCACCGTGAATCAAGACGAGCAGCGGATATGTTTTGCTCGGATCGAATCCGGCGGGTTTGACAATGAAGCCGTGGTTCTTTTTACCAACCGCGCCGATCCATTCCACATCCTCGGCATTTTTCAAACCAAACTGCGCCATGAAGTTTCTGTTCGCCTCGGTCAAAGGCGTAAGCGTGCCGCTGTCGATATCGGCACGATAAACCTCAGCGGGCATCGCATTCGAGCTGCTCGTAAAGACGAGAGACCTGCCGTCGGGCGTTATCTGCAAACCACCCGCAGACACGTTGGGCACCATCCTCTGCGGTTCGGCTCCACCGAGGGGAACGCGAAAGATCGGCGAACGACCGCGCTCGCCGGCGATGAAGTAAGCATAGTTGCCATCGGGCGAGAGGGCCACTTCTTCCACTTGCAGATCAAACTTCTTCGTAAGTTCCACAGTCGCCCCGGTGGCGCGGTTGTAACTCATCAGCCGCCAGCGGTCGGCTTCGAAGCCGGCGGTTGCCTGTGAGCGATAGAGGATGTATTTGCCGTCGCGCGTGTAGACCGGGCCAACATCGTAGCCGCGGTTTTGCACGGTAATGTTTTTGGCGGCGCCGCCTGAGAGCGGCAAGGTATAGATGTCGCTGTTAGTAGAAATCGCTTCGACTTTGTCAGGATTGCGAACGTAGGCCAGCTCGCGGCTGTCGGGTGAAAAGGCATAGTCTACGCCGCTCGCGGCGGCGTAAGGCGGGGAATCAAAGTCGCCGGGGGTTAGATCGCGCGCCTGCCCACCTTTGCTTGAAACCACGAAGACGTGCGTTCGTTTCACATCGCGCCATTCGTCCCAGTGACGGAAAAGCAAGCGCGTAGTGATATGCGCTTTCACTTTACTCTTCTCGGCCGCTTCGTCTTTTTTCTTATTACACTCATCGTCGCCGCAATCAGGATAGACTTCGGAAGTAAAGGCGAGCCATTTTCCATCAGGAGACCAGACCGGCGCGGCGGCGCTCGTTGAAATCTTGGTTACCTGATCTTTGTTGTCGCCGTCCGGCTCCATGGTCCAAATCTGTCCGCCGGTGATGAAGGCGATCTTCTTGCCGTCCGGCGACCAGCGCGGCGCGCTCGCTGAAGTAGCGCCGTTCGTGAGTTGCTTCATGCTGCCGCCTTCGGCCGGCATCACGTAAATTTGCGTTATAACTTTGTTGAGATCGAAGTTGACGTCGCCGATGGTAAAGGCGATACGTTTGCCGTCAGGAGAAACTTGCGGATCGGCGACGCGGCGCACTTTCAACAGTTCCTCCACGGTAAAACGACGGCTGGGCTGCGCGTTAGCGACGAATGCTGACGATGCTGACAGGGATACCAGGAACACCAGGACAGAAATCGCGATGACGAAGCGCTTCATAAAAGTCCTCTCTAGCGGCGATAGATTGTTTGGGAAAGCGGAGTCATTATTGCACCAAACGAATTCGCGCGCACGCTTGGGGCAAATGATTAACTAGCCGCGGATTTACGCGGATAGGCGCGGATGAAGAATTAAGGGTGCTGATCTGCGTGCATCCGCGTTAATCCGCGGCTAAATGTTTTAAGGTAGAATCTCCGGGTGTCGCCTGACAACCAATGACTCGCCGAATAATTGTTGCCCTGCTAAGACTAGCGATGCGCGTCTATTTCCGGCGCGTCGAGGTGGTGGGCAAGGAGAACGTTCCGCGCGCGAGCCCGGTGATTTTCGTTCTCAATCATCCCAACGCGCTGGTTGATCCTGCCTTTCTCCTGTCGCTCGCGCCGCGGCGTGTTTCGTTTCTCGCGAAGGCGCCGCTCTTTCGCATGCCTGTGCTCAGTTTCCTGGTGCGCGCCATGGATTCGCTTCCCGTCTACCGCCGGCAGGATGAAGGCGAAGACGTTTCGAAGAATCGCGAAATGTTCGTGGCCGCTCGCCGGCTGCTGGCGCGAGGCGGCACGATCGGAATTTGTCCGGAGGGCGTGTCGCACGACGAGCCCCGGCTGCGGCCCATCAAGACGGGCGCTGCCCGGATCGCTCTCGGCGCCATCTCAACCGGAGAAGTCTCCGAGTTGAAAATCGTGCCCGCCGGTCTCTACTACACTTCGAAAACAAAATTTCGCAGCGAGGTTTTGCTCTACTTCGGAATTCCAATCGACGTGGCGCCAGTGGCGATGGAAAGCGACGGCAATCCGCCGCGCGATGCCGTTAAGGAACTTTCAAACCGCATCGAGTGTGCTTTGCGAGAAGTGATGCTCGACGCCGAACACGAAGAGGCGCTGCAAACAATCAGGCGTGCTGAAAAAATTTTTTCGTCTGAGCCGGGCGAGGAAGCTGCCGACACGCTTGCCGAGGAGTTGCAGCTGCAACAGCGATTTGTTAACGCCTATCGGGTGTTGCGCGAACGCGCTCCGGAGCGTCTGCGCCGGCTCGAGCTAAGGATGAGCCGCTTTGAAGATGAGCTCACGCAAGCTGGCGTCGATCCTGACGATCTCTCTCCGCCGAAATCCACTTTCAACGTGTTCGTCCACCTGATCAGTCGCGTGCTGCTTTTTCTATTGCTCATTGTCCCAGCAACGCTCGGCATGCTGGTCCACTACCCGGCTTACCGCCTCGGAGGTTACCTGGCCACGCGCTTCTCGAAGAATGACGACGACATGGTTTCCACGATCAAGATCATGTCCGCGATGTTGTTGTTCCCCCTGACGTGGATCGTTGTTGGGTTGGTGGTCTATGAAGTGGGCGGCTGGGTGATGGCGTTGGTGGTTTTGTTACTAGTTCCCTGGGCCGGCTATCTTGCGATTAGGTTTTTCGAAGGTTTTGACGAATTCCTGGGCGGGCTGCGGGCGCTCGCTTTTTTCCTGGTGCGCCGGCGATTCTTCGTCCGGCTGCTGGCGGAACGCAAGGCGATTCGCAGCGAAATCCTGGCCCTGGGAGAAGAGACCGCGAATTTCAGCCAATAAGTTCTTAAGATGGTTAGGCGAGGTGGGGGATAGTTAAACCGCCAGACTGTTCTTATTTCTTGCGTGCTTTGGAACTAGCGGAAGTCTTCTTAGTTGCGCCCGCTCGTTTTCTGCTGCCGGAAGCTCGCACCGTTCGACCTTTGCGACCCTCGCTTTGGATTCTTCCAGCCTTCATCAAATTCTCATAACTACCGCGCACGACGTTGCGCGCTACTTTTAAGGAGTTGGCTAGCTCGCGTTCACTGGGCAGATAACTGCCGACCGTCATCGCCCCCGACTCAATGAGACCCGTAAGCTGGTCCGTAATCTGCTTGGTCATCGACTCCGGACGCTTGCGATTGACACGAATAGTTGTTTTCACCTCTGAACTCCCTCCTCGATGTGGTTCAATTTTTGGGGTAATGAATTCTATGCAGGCAGGATAGCTGTGTCAACAGACTAATTGACGAGACGGTCCAAGGACCAGGCAGTGAGCGGTGAGCAGTGAGCAGTGAGCGGTGAGCGGTGAGCAGATCGGAAACCCTATCACAATGTTTTCTAATTCAACCTTTAGTCGCTCACTGCTCACTGCTCACTGCTCACTGCTCACTTTCTTCACTCCGTCGCGAACAGCGCAATCAACGCCGGGATCGTGAGCCACAGCAATCCCTTCAACAGGAAAAACATGAACCCCCAAAATCCTAGTCTCTTAATCCAGCTTCGCACACTCACAGTACTTTGGTGATCCGGCTCTGACTTTGGACGTGGGACGTGGGACATTGGACGTTATTGTATCCTTCCCCAGGCGCTCGTCTTCCAATTATCGATCGCATCCTCTCCGACAATCCACGGCGGCAGCGGCATCATCAGCATTTCCGAAAGCGCGCAAACATACGGTTCATACATCGCGCGCAGCTCGCTTAACTTCTGTGTCGCTTCCGCCCCATCGCTTAAGTTGACACTATACTGCGCCAGGATTTCTCGGATACGTTCGATGTCGCGCGTGGAAAGTCGCGAGGTCGCGGCTGGTGCATTGATCGGTCTGGTCCGAAACACCTGGGCCAGATCAACTACTGCATGGCGCGCCATCGCGAAGGTCAGTTTAGCTTGCCAGGCAGAGGTCCCATCAATACCGACCAGCACGAGCGCACAAGTATCAAGTATGGTCGTCAATGCCGCCAGCCATGATTGGTTGTCGTGTTGCGAACGGAAGTAACAGAGCACCGGATATGACAAATGACTCTCGAGCAACTCCGCCGACCAGCGTTCCCATTCGTGCAGGACATTCGTCAGATCGTGCAAGTGATCGCTCTCGCCGTGGCGGCGTAGCATCTCGGCCGCGCTCGAGGGCGAGCCCGCTCGCGCGTCGAGGAGTGCAATGTTCACTTCGCGACGCGAAAACGCCTGGTACAACACCGGCAAGTATCCAATCACGATCGCCAACAGGCCAAAACCGTTGGCGGCTTCGATGACTGCGATCGCGCGCCCCAGCGGCAGCTGCGGCACAATGTCGCCATAGCCGAGCGTGAAAAATGTTTCGCCGCTGATGTAAAGATAAGTTGCAAACCTGCCGGTCTCCTGAGGCAGGTTGAGCGGTGTTTGCAGTCCCCAATGCAATATT
>Ga0207650_10001135_pt1 | contig 19569 bp, 2 predicted proteins | sample KBSS63metaG_FD_184325 | JGI IMG/M metagenome (GOLD analysis project Ga0207650, IMG submission 184325) | Switchgrass rhizosphere microbial communities from Kellogg Biological Station, Michigan, USA - KBS S6-3 metaG (SPAdes) (version 2) | ecosystem: Host-associated > Plants > Roots > Rhizosphere >...
CGTTGCAGGGTGGGGAAGCGACGCGGAGTGAGCGGATCGGGCGGGTGAGCCGAGAGGAACCGTTGCCGCTGTCGTACGCGCAACAGCGGCTATGGTTCCTGGACCAGTTGGAGCCGGGGAATCCGTTTTACAACATCCCGCTGGCGGTGCGGCTGCGTGGTGAGTTGCAGCCGGAGATACTGGAGCAGAGTTTGAACGAGATCATCCAGCGACACGAAGTGCTGCGCACGAGTTTTGTGATGGTTGATGGACAACCGGCACAGTTAATTTTGCCGGCCGTTTCGTTCCAGCTACCGGTGATCGATCTAAGTGAGCTAAAAGACAATTGCCACGAGAAAGAGGCGGAGCGCGTAGCCTTTGAAGAAAGCCTACAAGGCTTTGATCTAGCCGGCGGCCCATTGCTGCGAGTTCATCTATTGCGCTACTCGAGCCTCGAGCACGTCCTTTTATTAACGCTGCACCACATAATTTCCGACGGCTGGTCGGAAGCTGTACTGATCCGTGAGCTAACAACGATCTATGACGCGCTTGTCAGGGACGAAAAATTTTCGTTGCCTGCTCTGCCGATTCAATATGCCGACTACGCGGTGTGGCAACGGCAATGGTTGCAGGGAGATGTATTAGCTGAGCACTTGTCATATTGGCGCGATCATCTCTCAGGGGCGCCCGAAATCCTCGATCTACCCACTGACAAAACTCGTCCAAATGTGCCCGCACATCGAGGAGCGCGATTCGTCTTTGAACTGGAAAGTGAATTGGCCCAAAAGGTCCGAGCGTTGTGCCAGCGGGAGAGTCTAACGCCATTCATGGTCCTATTGGCCGCCTTCCACGTTTTGTTAGCGCGCTATACAGGCCAGGATGACATGCTCATCGGGGTTCCCATCGCGAATCGCACGCGTGTTGAACTCGAGGCGCTGATCGGTTTCTTCGTGAACACACTGGCCGTACGGCTGCGAATACCGGCACGCGAGACGGTGCGCGAACTATTAGCACGCGTAAAAGCGGCGACGTTAGGAGCCTACGCTCACCAGGATTTACCGTTTGAGAGGCTGGTTGAAGAGATACGTCCGGAACGGAGTATGAGCCGGCAGCCTTTGGTCCAGGTTCTGTTTACCTTTCAGAACGTGCCGGCATCGCGCGTGCTGGAGTTGCCGGGATTGACATTGGATTCAGCAGGCCTGCGAAGCGATCCCGCAGTGCGCTCCGATCTCGACCTCTACGTTAATGAAACGATCGACACGCTCAGCGGAGCCTTTGTTTACAGCCGGGAGCTGTTCCACGAACAGACGATTGCACTCATGGCAAAGCGGCTGAGCGCATTATTGGACGAGATGGTTTGCCGGCCCGACACGCTGGTTACCGATCTGCTGGCTCCTGCGCCCGTAAGCCTTGAGTTACATCTTTTGCAACTAGAAAGTGAGCAAGCCCCACTCACTTACCATCAGGAGCGCCTGTGGTTCATCGACGAATTTGAGCGCGGTAATGTTTATCCTGCAAGTCCCACGTATCACAACATCCCGCTGATTTTGCATTTGCGCGGCTTCGTCGACAATAAGGAGCTCGAATCGAGTCTCGCAACGATTATCAGCCGACACACGGTCACGCAGACCAGATTTGTCGTGAGCGAAGGTCAACTGACTCAGAAGTTTGATCCACGCGAACCATTCACACTCAACGTGATTGATTTGGACCAGCGCACAACTCTTGACGATGCGCTTGCGCTGGCTCTGGAGAATAGTGCGGAACCATTTCATTTGGAACAGGACCTCCTGGTGCGAGCAACGCTTTTCAGAATCCCAGATGATGAAGCAGTTCTCGCGTTAACTATTCATCACATCATCGCCGACAAACAGTCACTCCGAATATTGTTAGCTGAACTGCGCGAAATTCATGCTGCGCACGCGGAAGACCGCGCCCTGAGATTGTCCGAGTTGCCGGTTCAATATGCGGATTACGCCCGAGCACAGCGTAAGCTAACGGATCAGGATTTTGCGCCGCTGCTTTTTTACTGGAAGTGGCAACTGCGCGGTAAGCTGCGTGCGTTGGAACTGCCTGAGGATCGTCCACGTCCTGCCGTGCATACCTACAAGGTCGCGTCGGAATCGTTTACCGTCGATTCGCAACTGGCGACGCGATTAAAGGCGCGGTGCCGTGAAGCTGGCGCCGGCATGTTCACGGTCATGCTGTCAGCATTTAAGGTGCTAATGCATCGATACGCGCGCCAGGATGAAATCATCATCGGCAGTATGGAACCGCAGCGCCGGCAGCCGGCGTTCGCAAACCTCATCGGACCGTTTGCAAACCTGATAGTCCTGCGCAGCGACCTCGGAGGGAATCCAACCTTCGCGGCGGTCTGCGAACAACTCGCCAAGACAATCGATCAGGCTCGAGCTTGTCAGGACTTGCCCTTTGATAAGTTGGTCCAAGTGCTCAACCCTGAGAAAGACATGAGCCGCACGGCTCTTTTCGACGTGCTCTTTCAATACGACGAGAGAATATCGCAGCCGTTCAATCTCGGTAGCGTGAGGTGTGATGTTATCGAAACTAATCTCGGCTACGGGAAGTACGATTTAAACGTTTCATTACGACAAGGCACTGATGCGATCGAGGGAACAGTCGTTTACAACGCCGATATTTATGACGGCTTTTTGATTCGGCAGATGATGCGGCACTTCAAAGTGTTGCTGCAAAAAGTGGCCGACGAGCCGCACGAAAGAATTGATGACGTCGTTCTGCTCGATCGCGACGAGGAGCATCAGCAACTCAACGACTGGAATCAAACGCACGCATCCTGGCCCATGGAAAAGACTATTGCCGGGTTATTTGAGCGGCAGGTGCGCGCGACTCCACATAAGACGGCGATAGTGCTCGGAGACGAGCGACTGACTTACAGGGAACTTGAAGAACGCGCCAACCAGTTGGCCCATCATCTAAGATCGCTTGGCGTTAAAGCAGATCGGCTGGTAGCCGTTTGTCTCGAACGATCGTTGGACATGATTGTAGCGCTGCTTGGGGTGCTCAAAGCCGGTGGCGCTTATCTGGCCCTGGATCCGGAATACCCGCCGGAACATTTGCGCTTTGTGATGGACGATAGCGCAGCCTCACACCTAATCACTGTGGGTGAATTTGTAGCTGCGGTTGAGGCGGCAGACGTGACCACGGTACTGCTTGATCGCGATCGCGAGATACTCTCAATGCAGCCTGTTAACGCGCCGAGTTGCTGCGCGCGTCCGCATAATCTCGCTTATTGCATCTACACCTCCGGCTCTACCGGCAGGCCCAAAGGTGTGCTCGTCGAACACCGAAATGTCGTCAGATTAATCGTTAATGACAAACTGCCGATCACGCTGCAGGCGGACGAAGTCTGGACGATGTTTCATTCCTACTGTTTCGACTTTTCCGTTTGGGAGATGTATGGAGCGCTACTGCACGGCGGCACGCTCGTGATAGTGCCCAGGGAAGTGACCAAGGATGCTTCGCTCTTCCTCGATCTTCTTGTTGAAGAGCGAGTGACAATTCTCAATCAAACACCGACGGCGTTTTACAGGCTGGCGGCCGAGTCGCTCAAACGCGAAGTAAGCGAGCTTGCGTTGCGCTATGTGATCTTTGGTGGCGAAGCCTTGCGCCCGATGTTACTGAAGGAGTGGAAACTCGCCCACGAATCGACAAAGCTCGTGAACATGTACGGCATTACGGAAACAACGGTTCATGTCACCTACAAAGAGATCGGTGATGCCGAAATCGCCGCGGATGCAAGCAACATTGGCCGTCCAATTCCGACAACCACAACCTACATCATGGATGAAGCCCAGCGATTACTGCCGGTTGGTGTACCAGGTGAAATCGTTGTCGGCGGCGACGGTGTCAGTCGCGGTTACCTGAACAGAGAGCAGTTGACGAGCGAAAAGTTTGTGCGCAATCCGTACCGGCCCGCTGAGTTGCTATACCGCTCGGGCGACTTAGCCAAACTCTTGCCTAATGGCGATCTGATTTACCTCGGGCGAAGCGACGATCAGGTGCAAATACGAGGCTTTCGCGTTGAGCCGGGAGAAGTGCAAAGTCGTTTGCTGGCCCATCCGGATGTGAAAAAAGCAGAAGTGGTGCCACGCACAGGAAGCGACGGCGTGATCGAGTTGGTGGCGTATCTGGTTGTGTTGAGGGAAGGGATTAGCGTCAGCGAATTGCGTAGCCACATGGCGGCGGCGGTGCCTCTTTACATGGTGCCATCGGCATTTGTGTTTATGGATGAGCTGCCGATTACGGCGAATGGCAAGGTCGATCGAAAAGCGTTGCCCGCGCCTGCCCAGGATCGGCCCGAGCTTGACGCCGCTTTTGTCGCAGCGACAACGCCCATCGAAGAAACGTTGGCCCATATTTGGGCAACCGTGCTGCGGCTGGAGCGCGTCGGCGTTTGCGACGACTTCTTCGAGTTGGGAGGGCATTCACTGTTGGCTGCCCAGGTAATCTCGCGCGTGCGAGATGGTCTTGGAGTTGAGGTTCCGCTCCGAGTTCTCTTTGAACAGCCGACCGTTCGAGGAATGGCGGAAGCAGTCACCGCGGCTCTGCGCGGTGGTATCAGAGTTACTGTGCCCCCGCTAAGCAGGACCAGTCGCGAAGAGATTCTTCCGTTGTCATATGCGCAACGGCGCTTATGGTTTATCGATCAGCTCGAGCCTGGTAATCACATCTATAACGTGCCGGCGACTGTCCGGATCAGCGGGGCGCTCAAGGTATCCGTATTGCGACAAGCGATGAAAGAAGTAATGCGCCGGCATGAGATTCTGCGGACGGTGTTTCCCCTCACGAATGGAGAGCCGTCACAGTTGATCGCGGAAGCCGGCGACTTGGAACTGCCAGTGGTCGATTTGAGCGTCCTCGAGCCGGAAGAACGCTGGGCGGAAGCGAGCAGTTTGTCGAATCTCGAGGCGCGCCTGCCATTCGACCTGGCGGCGGGACCATTGCTTCGAGCGCGTCTGTTAAGGCTCGATCAGGAAGAACACGTCGTACTTTGGACCATGCACCACATCATCAGTGATGGTTGGTCCACCTCGGTGTTGCTCAGGGAAGTCACAACACTGTACGACGCTTTTGCACGTGGGCAGGCCTCGCCCTTCGCTGAGTTAGATATTCAATATGCCGACTACACAGTTTGGCAAAGAAGATGGTTGTCCGGTGAAGTGCTCGAAGAGCAGATCGCATACTGGAAGAAACAGTTGACCGGTGCGCCGCCACTGACGGAGCTGCCGATGGATCGGCCTCGCGGCAGAGTCCAGAGCTTTGTTGGAGCAAGCCAGAGCTTCAGCTTTGACGCCACGCTCAGCGCGGCAATCAGGCAATTGAGTCGAAAAGAAGGAACGACGTTGTTCATGACATTGCTCGCAGCTTTTCAGACGTTGATCTACCGGTACACGGGACAGACGGATATCGTGCTGGGCACAGGCATCGCTGGCCGTAATCAACTCGAAACCGAAAAGCTAATAGGTTTTTTCGTCAACACCCTCGTGTTGCGCTGTCGTGCGGAGGGAAATCTCAGCTTCCTTGAATTTCTGAGGCAAGTGCGCGAAGTGACTTTGGGCGCGTACGCTCATCAGGATCTGCCGTTCGAACGTTTGGTCGAAGCATTACAGCCTGAGCGCGATCTGCGCTATACGCCTCTATTTCAAGTAATGTTTTCGATGGAAAACACACCGCGCGAAGCGATCGCGATGCCGGGTCTAAAACTGACGATGTTGGGGAGCAAAAACGAAGTGTCTCGCTTTGATCTAACTTTCTTTGTATTCGAAAGCGACGACAAATTAATGGGATCCGTGCAATACAACACCGCCCTGTTCGACTACTCGACCGTAGCGCGAATGATCACGCACTTTCGCGTTCTATGTGCGAGCATCGTTGAGTCTCCCACACGCCAGCTCAGCGAACTACGACTGTTGGAAGATGCTGAAGTCGGAGGCTACACACCGCTGCACTTTCCTGACGCTCACTTAAGTCAACAGGACTTCGAAAGCGTGATGTTGGAAATCAACAAGGCCTCCGCGTAATCGCACTTGGATCGGGTCAGTACAGGGAGCGGTAGCGACCTGGTCAAACCGTGGGAGTCAAGAACCAAGCCCCGCGTAAAAAGTCTACACCACCGCGTGCCACCCGGCGGCACACAGCACAAGCAAGGGAAATAGAACGATGAACAGCCAGCAGGTGTATCTAAAGCAAAATGTCCTGGCCGAGCCGTTGTTCAATCAATGGTATGCCTGGTCCTATCTGATCTCGCCGGCTACGGCCGCGATGTATATCGCCAATTCCCACGTCAAGATCATGCAGTCGTTTGTGTCAACGCCCCAGGTGCACATTGCCGCTTTGAAAAATCCGGCGATGTTGGGTGGGCCATTCATCAACTACGACGCCAGTAAAGTGCCGGCTATCAGAACGCTGCTCGAAAAGACCACTAAAGAGCAAGCGCACATGTTGGAATTTGCCGAGGCCATCAAGCAATTGGACGAGACATTGAAGAATGAGGGAACGGGCTATTCGCTGGAGCCGCTATATGAAAAGATGCCCGAAGTTTTGCGGGGTTATACGGAGCTCACTTACGATCTGAATAACAACCCGTCGGTCAGATTCATCGAAGGCCTGTTGTACAAGAGTCCATACTATTGCGAGTCGCGGCAAAGCATCAGCCTTTCCCTGGTGGAACGTGACGAACGGCCTTTCATCTTCAGCACTCCACGACTAATCGAAAAACAGCATCTGCAACTCAATATCCCATTCAGCTCGGAATCGTGGGACGAGCTGTTTAAGATGAAACACACGCCGCAGCCGTATGAGTACATCAAGGAGGTTCTGCAGGTTGACGAAGAAAGTGAGCCGTTGTTTTCGTCACTCTTTACCACGGACAACGGCGCCGGACGAAACGGCAAGTACCACGGTGACAAGCTGCGAATTCGTTATCTGGGACATGCCTGCGTGTTGATTGAGACCGGGGATATCACCATCCTAACCGATCCGGTGATTAGTTATGAGGACAACTTGCAAGCCCCGCGCTATACCTATCTCGACCTGCCAAACTCCATCGATTACGTGTTAATTACGCACAATCATCAGGACCACTGCATGTTCGAAACGCTGCTGCAACTGCGGCATAAGGTGAAGACTATCGTTGTGCCGAAAGGTAATGGAGGCACGCTGCCTGACCCATCGCTAAAGCTGGTGTTGAGAAATATCGGGTTCAAGAATGTGATCGAGATCGACGAGCTCGAGGAGCTCGAGGTGGAGGGCGGTTCGATCCTCAGCCTGCCGTTTTTGGGAGAGCATGCGGATTTGAGTATTAGAACAAAGACCGCTTTTCTGATTCAGTTACAAGGAAAATCTATTTTATGCGCTGCCGATTCCAACAACATCGAGCCCAGGCTTTACGAGCTGCTATACGAGCTGGTGGGAGATGTTGATATCGCGTTTTTGGGAATGGAGTGTGACGGAGCCCCAATGAGCTGGTTATATGGCCCACTTTCAACGCGGCCTCTGGCTCGCAAGCTGGATCAATCACGGCGTCTGGACGGCTCAAATTACGAGCGGGGGATCGACATCATCAATCGAATGCATCCGAAAGAAGTCTACGTCTATGCCATGGGCCAGGAGCCCTGGCTAACTTATCTCACCTCAATTCGCTACACGGAAGAGTCGAGACCGATTGTGGAATCCAATCGCCTGGTGGAAGACTGTTGCCGTCGCGGCATTCCGTCAGAACGATTGTTCTGCCAGAAGGAAATCTTTCTCTAAAACTCTTTAAGGTAAAGCACCTCGGACTCTTTGTGCAAAAGACCGAAATCCCACCCACGGCAGTGGGTGGTTCATTTCAGATGCTGTCTACCCGAAACATACACCGCAGCGTTGGAATCCCACCAACGGTAGTTGGTGGATTGTTCAAGCCTTCTCAGAAATGATTTGAATTATCCACCCCACTGCCGTGGGTGGGATTGCGATACCGTCCAGAAAACGTCTGTAGAAAGGATCCGAACCAATCCACCCACTGCCGTGGGTGGGATTTAGGACTTTTCGTTCAAAGCTACCTCGGACGATGAACGTTAATAACATCGAAACTATTTATCCGGTAACGCCGGTGCAGGAAGCTTTGCTCCCGGCGTCTGCCGTCGCTGTTAACCGGCCTGGCGCGCGGCTGACTTGTGAGTTTCGCGGGCAGCTTGATTTTGCGGCGTTTGCAGAAGCCTGGAAACAGTTGATGGCCCAGTATGCGGTATTACGTTCGCGCTTCGTTTGGAAGCGCATCGACAAGCCCGTGCAAGTGGTCTTGAAGGATCTCGAACCAGGAATCAACCGGGTCGACTTGCGCGACTATTCAATCACGCAACAACAGGAGCAGTGGAAAGCTCTCATCAGCCTGGAGGGTGAGCGTGGTTTTGATCCTTCCGATCCACCTTTATGGCGTTTGCAACTTTGCCAGACGGAAGATGACGTCCACTGGTTCGCGCTTCTTTGCGATCCGCTGATCCTGGACGAGCAGAGCATGCGTTCGCTTCTCATTGAATCGCTGACGCTTTATCGCGGCAATCGCAACAGTGAGCGTGTTCAATTGGAAACTCGACCTTCGTTCCAGGACTACGTTGGTTGGCTGAGACAGCAACCAGCGACGGAGCGTTCTCAAATTGAGCTGTTCAATGGTTTCCCGGATATACCAGTTCAAGATATCAGCGATAGCCGGAAACGAAGTGAGCAGCAAATAAAACTTTCTACCTCTGCGACAAGCGCGTTGCAATCATTCAGCCTGCGCAATGGGCTCTCGATCGAGACTGTGATGCTCGGCGCCTGGTCCATTGTGCTGAGCCATTACGCGAACAGCAACAAGATCATTTGCGGCGTTAGCGATTCTGGCCGGACGATAAATTTCGGAAACGCCGGCGCAGTTATTGGTCCTCTTGCCAACACAATGCCGCTACCGGTGCAACTGTCTTATGAGGAAGAGATAACACAGTGGCTCACGAAGCTTCAGGTCCAGGTGAAGGATCTGACACGCCCATCCCTTCAGAATGAACCATCAACAAACGAGCCCGAATTCGATACCTGTTTCGTTTTGCAGTCAGATGACGCGACCGGCTGGCCCACAGACGTGGACGGTGAGTTGAAGATCGACAAGATCGAAATCTCTTCACACCGCAATTATTCAATTGTGGTCAGGATCGCTGCACTTGATGAACTGCAAGTGTGTTTGGAATACAACGAAGCACGCTATTCCCCCGCCGTTGTCAACGTGCTGCTCAAACAATTGCGAACTGTGCTGGAGCAGATTGCAGGCAGCCGAAAGAAACTCGGTGAGCTTTCACTGCTAAGTGAAAAAGCACGGGCTCGAATCACTGGTCAGTACAAGGAATCCCGCCGCAAGTTTCCGCTCGACAGATGTATACACCAGCTTTTTGCAGAGCAGGTGTCAGCAACACCAGATGCCATTGCCCTGAAGTATGAAGGTCAGCAACTGACATATCGCGAACTGAATGAACGAGCAAACCAACTGGGCCATTACCTGCAAAGCTTAGGTGTCGGCCCGGACGTTCTGGTAGGGCTCTGTGTTGAACCCTCACTCGATTTGATAGTGGGTTTATTGGGAATCATGAAAGCCGGTGGCGCCTATTTACCGTTGGATCCGGGTTATCCGCCGGCGCGGCTGGCGCTAATGATCGAAGACAGTCAGATACCGGTGTTAGTGACCAAAGAACGATGGGCAGACGATTTGCCGGTGGAATGGAGACAGGTTGTTTGCCTGGACAGTGAGTGGGAAGCCATCAACGAACAGAGCAGTGAAGCGCCGGAATCGGATTTGTCAGAGCAGAACCTGGCATACGTGATTTACACGTCAGGGTCAACGGGGCGGCCGAAGGGCGTGATGATCACACATGGGAATCTGGTGAATTACATCAGTTGGGCTGGGGAGCGCTACTTAAGTGCTGAAGGTATTGAGCGACCAGACTTCGCGCTGTATACGTCGCTGGCGTTTGATTTGACCGTGACCTCGTTATTCCTGCCGCTCGTGAACGGGCTGCGTTTGGTGTTGTATGAGGGCGAGGATGGAGTGGAGACGTTGCGCAGCATTGTCGGGAGTGCGGGCGAATGGATCCTGAAAGCGACGCCGAGTCATTTAGGAATGTTGGGCGGTGGCGACTACGAACGCAGTCGGGTGCGGAAGTTGATCGTGGGCGGGGAAGCGCTGCGGACGAAGCTGGCGGCGACGATGCAGGAGAGTTTTGGGGCGGCGACAGAGATCATCAACGAGTATGGCCCAACGGAAGCGACGGTTGGGTGCATGCACTACGGGTATGTGGGAGCTGAGGGCAGGGCTGAGGTCTCAATCGGGCGTGGGATCAGTAACGTGCAGGTCTACGTGCTGGACGAGCGGCAGGAGCTCGTGGGTGAACAGGTACGCGGTGAGTTGTACATCGGCGGCGCGGGAGTGGGGCGCGGCTATCTGGGGCGAGCGGAGCTGACGGCGGAGCGGTTTATCCCGGATGAGTACAGCGGTGAAGCAGGAGCGCGGTTGTATCGCACGGGCGATATGGCACGCTACCTGGCGGATGGCAACATTGAATATCTGGGCCGTGTCGATGAGCAGGTGAAGGTGCGCGGTTATCGGATTGAGTTAGGCGAGATAGAAGCCATATTGATGAAGCATCCCGCCGTTGACAGAGCGGCGGTTGCAATCGAAGACGATGAATCCGGTAGCAAACAGTTGGTTGCTTATCTGGTTCCTAAACGCAAACACCCCTTCAGACAAAACGGTCAAAAGGTCTATCAACTGCCAAACGGATTAAGCGTCAATCACCTGAACAAGAACGAAACGGACATGCTCTATGACGAAATCTTTGAGCATGAGAGCTACCTCAGGCACGGCATAACTATCGAGAAGGGTGATTGCCTGTTTGACGTGGGTGCAAACATCGGGCTCTTTACCCTCTTTGCTTGCAACAGAGCGACTGACCTGAAGATTTATGCTTTCGAACCAATCCCGCAGGCTTTCGAGCAACTGGAAGCGAACGTCAGGCTTTACGCGCGCGAGGCCCGGTTATTTCAATGCGCGCTATCTAACGAAGACAAAACGGCTCAATTCACTTTCTATCCAAAGACTACAGTGATGTCCGGTCTTTACGCTGACGCTCAGGAAGATGAACATCTTAGCAGGGCTTTCCTCAGCAATCAGAGCGAACAGCTTGCGGCGTATGCGGACGAACTGATGGCAGGAAGATTTGAAGTGGAAACGTTCGCGTGCCAATTGAAAACAATCTCGGCAGTCATCGCTGAGCAAAAGGTCGAGCAGATTGATTTGCTGAAGATCGATGTCGAAAAAAGTGAAGCCGACGTACTGCTGGGAATCAAAGATGCCGACTGGAAAAAGATTAAACAATTAGTAGTCGAAGTTCACGATCTGGATGGACGGCTTAATACGATTACGGCTTTGCTGCGAACTCATGGATACGAGTTCGTTGTTGAGCAGGATCTGTGGCTCGAAAATACTGAGCTATACAACATCTACGCAGTTCACCCTTCCCGAAAAAACGGCAAAGCAGCAAGCGCGGACTCAGCCAACCTGTTGCTGGCAGGTCTCGAAGCCTCGGATTTATCTGTAAGCGATCTGCGAAAGTTTCTAATGACGCACCTGCCGGAGTACATGGTCCCGACCAGCTTTGTGGAGTTGGGAGAGATGCCGTTGACGGCAAGCGGAAAGCTGGACCGGCAACGGCTAGCGGCGGTCGGCGCAGAGCGCCTGGGGCCGGATAGTAAGTTTGTCGCACCCAGCACGCCGACCGAAGAACTGTTGTGCGGGCTCTGGGCGGAAGTATTGAAAGTGGAGCGCGTGGGAATTGATGACAATTTCTTCGAGCTTGGTGGGCACTCGTTGCTGGCGACGCAGGTAGTGTCGCGAGTGCGGGAAACGTTCGGAGTGGAACTGCAGTTGCGGAGTTTGTTTGAGGCGCCGACGGTGAGAGGTTTGGCGGTAGTGGTGGATGAGAGTTTGCGTGGTGGGGCGAGCGCGGTGGGCGGCAGCATTGAGCGAACGGAGCGGACGGCGGAGTTGCCGCTGTCGTTTGCGCAACAGCGGTTATGGTTTTTGGACCAGTTGGAGCCGGGGAATCCATTTTACAGTGTGCCGTCGGCGGTGCGGTTGACAGGGCGTCTGGATGTAGGGGCGTTGCAGCGAGCCTTCAGCGAAGTGGTGCGGCGGCACGAAGTGCTGCGGACGAGTTTTCCGCAAGTGAACGGCGCGCCGGTGCAGCGGATTCAGGAGTGGAAACCACTCACTCTGCCACTCGTTGATCTGCGGAGTTTGCGCGAAAACGAGAGAGAAGCGGAAACTCGTCGCCTCACAAAGACAGAAGCGCAAAGAGGCTTCAATCTTTCGACAGGTCCGCTGTTGCGAGTGAGTTTATTAAGACTGGCCGATACTGAGCATATCGTTTTGTTGACAATGCACCACATTGTCAGCGATGGCTGGTCGATCGGCGTCTTAGTGAGGGAATTGGCGACGTTATATCGCACCATTGCGCAAGGTCGAGCGGCATCTTTGCCGGACTTACCAATTCAATATGCGGATTATTCTGTGTGGCAAAGAAACTTTTTGCAGGGCCCAGTGTTGGACCAACAGTTGGCTTACTGGAAGACGCAATTAGCAGACGCTGCCGCGTTGCTGGAATTGCCCATGGTTAGACCACGACCGGCCATCCAGAGCTTTCGCGGAGCCACGTATAGTTTTGGCCTTGACGATCAAGTAAGCGATGGCCTGAGACAATTGAGCCGGCAACAAGGCGCAACACTTTTCATGACCTTGCTGGCGGCGTTTCAGGTTTTGCTTCAGCGCTACACCGGACAGGCAGACATAGTAGTCGGATCGCCAATCGCGGGCCGCAATCGCATCGAGTCAGAAGGTTTGATCGGGTTCTTTGTGAATCAACTCGTATTGCGAGGGAATCTGTCGGGCAATCCATCATTCAAAGAGTTGTTGAGCAGGGTGCGTCACGTTTGTCTGGATGCCTACCTCAATCAGGACATTCCTTTTGAAAAACTGGTGGAAGAGTTACAGCCGGAACGGAACCTCAGTCACGCGCCAGTATTCCAGATCTCGTTTTCGCTTGAAACGCCGTCGCAAGACAGATTGGAGCTGCCGGGGTTGAGCTTGACAGTGCTGCCAGTGGAGACGGGCACGGCGAAGTTTGACCTGTCGCTGTCGCTGGTGGAGACCGGGGCGGGATTGCGGGGCACGGTGGAGTATGACCGTGACTTGCTGGAAGCGGAGAGCGTGCAGCAGTTGATGGGCCATTACGAACTGTTGTTGCAGAGCATCGTGCAGGAACCGGCGCGGCGGTTGTGGGAGTTGGAGTTGCTGGGTGCGGCGGAGCGGCAGGAGTTGCTGGCCCAAGGTGTAGGAGCGGGTGCGGGAGCGGTGGTGCCTAAGGTAACGGAAAGTCTGGCGGTGTTGTTTGCGCGGCAAGTGGCGGCGCGGCCTGAAGCGGCGGCGGTGGTCTATGAAGAGGAGCGGCTGAGTTACCGGGAGTTGGATGAGCGAGGAAATCAGGTAGCGCAGCGACTGCGACGCATGGGCGTCGGAGCCGAGACGATCGTAGGGCTGTGTTTGCCGCGGTCAGTGGGGATGATTGTTGGGCTGTTGGGGATAGTGAAAGCGGGCGGTGCGTACCTGCCGCTGGATGGCAGTTATCCGGACGAGCGGTTGCGATACATGGTGGCGGATGCTGACGCGCGGGTGGTGTTAACGAGTGCGGCGGAGCGAGAGCGAGTGGTGCGTTGGGGAGTAGAGACGCTGTGTTTGGACCAGTGGGAAGAGTTCGCTGAGGAGAGTGTGAGTGCCCCGGCGAGTGAGGCCACGACAGCGAATCTGGCCTACGTGATTTACACCTCGGGCTCGACTGGCAAACCGAAAGGCGTTCAGGTCGAACAGCGATCACTTATCAATCACAGTCAGGCAATCGCACAAGCATACGACCTTCGCGTTACCGATCGAGTGTTGCAATTTACTTCGTTGAGTTTCGACGTTGCCGCAGAAGAAATATTCCCTTCGTTATTGCATGGTGCCGCTGTCATTCTTAACAGTGCTGGAAGTCCTGCTTCGATGACTGATTTCCTCAAATTCATCGACGACGCAGACATTACAGTGTTGAATCTTCCGAGTCCGTTTTGGCACGAGCTCGTCTCGGAATTGACCATTTCACACCTGACCCTTCCTGAGTCTTTGCGGTTGGTTATTGCCGGCAGCGACAGCGTCTTGCCGGAGAAGTTGTCCCGCTGGCACGAACTGGTGGGCCAACGCATCGAGTGGCGAAATGCATATGGACCGAGCGAGGCAACCATCACTACTACGATTTACCAACCCCCGGCGGCTAGTGACAAATTAGCGTTGCACTCCGTACCGATAGGCCGCCCCATAACCAACACACGGATTCATGTGCTTGATCAGGCGTTAAAGCCTCTGCCGGTTGGAGTGCGCGGAGAGTTATATATCGGCGGCGCCGGACTGGCGCGCGGATATACGCAGCCGCACCTGACGGCCGAACGCTTCATACCAGATCCGTATAGCCCGGCAGAGGGCGCAAGACTCTATCGGACCGGCGATCTTGGCAGGCTTTTGCCGGATGGAAATATTGAGTTCGTGGGACGGGTGGACCAGCAGATCAAGTTGCGTGGATACCGGATTGAATTATCAGAGGTGGAAGCGGCGCTAAAATCAGAGACCGGCGTTGCTGAAGCAGTGGTGCTGTTAAAAGAAGATGGACCAGGAGACAAACGACTCGTGGCCTACCTACTCGCACAAGACGAGAACGCATCGCTCAGTGCAACCAGCCTGCGTGCAAGTTTAAAAGAAAAATTGCCGGAGTACATGATCCCGACCAGCTTTGTGGAGTTGGGAGAGATGCCGTTGACGGCAAGCGGAAAACTGGACCGGCAACGGCTGGCGTCTGCCGGCGCAGAGCGCCTGGGGCCGGATAGTAAGTTTGTCGCACCCAGCAAGCCGACCGAAGAACTGTTGTGCGGGCTCTGGGCGGAAGTATTGAAAGTAGAGCGCGTGGGAATTAATGACAATTTCTTCGAGCTTGGTGGGCACTCGTTGCTGGCGACGCAGGTAGTGTCGCGAGTGCGGGAAACGTTCGGAGTGGAACTGCAGTTGCGGAGTTTGTTTGAGGCGCCGACGGTGAGAGGTTTGGCGGTCGTGGTGGATGAGAGTTTGCGCGGTGGGGCGAGCGCGGTGGGCGGCAGCATCGAGCGAGCTAAGCGGACGGCGGAGTTGCCGCTGTCGTTTGCGCAACAGCGGTTATGGTTTTTGGACCAGTTGGAGCCGGGGAATCCGTTTTACAGTGTGCCGTCGGCAGTGCGGTTGACAGGGCGACTGGATGTGGGAGCGCTGCAGCGAGCCTTCAGCGAAGTGGTGCGGCGGCACGAAGTGCTGCGGACGAGTTTTCCGCAAGTGACCGGCGCGCCGGTGCAGCGGATTCAGGAGTGGAAACCCCTTACTCTGCCACTCGTTGATCTGCGCGGCCTGGTTGCCACGGAACGAGAAAATGCGGCACGACGCGCGATGATCATGGAGGCGGGCAAACCATTCGACTTGTCCACTGGTCCATTATTGCGGCTTTGCCTGTTCCAGCTTGATGACGCGGAACACCTGTTGTTGACCATCATGCACCACATTATCAGCGACGAATGGTCCATGGCTGTCCTGGTCCAGGAGCTGTGCGCTCTCTACGGATCGTTTTCCCATGGTGAGCCGTCGTCGTTACCGGAGCTGGCAATTCAATACGCTGATTATGCGGTCTGGCAGCGTCACTGGCTCGAGCGCGGTGCACTAGAGGAGCAGCTTGATTACTGGAAGCAGCAACTGAGCGGCGCGCCATCAGGGCTCAGATTGCCGGCCGATCGGCAACCCGGCCCCATCCGTAATTACAACGGGGAACATATCCCTCTAAGTTTTTCGTCAGACGTAACCAGATCAATCAGGGCGCTGAGTCTTTCAGAAGGCACCACCCTTTTTATGACGTTGCTGGCCGCCTTCTATGCGCTGCTTTATCGCCGCACACACCAGGAAGATATTGTCGTTGGCACCGACGTGGCCAATCGCAATTACGGCCAAACGGAAAAATTGATTGGGTTCTTTGTGAACATGTTAGTGTTGCGGGCCAAGCTGAACAGTGATCTTACTTTTCGCGAACTGCTGCGACAGGTACGCGAAACAGCGTTGCAAGCCTACTCTCACCAGGACTTACCGTTTGATGAACTGGTCCGGCATCTTGAAAAACGCCGCGACACCCGAGCGAACCCGCTGTTTGATGTGGTTTTCGTACTTCAGAACACCCCGTCTCAGGATCTGGCCTTCCCCGGTTTGAGTTTTCAACCTTTCAGAATCGATAGCGGCATCGTGCATTTCGATCTGGTTTTGCAAATAAACGAAGTCGGTGATGAACTGGTCGGAACACTGAGTTACAGAACAGACATGTTTGCTGAGGCGACGGCAGCACGCCTGGCGCGCGACTACGAGGCGGTGCTGGCAAGCACAACAGCCAATCCCAATCAACGTCTTTCGGAGTTGCAATTCCTTACCGCTGATGAGTCTGGTGGTCTAACTGCCGCTGATTTCCCCAAGGCGCGGATGAGTCAAAAAGAGTTTGAAGATGTTCTCACGGCCATGAGTAAGTCAGCAGCTTCCAAAACCGTTTAACAGCTTTGCGCGAAAAGTCTCGATCGCGCTCTTCTCTGTGCAACCTCTGTGTTCTCTGTGTCTCTGTGGTCGATGAATTCCGAATAAAACAACACCACAGAGACACAGAGGACATAGAGGTTGCACAGAGAAATCTCAGAACAAGGACTTGTGCAAAGCTCCGTTTAGCGAAGACTCTCGTCCCATTCGAAATCGCAGGAGAATTCAATCGATGGACGTACGAAACATCGAGGACATTTATCCCTTATCGTCCGTGCAGGAAGCGATCCTGCTTTCGGGTGTTGAGCGACCAGACCGTGATCGGCTGGAACAGGTTAGCTTGAGCCTCGCAGGCGAATTACAAATGCCGCTATTGCAGGCAGCATGGGAAACAACCGCAAGCCAACATCAGATGTTGAGGACGTCGTTCGTATGGGAAAACGTCGATCGGCCCGTTCAGGTTGTTCATAAGGAGTCAAACGCGTCTATTGATTTTCAGGACTGGCGTGAATTCTCAGGGTCCGAGCAAGCTGATCTGCTGCGAAACGTCATGCAGATCGAACGAGAGCGGGGCGCAGATCCTACAACCATTCCGTTGCGACTGATGGTCTGCCGTACGGCGGAGGAAGAATACAAACTGGCGCTCAGCTATCACCGGCTCATACTCGATTCGTTCAGTGCCGCTTTCGTATTGAAAGATCTTTTCCTTACTTATGAACGAATGTTCGCCGGCCAACAGCCGCTAAACGAGTGTCCTTCGTCATTCTGGCATTATGTTGAGTGGCTGCAAGCGCAGGATCTCACTGAGGCCGAAAATTTTTGGAAGGATGCGCTCGCAGACTTCAACACGCCAATTTCGTTACTGGACGATCTGGCAGACATCACGATCGCCGATGAAGTTATAGAGCCGGGCGTTCAGCAACTCACGCTCTCACCAGATGACGCGGCGCTTGTAAATTCGTTCGCTGAAGAGCAGCAGGTGAATGTAGAGACGATGATCTACGGCGCCTGGGCCATACTATTGGGTCGTTACAGCGGTACGGATGATGTTCTCTTCGGTCTGAAAGTTTCCGGCAGACCTGCACAACTCGCGGGATCAGATTTGATTGCCGGACCTTTCGCCAGCACGCTGCCGTTGCGTCTGAGAGTTCCCGCTGCGACGACGATTAACGAATGGCTGAAAACGATCAAAGCGTTAGTGGCCCAAGCTTGTCAATACTCATATCTGCCCTTGAGCAAGTTGCAGGAGTGGAGTTCCGTTGGATTGGAAAAGGAACTCTTCGGCAGCCGGTTCGTCGCAAATAACCACGAGGTGCTCGAGAGCGGTTTCCGGGAGCAGTTGCGGAGTCTTCGTTTAGGAAGCTCAAGAGCGCTCGACGCGAATCCCTGTCCTATAAATATATCGGTAGTTACCAGTAATCGCATTGAGCTTACAATTTCGTATGACCAGCGTTTTCCTGCTCCAACGATCCGGCGGATGCTCGATCAACTGCGCGTCTTACTATGCAGTATAGCGGCCGATGCTGATTGTAAAGTTGAAGACGTCTCGCTAATCACGGTGGAACAGAAGCAGCAATTAATCCAGTCAGGCAGTGGTGAAAGTTGTTCCTACCCGAAATTATTTGTTCACCAGCTCTTCACGGAACAGGCCCTTCGGCAACCCGAAGCGATCGCGCTGGTCCACAAAGATAAGACACTAACTTATCGCGAGCTGGATCGACGATCGAATCAGCTCGCAAACTATCTGCGCCTGCTCGGACTCAGAGAAGAAATGTTGGTTGGCGTTCTGATGGACCGTTCGATCGATACGCTAATTGCCTTGCTCGGTGTGCTGAAGGCAGGCGCTGCATATGTGCCGCTCGATGCGTCGTCACCGCTGAATCGATTGGCGTTCGTAATCGAAAACATTCAGGCGTCGATCGTGCTTACGCAAACATCCCTGCTGGACTTGCTGCCGGCTACTAGATCGCATGTTGTTTGCCTGGACACTGAGTGGGAGGCCATCAGCGAACAGAGCAGTGAAGCGCCGGAATCGGATTTATCAGAGCAGAACCTCGCATATGTGATTTACACGTCGGGGTCAACGGGGCGGCCGAAGGGCGTGATGATCACGCATGGGAACCTCGTGAATTACATCAGTTGGGCTGGGGAGCGTTACTTAAGCGCTGAGGGTGTTGAGCGCCCAGACTTCGCGCTGTACACGTCACTGGCGTTTGATTTGACCGTGACCTCGTTATTCCTGCCGCTCGTGAACGGGCTGCGCCTGGTGCTGTATGAGGGCGAGGATGGCGTGGAGACGTTGCGCAGCATTGTGGGGAGTGCGGGCGAATGGATCCTGAAAGCGACGCCGAGTCATTTAGGAATGTTAGGAAGTGGAGACTACGAACGCAGTCGAGTGCGGAAGTTGATCGTGGGCGGGGAAGCACTGCGGACGAAGCTGGCGGCGACGATGCAGGAGAGTTTTGGGGCGGCGACGGAGATCATCAACGAGTATGGCCCAACGGAAGCGACGGTTGGGTGCATGCACTACGGGTATGTGGGAGCAGAGGGCAGGGCAGAGGTCTCGATCGGGCGCGGGATCAGCAACGTGCAGGTCTACGTGCTGGACGAGCGGCAGGAGTTAGTGGGTGAACAGGTGCGCGGGGAGTTGTACATCGGCGGCGCGGGAGTGGGGCGTGGCTATCTGGGGCGAGCGGAGCTGACGGCGGAGCGGTTTATCCCGGATGAGTACAGCGGGGAAGCCGGAGCACGGTTGTATCGAACTGGAGACATGGCGCGCTACCTTGCGGATGGCAACATTGAATACCTGGGTCGTGTCGATGAGCAGGTGAAGTTTCTGGGCCATCGCGTGGAGTTGGGCGAGATTCGCCATTTGC
>Ga0207650_10001136_pt1 | contig 19569 bp, 12 predicted proteins | sample KBSS63metaG_FD_184325 | JGI IMG/M metagenome (GOLD analysis project Ga0207650, IMG submission 184325) | Switchgrass rhizosphere microbial communities from Kellogg Biological Station, Michigan, USA - KBS S6-3 metaG (SPAdes) (version 2) | ecosystem: Host-associated > Plants > Roots > Rhizosphere...
GGAAACTCTAAAGCTGGGAGAACTCGCGAACCGTTACCCGCCGGTGTTGCACACGCACGATCGCTTTGGCAATCGCATAGACGAAGTTGAGTTTCATCCCGCGTGGCACGACCTTATGCGACTGGGCATTAGCGCGGGTACTCACTCGCTGCCATGGGCGAATCAAAGCGAACCCACCCAAGTGGCCCGCGCGGCCGCCCAAGTTGAGCGCGCAGCCGCCCAAGTAAGTCGCGCATCCGCCCATGTGGGCCGCGCGACTTTGATGATGCTCAGTCATCAGGTCGAAGAAGGACACAGTTGTCCGATTACAATGACCTTCGCCGTTGTTCCCTCGCTTCGTATCCAACCCGACCTTGCCGCCGAATGGGAGCCGCGCGTTCTCTCCAACGAATACGATCCGAGGTTTATCCCAGCAAGTGAAAAGCGCGGCGCCTTGTTTGGGATGGCCATGACTGAACGGCAGGGCGGCTCTGACGTCCGTGCAAACACTACACGAGCCCGCCCGCTTGCGAAGCGCGGCCCGGGCGAGGTCTATCAAATCACCGGTCACAAGTGGTTTTGTTCGGCGCCCATGTCGGATGCTTTTCTGGTTCTGGCCCAGGCTGAAGGCGGACTGTCCTGCCTGTTGCTCCCGCGCTGGAAGCCGGACGGCTCGCGCAACGCGTTTCACATTCAACGACTCAAGGACAAGCTCGGCAACCGCTCAAACGCTTCGAGCGAAGTCGAATTCCACGGCGCGCTCGCGTGGTTGATTGGCGAGGAAGGTCGGGGCGTTGCAAACATCATCGAGATGGTCCGCCACACGCGCCTGGATTGTACGTTCGGTTCAACGGCGACGATGCGGCGAGCAATTGCTGAAGTGCTTCATCACGCCCACCATCGTTATGCCTTCGGCGACCGGCTGATCAATCAGCCGCTCATGAAAAACGTTCTGGCGGATTTGTGTGTCGAGTATGAAGCGGCGGTTGCGCTTGCGCTGCGGCTGGCAAGCAGCTTCGATGAAGCGTCAAGCGATGAAACTCAGCGACGCTTTAGTCGCGTGGCGACAGCAATCGGCAAATACTGGATCACGAAACGCGCGATCTCTGTCGTCGCTGAGGCGCTCGAATGCCTCGGCGGCAACGGGTATGTTGAAGAAGCTCCGCTCGCGCGCCTCTATCGCGACGTGCCGCTCAATTCGATTTGGGAAGGGTCGGGAAACGTGCAGTGTCTCGATGTGCTCAGAGCGATGCGTAAGGAACCGGAAACAGCGAGCGCGCTTTTTGCAGAACTAAATGCCGCGACGGGCATTGATGGTCGTTACGATAAATTGTTGGCGGAGACCAAAGTTGAGTTGTCAGACAAGAGTGGGAGTGAAGTGCGGGCGAGAAGAATTGTTGAATCGCTCGGGGTTGCGCTTCAGGCGTCGCTGCTTTTGAAGCATGGACATACGGCGGTGAAAGAGGCTTTCTGTTCTTCGCGGTTGGAGGACAGGCATTTCGCGTTCGGCACTTTGGCTCCGAAGAATGATCTTGACGCGATCATTGAACGTGCACGGCCCTAAGCTGGGAGCGCGCTACAACGAGCGCCGACAGGCGCGAGTATCGCTGTTCTATGGGTTGTTCGGCGGGCAAAGCCCCGCCTCATTGCAGGCAAGATGCCTGCGCTCCCAGCTTCACTTGGCAGGCGCGGCGAAGCGGCCGCGAACGGTGAGCGGCCTGGGTGGCCACTCAATTAACCTGCCCGAGTCGGCATTCTTGCAAATAGCGAGTTCGACGAGGAAGCGGCCGGCGAGTTCAGTAGAGCCGGCGCGCGGCGTGGTGCTGAGATAACCGGTAGCAGGATCTGCAGGGCGGCAGTTCAGTCTCACTTGCCTGCCCCCGAGAGTGATTGGAAACACGAGGTGCGTCGCTGGAGTGATCCTCCCATGGCCGTCAGTCTCGATTAGAAGTTCCCAATCGTCGGCGTTGAGCTCCAGGCGGTCAGGTCCAACGCTGACGATCCGGGCGCCGGGGCTCGTATGATCAAAACGCAGCTCGCTGGGCGTACCGTCGAGCTTCTTCACGAGCGCATCCGGAAGGATGCCGCCGAAGGCCCGGGCCATCCGAGGCACGATGACGCGCACCTCGAACGCCGGGCCTGCGGTCGCGTCCGAAAGACTCTCAGCAATCGGTTCGTCCGTCTCGTTCGATCGCGTGCCGAGCCAGATGAGGCCGACGATACAGGCGAGCAATGCTAACCCGATGATGACGAGTGATGCCTTCACTGAAGCTTTCATGTAACCCATGATCGCTGTAGATCGTGACCGCGATCAAGGCGCGGAAAATTCTAGTTGGAGCTAATTTGAAATCCTTTGTGCATTCTCTGTGATCTCTGTGTCTCTGTGGTGAATCTTTAGCAAAGCAAAGCGACCACGAAGGCACAGAGATCACAAAGGCGGCACAGAGCTAACAGGGGGCGGACACGCAGGTCCGCCTCTACAACTTCGCGATGGCAGTCAAAAACTCAATCATGATCCTTGGTTCGCGTGACATCGATCGCGCGGTGGCGCGTGCATTGTTTGAGCAACACCTCGCGCCATTTCTTTCTCAGGGAAGAACCTGGCTGGTCGGCGCCGCTCGCGGCATCGATCAATGGGCCATCGAGTGGCTACTGGAAAACAACGAGACCTGTTGGGCCGTGCTTCCCTACACTCGCTTCCGGCAGCCGCAGTGGGTTCAGCCGTTGCTGGAGCAAGTCGATCGGCTTGTCGAGCTGCAACTGCCGAAGCGCAAGAGGGCGAGCATGATTCGAAATCGTCATATGGTTGATTTGGCGGGAATCGTATGCGGTTTTTGGTCCGACCAGGGTGGGCTGACCGTGAAAACTCTCAAGTACGCGCTACGCCAACGTCGCGAAGTACACGCCGTGCCGGTGTCCTTGTCGAACGACTCAGAAAGCCATCAAAGCACTGCCGAAGGCGTTCGCGATTAAATCGTGACTACCTTGACCTAGTATCCTCCCGCATTTCGTTTCCCTTCAAAGATTGTCGACTTTCGCAGCTAACCTCTGTTGAGAATCGCGCAATTTAACATCAAGACCTTTAGGAGGATTAGCCATGTCTGTAGCACGCGTTACTGAAATTAGTTCAACTTCAACCAAGAGTTTTGAGGATGCGATCGCATCCGGTATCAAGCGCGCCACCGCCACCCTGCGCAATGTACGCAGCGCCTGGGTGAAGGAGCAGCAAATCAAGATCGAGGGAGACAATATCGTCGAGTATCAAGTGAACATGATGATTACGTTTGTTCTCGAAGATGACGATAAGGCAGATATCGCTTAAGTCTGTGTGCGTCTTCAGTGTCCTTTGTGTCTCTGTGGTGACTCCCAAACGGAAGGTCCACCACAAAGACACAGAGGTCACAAAGGATGCACAGAGTTTGTTTCCTCCGCCAGTCGTTTCAAATTCAGCAGTTGCCGGCGCATCATTATCAAGTCGCCCCAGGGCAGCACGCGTCGCATCACCTTTCCGTAAACTCCACGCGGATATGTCACCATTAACTTTGCCAACAGGCGACAACGTTCCGCGGCATTAGCCTCGGGCAGCACCAGGTAGCTCACTACAACATCGCCGAACATCCGCGACGCGTCCGAACCGCGTTTAAAACGCAGCGTCAGGTGACGATCTTTCTCAACCGCAACGACGTCGAAGACGCGCATTGCTGTTTCTCCAACCGCAATTTCTTCCAGGCCGGGCGTTAACTTCTGAGGACTCTGCTTGCCGGCGTTATCAATCCAATCGTAGCTGTATGGCGCGACCCGTAGCTGGCACAACCAGCGAAAGACGCTTGACGCGGACGCATGGACGGTAACGCCGCGATAGACCGTGGCATCGGGCTGCGCGATGAACTGATCACAAGGGAAAGTTAGAAGCCGCTCTGCAGCTGTTGTTCCCCAGGTTTCACTGATGGATGGCATGATGAACGAAAGGGCGCAGCCTGTAGGGCTGCAAGATAATAGCCGGGGGTTGAGCGCTTCGCGAAACCCCCGGATCCGATGGCAAATCAGGTCCGACCCTGAAGGGGTCGCAGAGTTGGTTTCTGGCACCCTTTCAGGGTGCGCGTCCTTCATGAACACAATCCGGGGGTGTGCGCTTCGCTTCAACCCCCGGCTACTTTCTCCGCAACCCTTCGGCTTGCAGAGCTCGTGGTTGTGAACCAGCGCATAATTTTATTGCTAACTTCAGCCTCGCTGATTTACTTTCAGTGCGCCCAGTCTACGACGCTCCCAAATGAACTTCGATATAGCATCCCAACCATCCGTGCAATCAGAACCGAGCTTCTTAGGCCTGCGCCAGCGCGAGCTACGAACGCTGGCGATGGTCGTCTCCATCAAAGCGCTCTTGTTTCTCTTCGGCGCGCAAAGCTATCAGGTACTCGAGAATCAGCGCGTCGCCGGGCTGCGCGGCTGGCTGGAGATTTGGAATCGTTGGGACGCGCTAAACTATCAGAAGCTGGCCCAGTTTGGATACAGTGCCACCGGCGACTTGCAGCCGCTGCTGGTGTTTTATCCGCTCTTCCCGTGGAGCGTCAGGCTCCTCGCTTTCGTCATTCGCGATTATCTCGTCAGCGCCTTCATTGTCTCCACGATTGCGTCCCTCGTTGCAGCGATCGTGTTGCTGCGTCTGGTTGAACTGGACTACTCAAGACAACTGGCCCAGCGCGCGGTGTGGTTTCTGTTTATCTTTCCCACCAGTTACTTCCTGCACATCGGTTACACCGAGAGTTTGTTTCTGATGCTGGCGCTAAGCTCGGTTTACTCCGCGCGCAAGCAGCGCTGGCTGGCAGCCGCGATCTTCGGCGCGCTTACTTGCATGACGCGCGCCAACGGGCTGGTGCTGTTGCCGGTGTTGGTAATGGAGGCCGCACAACAGTATCGAGCTACTCGCCGCTGGCGTTGGCAGTGGCTCTACATTCTCCTCGCCGCGTGTGGGTTTGGCGGCTATTTGTTGCTAAACAAATATGTCACGGGTAACGCTTTCGCATTCACTTCGCTGATGCAACAGTTCTTTGGTAAGTCCCTGTCAACGCCGCTGCACGGCATCGACAATGCGCTCGGATCGATGACTCGATCACCGACGGAAGCTGAGATGGTAGGCACGCAGGAAGTTGTGTTCATCCTCCTCGGGCTTGTTTGCACGGTGGTGAGCTGGTTCAAGCTGCGACCCACTTACAGTGTTTGGATGACTGGCAATTGGCTAATCTTCGTGTCGGTAAGTTTTGTGTTGAGCGTCCCGCGCTACACCCTGACGATGTTTCCGATCTTCATACTCTTCGCCATGCTCGCCGCCAAACGTATTTGGCTAGCGCTGATTACCTTGTGGTCGATTCTCTATCTGTCGTTTTTCGCCAGCACGTTTGTGTGGGGACATTGGGCGTTCTAACAATCGCGGACCGGGGCAGTAGCCCGACCGTCAGGGAGGGCTTGAGCCGATGAAGCATAGGAGCCCTTGCTTACGCGCGGGCTACTGCCCCAACTTCCGGTTGTTGTCGTAATGGCATTGCGGTTGCCACTCTCATCCCTCACTAACGAAACCATTAACGGTTCGAATTACAACTGAACGTTTGCGTCGACCAGGTGTACGGTTGTCGCGCAAATTGCGTGGCCGAAGCCCGCGCGTAAGCAAGGGCTGCCGCGATCGTGATCGGGTTTTCTTCAAGCGGTTCAATCAAGCCCTTCCCAACGGTCGGGCTTCTGCAGATGTGTAAGATTTCGCGATAAAGCCATGCCTATCAAGAGTGATGATTTACACGGCAACGCGCCCGACGACGCGGCGGCGGCGTTGCTGCTTATTGACGTCATTAACGATTTCGAGTTTGAGAACGGCGAGCAACTGTTCGAACACGCGCTGCCGGTGGCGGAAAATATCGCGAAGCTGAAAGCGCAGGCGAAGCAGGCGGGACTGCCGGTCATCTATGTCAACGACAATTTCGGGAAGTGGCAGTCTGACTTCAAGAAGCTCGTCGCGCACTGTCTCGAGGACGGCGTGCGCGGAGAGCCGTTCGTTAAGTTGGTGTTACCTGACAGGGACGACTACTTCGTCTTGAAACCGAAGCACTCGGGTTTCTTTTGTACGAGTCTCGAATTGCTGCTCGAACACGTCGGCGCCAAGAGCCTCGTTATAGCCGGCATCGCCGGCAACAACTGCGTGCTCTTCACGGCGAACGACGCCTACATGCGCGACTTCAGCGTATTTGTCCCGGCAAACTGCGTGGCTTCGGAAACTGCGGAAGAAAATGAGTATGCGCTCAAGCAGATGGAAAAAGTTTTGAAGGCTGATATCCGAGCGTTCGAAAAGCTCGACCTGGAAGAATTGAAGGGCGGCGGAAAGAAACAGTTGGCTGCCGACTCTCGCGGATGAACGCCGATTGTAAAACCCCGATCGTTTAGAGGCGGGCACCGCCCGCCGGTTCAAGCTTGCAGAACCTGCTCACAAACCTTCAAACATAATCTCGTCAACGTAACACCAGCCCCAATCCTCGCCGGGTTCAAACGACTTGATAATTGGATGGCTGGTCGCGTGAAAGTGACGCGTAGCATGTTTGTTGGGTGACGAATCACAGCAACCTACGTGTCCACAGGTCATACAAAGACGCAGGTGCACCCACGTGGCGCCGATACGCAAACAGTCTTCGCAACCACGCGCGCTCGGCGTGACGGGCTGAATCTCATCAAGGTGCGAACAAATTTCGTCCATGGTGGCTAGAGGTTCATAGCTCAAGCTTTAGCTTGCGCTTTCGCCGAATCACACAGCAGCCTAAAGGCTGAACTCTAAACTACCGACCCGGTCGCTACGGCTCCCGGCTCTGACTTCCTGTAACTCAGCCAAACGGTTCTTCGATCGATGGACTCTGCGGCGTAAAAAACTTAGGTCCATCCTCGGTAATATAAAGACAATCTTCCAGTCGAATTCCAAACTCGCCATAAATCACGATCGTCGGCTCGTCGCTGAAACACATCCCCGGTTGAATCGCAGTCTTGTTGCCGCGTACAAAGTTTGTCCACTCGTGTCCGTCAAGCCCGATGCCGTGTCCGGTGCGATGCGGTAGGCCGGGCACTTTATAGTCAGGGCCAAAACCGGCATCGGTGATCACTTTCCGCGCCGCCGCATCCACCGCTTCACACGGGGCTCCGACTTTGGCTGCCGCAAATCCCGCGTCCTGCGACTTGCGTTCAAGGTTCCAAATATCTCGCTGCCGCTGCGTCGGCTTGCCGAAGACAAACGTGCGCGTGATGTCTGACTGATAACCTTCAACACTGCAGCCTCCATCCATCAACACCACGTCGCCGGACTTCAACTTCTGCGGCGTGCTGCTGCCGTGCGGAAACGCCGTGTACTTGCCGAAGCTGCAAAAAATACCGCCCTGGACCCCGAGCGCGCGAAACGCCGCGGCGCAGTTGCCGGAAAACTCGTCCTGCGTCATGCCTTCGCGCGCGCTGTCGATGGTGGCGCGATAAGCGGTGATCGTCAGGTAGTTCGCTTTTTGCATGAGCGCAAGCTCCGCCGGCGATTTGAACATGCGGCCGCCCGCGGTCACCGGCGTAGCGCTCACGTATTGCAACGCGGGCGCGACCTTGCGAATGCCATCGAACAGAAAAAAGCGCACGCGCTCTTCGATTCCTACCCGGCCGGTGCGCACGCCACGGTCGTGAAGTATTTCAGCGACGCGTTGGTAGGGGCTCTCGTCTTCTTCCCAGGTGCGAATGTCCTTGCCCAGCGCAATCAGTTCGCGCGCGCGTTCTTCTTCAAACTTCGGACAAACCCAGGCAATCTCGCCGCGCATTGGAATCACGAGCGCAAACATCCGCTCGCTCGTGCCCCAGCGCATGCCGGTGTAATAGAACATGCTTGAACCCGGCTCGAGATAAATCGCGTCAATCTTGTGTTCGCGCATCAATTGCCGCGCCTTTTCGATTCTGGCGCGACGCTCATCCAAAGAAATCGGGACGACACCGTCCATCGATCTTTGGAGTTTGCGAATCGCGCCGGGCAGCTCGCGCTGTTGGAAAAACTCGAGCGACTCGCGGTTAGCGAACGTGCCACCACCGAGCAAGGCGGCGCCGGTCAGACCGGCTGACAATCGCAGAAAGTCTCTTCTATCAGTACACATGATTGGTTGTTCTTCGATTCAGGCTGTGGCTTTCGCGCGCAATGCTAACTGACGGAGGACGTTTGTCCAAACTAATAGAGTCTCTATGGGAAAAAACCCGGACAATTACTCGATCTGCTGAGACCCACTGTCCAAGTTGTGATAAATTTGTCGCCCTTAGCTTGAGAGAGACTCCAACAAGGGAACTTTTACTAAAATGGAAAACGAACAGAAGTCGCCGGTGATTTCATTCGACGTGCGCGTAAAACCCGGCCGTGCCGGCACAGACCCCGAGGCGCCGGATTGGGAAGTCTGTGAATTGGAAGACGGCGTGATCAAGAACAACGCTGACATCTACGACAACATGACGCTGGCCGAGGCAAACCAGATTGCCGGAATGTGGAGAGCGAAGAAAGAAGAGGCTGAAGCGGCGCCACCGGCGACTGAAGTTGCGAACTGAATCAGCGACTCAGCATTAAGATTTTCCATTTCTCATTTGAAATTTCTCATTTGTCATCGTCAGAGCAGCTCCCTACGAGAACCGAGCGTCTGCAATGACAAATGAAAAATGACAAATGGAAAACGTTGTTCGGTCGTACTCACTCGATAGTAAACCTCTTCAGCTCCCAGGAGTGTCCTTCAACCACCAGTGCCGCGACGTATCCTTCCGGCGCCGTCAGCGCTCGCATAGACCAGCGCGAGGCTTCCCGCGGCTCTTTGTGGTTGCGAAGAAAGACCGCCGGCTCACCGGGTTCAAGCGAAACGTCAAAAACATCGAGCGGCATTGACAGTCCCTCGCCCCGCGCTTTGATGTAGGCTTCCTTGCGCGTCCAGCAATTAAAGAACGCCTGCTTCGTCAAGTCCGCCGGAACACTTCGCAGCGACGCAATCTCCGCGAGCGAAAAGAAACGTTCAGCAATGTCTTCGCCGCCAAACTCTTCGCGAATGAACTCCAGATCGATTCCCAACTCCCGGCCTGACGCAAAAGCGTAGACAGCCTTACCGTGTGAATGCGCCAAATTGAAGTTGAGTAAACTTTGGCTGGGCACTCGCAGCGAAGGCTTTCCCTTCTCCGCGTAGGTGAACTGCAGTTCGGCTGCGTTCGCGCCAAGGTATGCCGCGAGCAGTTTTCTCAGCAGCGCTCGCGCCACGAGGTAGTGGTTTCTGTCTTTGTCAAAGTGGAAGCGATCGGCGCGCGCGGCCTCATCCGGAGCGAGCAGAGGTTTTAGATTGTCGGCCGAGTGCTGGTTGAGGTCTGCAAGCCAAACGTGGACTTCATCCGCGTGTAGATTGAGGGAACCTTCCGCGAGGTCGTTCAATGCGACGCGGACGCTATCGGCAGAGTCTTCAGTGGAGTTATTCGCCAAGCGGAAACATTATCTAATGGCTTCTGACAATTCAGCTATCGTTTGGTGCTGAAACAATTGCCGGGGCGACAACTTCATTCCAGCTTGCGCCGCACGCGCCAGAATGAGCGTGCCGAGAATCGAATCGCCGCCGAGGTCGAAGAAATTGTCGTGCAAGCCCACCTGATCGAGCTTTAAGACTTCAGCCCAAATCTTCATCAGGGTTTGTTGGGCGCTGGAAAATTTCGACGCGCAGTTCTGCTGTTGGCAGCCATTGGCTTTGCGCTCGGGCGCCGGGAGTGCCTGGCGATCCACTTTTCCATTCCTGGTCAACGGAAGCGTTTCGAGCCGGACAAAAACGGACGGGACCATGTAGTCGGGCACCTTCAGCTTCATGAACTTCCGCAACTCTTCAAGATCGGGCACGGCCTTGTCGTCACAAACAACGTAAGCCACCAGACGCTTCTCACCGGTTGCATCCTCGCGCGCCACGACAGCGCAGTCGCGCATGCCGGAAAACTGGCTCAGGATAGTCTCCACTTCGTCGGGCTCGATGCGAAATCCTTTTATCTTTACCTGGTTATCAAGCCGGCCGAGGTATTCGAGCACGCCGCTCGAATTGAAGCGCGCCAAATCTCCAGTGCGATACAAACGGCCCCCCGCCTTGCCGCTGAACGGATCGGGAATGAAGCGTTCGTCGGTCAATTCACGACGACCGAGATAGCCGAAACCAACACCGTCTCCGCCGACGTAAAGCTCGCCGCTTGCGCCGCCTGATACGGGCTGCAGTTTTTCATCGAGCACGTAAAGCTGCGTGTTTGCTACCGGCTGTCCAATCGGTACCGGACCAAACGTCGCGTCGTGTGCGGCCACTTCGTAAATTGAGCAGCCAACCACCGTTTCAGTTGGGCCATACTCGTTGATTAGTCGAGTGGCCGGCGCATGTGCTCGCCAGAAAGAGAGACTTTCCATGTGCAGAGCTTCGCCGCCGATGATCAAAGCCCGCACGCGACCGGCAACTTCATCAGCCGGCATCAACTCGGCGAGCGCGCGCAAGTGCGCGGGTGTGATTTTGACCAGGCTGTAATTGTCACGGGCCAGCAGCGCCTCCACCAAATTCTCGATGCCATCGGGGACGAGAAAGACAGTGCGACCAACCATCAGGGGCGAGAAGAGACTGGTAATGGTGAGATCGAACGAGATCGAAGAATGCACCGGAGCGCCACAGCCTTTGGCCACCTCGTAAGCTTCAGTACACCAGCTCAGATAGTTGACCAGTCCGCGATGGGGAATCATCACGCCTTTCGGCTGGCCGGTCGATCCGGAAGTGTAAATAACGTAAGCGAGGTTGCCGGGCGCGACGCGCGAGCGCGGGTTACCCGTCTTTTCTTTGGCGATGATGTCCCAATCAGAGTCAAGCGAAAGCCGCGGGCCATTGTGCTGCGGCAGCGAATCAAGCAAGTGGGTCTGGGTCAGCAAAACAAAAACGTTGGCATCCTGCAGCATGAACGACAGCCGCTCGCTTGGGTAACCAGGATCCATCGGCACATAACTGGCGCCTGCTTTCAGAATTCCCAGTATGCCGATGACCATTTCCGGCGAGCGCTCAACGCAAAGACCGACGAGCGAATCCGGGCTGACGCCAAAGCGCTTCAGGAAACGCGCCAGCTGATTGGCGCGCATATTCAGCTCGCGATAAGTGAACTGCGTTTGACCGGACACGAGCGCCACCGCTTCCGGACTGCGCTCAACCTGTCGCTCAAACAATTCATGAACGCACTTGTCAGGGTACGCCCGCGCCGTGTTGTTGAAACTAATCAGAAACTGCTTGCGCTGAAAAACCCGGGCCGCCCCGTTTTCACCGATACGCAAAATGTCTTGAACTAAAGTTGCCATGCTTGTTTCTCTTCGATCTCGATCTCTGCTGAACTCTAGCGATTGTTTAGAAAGGGCACTTGGGCCCTCGTCTTCGATTGTTTAGAAAGGGCACTTGTGCCCCGAACCTCCGATTGTTTAGACAGGGCACTTGTACCCCGAACCTCCGATTGTTTAGATAGGGCACTTGTGCCCCTCTGCACGGGCGGACAAGTCCGCTTTCTAAACGACTGTCGCGCGCCGGCGGACAAGTCCGCTTTCTAAACGACGGATCCGGCTGTCGCCACTTCAGCCAACAGGCTCTGGTTGGCGACAGCCTGATTCGATTGCGCCATGCCAACCACGACCTTCCGTTTTCCCACGAACGGTTTGCGGCCGTGCGCGGTCAACATGTTGTCGAGCAGCAACACGTCGCCTTCCCGCCAGCCAAAGACGATCGACTGCTGATCACAAACGCGCATAATCTCTTCGAGCATCGCGGGCTCTACCGTTGAGCCGTCGGCGAAATACACGTTGCGCGGCAGGTTCTGTTCACCAAAGGCTGTCAACAACCACTCGCGTACCTCCGCTTGCAACCTGGAGACGTGAAACAGATGCGCCTGGTTGAACCAGAGCATGTCGCCGGTTCGCGGGTGCCGCTCCACCACCTGACACCTTTGGCGCGTGCGAAACTGCGCGTCGCCCACCCACTCGTATTCCATTCCCGCCTTGCGACAATATTCTTCGACCAGCACCCGGCTCGAAGTTTGGAAAACTTCCTGCCACGGCAAATCAAGACCGGTGCCGTAGTTGCGCACATACATCAAGCCCTTGCGCACAAAACATTCGCGAATTTCGCGCGGGATCGCATCGTAGATTTTGCGGCTGTCGGCAATCGGCGTCTCACCTCCCTGCTCCGCCACCTGCAGGCAAAAGAACGCCAGTTTCATGGGCCAACTGCGTGAATAGGAATTCTCGTTGTGCAGCGGTATCGATTGATGCGCCGGATATTCGGTGGACGAATAGATGCGACCGCTGATGACGTGGCGCGGCGTCGACCGGTAAGAATAGTCGAGCAGTGGTCCGGCAACCCCTTCAATCATTCGTTGGAATTCGCCCGCCGTTTTCAAGCCAAAGCCGCGAAAGAGAATCGCACCGTTTCGCAAAAGATAATTTTCAATGAACCCGACGTTTGCCGCGGCCCACTGCGCCAGGTCAATTCCCTCGCCCGCTGGACGCACCACCAGCGGCAGAGGACTTCCCGGTCGCAGATAACTCAACGAAATCTGAGGCGGCACGGCGGGCGTGAAGTTCGCCGATTTTTCAAGTGGGTAGCTGGTCATACTTATCGCTAATTCCTTTAGTGCGTTTGTGTGCTCATTGCACACTACGAGATGTTGGATTTCTCCGGGCCCGCCCTTTGCAATCTGTTCGTAATTTAGAAAACTTCCAAAACAGGGTTCGTGCCAGAAACTACCGCACGTTTCCGCAACTAATTCAGTATTTCGACTCGCTGGAAAACTTAGCCGCGGATTAACGCGGATCCACGCGAATCAGAAGCGGGAGCGGTAGCGACCGGCCAAAGACGCAGGCGTAGGAGATAACACATCGGGCAGCGTATTGATTGCTCAGTTGAATATCGGGCCGGTCGCTACCGCTCCCGGTTCTGATACAGTCACTCCGACTCGTCTATTTCTTTTGTGCGAAGCAGCTCATGCTTACCGGCGTTCATCCGCGTTCATCCGCGGCCCCTACCTCTTCCTCAATCCGATCGAGACAGGCCTTGAGTTCCTGCGCGAGCACTCGCACATGCGGTTCCTTAATAATGTCCAGGTGATTGCCGGGCACTCGAATCTTTTCAAGTCCACCCGCCACCAAATCCTGCCAACCTTCTTCCACATCGTAAGCGGCAGTCAGATCGTCGCTGGCGAGGAAGAGCGTGGCGCGTCCGGGATAAACGCGCGGCACATAATCTTTGACCGCGGCGAAATTCAGCTCCTCGATATTCCTGAGAACTTCAGGCAAGGGCCGGCCGATGCGGCGGTAAATTTTATAAGCCCGACGATAGATCTTGTGTTTCGCCTTCGCCGGTGCGAACTTCAATTTGTCGGAAAGGTACTGCAACCTCGCGGCGGCGCTTAGTTTTTGCAGGTTCTGTTTATGTGAACTGATCTTGCGCGCCAGACGTTGAACGCGCTGCCGCCGGGATCCTGAACCCGGCAACAGCTTGAAGTAGCCCGCCGGATAAGCGTCGAGCAAAGCGAGCAACGCCACCTCTTCGCCGGCCGCAGAAAGTTGGCAAGCCATCTCGAAAGCAACCGTGCCGCCTGAAGATCGGCCGCCAATCAGGTAAGGCCCTTCGGGTTGGACCTCGCGGATTTCCTTTATGTAGTGCGCCGCCATCTCAGCAATGCTCGTGTGCGGAGTCGCCGTCCCATCCAACCCGCGCGCCTGTAATCCGTAGAACGGCTGATCACTACCAACCAGCCTCGCCAGGTCGTGATACTCCAAAACATTTCCACCAGCGGCATGAATACAAAAGAAAGGGCGACGTGGACCACCGTTTTGCAACAGCACCAGGGACGACCATGGCGCCGACCAACCCGCTTCGCGCATCAATTGCGCCAGCAATCGAACCGTCGGCGCCTGAAACAAAGTAGCGAGCGGCAAATTTCGACCGAACGATTTGGCAATTTGCGCAAACAGGCGAACTGCCAAAAGCGAATGCCCGCCAAGTTCGAAGAAGTTGTCGTCGAGGCCAATCGCCCCCACCGCGAGCACGCGCTCCCAAATCTTCAAGAGTTTCAGCTCGAGTTGGTCTGGGGGTAATTCAGACGGCGCAGACGCTGCGTCGCGTTTGCCGTTCACGTTGGTGGTGAGACTGGCGAGCGCTTTTCTGTCGACCTTGCCAATTGGTGAAAGCGGCAACTCGGGCAGCACTGTGACCAGCGAAGGCACCATGTGACCCGGCAGCCTGCGGCCCAGGAAAGTGCGCAGCTCATCGACGTCCGGAGTCGTTCCATCTCGAGGCACCACATAAGCAGCCAGATGCTTGTCGCCCTGGTCCTTCCGAGTCAGCACTACTGCTTCGCGTACTGATGCATGTTCGCTCAGCGCCGCTTCAACTTCACCAAGCTCAATTCGATACCCTCGAACTTTGACTTGGCCGTCAATGCGCCCGATGAATTCAAGCGCACCGTCTTTGCGATAACGAACCAGATCGCCGGTCCGGTAAAGCTGAGCGCCCCCGGCGGCCCTAAACGGGTCGGGAATAAATTTTTCAGAAGTCAGCTCCGGGCGATTCAGATAGCCGCGGGCCAGGCCGTCGCCGCCGACGTACAGTTCGCCAGGAATTCCCACCGGCGCGGGGTTCCCGTGAGGGTCTAAAACGTAGAGAGAAGTGTTAGATATAGGCCGCCCGATCGGAACTGAACCATTCACTGCGGATTCAATTATCGGAAAGCAACAGGTGAAGGTGGTGTTCTCCGTTGGTCCGTAGCCATTAATCAGCCGGCAATCGGGCAACTTCTGTAACGCGCGTTTGACGTGCGGAACGGATAAAACATCGCCGCCGGCCAGGAGTTGTCGCAGTCCTTTCAGATCGTCGAGGTGCGTATCGACCATCAGGTGAAACAATCCCGCGGTAAGCCAGAGCGTGGTAACTCGATGGCGTTTGATCGCGGTGCCTAATTCATCGAGCGACGCCGCGCCGGCAGCCATCAACGCCAGGCACGCACCATTCAACAAGCTTCCCCAGATCTCGAATGTAGATGCGTCAAACGAAATCGGTGCGAACTGCAAAAACACTTCATCGCGGCCGAAGCTCGCGTAGTTTGTGTCCTTGACCAGTCGCACAATGTTCCGGTGCGTAACCGCGACGCCTTTCGGCGTGCCGGTCGAGCCGGAGGTGTACATTACATAGGCGAGACTCTCCGCGTTCGTTTCGCAATGCAGATTAGTCGACGGCTGCCGGGCAATCTCGTCGCGCATTTCATCGAGGCAAACCAATTCGCTTTCGCAGCTCGCAAAGTTTGCGCTCAATGTTTTTTGCGTCAGCAACAGACCCAGCTCGGCGTCTGCGATCATGAAAGCCAGCCGCGCGTGGGGATAACTTGAGTCGAGGGGCACATAAGCGCCACCGGCTTTCAAGGTAGCCAGCACGCTAATGATCAGTTCCGGTGAACGATCCAGACAGATCCCAACCTTCGCTTCGTGGCCAATCCCCTTCTCCCTGAGGAAATGGGCCAGCCGGTTGGCGCGCTCATTGAGCTCGCGATAGCTAAGCGCGCCGCTAGCGAATTCGAGCGCGACGGCTTCAGGATTCAACTCCGCCTCGTTTTCAAAAAGCTGCTGCACAGACATGCCCGCGGGAAACTCAGTCGCGGTTTTGTTCCACTCAACCAGCAACTGCCGGCGTTCACTCTCGCTTAAGAGTGGCAACTCCGAGAGTCGGCGGCCGGGATCAGCAACGATGCCTTCGAGCAGGTTGTGGAAGTGATCGAGCAGCCGCGTTATCCGATCTTCGTCAAACAACTCCGCATTACTCTCGAATAAACATTCGAGTTGGCCGTCTCGCTCCACCACGTCAAGCGTCAAATCGAAATTGGCGGCGATGTTCTCAACCTGCACGTGGCTCACCTGCAAGTCCGCTACCTTCTTGATCGAGGTCGACTCGCTTTGCAGCACAAACATCACCTGAAACAGCGGGTTATGCGCGAGCGACCGATCAGGCTGCACTTCTTTCACCAGCATCTCGAAAGGCAGATCCTGGTGGGCATAAGCGCCCAGGGCGACTTCTTTCACCCGCGCGATCAATTCGCGAAAGCTCGGATCGCCGGAAAGGTCGACGCGCAACGCAAGCGCATTTATGAACAGGCCGATCAGTTGTTCTGTTTCTGCCAGGCAACGGCCGGCAATCGGAGAGCCGACCACGATATCTTCCTCGCCGGTGTAGCGATGCAGCAGCGTTTGATAAGCGGCGAGCAACACCATGAAAAGCGTCGACTCTTCTTTTTGGCAAAGCTCCTTGAGTTTCCGCGTCAGCTCTTTTGATAAGGCGAGGCCGCGCTTAGTGCCACGGAAGACGCGATGTGCCTGGATTGAAGGACGCGGATGGTCGGCGGGTAATTCGAGCACGGGCGGCTCGGTCCTGAAGATTTTTTTCCAGTAGGCAAGTTGCGATTCGTAAACCTCACCCTTGAACCAATCGCGATGCCAGAGCGCGTAATCGGGATACTGGACTGGGAGTTCGGCGAGCGGCGAAGATTGTCCTTCGACGAACGCTTCATAAAGCGCGGACAACTCACGTTCGAAGATGCCCATTGACCACCCGTCGGTCACGATGTGATGCATCGTAATCAGCAGGATGTGCTCTTCGGCTTGCAGCCGCAGCAGACAGGCTCTGATTAACGGCCCGGCGGAAAGATCGAATTGGCGACGCGCTTCTGCCGCAGACACGCGTCGCGCTTCGGCTTCACGCTCATCACGTGGAATGTGACTGAGATCGATTATTGGCAAGTCCAGGGTGAGCGACTCGCGAACGACTTGCACTGGAACGCCATCGACAGTTGCAAAGCTGGTGCGCAAAGCTTCATGCCGCGCCACCAGATGATTGAGCGCCTGTTGCAGCGCGTCGACGTTGAGTTGACCCGTGAGCCGCATGCCCTTCGGCACGTGGTAGAGCGAAGTGCCCGGCATCAATTGGCTCAACACCCAAAGCCCCTGCTGGTAGTAAGACAACGGCGCTGCCTGACCCGCCGCCCGGCGCGTGATCAATTGTTTCGGTTCACCGGCCGCGGCCTTTTTCTTCAGCAGCGTTAACTCGACAAGCGCGCGCTTGGCCGGCGACAAGCCTGCAAGTTGTTCTCTGATACTCAAGACACTGGTGGACACGCTTCGGTTCGCCCCATTCCCTTCAGACTGTGTAAGACAAAATTTCCAATGCGGCACAAGTTCCCGTTGCCACCGCGAGTTTCAACGCATGCGCAATCGTGCCGCCGCTGCTGATGAGTTGTTCCAAACGCTTTTGTGCTTCGTCATCGGAAAGGTTTTGCAGCTCTGCAAGCAAAACGCTGAGCTCTTCTTCCGCCGCGCTTTCTGCCTGACGCTGGTAGATGACTTCGGTCAATCGTTCGATCGTCGGCGACTGAAACACATCGATGAGACTTAACTCACAATTCAGCGTGCGACGCAGGTTCGATATCAACTTAGCGCCGAGCAGCGAATGTCCGCCCAACTCGAAAAAGTTTTCGCGCCGGCCGACCTGCCCGAGCTTCAGCACATCGCGCCAGACTTTCGCCACCGACTCTTCCAGCGGCGTGCGCGGACCTTCGTAAGTTTCGTCGGGTGAAGTTCGGTGCTGCTCGAGCTGACGAAGCGCGTGCCGATCAATCTTTCCGTTTGGCAACAAAGGAAACGCAGCCACACTCACGAATGCCGACGGCAGCATGTAGGCGGGAAGTTTTTTACTCAGGAACTCGCGCAGTTCAGCGGCAGTTGGTCCGTCCGGCTCGGGCGCAACAAGATAAGCAACCAGTCGTTTGTCCCCGGCAGTGTCTTCCTGCACCAGCACGATCGCATCGGAGACGCGCGCGTGACTTCGAATCGCCTGCTCAATCTCACCGGTTTCGATGCGGAAACCACGAATCTTTACCTGGTTATCCAGCCGGCTGATGAACTCCAGTTGACCGTCCGCCCGGTAGCGAACCACGTCACCGGTCCGGTAAAGACGCGGCGCGCGAAAATCGCCAAAAGGATTGGTAATAAATTTTTCAGCCGTAAGCTCCGGCCGATTTAGATAACCGCGCGCCACGCCCGCGCCGCCGATGTAGAGTTCTCCCGGCACGCCAATCGGCACTGCGCGGAGCTCGGCGTCGAGCACGTAGGCCAACGCATTTCGGATCGGACGTCCGATGGGAATTTCCTGCTCGTCTGACTCGTTGGAGAGATCGCAGATACTCGCAACGATTGTCGTTTCCGTTGGCCCATACGTGTTTACCAGTCGCACGCGTTCGCCGGCCCGGCGTCGCCAACTCATCAGACGTTCCGGCAAGGCCTTCTCACCACCAATCACCACGAGACGCAGCGACTCAGGCAAGCGCAGGTTGTCAGTCGTGAGCTCATCAGCAAGCTCGTGCCAATACGCGGTCGGCAGATCGAGCACGGTGATTCCGAGTTGCCGACAGGCTTGCAGAAAGTCTCTCGCCGAACTGAGCATGGCATCCGTTCGCAGCACGACAGTCGCGCCGCTCACGAGCGCGGGAAAGATTTCCTCGGCACTGGTATCAAAGCTCAGCGAGGCAAACTGCAACACGCGATCTTTCCCAGAAATTGCATATTCCGCTGCCGCGGCAGTGATGAAGTTCACGAGCGAGCGCTGCTCGATCATGGTGCCCTTCGGCTTTCCGGTTGAGCCGGAGGTGTAGATGACGTAAGCAAGATCGCTCGCGCGGGCGACGTCAGTCAGATTGTCATCGCTGCAACCGGCGACGAGCGCCGCATCGGTGTCGAGACAAATCCTGGGACCGTGGTACTCGGGCAGCGCCTGGAGCAGATGGTCTTTGGTCAACAACACTTTCACGTCGCTGTCGCTCAACATGAACTGCAGCCGGTCTTGCGGATAAGTTGGATCGAGCGGCAGATAGGCGCCGCCCGCTTTCAGAGTGGCCAGCACCGCAACCAGCATTTCGATCGAACGCTCGACACAAACACCGACCAGGCTTTCGCTTCCCACGCCAAGAGTCTTCAGATAATGCGCCAGCTTGTTTGCTCGCGCGTTCAGCTCGGCGTAAGTGAGTTGCCGGTTTTCCTGAATCGCCGCGACGGCGTTTGGCGTTCGTTCTACTTGCTGTTCGAACAAACGGCTGACGGGTTGATCAACAACACTAGATTGCTCTCCATTCCAATCAAGCAGCAGCGTCCTGGTTTCGGCTGGGGTCAAGAGGCTAACGCTGGAAACCGGCTGTTCGACGTTCATCACCATCGTTTCAAGAATATTGGTGAGGTGGCGCAACATCCGCTCAACGGCGTCTCCTGCGAAACGCGCGGCGTCGAAAATCACCTGGAACTGCAAATCAGCGGCAGGATCGACCACGAGGGTCAACGGATAATTGGTCCGCGAGAGATGCGAACGAAACAACTTCATCGAGCCGTCCAAGTCAAACGACGATCCCGAGCCGGCGAAGTTTTCAAACACGACGAGCGTTTCGAATAGCGGAAGATTGCGCGGCGCGTCGCACCACTCCTGAAGTTGGCTGAGCGAG
>Ga0207650_10001138_pt1 | contig 19555 bp, 5 predicted proteins | sample KBSS63metaG_FD_184325 | JGI IMG/M metagenome (GOLD analysis project Ga0207650, IMG submission 184325) | Switchgrass rhizosphere microbial communities from Kellogg Biological Station, Michigan, USA - KBS S6-3 metaG (SPAdes) (version 2) | ecosystem: Host-associated > Plants > Roots > Rhizosphere >...
ATCGAAACGCAATTTATAACAAACGGTTTTCAGGGTCGTCAAGCAGGCAAGTCCTTATCAAAACGCAATTTTCTAAAGGAGCAACAATCCAAAGTGCAAAGAACTGCAAAACAAACCATCACGGCCACTCTGCTGGCGGTGACACTTCTCTCCCTTGGAGCCTGCAGTAACAGCGGCGGAAATTCACAAAGTAAAGACAGCACGGTGGCGGCCACGGTCAACGGCAAAAACATCATGCTGCGCGAAGTGGAACAGGCCGTCAGCGCTCAGGCGGGTGGGAAACAGTCGCAGCTTTCGCCGCTCGAACTGGCCCAGGCGCGTCTACAGGTCCTGAGTAGCCTTATACAAAGAGAGGTGCTCTTCCAGCGCGCCGAGCGTGAGAAATTATTGCCCACTGAAGACGAAATCACGGCAATCATCAATCAGCAAAAAGCGCAGTCGGGCATGACCGATGACGATTTTCAAAAAAGCCTGGCCTCGCAGAACCTGACCATGGAGTCGTTGCGCGAGGAAGCGCGCAAGGACATCGCCATTAATAAACTTCAGGACAAATACAGTTCCAAGATTTCTGTGAACGATAAAGAAGTCGAAGACTTCTACAACGGCAATCGTGATCGGTTCATTAGCGCTCGCGGCGTCGCCCTCGCGATGATCATGGTTGACCCCGCTGACAATTCTGCGCAGGGTGTGCAAAACGACGCCAAGAATGATGCGGAAGCCAAGTTGAAAATTGACGACATCTCCCAACAGTTAAAAGGCAAGGCTGATTTTGCCACGGTCGCGCGCGCGAAAAGCGAAGACGTCAATAGCCTGGCCCGCGGCGGCGATGTAGGTTTTGCGAGCGAAGATGATTTGAAGCAGAACGGTTTTCCGCCGGAGTTGGTCAGCAAACTGTTTAGTATGCAAGCTGGTGATATTACCGATCCGGTTCGCTTCAACAGCGGCAAGTGGTACATCTTCAAGCTTGAAGAGAAACGCCTTCAGACTGAGAATCTGACGCTTGAAAGTCCGAACGTTCGTCAGCAGATTACCCAGGCTTTGATCAAGCAACGAAAAGATATTCTCAATGCGGCCCTGGTCGAAGTGGCGATGAACGAAGCAAAGATCGTTAACAACCTCGCGGACACGATGCTGAGCAATCCGAGCAATCTCGGGTTGCGACCGGCATCATCCGGAGCAGCGTCGCCCGCCGCCAGCTCAGCCACCGCGACGCCGCAATCAACTGCTCCGGCCGTGGCGGCGTCTCCAGCGGCAGCGGTAAGTCCGAAGGCCAGTGCTTCGGTGAAACCCTAACGTCGGTTAACAAGTTAGGCGCGGGTGCAGGAGGCTTACATCAGCTCCGCACCCGCTTTTTTTGAGTAATCTGTTTGGTGTGATTTCGACTGGTTCGTGTAATTTCGTGGTCCGAAGTAAACAAAGCGTGCGCACCACGAAGTAACACGAAACCCAGAACGAACCACACGAATCAAATCGGTAGTCTCGGGATATGTTGTTTCGACTCTCAGAAGTGCATAAGTCTTACGGCACGCAGGATGTCTTGCGCGGCGTATCGTTGCAAGTGAATCCCGGTGAGCACGTGGGACTGGTCGGCCGCAACGGTTCGGGCAAGACTACGATCTTTCGGCTGATTAACAACGAAGAGCCGCCGGATCGCGGCGAGGTGATCCGCGCCCGCGGCGTGCGCCTCGGCATGTTGGCCCAACACATTCACTTTGAAGCCGGCTCCACGGTCCATGAATCCGCGCTCGCGGCGTTTGGTCACCTCCAGCAGATTGAGCACGAGATGCACGAGCTGGAACATCGCATGGGCGAGGCGCCGGCTGACCTCGACAAAGTGCTTGAGCGCTACAGCGACTTGCAGCATCAGTTTGAACGTGAGGGCGGCTTTGAGTACGCGACTAAGGCTGAATCGATCTTGCAGGGTTTGGGATTCGATCGAACCACCTGGTCTCTGGAAACGGAGAAGCTGTCAGGCGGTCAACAGAATCGGCTTGGTCTTGTTCGACTCCTGCTTGCCGAGCCTGACGTTTTATTGCTTGACGAACCGACAAACCATCTGGATGTCGGCGCCGTCGAATGGCTCGAAGAATTTCTGCAGAGTTATGCTGCCGGGTTTGTCATCATTTCACACGATCGTTATTTCCTCGACCGCGCTTGCCGTCGCATTATCGAACTCGAAAACGGACGCGCTTCCAGTTATACCGGCAACTACTCCGACTATCTGGTTGAACGCGAAGAGCGACGCGAAGCGCAGCAGCGCGCCTACGACAATCAACAACAGTTGATTGCCAAGACCGAGGAGTTCATCCGCCGCAACCTGGCTGGACAAAAAACCAAGCAAGCCAAGTCGCGCCGCACGATGCTGGCGAAACTGGAACGCATCGATGCCGTCAGCGCCGACCAGTCGTCAGGTGATTTTCGTTTGCGCTCTATCGAGCGAGCGGGAAATCATGTGCTGACGGTGGACCAGACAACGATCGGCTACGAAGACAAAGTGCTGGCCCGCGACATATCCTTTGTCCTGCGTCGCGGTGAGTGTCTTGGAATTATTGGACCTAACGGCTCAGGCAAGACGACCTTTCTAAAAACTATCCTCAAGCAGATTGCGCCGCTCGTCGGTGAAATTCGCTGGGGTACGAAGGTCCAGGTTGGCTACTACGCCCAACAACTCGACGATCTTGATGATCGCAACGAGATCATCATGGAGCTCCGACGAGTTGCTGCATCGAGCGCGACTGCCGGTGAGTTACGTTCGTTCCTGGCCAAGTTTCTATTCAAAGGCGACGACGTTTATAAGCATGTGCGCGATTTGTCCGGCGGTGAGAAGGGAAGGCTGGCCCTGGCGAAGTTGATCTATTCCCGGGTTAATGTGTTGGTGCTTGACGAGCCGACTAATCACCTGGACATTCCTTCCCGTGAAGCACTTGAAGAAGCGCTTGACGCCTACGAGGGCACAATCCTCACCATCAGCCACGATCGTTATTTTCTTGATCGCGTTGCCAGTCAGATTCTCGCCCTCGATGGTGAAGGACTGGCGGAACATTACGACGGCGACTACACCGAGTATCACGATTGGAAGGCGTCTGGCCGTTCCAGCGTGAGCCTTCCTTTTCCTGAAAAGAGTGAGCTCGTTGCGGACAACAACGGTGGCGCGATCAAAACGGAATCGCGCCAGGAATCGACTCCGTCTGGAAAATCAAAGCTCCCTGGTAAAGGGAAGGCGACTGCGGCAAAGAAGCAAGCGGCGATTAAGGTGATCAAGAAGAACAAGCCGGTGACGCCGGGACAACTCGAAGCAGAGATTGCTGAAGTTGAAAAGAAGTTGAGCGGTATCACCGAGATGATGTCGCGGCCCGAGATTGCCCGCGACGCGACGGAGCTCATCAAGCTCGACGAAAACTACCGCGAGACCGAAACGCGCCTGGCGCTTCTCTATAGACAGTGGGAAGAAGTGGCGGAACAGAACTGAGAACTTTGGTAATTTTGGGCCTCGCTTGACACCTGTTAGGTGCTTTGTTACTTTCGCCACGCTTTCCAATCAAGCTCTTTGTGTCAGTAATTTGAAAGCTTAGGCGCGTAGCTCAGGGGTAGAGCACTACCTTGACACGGTAGGGGTCTGGGGTTCAAATCCCCACGCGCCTACCATTCCTTTCAATAAGTTACGCCCGCTCCCGTTCGCTCTCATTGCTCCAAAACGCTCCGTTTAGCTCTCTGACCGCGCGAACACAATTCTCTGAAAAATCCAGGCTAATCGCAGTCTCCCTTGGAGCGTACTTTTTAAGCGGAGACGCCAACGCTTTCCGTACCATTTCGCTTATGAAGTCAGCCGACGCCGACGAATGGGCCGACTCTGTTCAGGGCGAGCACATCACCAGTAGCCAAACCAATTAATAAGTTTGCGTCCTCTTCGTAGTATTCGAAGCAGGAAACCGGCTGCCCCAATTGCAGTACTGCCAGCTGCTCTCTCAGGCGCGTGCACCAGAAGCGAATGCTGCCGTCATGGGAAGCGGAAATCAAGACTCGGCCATCCTCGACCAGACTGATACCCGACACCCGCTCCGAATGCCCGCGGAAAGAGTTGTCCAGCTTGCCGCTCGCGGTATTCCAAGCACACACCTCGCCATTGTGGTGGGCCGTGTACACGAGCTTACCGTCGGTTGACAGGCAGACCGAACTGACAAGGCCGCGCTCCCCGGGCCACTGCCGAAGCTGCCAGGAAACGAGGGCGAACACGGTTCCGGATGTCATTCCTCCGACGATCACATTTTCGTCGGACGAAATCGCGATCGAGCAGATCTCACTATCACCGACCTGCCATTGCCCCAGCATCTGACAGTACTCGTCCCAAAGCAACAACCAACCATCCGAGGACCCGGTCAGGAAGTACCTCCCCGACGATCCCATGGCGATAGCGGTCACGCCGTCGCACGGCGGCTGGAAGCTGCCCAGCTCTTCCCCGGTCGCAACGTCATAAAGGCAGGTCCGAAACGTATAACCAACGAGGAACCGATCGTCTGCGATGGTCTTAGCGAGCCCCTTAGCATAGCCGTCGAAGGGCGCGGAGTACCTCTTGACCCTCTCGCCTGTGCTGCGATCCCACAGCCCTGCACTCCAGTCCATCGACGTAGTCACGAATCGGGATCCGTCTCCAACAGTGAGAACATTGACGATCTCACGATGGTGGTACTTGTCGTCCGTTTGCGGAATACCGTCACTGAGGTCCCAGACGTGAAGCTCGCTGTGAAAGGAGTTGCCGGCGACGAACACGGGTGAGTTTCGTGCTCCGGCGACGATGTCATCCGCGGTGCTTGAAGATACCGACCGAAGCTCCTCAGGGCGCGTGAGGTCGAGGAGCGAAATCGCGTCGCGGTATGCAACTAACACGGCATACTGGCCGTCACCGAAGAAAGAGGCCGTGCCCCATCTGTTCCCGAAGGCTTCGTTGATGCAGTGCACGGTGCAGTCGAGTCCGTCGACTCGGAAGAGGCCAGCAGTGGTGCATGCAAGAATGTCGTCACCATCTTTTCGTGCCGCCCAGACCACTGCCCGATCGTTGCCGAAATCCCCTCCAACTAACTGGTTCGGCTGGCTGGAGCGATGAAGTGCGAAGCGGCCGCCCTCTAAAGCGAGGAACAATTCCTCGTAGGTCAGGCGGAGTATCCGCACGATGCGGGAGTCCACTCGAGCGTGTTCGATCTCCCGTACTGAGTCGCCGCCGAGCTCGAGGCTGAGCAAGCGGTCGCCCGCGGTGGATACTCCGACAAGGAGATCGTCGTGCGCGAATTCAATTAGGGAAAAGGTGACCGGTTGCGCTTGCCAACCGTTGGCCGTCGTTAAATTCGGTAGAGTGAGTAGGTGCAACCTGCTCGCGTTGTCGAGCAAGGCCAGACGGCCTCCGCTGGGAGAAACGGCGAATGATCTCCCGCCACTAATCTCAGCACGGCCGTGCAGTCGCCCCGAAGGAAGCTCCCAGACCTGGACGACACCGGCGCTCGTGTAGTTCAGCGCCCAGGTTGCGTCCGGAGCAACCGCCACGAACTCGGTCTCACCGTCGTCGGCGCTGTTCCCTAGCAGCCTAGTCCGTTGCTGATCAGGGATGAACCAGGAACTCCATTTGACATCAAAAAACGGTTGACCTGACTTCGCCAACGCTTGCTTTGCCATGGCCTCGATCCGACCACGCCTTCTCACGCGGCTGAACAGCAGCACGTGCTGAGCAAAGCCATTTTTTGGCCCTGCCGCTGCGAGCGCTCGAAACACATGACTGTGGCCGCGCATGACTGAGAGCCACTCGCCACACAGCGACGCGGAGGCGCCATGGGATTCGAACATGCCTTGCATTGCCAGCAGGTCATCGATCAACCCATCGGTGCCGCGATTCGAGCTGAGCGACTCAACAGTCGCAAAGTCCTCGAGCGCGGTCGTGGCGTGGCGCAGGCAGCGCTCCTTCTCCTGGTCGTAGTCGGCGAACGCCTGCCGGCGTATGAAGTCGTGGACGATCACGTGCAGCATGAGGCGACTCGCGCCGGCGTCGCCCGCGAGACTCAACGTCACAGCTTCCAGAACTGCGTCGCTGAGATCCGTCCTCATGCCGTTCGCGCTGTCTGAAAGCCCCGTAAGAATGCCGAGTCGCGCTATTGGGATTGGTGTATTCGGCGGATGCAATGCAGCGGCCGCCAACAGACTTTGGCTGGAATTGAGGTCCAGCAGGTTCCACTGTGCCCGCAATGCTGGTGCTAAACTCACCTCTGGGTAGGCTTCAATGTCGCCCGGCTTCAGGTGTCCCAGCGAGAGGGTCGCTTCCCAACCGTGTTTCTCTAGCTCAGCGAGGTAACTCTTCGCTGTCGCCCTGGGCTTCTTCCTGAAGAACGCTGCGGCTAGTGAAAGAGCCAGCGGAATGCCGAGGACCCTAGCCAGCGTAGAAGTTTCAGGGTCATCGCGGAGTTCGGGTCGGCCTTCCACCAGCAGGGCTGTCGCCTCTGCATCTGAAAGGGGGCCAAGGTCAATCCTGTCAAATTCTGAACCCTCAATGCGGCTACGGCTGTTTAGCAGGATCGGCATCGGCAACGATAGGATTGGCGTGGAATGACCGATGTGTGTGAGGCGCAGCGCTCGAACCGACGACACGTTATCGAGAAAAAGCAGTGCTCCCTTGAGACCCTGCAGATGTTGCGCCACCGCCTCGGCGGAAAGATCGCGCCGTTCTGCAAAGGGCAGAGCTTCCGAAGGGGAGGCTAAACCCAGGGCATGCGTGAGACGTTCCAGTTGCCCATTCAGGTTCGTCTTGGCGTCGAGATAGACGATGCCGCCGGGATAGAAGTATCGGTAGCGATGGACATACTCGATGCAGAGTTGAGTTTTTCCAATCCCGCCCATCCCGCAGACCGCGACCCGGGCGCGGCCCGTGCCCTTCGGTGCATTCAGGAGGGCATACATTTCGCGCAGTTCCTGGTCCCGACCCACGAAGTGCGGGAGTCGCGGATGAGCGGGTGTGAAAGGCAACCTCGCTCCATGATCCTGAAGACCGAGCAGATCGCGGTTCAGTTGGGAGAAACCGGCGGCTTGATCGGAGTACGCATCAAGAACATGGATGTTCTCGTCTCGGATAAACTCGGGAAAGTCTTTGGCGGAGATGCTATCAACTCGAATCGGCAGGATTGCTTTGTGCTGCGACCGAGCGAGCTCAAGCTCCTTCCGAACCCACTCCGAAGTGACAGAGTAGTTTGAGAGCATTAGAACGACGGCATCGCTATCGACGATGCCGGTGCCTATGGCACGCTGCCAGTCGGCGCCGGCCTGGATAGAGCGAACATCCCACCAGGCAGAATGACCGGCAGCCTCCAACGCTGGCGCCAGCTCTCGAAGCTTGTCCGCATCTCTGCGCGAGTAGCTGATGAAGATGTGTGCCACTGACCCTCCCTATAGCAATCGAATAAATTTTTTCTTTTCGACCGCGACGATGCGTTCTAGAAGTGCGCTGATAAAGTCAAGCAATGTTCAGCAGATTTCGCCGCCGAATTTTCGGATCTTACTTCGTTTGCGATTCTAAGAAGTAAAACTCTTGTCAACAACGCGATTCTCTGCCTATACTCCCGCCGCCTAATTGATCATTAAAGCGAGAGGCGCGGCGTTCAAGCCGTACCGTTTTTCTCACTAAATCTCTAAAGCTCGATCACAGATTAGTCTCCCTCGCTCTTGGTCTTTATCTTGACAAGGGTCTTATCACATTCGGTCGTTGGATCGACGTTGTCAGTCCACAGCCGGTTCGACGTTATAGCCGCGTCTTAACCTGAGGTGCATCTATGGCCGACGCCAAACCACCTTCCACCAGCGATCTACTCCTTCTAATGACGGGTCTTCGGATCGTAAAGGCGCCCGACACGACCGCGCATTCGGGCGAGGACTATTACCTCAACCCGCCGGGACAAACGCGCGAACGCACACTGCGCGAAACAATTAGTAACCCACTTTATCTGCACAGCCCGAACGCCGCCTGGAGGGAAGTCCGCTTTCGCGACTGGCTGATCTCCAGGCTGTTCGCTGGTATTACCGACAACAAACATGATTTCACTGCGATCTCCGAGCCTGTCCTTTATTCAATAGACTTGCTCGGCAAGAAGTACGAACGCGGCGCTCCCGGCGTAACGAAAGCGATAGAACAAGCCCTCCTGACAGAAAACACAAAACGCGATCGCACTCTGTTTTCGACCCTGACGTTTGGGATTTCCAAGCAAAGAGCCGGCACGAAGGAAGTTCTTCTCTTCGGTGCAGGAATGAGACGGCGAGTCGAATTGTGGTTGAACGAGGGCGAAGCTTTACAACTCGATGCCGAATTCTTCGTCCCTTTCCTGATCCTTCCCAATAGAGATCACGCTGAGGAAGTGACCTCTTCGTCGGTGCGATCGATCAGCGCCGGCATCTCGCTCAGGAACACCAAAGAACAGGCGCTCTGGCCCGAGAAAGATAAAGAGCTCGTCGCTATGCGTTTCAATCTGCGCATCCCGTTCAAGGCGCAGACGCTGACGGAAGGCGACAAAGACTTACAGACGGAATTTGGAACTCCTGAAATCAATATTCAGAAGAAGCTCAAGAACGCGCTGGACTGGGAAAAATTTGAGGGCTGGAAAGAGTTTCTCGAAAAGTTCGTCGAACGGCAGGACATTAAAGATTTGTTGGACGCCCCGATGGGCCCGCTCCTCGGGGAAAAAATCTCAGACGGCGCCGGCGTTACCGACCTCATTCTGAAGCAATCAAAACGCGATGAACTCAAGGCAGTCCCTCCGCAGGTCAAGGAAGACCTTGCCGACAGCCTCTACATGCTCAAGCACGTCTGGGAATGGCAGCCGCCCGATAAAGAGGAGCATGAAGGTCATCCAGCCAGCCGGAAACTAGGCAAGGTGCTGCAATCGTTAGGATTCATGAGCGGCGACAAGTTCAAGCTCGCGTCGAATCTAACGGTCTGGAGCGTTGTCGATCGAATCATCGACGAGCTCGACGGATTTCCGATTTACGTCAGCGGCCTTGATTCCAAAAAAGATAAGTACAACCGCGTCGCGGTGACGCTCGCTTCGCAGAAGAGTAAGACTGATGACAAGCGGAAGTACTTCGGTGTCGCAGGACTCGCTTACAACATCCTGCTGAATCCTGTTTCCGACAAAGATAAAGATGAAGATCCGGGAAAACCGACAGTCGTTCTGAGCAAAGACAATTTCACCAACGATGAAAGTATCCTGATCGACCCCGACGAAGACGAACAAGAGGAACAGGAAGGCGGCGGCGGTGATCAACCTCCGGAGGACACGACGCCGGCTAAGAAGGAAGTAAGCAAGGTCGACATATTGCTTCAGCTCGGCAAATGGTTCAGCGGTGAAACACTCGACGACAACTGGATGCTGCGGCTGTTGCCAAAAACCGACCAGCCGGGCAAAGAACGGATTCCGCTTCCCGGCATCCGCGTGCTGCCTTTTAAGCGAGTAGCGTCGGACGATCACACGAAAGCAAATTTCTCCTGGACCTTTCTCCTGGATCTCATGAGTCTGGGTATCGACTTCCAGGGAAACACGAAAGACGGTCTCACGTTTGCGCAGGGACTCGCCGGATACTTTGGTATCGGAGCAGTCGAAGTCCGACTTACTCTCAACCTCGCTCTTGACGATATCAAGGATACGAAGAAGACCTTCTTCGATCGGTTCGCTTTCGGCGTCGGTGTGAAGCTGAAGGACATGCGTCTGTCCTTAGGTCCAAAGGAAGAAGACGAGAAGAAGAAGGGCTCAGGCGATCAGATCGTAGAAGGATTGCAGGAGCTGCTGGCCGACGATTGGGAAGTTGTGCCTGTTACCAAGCCAACGAAACGAAACATCAAGACCCGGCTGAGCGCCAAGAAGAAAGACAAGTTTTCGATCTCTGTTGGTTATCTCTCGCCCTTGAAGGCCGGCGGCAACAGCACCCTCGACATTCAGCTTTATAACGACAAAGGCGAGCGCGGCAAGATGGTCCTGATTCCGATTGACCGCCTCGGCGAGCCCCTCTACCTCAAGCAGATCGGAATCGCGTTAAAAGGCGTCGAAAACCTCGAGATACGCAAAGGTTTGCCTGACAGTGCGCAACTCACCGTAATGGTGACTGGCGGAATTCGTTTACCAGTTTTCGAGCTGGGCTTCATCGGCGCGAAACTAACCTTTCAGTTGAACAGTCCGGGAACGTTCAAGTTCACGCTTGATGGTCTCGACGTCTCGGTGAAGTTCGGTTCCGTGATCATCTCCGGCAGTTTTATGAAAGTCGGGATTGAGTATGCCGGCAGCCTTACTGTAAGCATACCGAAAGGTTCGTTCTCGGCGATGGGGTTTTACGGAAGCCTGCTGTTCACCAACTTTGAAAACGAGCCGAATACGATTCTCAAACTGAATACGGGCCAGGTTCCGCCAAAGCTTGCGCCCAAGCTTCGCGAGAAAAACATCACGCCCACTTCCATTTCTCGAGCAGCGGGTGGCGGATGGGAGCTCCACTCGTCTGACAACAAGCAATACCTGATCGACGAATACGATGACGGGTTCGTTGTTCTGCGTCCTGAAAAAACCTTCTTCATTTACGTGACGTTGAGCGCCGCCAGCGGCACCGGTATCACGGTCGGACCGATTACGTTTACGGCAATCGTGTTTGGCTATGGCTACAACCGCCGGGCAAAGATTCCGACTATCGACAACGTCGCGGAGTTTCCGCTCGTGAAGATGGTGATGGGCCAGGGAGGTTATCAGAAAGAAGACGAGACCTTTCAACTACACAATCAACTTGCCAAGCCGGTTGAAGATCCCGTCGCGCTGCTGGAGAAGATGAAAGACTATCTGGTTCCTGAGCTGGGCCAGCAGTTCGCGTGCGGCGGCGTGCGTTTCACCATCTCCGGACTAATCGATTGCTTTGCGTTGCTCATTGTGCAATGGGGCGGCGGCGAGCTCGAGATTGCGCTGTTGGGCCTGGCGCGATTCAGGCAGCCGCGCGACACGACGGCTCGCGCAATTTGTTACGTCGAGCTGCAAATCCTGATGACGATCAAGCCGAAGGAAGGAGCGTTTAAGCTTCAGGCGCTGCTCACCAACAATTCGTGGATCATCAACGAGGACTGCAAGCTCACCGGCGGGTTCGCTCTGTTTGCGTGGTTTGACGGCGAGCACAAAGGCGATCTGGTTATTACGCTCGGAGGATATCATCCCAAGTTCCGCCGGCCCGAGCATTATCCGGTAGTGCCGCGTTTAGGGTTGAACTGGCGCGTCAATGACAACCTGACGATCAAAGGCGGCGTCTACCTCGCTTACACGCCTTCATGCGGCATGCTCGGCGCAAAGTTGGAGGCAACATTTCACTCGGGCCGTATCTCCGCATATTTCACCGCGTACCTCGACGTCATTATCAATTGGAGTCCGATCTATTTTGAAGCCGAGCTTGGCATCTCGTTGCGAGTCGAAGCCAGGTTGTTCCTCACCTCGCTCAACGTAACGATTGCCGCCAGTATCAAGATGTGGGGTCCGCCAGTCGGCGGAATTGCGCACATCGACCTGACGGTGGTTAAGTTTGACATCGAGTTCGGCGAGAAGCCTCCCGAGCAATTGAAATTGATCGAGAACTGGGAAGACTTCTGCCACGAGTTCCTCAATCTGAGCGGCCAGGACAGAAGAGCGGTTACGGATCCGGTGCCGGCATTTCCGCTGATCCAGCCTAATCTGGCTGCAGGCCGCAACAACCTCAACGGTTTGCCGAATGCGCGCCGGAAGGACTCGCAACCAAAGCCGGAAGACGGAATCTGGAAAGTGCGGCCGGATGAGTTAGAGCTGGCCGCGGCGGCGACTGTTCCGGTAAGCACGTTGAACCTTGGCACGGTTAAAACGCCTGAGGGAGTTCAGCACCGTGACACGAGCGGCAGGTCGATGATGGTCCTCAAGCCGATCACGTTCGAGAACACCGCGCCGCCGAAGAAGTCGGCCAATAAATTGGGCGCTCATCCCATGGGTAAAGGCATCGATTCAGTGCTGAACGTGACGATGGTTCGCGATGAGGGTCCGCAGGTTGAGGCTGTCAAGATGTCTGACTGGACCATTGATGCGGAGACTGGATCATTGGCGGCGGCTGTGTGGGAACCGGGCAAGCCGAACATGAAACCGACCGAACCGACTGCCAAGCTGGTTGAGGGTTGTATCACCGGAATCAAACTACTCAAGCCGCCACCGGGAACGCTCGGCAGGAAAGCTGAGCTGCCGCCGCTCGAGTGGCACCGGCTCGAGGCCTTTAAAGTCTTCCGGCTGAAAGCGACACAGCAGAAACCTCCCGCTAAGGGCGCGCGCAACGTTCAAACGGTGGTGGCCAAAAAACAGGCAGAGCAACAGAACATCGCTAATGCCCTTTCATCAGTGGGCTTCGCGCTAGCCTGGCAATCAATTTCGCAATCCGAAGTTCGCTTCCGGGAGCTTCAAGCGGAGCCGCTGGCCGGCGAGGTTGCGGCCTGAGTTTTTCTCTGTGGGGATTCACGGTAATAACTCACCACAGAGACACAGAGAACACAAAGGTTGCACAGAGCAAGGTAAAAGATGGCGAGTCAATCAATAACTTTTCATGACAACTACAAAGCGCCGCTGACAGCCGGTTCTTACCGGTTGGTGCTGCAACAGAGCGTGACTCTCGATGGCGAAGAACCGCGTCACTATTATCGAGATCAGCGCGTCGAAGTCTTAGCGCCACGCTATTCGATTGAAGCCGACGATATCCAGGCATACTTTCCACCGCCTGGCGGCGTCGCCGACTATCAAAATGTGCTGGCGCATCTGGTGCTTGGCAGTCGCAACCTGCCTTGGGAAAGAACGCTGTCGCGGGAGAAGAACGAACCATGGCTCGCGTTGCTCGTGCTGGCTGAGAAAGAGATGGCCGAGGGCAACGTCCTGTTCAAGCGCGGCACCATCGCCGATCTGGCGCCTCATCGACCGGACGATCTTAAAATCGCTGACGAATTACTTGCTGATTGGTGGCAGCCCGATCCCAACGGCGCGGTCCTGTTGCCGAAATTCAAACGCAGTGAAGACGCGAACACGCCTGTTGGCTTGCTCGATTTGAATCTCGATCTGTTTCTCAAACTCTGCCCGACGCGAACCGAACTTCCGCTCCTGGCCCACATACGCCAGGTAAATATCGACGATAAGGTTCCCCTGGAGATGGTTGCTGCCGGTGAGTTCTCGGTGCTGGTGGCGAACCGTTTTGCGCCCCTGGGCCCGAACACCGTCTATCTGATCTCGCTGGAAGGATGGAACTACTTGCTTGACGCGCCGAGCGCTGAGCAGCCGGCAGCGCGTGTGCGCCTCATCACGCTGGCGAGTTGGAACTTCCTGAACGATCCGACCGGCCACGACACGTTCGGCGGGTTGATGCAGCGCTTAAAGAACAGCTCGTCTGTGTTTGGCGCGAATGTGGCGGTGAGCAGCGGTTCGCCGTACGTGGACCAGGCGCTCAAACGTGGCTACGTTCCGCTGGATTACAAGCCGCTGGAGAGCACGCCCGCGTTTGCCTGGTATCGCGGACCCTTAGCACCTATCAAAAGAGATCCGGTCACGCTTAATGTTTTTGAAGACGCTGACGCAGCGATGATCCTGGATCCGAACCGCGGCATCATGGACGTGTCGTATGCAGCGGCGTGGGAGCTCGGCAGGTTGTTGGCCCTCTCGTCGCCGGCGTTTGTAAAAGGACTCCGCCTGTTTGTCCAACGTCGTCAGAATGCGACGGAATTTGCCGCCGAGATTGAAAAGTTTGTCGAGTCGCATCGGTCGTCTTTTAGACAGCCGATTTCGCAGAACCAGCCCAAACCTGTAAAGGAGCAAATCACCTTAACGGAAGACCTCGTCGAGTGGATCGCGAACCTCATACTGCTTTATCCGGTGCCGTTTCATTATCTCGTTCCGCATCAGTTGCTGCTTCCGCCCGAATCGCTGCGCTTTTTCCATCTGGATGACAACTGGGTAAACGCGTTGGTGGACGGAGCATTCAGCATTGCAGTGCGCAGTCTTGACGATCCGGGCGCGGCGTCGCGATTGGAGCTGCAAGCGGCGCTTTCGAAGATCGTCTACCAGCACCGGCTACGATTGCTGGGGCAGCAGCCGGAATGGAACCCGAAAGAAAGCTATATGGATATTCCGAAGTCGGGATTTCTGTTGCGTTCGCGAATGGTCAGCGGGTGGCCCGGGGTTGAAGTAACTGCGAAGACCTCGGCGACGCAGGATCAGACGCTGCCGAAGATCCTTCGCTTCGATCAGATTGCGGAGGGAGTTTTGTTTTGTCTCGCGCGCGGCACCGTCGATGAAGTCACATTTCGCGAACCGCGCGAGGGGTTGACGTTTGGTCTCGCGACCGACGGCACGCTCAAAGCCACAAAAGCCAAAAAGACCCTGGAAGTAAAGAAGAATCTGCTTCGCCCTGGTCCAGGCGGTGGAGTAGTTGATATCACCCAACTCCAGGCAGCACTGAGCACCGCCGGCTCTGCCGAATTGGCAACCGAAATGATCCGTAAACCTGAAGAGCAATCGATCGCCTGGATTCAGGAGAGTTGAGGCCCCTCGCTGAGAATCTTTTATGGACTCAAACCATCTAATCGTTCCGATCAAAGTGCAGGCGCTCGTCATCGACGACCTGGTCAAAGACTTGAGCGGCGTCGTCGAGAGCGGAGGGAAGTACGCGGCCAACGACTTTCGCTGGTCGCCGCTGACGTACGACTATCAGCAAGTGCCGCGTACGCTCACGCCGCCTGGCCCCATGCCTTTTTATGGAGCCGCTCACCAATACAAAGGTTTTCGGGCCGAGCAATTAGTGCTGCCGAAGGATTCGCCGGCGTTGCCCACCTACGATGACCGCGGCGTCTATTTACATTGGATATTGCCTGCGGGCTTACGGCATGCCAACACACCCGGACTTTTGGATTTCCCGGCGTTGCCCGATCACTGGTTGATCGTCCGCTTTTCCCACCAGAATGCCGCGGTCAAAACGAGAGCGTGGTTTGTTGATGGTGGCGCGATTGTCGCCGAGGAAAAGGGCAGTCTCCTTTTCGCTGACGACACTAAGTACACCGCCCGGAGTCTCGGCAAAGTAACTCCTCTTGAAGAGTTCGCTAGTGCGAATTTTTCAGGCAAACGAACCGAGACGCCGATCACTGCGCTCGGTAACGCGACCACCGGCTCGCCAACGTTCACCGCGTTCATCGCTGAAAATCGCAACATCTTCTCCTGGCACGACAAACTCGAAGACCTGCGCCAGCCTGACACCAAAGGCAAGATTCCAGAAGGGACAACGCTGACTTACTTAGTGCTCGGTTGGTATCGCACTCCCGCGCAAGAACCGTTGGCCGGCAGCGCAGTTACGGTGACGCCGCAATATAAGAAAGACGAGTTGCGAGGCTGGTTGATCGAGCCGCCGGGCTGGTTCGTCGACGCCAACTCGGGCACGGTCGAACTGCGGCATCGTCGCTCGGTTTTTCACGGAATGATCGCGCACATCAACTATTGGAGTGGGAACACCTATAAAGGTCAGATGCTCGGATATCCAGGTTCACCGCCCGTTGAAGGCGTGCTGCGAGACACGCCGCCGTCGTTCACGATTGGTGTGGGCAACAACGCTGAGGACGCGCTCGTGTCGCTCGTTTCGAGTTCGTATAGTGCCGAAGCGGAAGGCTCGATTCTCGCGAAAACGCAGCCAAACTTGTGGAAGGCTTTAGAGGCTGTCATCTATCGCCAGACTGAGTCGCTCGTTAAAAGCTGGAACATCGCGTCGCGCGACATCACTGTTCACGAGAATTGGTTCGCCAGTCGTGACGCCGGAAAGATTTGGTATTTGCGTCCGAAGTCGAAGAACAAGGCTGAGTATTCACAGAACGCCGACGAGACGATTCGCGAAACCAAGGTGCGTCCTACAGAAGATCAACTCGCCAAACTCAACGAGCTGAATCGAGTTCAATCCGACGCTGACGCGATCAGCCGGGAGATGTCGGCCTTGCAATCGGATCTCTATGCGCGTTGGTGGAAGATGTGCGCCAAGTCTCGCAACCGATTAAGCGATCGCATTACGGCTACTGACGTAAAGGACAGTGAGGAGTTGACTCAGCAAATCGCGACTCTGCGCGCGCGGCTCGCCGGACGAATCGCTGAACTTGGCCCACTGCGCGACGCGTTAGAGAAGAGTTTGCGCGGCGAACTCGAACTCAAAACCGATGCGGCGCCGCGGTTTTGGCTGCCTGCGGATCCGGTAGTGGTGGTGAAAGATTGCGGCCGGCCGACTAAGCATCAGTTTCCCAGTCCTCATCCGTGCCGGTTGCCGGAACAGATCGTGACCACTGGCGAAGTCGTCGTTACTAAAGAAGACAAAACCAAAGAACCCAGAACATTCAATAGCGCGGCTGGTGTCGCAGACATCGCCGCGGCAGCAAAGAAACATCTTCCCGCATGTCCGGAGGTCGTGGCTGCACTGCTCGACGAAGGCTCAATCGTCGAACAGGCGATCCATGATTTGTCCGCCAGAACTTTGCCCGACAGCAAGCTCTTCGAGGATGAAGCCAAATGGCGGAGATGGACTCAACGGCTCGATCACGATCTGACCTGGGATGGGGACCTCCGATCTTTCCCACTCGATGAAGTCAAGTTTGGCAAACCGAACGCGTTGAATATACAAGCCGATCGTTTGGCGGATCTTTGGGTCGAACAGCCATGGTCGCCGCTCTTCCTCGATTGGGAGATCACGTGGTTTCCGACAACTGCGAGTTCAACTCCGGAACATTCCTTCGGACCCGCCTGGACTTCAGGCCAGGCTGACTTCAGTCCATTGAATGCCGAATCGATTCCTAAGAAGGGACATACCGTTCGCGGCCGCAGCCTGCTCAGTCCGATTGACGAGCGAATCTTCAAAGAACCGATCAACATGTTGAGCGACCTCATACGGGACGACGACAACCGCGAGGGTGACAACTCATTCTCGCGTGCTGACGTAAGAGAAGTGCTGAAGCGCTATGAAATCGTTTGGGGCAAGACGCTCAAGCAACTCGCCGGCGCCGGATTGATGGGCCAGGCGCTGAGCGGCTTTCATCAGTCATTGCTGCGCCGCGACGTGGTTCGTCCGCGTGTGACTCCTGACCCCAAGCGCCCATGGATGGTTGACCGCGCTGCAATCGAGGAATCAGTCAGTAAAGCGCTCGAGCCGCCGAACCAGCCAGGCGTGGCCGGCGAACAGCTCGTACCGCCAGCGGTGGCAAAAATTGCGAACGAGGAAACGTTCTTTTCCCTCATTCGAGCCGGCGCGCTGCGAATTGATGAACTGTGGCTCGTCGACGACTTCGGTCAAACCGCCGACCTGCTCGGCGCGAGCACAATAAAGAACGCCTCAGGCGGCCGGAAGGTTTTTCATCCGCGCATGCGCTGGCGTAACGACGAATCAGTGGTGGCGATGCCGCCGCGCGTGTTGCAGCCCGTTCGACTCAACTTTCGCTTCAGCTCGGAGGCTGAAACGAACCGCAACAAGAATTGCGATCCCCCACTCGATCCGATCTGCGGTTGGCTTTTCTTCAACCCGCTGGACCGCGCCCTCGTGCTGTGCGACCGCTGCGGCGATTTAATGGGCCACCTCATCATCACCAAAAATGACCAGGGACGCCGCGTCAGGTGGGAGGCCGGCGCCGGCGGTGTCGCATTAGACAAAATTACTAATCCAGGTCTGAAGGCATTTGTGCAGTCGCTTATCCAGGAGACTCCGGTTCCAAGTCCTAAACTGGTTGAGTTGCTGCAGTTGATCGACAGTTCGCTGCCGCGTATTCGTCCGGCTGCCGCGCGTAACAATACGATTTTGGTGGGCCGTCCGCTCGCGCTCGTCAACGCAACGATCGGATTGGAACTGTTCGGCAAAGCATGGACCGATCCGCATAAGGCGTTCGTTCAAAACCCGGGCACGGGCAGCGCTGAGCTCGAGGCTCTTACTGTGCGTGTGAATCTGGGAGACTTGCACAACGTCGAGGATGGATTGATCGGTTACTTCAAAGCCGGCGCCTACGATCGCATCGTCGTTCCCCAACTTCCGGAAAAGATTGCCGCGTCAGATTACCTCGGAGACCCGAAGCAGCATGCGGTGCAGGTAGGCTTTGGACCGCCGGCGCGGCTGACTTTGCTAATGGATCCATGGGGCTCAGTTCAGGCGGCGTGCGGCCTCGTTCCGGCTAAGACGATTAGCTTAGCGAACGCCGAGTTAGACGAGACAGTCGCGCAAATGGAAACGTCATTTCGCGTCGGACCGGTTCTGGTGCAAGCAAACAGGATCGCCTTACCGACGCCTGCCGGCGATAAAGGCGTGTGGAATTTCAGCGGACCATTGACGAACCAAGCCCCCGCCGCTGTCGCCGCATTCGACCCGAAACATTTCAGCGACCAGCCCGTAGTCGCAACCGAAGGACAACTGCTGCTGCTCAACGAAGAATGAAAGTCGGGTAACGGCCTAATTCGGTTTTTTCGTAACGCAAACTGTTAGTTTGCGGAGCGTTGAATGCCATTCAATCATCGCAAACTAACAGTTTGCGTTACAAAACATGCCACTACCAAAAGTTAAATAATAAGGAAAACCGATGGCTGAAAAAATCCTTGAGTTCACCACCGTCACTTACACGGCGAACCAGTTAGCAATCAAAGTAAAGAACATTAGCGGCGCGTCTTTGGACAAGCGGTTGGTGATCGAACTCTCTCCACCGGCGTACCTGGTTGACGACAGGATCAACACCGCAGCCATAGCAGCCGCGAAAAACGTCTACACCGCCGGTGCAGAGAGCCTGGCCGGCATCGTGAGTGGGCCGCAAGGCTGGTCTGTCTGGGTGCGACCCGAACCATCCGACTCCAGCCTCTATATCGTGTTCATCAATGACCAGGATCAAAACGGCAAAAACTTGCCGGCGCCAACCAAGCTTGCAGCGGGCGCGGAGTTTACTGTGAGCATACCGCTCGACCCAACCGCTAATCGTGGCGTTATCGATCTCCTCTACGGCTACCAGCAAGAGGAAGAAGATCCGATCGGCGGCAAGATCGAGTTAAAGCCTGAGCAGATTACCTGGACGCCGGTGGTCGAGTTGTACACAAAACATCCGAACCCAATGATGGTTGATCCGGGCGATCTGGTACAGGTTATCTGGAAGATCGAAGACGGTGTAAGCGCAACCTTGCGCGGACCATTACCGGGTGGCAATTCGGAGCGGAGACTCGACACAAAGGCAGACGCTGATTTCAAACTCTCAGCGGGCTCAGTGGACATTCGCGTGGTGGGCGCGATGACCTACATGTTGGAAGCGCAGGTAAAACGTACGGGGCACGATAGCGTGCAAGTAGTGAGAATGCTTTCCTTTGATACCAAGAACAACAAATACCTGTACCTTTCCATTTCTCCGGACGACGTTCTGCCCCATGGTCTTTTGGAGATCAATTGGGCGGCCTGGGGTGTTCCTGAAATCACGCTCAACGTCAGCTCCAACAACGTCCGGCACACGACACGAACAATCCAGCTAACTCAACAA
>Ga0207650_10001140_pt1 | contig 19511 bp, 13 predicted proteins | sample KBSS63metaG_FD_184325 | JGI IMG/M metagenome (GOLD analysis project Ga0207650, IMG submission 184325) | Switchgrass rhizosphere microbial communities from Kellogg Biological Station, Michigan, USA - KBS S6-3 metaG (SPAdes) (version 2) | ecosystem: Host-associated > Plants > Roots > Rhizosphere...
GTGTTCTTCCAGGACGCGCCGGTGCGCCAGGGTTTGATCATCGGGTTTGGGGCCATCGAGACCCTCGATATCGACCCGGCGCTGGACAAGGTGCGCGATATCCTCCAGCAGATTGGCTAGGGGTTTTTTCAGAAATGTGGGTGGGGGCTAAATGTGGGAGCAAGCCCCCTCCCACAGTTTTAACCGCCTTCAGTCACCGACTCACGGGCGTTTGAACTGGCGCCGCAGGTCTTCAATGCCCTCGCGGCAGAAGCACCCTTCAAGGTGATCATTGACCATCCCCATCGCCTGCATCAGCGCATACATCGTGGTTGGCCCCACATAAGTCCAGCCGCGCCTCTTCAAGGCCTTCGACAACCGCACCGACGCCGGCGACGTCGGGTTAACCGTCCAATAAGCCAGGTCCACCACCGCCGGGCGCTCATCCTCAGCGGGCTCGAACGCCCACAACCACCGCGCCAGCGAGCCGGTTTCAGCCACCAACTCACAGGCACGGCGCGCATTGTTGATGGCGGACACGATCTTCGCCCGATTGCGCACAATGCCCGGGTCTTGCATCAGCCGCTCGATATCCGCCTCGCCATACTGCGCTACCTGGCGAAAATCAAAGCCATCGAATGCACGTCGAAAACGCTCGCGCTTGCGCAGGATGGTGATCCACGCCATGCCCGCCTGGAAACCTTCCAGGCAAATCTTCTCGTACAGCTGGATATCGTCCGCCACCGGCACGCCCCACTCGTGGTCGTGGTAGTGCGGGTATTCGGGCGCCGAGGTGCGCCAGGTGCAATGGCTGCGTCCTGCCGCGTCGGTAGTCAGTCCTGGTGTGTCCATCCCTCACCTCATGAGCCGAGGGGCGGATGATAAGCGAAAATTTTTGCACCCCGCCAACCGCTCAAGCATCGCCCTCGGCGAACCACTGGTCAGACCGGGACCCGCCAGCCGACGAATAATCGCTTGTTATTTCAAAAATACCTGGCCTAGACTGGCCACGCACTGGACTTACCGGTATGACCACAACAATTAAGCCCTGGAACCACCAGGGCACCGAATAGAGATCCCTCCCATGCTCAGATGGTGCTCGCGTTCGATTTTCCTCCAAGTCGTCATTGGCCTGATGCTCGGCATCGCCTGCGGCCTGGCCCTTCCCGAATTTTCCTCGCAACTCAAACCTTTGGGTGACGGCTTTATCAAGCTGATCAAAATGCTAATTGGCCTGATCGTGTTCTGCGTGGTGGTCAGCGGTATTTCCGGCGCCGGCGACCTGAAGAAAGTCGGGCGCATCGGCCTCAAGTCGGTGATCTACTTTGAAGTGCTCACCACCATTGCGCTGGTGATCGGCCTGGTCATGGCGTTCAGCACCGGTATCGGCCAGGGCGCCAATATCCATCTGGAGCAACTCTCCTCCGCCGGCCTGAATGAACTGGCCGACAAGGGCCAGCACATCAAGGGCACCAGCCAGTTCCTGATGGACCTGATCCCCAACTCGGTGATCGGCGCCTTTGCCGACAACAACGTGTTGCAAGTGCTGCTGTTCTCGGTGCTGTTCGGCAGTGCGCTGAACCTGGTGGGCGAAGCGGCCTCGGGCATCACGCGGCTGATCAATGAGCTGAGCCATGTGATTTTCCGCATCATGGGCATGATCGTGCGCCTGGCGCCTATCGGCGTGTTCGGCGCGATCGCCTTCACCACCAGCACCTACGGCCTCGATTCGCTGCAACACCTGGGCAGCCTGGTGGGTTTGTTCTACCTGACCTGCTTCGCTTTCGTCGCGCTGATCCTCGGCATGGTGATGCGCGTGTCGGGGCTGCGCATGCTGCCACTGCTCAAGTACTTGCGCGAAGAACTGCTGATCGTCATGGGCACCGCCTCCTCCGATGCGGTACTGCCGCAGGTCATGCGCAAACTCGAACACCTGGGTATCGGCAGCTCGACCGTGGGCCTGGTGATTCCGACGGGATATTCGTTCAACCTGGACGGTTTCTCGATCTACCTGACCCTGGCCATCGTATTTATTGCCAACGCCACCGGCACGCCGCTGTCGATGACCGACCTGCTGACCATCCTGCTGGTGTCGCTGATCACCTCCAAGGGCGCCCACGGCATTCCCGGTTCGGCGCTGGTGATTCTGGCGGCGACGCTCACCGCGATCCCGGCGATTCCGGTGGTGGGCCTGGTGCTGGTGCTGGCGGTGGACTGGTTCATGGGTATCGGCCGCGCATTGACCAACCTGATCGGCAACTGCGTGGCCACCGTGGCGATTGCGCGCTGGGAAAAAGACATCGATATCCAGCGCGCCAACAAAGTGCTCGACGGCCAGCAAGGGTACGCCTTCCAGGCCAAGAAGCCGGTATTGCCGGCGCATCAGGAGTTCTGAAGCAATTCGATAAGCACCACAAATCAACGGTGGGAGGGGCTTGCTCCCTCCCACGCTGGACCTTCCTCGTATCGAATAATGGGTTTGCAGCTTAAGGAGCATACGACGTGATCAGCACCTCAACCGTCGTCAATTCAGTGGTAGAAAAACTGCGCGCCGCGCTCAAGCGGGGCCAGTGGCGGCGGGGCGAAATGCTGCCCGGCCAACGTGAGCTGGCCGAACAGATGGGCATCAGCCGCCCCAGCCTGCGCGAGGCGGTGATCGTGCTGGAAACCCTTGGCCTGGTGCGCTCCATGCCCGGCAAAGGCGTGGTGGTGCTCGAAACCAGCGTCAGCGAACCGCAATCGAGCGACGCCGTGGCGCATGCCAGCCTCGAAGATATTCTGCAACTGCGCTACACCCTGGAGCCATTCATTGTCGGCCTGGTGGCCCAGACCATCAGCAGCAAGGATGTCGGCCAACTGCGCCTGACCCTGATGGACATGCGCGAGGCCCTGGAGGCCGGTGATGCCGAAGCCGGGATGAACGCCTACATCGGCTTCCACGAAGAGCTGTTTGCCCTCACCTCCAACCCGATCTTCCAGAACGTGGTGCAACAGACCCGCGACGCCCTCAAGCAAAGCGCCCAAGTGCTGCGCAATTCCCCCGAACACCTGGCCGAACGCCTACAGGAAAACGAAGCGGTAGTACGCGCCATACGCAACAAGAACAGTGCCTTGGCCAGCGCCGAGATGCGTCGGCACATCCTCCAGGAAGGCCTGCGCATGGGCATCGCCCTGAACATCCCGGACGACCATCTGGGCAGCTGATTTTTTGGAGACGACCATGACCGTCCACGCTCTGCAACGCGAGCCTTTCCTCCCTGCCCTGCGCCTGGTGGCCGGTAAAAAGCCTTCAGTGGATGACATCTACCCACGGCTGTTCGACGCGATCCTTGAACAACGCATCGCGCCGGCCAGCCGTTTTACCGAGGAAAGCCTGGGTGAAACCTTCGGCGTGAGTCGCAGCGTGATCCGCCGGGTGTTGGCCAAGCTGTCCCATCAGCAGGTAATCATCCTGCGCCCCAATCAACGCGCCCAGGTGGCGGCGCCGGATACCCAACAAACCCGGCAGATTCTCGAAGCACGGCGCATGACCGAAATCACCGTGGTGCAGCTGGCGTGCGCCCAGGCCACACCCGCACACATTCGCCAGTTGCGCGAACTGATCGCGTGCGAACGCGATTGCATAGAACGCGACCAGCGTGGGCCGGCGATTCGTTTGTCGGGGGAATTTCACCTGCATTTGGCGTCGATCGCCGGCAATGGCCCACTGGCCCAGTTCCTGAACAGCCTGGTGCCGTTGACGTCGTTGGTCATTGCCCAATATGAAGCGAAAGCCTGCACGTATTGCGCGTGGCAGGAGCATGTGGCGATTGTGGACGCGATTGAGCATCGGGACTCAACCACCGCAGTGGCGTTGATGACCCAACACCTGGACCACCTGGAAAGCAAATTACTGAAACACCACTGACCTCCAGACTATAAGGTGGTCCAAATGTGGGAGGGGGCTTGCTCCCGATGACGGAGTGCCAATGAATGCACCTCTTACTGACCCACTGCTATCGGGAGCAAGCCCCCTCCCACACTGGACCTTCAGCACTTGATAAATAGTGTTCCAACAAAAAGCCCCCGCCTCTTACGAGACGGGGGCTTTTGGTTTAGTCGCTAAATCAAGCCGGTTGCAGTACCGACTGACCGCTCAACGCCAGGTCCAGCAGTTCACGGTTGGCGACCGCATACATGGCGTAGTCCGTGCCGACCGCGGCACGGATTTCCACCATCATGGCGCGCCAGCGATCGGCCATGTCCTGGTGCTGCTCAAGCCACAGGGCCACGCGGGCTTCCATGTCTTGTGGCGCATCGGCCATTTGCAGTACCGAGATGGTGATCGCGCGTTGCTGCCAGTCCACATCGTCACGGAACGCTTCGCGCGCCTGGGCCTGCCAGTTGTTGGCCACGGGCAGATCACTGATCTGCTGCAGGTACCACGGCAAGTCCAAAGCGCTGCCGACGGCGAAATAAGCCTTGGCCACTTCGGCGGCGTCATGCCCGGTCACGTCGGCGGCTTCGATGATCGGCAGCAAGGTGTACAGGTGGGTGGTACCTGCAACCATGCGCGCCAACAACTCCGGTACGCCGGCCTGGGTGTAGGCCTGGTAGCGGTTCTGCCAGCCTTCACGGGTCGGGCCTTCCAGCAACTCGTCGAGCTTGAGCCCCAGCGCGGCCAGGTGCGGACCGAAGTGCGCGGTGTCACGGCCAGCATCTTGCTCGTTGCGACGGCTGCGCAGGAACCAGCGCGTAGCACGACGGCCCAGGCGCATCAGCTCGTCCATCAGCTCCAATTGCACGTCTGCCGAAACCTGGTGGTCCAGGGCTTCGATCTGACGGAACCAGTGCGGGAGGTGGAAGATGTCGCGCACGATCACATATGCGCCCGCCACGTTCGCCGGGCTCATGCCGGTCGACTCTTTGAGTCGCTGAACGAAGGTGATGCCCATGTGGTTGACCAGGTCGTTGGCGATCTGGGTGCTGACGATCTCGCGCTTCAAACGATGGCGACGCATGGCTTCGCCGAATTTCGCCACCAGGCTCGGTGGGAACGCGGTTTCCATATCACGGGTGAGGTAGTCGTCATCCGGTACCAGCGACTTGAGCAACGCTTCCTTGAGGTCGATCTTGCTGTACGAGATCAGTACCGACAGCTCCGGACGGGTCAGGCCCTTGCCGGCGGAGGCGCGCTCGGCCAACTGGTCTTCAGTCGGCAGGTACTCAATGGCCCGGTCCAGCTTGCCACGGCCTTCCAGATCGCTCATCAGGCGCTTGTACTCGGCAGCTCGCTCGTAAGCCTTGCGGGCAGCCAGGGACAGGGCCTGGGTTTGCTTGTAGTTGTTGCCCAACACCAGGCTGCCGACTTCGTCGGTCATGCTCGCCAGCAACTGGTTGCGTTGCTTGTCGGTCATGTCACCGGCCTGCACCACTTCGTTGAGCAGGATCTTGATGTTCACTTCGTGGTCGGAGCAGTCCACGCCACCGGCGTTGTCGATGAAGTCGGTGTTGGAGCCGCCGCCATTGAGGCCGAATTCCACGCGACCCAGCTGGGTCATGCCGAGGTTGCCGCCCTCGCCCACCACCTTGCAGCGCAACTCGTTGCCGTTGACGCGCAACGCATCGTTAGCCTTGTCGCCCACATCGGCGTGGCTCTCGGTGCTGGCCTTGACATAGGTGCCGATGCCGCCGTTCCACAACAGGTCCACCGGCGCCTTGAGCAAGGCGTTCAGCAGTTCGGTCGGGGTCAGCTTGTCGGCCTGGATGTCGAAGCGTTCTTTCATCTGTGGCGAGATCGCAATGCTCTTCGCGCTACGCGAGAAGATACCGCCACCTTCGGACATGATGCTGGTGTCGTAGTCGGTCCAGGCCGAACGCGGCAGCTCGAACATGCGCTGGCGCTCGACGAAGCTGGTGGCCGGGTTCGGGTTCGGGTCGATGAAGATATGCAGGTGGTTGAAGGCCGCGACCAGTTGCAGCTTGTCGGACATCAGCAAGCCGTTACCGAACACGTCGCCGGCCATATCGCCGACGCCGACCACCGTGATGCTGTCTTCCTGCACGTTGATGCCGCGCTCACGGAAGTGACGCTGCACACCCACCCACGCGCCCTTGGCGGTGATGCCCATCTTCTTGTGGTCGTAACCGGCGGAACCGCCGGAGGCGAACGCGTCGCCCAGCCAGAAGCCGTAGTCGATAGCGATGCCGTTGGCGATGTCGGAGAAGGTCGCAGTGCCCTTGTCCGCCGCCACCACCAGGTACGGGTCATCGTCGTCATGACGCACGACGTTGGCCGGTGGCACCAGGGCGCCGTCCTTCAGGTTGTCGGTGATGTCCAACAGGCCGGAAATGAAGATGCGGTAGCACGCGATACCCTCGGCCGCGATCTCGTCCCGGCTGCCGCCCAACGGCAGGCGACGCGGCAGGAAGCCGCCTTTGGCGCCCACCGGCACGATCACCGAGTTCTTCACTTGCTGGGCTTTTACCAGGCCCAATACTTCGGTGCGGAAATCTTCTTCACGGTCGGACCAGCGCAGGCCGCCCCGCGCCACGTTACCGAAGCGCAGGTGCACGCCTTCAACCCGTGGCGAGTACACAAAGATTTCAAACTTCGGCACCGGCTTGGGCAGCTCGGGGATGGCACGCGGGTCGAACTTGAAGCTGAAGTACGACTTGTTCTGGCCGTTGGCGTCGGTCTGATAGAAGTTGGTGCGCAGGGTGGCCTTGATCAGGTCCAGGTAGCGCCGCAGGATGCGGTCCTCGTTGAGCACCTGAACGTCGTCCAGGGCGCTGAGGATCGCTTGCTCCAGGCGTTGCTGCTTGTCTTCCAGGTCATCGGCGGTGAGCTTGCGCGCCAGGTAGAAACGGGTCTTGAACAACCGGGTCAACTCGCGGGCGATGTCGGTGTGGTTGTTCAGGGTGCTGGCGATGTAACCGAGGTCGAAGCCCAGGCGGATCTGCTTGAGGTAACGCGCATAGGCACGCAGCAGCGCGACGTCGCGCCATGGCAGGCCGGCGGTGAGTACCAGGCGGTTGAACGCATCGTTCTCGGCATCGCCATGCACGATATGCACGAACGCGTCCTGCAAGGTGTCGTTGAGCTGCTGGATATCCAGGTTCACGCCTTCGGCGGCGATGAACGCAAAGTCATGGATCCAGAACTCGCGGCCATTGGCGTGGCGCAGGCGATACGGGAACTCGCCCAGCACGCGCAAACCGAGGTTTTCCAGGATCGGCAGCACGTCGGACAGCGCCAGCGGCGTGTCGGCGTGGTAGAGCTTGCAATGCAGCTCACGCTGGCCGGAGACCTGGCCAAGCGGCTGGTAGAAGCTCATCACCAGTGGGTTGGCTTCGGTCAGGCTGAGCAGGTGCTGCATGTCGACCACCGCCGAATGCGCGGCGAAACGCTCGCGGTAACCGGCGGGAAAGCCTTTCGGGAAGTCCGCCAGCACGTTGGTGCCGTGGGCTTCGCCGAAGCTCTCCACCACCAGGCTGGAGTAGTCGTCCTGCCAGCTGCGGCAGGCCTGTACCACTTCTTTTTCCAGTTGCAGCGGGTCGATATCGAGGCGGTTCTTCGGGTCTACCCTCAGAATCAGCTGGACCCGGGCCAGCACGGATTCGGAGAAGAAGGTCCAGAACTCGCAGTCCGAGGCTTTCAGGCGATCCATCAGCACTTGCTGGATCTTCTGGCGCACTTCGGTGGAATAGATGTCGCGCGGCACATAGGCCAGGCAGTAGCAGAAACGCCCGTACGGGTCTTTGCGCAGGAACACGCGGATCTTATTGCGTTCCTGGATCTGCACAATCGACATCACGGTGCTGAACAGCTCGTCGACCGGGGTCTGGAACAGGTCATCCCGCGGCAGCACTTCAACGACTTGTGCAAGCTCCTTGCCCAAGTGCGCCTTGGCCTGGAAGCCCGAGCGGCGTTCGATCTCGGCGACCTTGCGGCGGATGTACGGAATAACCCGCACGCTTTCGCCATACACCGACGAGGTGTACAGGCCCATGAAGCGGCATTCCTTGACGACCTTGCCGTCGGCGTCAATCTCGCGGATCGACACGTAGTCCGGGTAGGCCGGGCGGTGCACGCGGCTTGGGTGCGCGGCCTTGGCGAACGACAGCACGGTCGGTTCACGCAGGTACGACACGGCGTAGTCTTCGATGCGCAGGTCATCGGCGGTGAGGCCGGCGCGCAGCAGCTTGGTCAGACCGAGGAACGAGCCGGCGTCATATTCGATATGACCGCCGTCCGCCTCGTCACGTACCACGAATTCTTCATAGCCAAGGAAGGTGAAGTGGTTGCCCACCAGCCATTCCAGGAAGTTCTTGATCTCGGCTTTTTCTTCGCCGTCGATGCTGAACCGGCTGGCGTCGATCCCGGCGAGCAGGTCCTGGACCTTGGCTTTCATCGGCTCGAAATCGGCCACGGCCACGCGCACTTCGCCCAATACCTGTTCGAGTTCCTTGCTCAACACGCTCAACTCGGCGGTGTTGGCGCAGCGGTCGATTTCCAGGTACATCAGCGATTCTTGCTCGATGCCTTCGCCCTGGGTGCCTTTTGGCAGGACTTCCAGCAACTCGCCCTTCTTGCCACGGCGCACGCTGAGTACGGTGGTTTGCAGGGTATGGATGCTGTAGCCACGGCGATTCAGCTCGGTGCGTACCGAGTCCACCAGGAATGGCAGGTCATGGTGCAGCACTTCGACCGCGGTGTGGGTCGACTGCCAGCCATGACGTTCGTAATCGGGGTTGTAGACCCGCACTTGCGGTTGGGTGTGATCAAAGCGCTCAAGCAGGCGCCAGGCAGACAGGGTGCAACCGGCCAGGTCGGAAAGGCGACGCTGGGTCAGTTCGTCCAGGGAAATGATGCCGAAGAATTGTTCAGCGAACAGCGCCACTTGTGGCAGTGCCTGTTCACTGATGTGCTGCGCCAGTGCCGCTTGCAGTTGATGCTGGAAGTCGGCCTTGCTGGCTGCGGTGAAGAACGCCATCTGTGGTACTCCGCTTGGGCTTGTTATTGATGGAAGCGTCGCGTGTTATCCCCTTGCGGGGAGACCGTCAGCTCTGTTCGCTGGTAACGATGATAAACACCATAAACGAATCAGGGTGACAGGTGGGTGAAGCTGGACAAGACAGTCAGGTCACATACAACTTCCACTGGAGGTACACCTTGCCAGGCGACGGTACGACGGGCAGGTCAGACTCCCGGCACAGGGCACATCCGTTGCGCAGCTTAACGAGTGTAGGAAGCCCGCTGCTTGCGGTGCTGCGACATATTCGGTCATCGGTAAGCAGGGTTGGGGTTGCGACTTGGGCAACCCGGATTTCAGGGCACTAAAACCAGCTGTTTTCCTGGCCCAGAGTACCGAAAATGACTGGTATTGACTGTCAGGTCATGCACGAGGTCTGACACAGGATGCAGCACAAAATTCGCCGCAATGGCACAATTGCCCGCATCACGCCCTACCCCAGACAGGATTCCCCATGCTGCAGCTGAAAACCGACGCCCTCATGGTTACACCGTGCGACGAAGAAGAAGACAACATGGCCATGCTCTGCTGTCACGGTAAAGGCGGCGAGATGTTCATGCTGACCCGCTACCCGGATGAAGACGAAGTGGAGCTGACCTGGGATTACGAGCCGTCGACCCTGGATGGGCTGAAGGTCACGCTCAGTGATACCACCCTGCTGATCGAATTGGCTGCCGGGGATGCGGATGCGTTGGGCGGCAAGGACCAACTGCAGATCACCCACGCCACAGCCGCCTCCGACCTGACCGAGGTGGAGCAAACCCTGCAAAACATCCTCAACGGCACCGGCACTTTCACCCGAATTTAAGCGGCACCCACGATCACATGTGGCAGGGGGCTTGCCCCCGATAGCGGCGGGCCAGTTCCTGCATCTGTGTCTGACCCACTGCTATCGGGGGCAAGCCCCCTCCCACATTGACCGTGTTCCCACACAAATTTCCTACAAGTTTTGCCAAAAATACCCGTCACGCCGTTAGTCGCCACACCCCTCCATGCATTAAAGTAAGCCTCCCTAGCCCGGCGTTTGCTCTCGATCACCGGGCTCATCTTTCCAGGAACCGTCATCGATGGAACATCGTGAAGCGCTGCTTGCGCTGCGAACCTTTCTTTCTACGCAGATTCTCGGCCAGGAAAAACTCATCGATCGCCTGCTGATCGCGCTGCTCGCCGACGGCCATATGCTGGTGGAAGGCGCACCGGGCCTGGCCAAGACCAAGGCCATCAAAGAGTTGGCCGAAGGCATCGAAGCGCAATTCCATCGTATCCAGTTCACCCCCGACCTGTTGCCAGCCGACATCACCGGCACCGAGATCTATCGCCCGGAAACCGGCAGCTTCGTGTTCCAACAGGGGCCGATCTTCCACAACCTGGTGCTGGCGGACGAAATCAACCGCGCGCCGGCCAAGGTGCAGTCGGCACTGCTGGAAGCCATGGCCGAGCGCCAGGTCAGCGTCGGGCGCAGCACCTACGACCTGTCGCCGCTGTTCCTGGTGATGGCCACGCAAAACCCCATCGAGCAGGAAGGCACCTACCCGCTGCCCGAAGCCCAGCTCGACCGCTTCCTGATGCACGTAAAAATCGGTTTCCCGGACGCCGCCGTCGAGCGACGCATCCTGCAACAGGCCCGTGGCGAAGCGCTCAACGGCGAAACCAAGCCTGAGCGCCGCGTCAGCCAGCAGGCGATCTTCGCCGCACGCAAGGAAATCCTCGGCCTGTACATGGCTGATGCGGTGGAGGAGTACCTGGTGCAACTGGTCATGGCCACCCGTACCCCGGCCAAGTTCGACCCGGAAATGGCCGAGTGGATCGCCTACGGCGCCAGCCCACGCGGCTCCATCGCCCTCGACCGCTGTGCCCGCGCCCATGCCTGGCTGGCCGGTCGCGACTTCGTCAGCCCGGAAGATATCCAGGCGGTGCTGTTCGACGTGCTGCGCCATCGCATCATTCTGTCGTTCGAAGCCGAAGCCGCGGGCATTGACCAGGACCGTGTGGTGCAACGTATTCTCGACGTCGTTGCCGTCGCTTGAACCCCATGAATGCCAGCGACGGGATCCGCGTCACGCTCAGCGAATTGATCGAGATGCGCCACCGCGTGCGCGAAGTCCAGCTGTTTTCCACGCCGAGCCAACGCAGCCCGCTGATCGGCCTGCACCACTCCAAGCTGCGCGGACGCGGGGTGGACTTCGACCAGGTGCGCGTGTACCAGGCCGGCGACGATGTGCGCACCATCGACTGGCGCGTGACGGCGCGGACCCAGGAGCCGCACACCAAGCTGTTCCATGAAGAGCGCGAGCGGCCGATTTTTATCATGGTCGAGCAAAGCTGCCGGCTGTTTTTCGGCTCGGGGCAGATGTTCAAGTCGGTGCTGGCGGCCCAAGCGGCCAGCCTGATTGGTTGGGCGGCGCTGGGGCACAACGACCGGGTCGGTGGCCTGGTGTTTGGCGACAGCGAGCACTACGAAATCAAGCCCCGGCGCAGCAAGCAGAGCCTGCTGCAATTGCTCAATCGCCTGGTGCGAGTGAACCAGAGCCTGAACACCGAAAGCCGCCCCGAAGCCGACGCCTTGGGCATGGCCCTGCGCCGTGGCCGCGAAGTGTTGCGCCCCGGCAGCCTGGTGATCGTGATCTGCGATGAACGCGCACTCACCGAAGGTGCCGAGCAGCAATTGAGCCTGTTGTCACGGCATTGCGACCTGCTGTTGCTGCCGATCTCCGATCCGCTGGACCACGCCCTGCCCGCTGCGGGGCTGCTGCGTTTTGCCGAACGCGGCGCCCAGCTGGAACTGGACACACTGAACTACGATTTGCGGCAGGCCTACAAAGCCCAGGCCGAAGGGCGCATCGCCCGCTGGGAACTGCTTGCACAGAAACTGCGAATCCTGCTGATGCCGTTAAGCACCCAAAGCGAAATGGTCGAGCAACTGCGCGAATACCTCAACCCGCAACGCCCGGTTAAAAAGCAATGAGCAGCCTCGACCAACTGCAACCGCTGATCGCGCCGCCGGCCATCGGTTTCTGGCCGCCTGCGCCGGGTTGGTGGCTGTTGCTGCTGGTGATTCCATTGCTCGGCTGGGGGCTGTGGTCACTGCGCCGTTTCCTGCCTGCACGGCGCCCCATCGCCCGCGCCGAACAACCGCTGGACCCGCTGCGCATCGCCGCCCTGGCGGAACTGGCGCTGATGCCCAAACCCTACGATGGCGCCCCCGCCGGGGCCTGGCTGCAGCAACTCAACGGGCTGCTCAAGCGCCTGTGCCGCAATGACTACCCCTACAGCCAAAGCCATACGTTAAATGGTCGCAAATGGCTGGCGTTCCTGGATAACCGCTGCCCGGCCGCGGGCCTGACGCGCTGGATGGTGCTGGTAGAAGGCGCCTACAAACCCGAATGCAAACTCGACGACAAGGCCATCGCCGGCCTGACCCAAGCGGTCGACACCTGGATCCGCAAACATGTTTGAGTTCGCCTGGCCGTGGGTCTTCGTCCTGTTGCCATTGCCCTGGTTGATGCGCCTGGTGCTGCCGACAGCCGACAGCGGCGAGCCCGCCTTGAAAGTCAGCTACCTCAGCGACCTCGAAGGCCTGGCCCGTCGCCGCGCCCGTGTCAACCTGCCCGGCTGGCGCCAGCAAGCGCCGTTCGTGGTGTTGTGGTTGCTGCTGCTGACCGCCGCCGCGCGCCCGGAATGGCTGGGCGAGCCGTTGCCGATCGCCGCCAGTGGCCGCGACCTGCTGGTGGCGGTGGACGTGTCCGGCTCCATGGATTTCCCCGACATGAATTGGCAGGGCGAAGACGTAAGTCGCTTGAGCCTGGTCAAACACCTGCTAGGCGACTTCCTTGAAGGGCGCGAAGGGGATCGCGTCGGCCTGATTCTGTTCGGCAGCCAGGCCTACCTGCAAGCGCCGCTGACCTTCGACCGCCGCACCGTGCGTACCTGGCTGGATGAAGCGCGGATCGGCATTGCCGGTAAAAACACCGCGATCGGCGATGCCATTGGCCTGGCCCTGAAACGCCTGCGCCAGCGTCCGGCGCAGAGCCGCGTGCTGATCCTGGTCACCGACGGCGCCAACAATGCCGGGCAGATCGACCCGCTGACCGCCGCGCGCCTGGCCGCCGAAGAAGGCGTAAAAATCTACCCGATCGGCATCGGCGCCGACCCGGAACAAACCGGTTCCCTGGGTATCCTCGGCGTCAACCCGAGCCTGGACCTCGACGAACCGGCGCTCAAAGCCATCGCCGAGGCCACCGGTGGCCAGTATTTCCGTGCCCGTGATGGCGAAGAATTGCAGGCCATCAAGGCAACCCTCGACACCCTCGAACCCGTCGAGCAACAGCCCACCCAGGCACGCCCGGCGCTGGCGCTGTACAGCGCGCCGCTGGCCCTGGCGTTGGTACTGAGCATGCTGCTGGTGATTCAAGAACGCTGGCCGAACAACGCCTTGCAACGGTTGTTCAACAAATGGTCGAGCAAGGGGATTTTCCTGCAACAACACCCGGAATGGCGCCAACGCCTTAAACGCCTGCGCTTGCGGAGGCGTCGATGATCGACCTCTGGCCGCACTGGTTCCGCCCCTGGTGGCTGTTGCTCCTGCCGTTGCTCGGCTGGTTGCTGTGGCAACTGTGGCACCGGCAAAAGCGCGCCGGGCGCTGGCAGGTGATCCTGCCCCCGGCCTTCCACGCTGTGTTACTCAGTGGTGGCAACGGCCGTGAGAGCAAATCGCCCTGGGTGGTGCTCGGCATTGCCTGGCTATTGGCGGTGCTGGCGTTGCTCGGCCCCAGCTGGCAAAGAGTCGAGCAGTCCAGCCAGAAGCCGTCCGACCCGTTGGTGGTGCTGCTGGAACTGACCCCGGAAATGCTCGCCACCGACAGCCCGCCGAACCGCTTGGAGCAGGCGCGGCGCAAGCTGTACGACCTGCTGCAGGCGCGCACCGATGCGCAAACCGCCATCGTCGTGTACGCCGGCAGCGCCCACACCCTGGTGCCGTTATCGGATGACCTCGGCACCAGCCGCAACTTGCTGGAAGCCTTGCGCCCGTCGATCATGCCCGAGCCCGGCCACCGTGCCGACCTGGCTGTCGAGAAAGCCTTGGGCCTGCTCAAGCAAGGTGGCCTTGGCCAGGGTCGCCTGCTGCTGATTGGTTCCTCGCTGTCCAAACAGGAACGCCAGGGCATCCGCCTGCTGCTGCAAAGCGGCCAGGCGCCGGCCCTGTCGATCCTCGGCATCGGCAGCCGTGAAGGCACGCCGGTGACCCAGGAAAACGGTGAGTTTCTCAAGGACGAGCAAGGCGCAATCCTGGTGCCACGCCTCGATAGCCCCACCTTGAAGGCCTTCGCCAGCGAAATGAGCGGCCGCTACCGGGCTGCGCGCCTGGACGACAAGGACCTGCGCCAACTCGGCGTGCTGGACCCGCCACAAGCCTTGCGCAACGACGGTCAACTGCTGCACCTGGACACCTGGGCCGACCAGGGTTACTGGCTGCTCCTGCCATTGTTGCTGCTCGCCGCCTGCGCCGGGCGGCGTGGCTGGTTGTTCTGCCTGCCGCTGCTGCTGTTGAGCGCACCGCAGCCCAGCTATGCCTTCGGCCTGCAGGATTTGTGGCTGCGTCCCGACCAGCAAGGCCAGTACCTGCTGAAGAAAAAACGCCCCGCCGAAGCCGCCGAGCATTTCGAAGACCCGCAGTGGCAAGGCGTAGCGCTGTACGAAGCCGGCAACTATGCCGAAGCCATCAAGCGTTTCGCCGAGGGCAATGACGCCTACTCCCACTACAATCGGGGTAATGCCCTGGCCAAGTCCGGTGAACTGGAAGCGGCGATCGACGCCTACGAGCAGGCCCTGGAAGCCCAGCCCGACCTGCAACCCGCGTTGAAAAACAAAGCGCTGGTGGAAACCCTGATGCAGGAACAGGCACAGCCGGAGCCAAGCAAACCTGCCGAAAACGAGGATGACGAAACCACCCAACCCGGCCAAACTGCGCAGCCGGGCGCCAGCGGGCAAAGCACCACGGGCGGCGAGCAGTCGTCCCAAGGCCAGGGTGAAGCCGGCACCGGTGACACCCAAACCGGCAATACGCCGCAAACCGCAGGCAATGAAGTACCGGGCAGCGAACTGGGCGACGAACACACCACCACCCCGCCGTTGCGCCCCACTGACGCCAGCCTCGACGGTGAACATCGCCAGGCCCTGGAGCAATGGCTGCAGCAGATCCCGGATAACCCCGGCGAACTGCTGCGCCGCAAATTCTGGTACGAACAGCAACAACATCAGGACAAGACGCGATGAGCCGCCGCACCACCCTACTGTTCCTGCTCGCCCTGTCGACAGGCCATGCCCAGGCGGCGAACCTGGTGGCCAGCGTCGACCGCAGCCGCGTCAATTCCGGAGAAACAGTGGAATTGACGGTGGAGTCCAGCGATGTCACGCAGTTCGGCAAGCCCGACCTGTCGCCGCTGGATGCGCAGTTCGAAGTCAGCGGCACCCGCCAGATCAACCAACTCACCACGTTGGACGGCGATAACCACGCCACCACGCGCTGGATCATCACCCTGCTGCCCAAGGAAAACGGCACGGTGGTCATCCCGCCCCTGCAAGTGGGCGAGTACAAGACCCAGCCGATCAGCCTGCAAGTGGTGGAAACCGCCAGCCAGAACACCGCCGCCGAACTGGCGCCGGTGTTCGTCGAGGCCAACCTCGACCAGTCCAGCGTCTACGTCCAGGCCCAGGCGCTGCTGACCGTGCGCGTGTACCACTCGGTGTCGCTGTATGACGACAGCAGCCTCACGCCGTTGCAGATTGCCGATGCACGCGTGGAGCAGTTGGGCGAGTCGCGCACCTACGAGAAGGTCATCAACAGCATCCGCCATGGCGTGATCGAAACCCGCTACGCGATCTACCCGCAGCACAGCGGCACCCTGGCGGTCCCCGCGCAGACGTTCAGCGCAACCCTGGTGGAATCGCGCCCGCCGCAGGAAAACACCCTGCAAGGCACCAAGCCCGGCAAGCTCATCCATGTCAGCTCTGCGCCGTCGCCGCTGACGGTCAAGCCCAAGCCCGCGCTGTATCCCGCCGATACGCCTTGGTTGCCGGCACGCAGCCTGACCCTGAGCGAAAACTGGAACCCGGAGCCTGAGCATGTGCAGGTCGGCGACTCCCTGACCCGTAGCCTCACGGTCAAGGCCGAAGGCCTGTCCAGCGCGCAATTGCCCGCCCTGCCCAGCACCGACATCAACGGCCTGCGCCGCTACCCGGACCAACCGGTGCTCGGCAACCAGACCAGTGACCGCGGCCTGATCGGCAGCCGCGAAGACCGCGAAGCGCTGGTGCCGACCCGCGCCGGCGCACTGGAATTGCCTGCCGTGGACCTGGTGTGGTGGAACACCCATGAAGACCACCTTGAGCGCACCAGCTTGCCGGCCCGCACGTTGCAGGTCGCCATCAACCCGAGCCTGGCCGTGGATACCCCCGCCACGCCGACCGTGATCACCGCCCCGGACGATGAACGCTTGTGGCTGTGGCAACTGAGCACATTGATCCTCGCCTGCACGACCCTGCTGGGTTTTGGCCTGTGGTGGCGCGCACGTCGGCAACCGGCCGTGCAACGCGCCGCGCAAACCGGCCCGAGCCCGCGCACCTTGCTCGACGACCTCAAGCGCGCCACCCAAGCCAACGACCCCCAGGCCACCCGCCAGGCCCTCGATGCCTGGGCGCGGCAACAGCCGGAAACCCTGGCGGATATGGCGGCGCGGTTCGTGCCGCTGTCGGATGCGCTTGATGGGTTGAATGGCGCGCTGTACAGCGAGAGCGGGCATTTCTGGCTGGGCGAAGACCTGTGGCGCGCGGTCAAGGCCATTCCGGTGGCTGAGCGTGAACTGGACCCGGCGACCGATACCACCAGTTTGCCGCCGCTGTATCCCAAATAGTCCACTCTAAAACGTCTTGTGTGGTGAGCCGGCCTGTTGTGGTGAGCGGGCTTGTTGGGGTGAGCTGGCTTACTGTGGTGAGCGGGCTTGCCCCGCGCTGGGCTGCGAAGCGGCCCCCATCCAGACGACTCAATCATTCAGCCAGACCTCATTGGCAGGTTTTGGGGCTGCTGCGCACCCCAGCGCGGGGCAAGCCCGCTCACCACAGTAAGCCCTCTCACCACAGTAAGCCCGCTCCCCACAACAGCGCTGCGCAATCAATCTCTACGTTGTGTCTTGGATGGTTAAAAGGCCCCTCCCACATTGAATCTGTGTCGCGTGGGGGCAGCATGGTCGCATTACAGGTAAACTCCCCTCCTTTTCATCTTTTCTACGGAGTTCGCCTTGCGTCTGTTTCACACCTCCGACTGGCACCTGGGCCAAAACCTCCATGGCCAGGAACGCGACTTCGAACACGCCTGTTTCCTCGAGTGGCTGCTGGGCCAACTCAACGCCCATAGCCCGGATGTACTGCTCATCGCCGGCGATATCTTCGACACGGTCAACCCACCACTCAAGGCGCAGGAGCGGCTGTATGACTTCATCATCAGCGCCCATGAACAAAACCCGAAGCTGACCATCGTGATGATCGCCGGCAACCACGACTCCGGCTCGCGTATCGAACTGCCCGCGCCGCTGATGCGTCGTCTGCGCACCCACGCTCTCGGCCGGGTATTGTGGCTGGATGATGGCGAACTCGACGCCGAGCGCCTGCTGATCCCGCTGCCGGATGCCAAAGGCAAGGTCGCCGCGTGGTGCCTGGCGCTGCCGTTCCTGCGGCCGGCGGAAGTCACCGGCGCGCACCTGGGTGACGATTACCTGCGCGGTATCGGCCAGGTCCATGAATGGCTGATCGCCGCCGCCAACGCCAAACGCAAAAAAGGCCAGGCGCTGATTGCCATCAGCCATGCGCACATGGCCGGTGGTTCGGTGTCGGAAGACTCCGAACGCAGCCTGATCATCGGCAATGCCGAGGCGCTGCCGGCCAGTCTGTTCGATAGAAGCGTCGCGTACGTCGCCCTCGGCCACTTGCACAAGCCGCAAAAGGTCAATGGCGAAGAACGCATTCGCTACAGCGGTTCGCCGATTCCGCTGTCGTTTTCCGAAATCGGCTACAAGCATCAGATCCTTGACGTGACGTTCCAGGGCCAATGCCTGGTGAGTGTCGAACCGCTGCTGATCCCCCGCTCGGTCGATCTGCAACGCCTGGAAGCCGCGCCCCTGGCCGACATCCTCAAGGCGTTGGCCGAGTTGCCGGACGTCGACCTGCTCGCCGAGACCCAGCGCCACCCCTGGCTCGAAGTCCGTGTGCGCCTCGACGAGCCGCAGCCCGACCTGCGCCAGCAGATTGAAACTGCGCTGCAAGGCAAGGCCGTGCGCCTGGTGCGCATCGCCGCCGAGTACGCCGGCAAGCGCGGCAGCGACGACACCTGTGAGGAGCGCCTGATCGAACTCGACCAGCTCACGCCCCAGGAATTGTTCAGCCGCGCCTGGCAGGACAGCTACGGCAGTGAAGTGGATGAACAAACCTTGAAGGACTTCGCCGTGCTGCTCCAGGAAGTGCAACAAGAGGGCGAACAGCCATGAAGATCCTCGCCATCCGCCTGAAAAACCTCGCCTCCCTGGCCGGACCGTTCGAGATCGACTTCACCGCCGAGCCCCTGGCCAGTGCCGGTTTGTTTGCGATTACCGGGCCGACCGGCGCCGGTAAAAGCACCTTGCTCGATGCCTTGTGCCTGGCGCTGTTTGGCGCGGTGCCCCGCCTGGGCGATACCGGCCAGGCGAAGATGCCGGATGCCGACAGCGATATTTCCATCGGCGACCCACGCACCCTGCTGCGGCGCGGCACGGGCGGCGGTTATGCTGAGGTGGATTTTGTCGGCGTCAGTGGCCGTCGCTACCGGGCGCGCTGGGAAGCCAACCGCGCCCGCGACAAGGCCAGCGGCAAGTTGCAGAACAGCCGCCAGAGCCTGATCGACCTGGACAGCGATCAACTGCTGGCCAGCCAGAAAACCGAATACAAGACCCAGCTGGAACTGGCCCTGGGCCTGAACTTCGAACAATTCACCCGCGCCGTGTTGCTGGCGCAAAGCGAGTTCAGCGCGTTCCTCAAGGCCAATGACAACGAGCGCAGCGAGCTGCTGGAAAAGCTCACCGATACCGCGCTTTACACCCAGCTCGGGCGGCGCGCCTTTGACAAGGCCAAAGACGCCAGGGACGCGCACAAGCAGTTGCAGGACCAGGCCACCGGCGTGGTGCCCTTGGCCGCCGAAGCCCGCGCCGAACTGGATCAGCAATTTGACGCGGCGCAACAGCAGCTCAAGGCCCAGCAGGCCCAGCTCAAGCAGTTGGAGCAGCAGCACACGTGGCTCAAGGAGCTGCGCGAATGGCAGGAACGCCAACTCGCCGCGACCGAACAGCTGCAGCGCGCGCAGGCGGAGTGGGACACCCAGGCCCCGCAACGCCAGGACCTCAGCCGCCTGGAGCAGTTGGCACCGCAACGTCATCAGTTCGCGCGCCAGGCGGAACTCAATACCGTGCTGGCGCCGTTGGCCGAGCAGATTCAATC
>Ga0207650_10001141_pt1 | contig 19510 bp, 19 predicted proteins | sample KBSS63metaG_FD_184325 | JGI IMG/M metagenome (GOLD analysis project Ga0207650, IMG submission 184325) | Switchgrass rhizosphere microbial communities from Kellogg Biological Station, Michigan, USA - KBS S6-3 metaG (SPAdes) (version 2) | ecosystem: Host-associated > Plants > Roots > Rhizosphere...
CTCGGCTCCGATTCGCATCTGATCATGGAATGGCTCAAGGGCGCGACCGGAGCGGACCTGACCCACATTCCCTTCAACGGCTCGCCCCCCATTCTCACGGCGGTGAAATCGGGCGAGGTGCATGTCACCTTGCTGACGTCGGGGACGCTCAAACCGCAGATCGACGCCGGCGAGCTCAAGGCGCTGGCGACGCGCGGCGCCGACAAGCGCAATCCGTCGCTGCCCGACGTGCCGACCTTTGCAGAGTCCGGCCTGCCGGCGCTGCGCGCCACATCGTGGGCCGGACTTTTTGCGCCCGCCGGGACGCCGCCCGAGGTCATCGCGCGGCTCAACCGGGAATTCAGCGCAATCATCGAGGACCCCGAATTTCGCCTCCGCTTCATGGTGCAACCGGGGCTCGCCCCGCCGGGGATCGGCCTCGCGCAGATCAAGGCGTTCATGGCCCAGGACCGCGCCGGGTGGGAACCATTGGTGAAAGCCTCCGGCGTGCAATTGCAATAGCATTCGCCCGTTTGCCGACCTGAGCACACTCATCCGCCCACGCGGATGATGACGACCGCCGCCGTCTATGGAGAGACCAAAAGTTGGACCTCAATCTTACCGGCCGAACGGCACTCATCACCGGCGCCTCGAAGGGCATCGGGCTTGCCATCGCCCATGCGCTGGCCGCGGAAGGCTGCCACGTTCACCTCGCCGCGCGCACCGCTGCGGAGCTCGACAAGGCCGCGGAGGACATCCGCGCCCGTCACAACGTCAAGGCGTCCAGTCATCCCGCCGACCTGACCGACAGCGCGCAGGTGAAGGCGCTCGCGGCGGACTGCAAGCACGTCGACATTCTCGTCAACAGCGCGGGCGGAATCCCGCGCGGCACGCTGCTCGATATCGATGAGGAGCGGTGGCGGCGGGCCTGGGACCTGAAGGTGTTCGGGTGCATCAATCTCACGCGCGAAATCTACCGGCCCATGTGCGAGCGGGGGAGCGGCGTCATCATCAACATCGTCGGCCTGTCGGGGGACCGCCCCGACGCCTATTACATCGCCGGTAGTTCGGCCAACGCGGCCTTGATCATGTTCTCGCGCTCGCTGGGCGGCGACAGCATCCGCCACGGCGTGCGCGTGGTGGCGGTCAATCCGGGCCCGGTGGAAACCGAGAAACATATCCGCGATACGGAGCGGCTTGCGCAGGAAAGGTTCGGCGACAAATCGCGCTGGCGCGATGTCATGGCCGGCCTGCCGATGAAGCGGGCGGCACTGCCGGCGGAGGTCTCGAGCATGGTGGCCTTCCTCTCCTCCGATCACGCCTCCTATATCAGCGGCAGCGCGGTAACCATCGACGGCGGGCTGCTTTCCGACTCCGCGATTGGGGTGAGGCGCGGCTGAGCGCAACGCATAGAGGTGGAATGAGCGAGATCATTCGGCTGAAGGCCGCCGACGGGCATGCGCTCGATGCCTACCGCGCCGATCCGGACGGCAAGCCGCGGGGAGCCCTCGTGGTCGTACAGGAAGCGTTCGGCGTGAACGAGCATATCCGCGCCGTGTGCGATGACTATGCGGGCAGCGGTTACACCGCCGTTGCGCCGGCGATCTACGACCGTCAGCAACGCGGCGCCGTCTTCGACTACGACGAGGCGTCGTGGGCGCGGGCGCGCGAACTTCGTGCCCGTGTCGACTACGACCACATCATGCTCGACATCGCGTCCGCCATCGCCGCCTTGCGTGCGCATGGCCCGGTCGGGATCGTGGGCTTTTGCGTCGGCGGCTCGGCTGCCTGGCTCACGGCCTGTCGGCTCGATGTCGACGCCGCCGTTTGCTATTACCCCTCCGACATCGGCAAGCAATATGCGGAAACGCCGCGCTGCCCGGTGACCATGCATTTTGCCGCGCGGGACCGGCTGGTTTCGGCGGCCGATCGCGATAACTTTTGCGCCGCGCACCCCACCGTTCCGGTCCACGTCTATCCGGCCGAGCATGGCTTCAACAACTGGCACCGACCGGCGACCTACGACGCGGAGAGCGCTGACCGCGCACGCGAGCGGACGCTCGCCTGGTTCGCGACCTACCTCGCCGACGATGCTGCGAGATAGGGTCGCATGCGCTTTCCCGCCCCGCTCCTTCCCGCAAAGCTGGTCCGACGCTACAAGCGCTTCCTCGCCGACGTCGTGCTGCCCTCGGGCGAGACGCTGACGGTGCACTGCGCCAATCCAGGATCGATGATCGGGCTCGACGCGCCGGGCGCGCGGGTGTGGCTGTCCAAGTCGAGCAACCCCCAACGCAAGCTCGCCCACAGCTGGGAACTGATCGAGGTCGATTTCGGCGGCGGCGCCGAGCTCGTGGGCATCAACACCACCCACCCCAATGCGCTGGTGGCCGAGGCGATCGCCGCGGGCGCCATTGCCGAGCTGGCCGGCTACAACTCGATCCGCCGCGAGGTGAGATACGGTAAGAACTCACGCGTCGATTTTCTGCTCGAGCACGCGGAGCGACCGCCCTGCTATCTCGAGATCAAGAACGTGCACCTGATGCGCCAGGGGGGACTGGCGGAATTTCCCGACGCGGTGACCAAGCGTGGCGCAAAGCACCTCGACGAGCTCGGCACCATGGTCGCCGCGGGTGCGCGGGCGGTGATGCTGTTCCTGATCCAGATCGGGTCGGCGCAGCGGTTCAAGCTCGCCCGCGATATCGATCCGGCCTATGGCACGGCATTCGATGCCGCCCGGCTCGCCGGGGTCGAGGCCCTTGCCTATCGATGCGGCATCACTTGCGAAGGAATCGAGGTGGTCGAGCCGGTGCCGATCGGGGAGTGATGGGGCGGTCGCGTTCGGCGTCGGTCAACGACGACGCGAAAGCGGCGAGGCCGCAATCCATACCCACGGGCCATCCCGTGGCCGCACCTGCGGCTATGGATTCCATCCCGCCTCGGCTGACGCCGGCGCGGCTGCCCGGCCCCGGATGACCGGTTGGCGTCAACGCTTGCGTCCCCGGCATCCTTGCTTACATTGCAATGCAGCAGCGGCACCGGTGAGCCGCAAGGAGGCGGCGGAGCCGTGATGCCTTGATGAGTTACGTCGACGCGGCGCTGGCGCCGCAACGCAAGACCGGCCAGATCAAGCTTCACGGGCCTGCCGCTTTTGAAGGCATGCGCAAGGCCGGCCGGCTGGTGGCGGAATGCCTCGACATGCTCGGCGACGAGGTCCGTCCCGGGGTACCGACCGAAAAGATCGACCGGCTCGTGTTCGACTTCGCGATGGCGCACAACGCGCTGCCGGCGACCATGATGTATCGCGGCTACCGCAAGGCCACCTGCACCTCGGTCAATCACGTGGTCTGCCACGGCATCCCGGGCGAGAAGCCGCTCAAGGAAGGCGACATCGTCAATGTCGACGTCACGCTCATCCTCGACGGTTGGCATGGCGACTCCAGCCGCATGTTCGGCGTGGGCATCATTCCGCGCCGTGCCGAACGCCTGATCGAGGTCACGTACGAAGCGATGATGCGCGGCATCGCCGTGATCCGTTCCGGCGCCACCACCGGCGACATCGGCGCCGCCATCCAGGCCTATGTCGAGGCGCAGAACATGAGCGTGGTGCGGGACTTCTGCGGCCACGGTCTCGGACGGCTGTTCCACGACGAGCCCAACATCGTGCATATCGGTCGCCCGGGCGAGGGCATCGTGCTGCGCCCCGGTATGTTCTTCACGGTCGAGCCGATGATCAATCTCGGCCGCCCGCACGTGAAGGTGCTTTCCGACGGATGGACCGCGGTGACGCGCGACCGCTCGCTCTCCGCCCAGTTCGAGCACACCGTCGCTGTGACCGAAGCCGGCGTCGAAATCTTCACGCTCTCGCCCAAGGGGCTCGACCGCCCGCCCCTGTCGGTCGGGCCGCGCGCGTAGAGCGTGGCCCCGAAAAGGTGCAGACTTTTTGGACAAGGTCACGCGACCGAATGAACACCTAATCCGGAGTCGTGCTTTAATCTGAAGCGAGTTCGCTCGAGGCCGCGCGCGCATGTAGCCGCCCGCAAACTACAGGGCCTTGTCGAGCACCACGAAATGCAAATCGTCGCGTAGCGGCACGCCAACCCGCTCATCGCCATAGGGAAAAGGCTCGCTTTCGCCGGTGCGACGGTAACCGCGCCTTTCGTACCACGCGATGAGACTGCTGCGGAGCGAGATCACCGTCATCCGCACACGCGAAGCGCCCTGAGCGCGGAGATAGTCCTCTGCTTTGGCCAGGAGCGCTCGCCCCAATCCTTCGGCCTGCCGGCGCGGATCGACCGTCAGCATCGCCAGATGCCAGGTTGCGGTCTCTCCGGTGGGCTCGAGCGAAACGCATCCCGCGAGTTGCGCACCGTCTGGGGCGCGCAGCAGCAGCATCGTGCCCTTGCCGGCCGCAAGCGTCGCGGCGAGCGTGGCCGGATCCGTCCTCGGTCCAGCCAGCAGCCCAACCTCGTTGGTCCAGCCGGCACCCTCGCCCCGGTAGGCGGAATTGACCAATGAAACGATATCGCCGACATCGGCGTGGCTGGCGGGTACCACGATCATCTCAGTGGACATGAGTAACCCCGTTGTCGCAGGTCGCTTGCAAATATAGTGGCGCACGCACCGGCGACAAACGTTTGGCCTGGAGGGCCGGCGCGTTCCGGTCCCAATCCCGTCCCCATGCGAGTCACAACCGCGCAATCAGGCGAAGGGGCCGGCCCCAAGGATCGGAGAGGCTGCGCACCCGTTGCAAGTCGGCCCCGTTGCAAAATCGGGCGGAGCGGTCATCCTTGGCCTGGCGCCGGCGACCGGAAAGCGCGGGCGCAAGCGGTGGCAGCGCACATGTCCGGCAACGGCAAGACCCAAGCGCCTTCCGAGCCCGAGGATACGGCCCCGCATTATCATGGGCACCGCGAGCGGCTGCGCCAGCGTTTCCGCGACGCGGGCAGCGATGCCGTAACGGACTACGAGCTGCTCGAGCTGGTGCTGTTCCGCGCCCTGCCGCGGCGCGATTTGAAGCCGCTCGCCAAGCGGCTGCTCGCCACGTTTGGCTCTTTCGCCGAGGCTCTTGCGGCGCCGCGCGAACGCCTCGCCGAGATCAAAGGCCTGGGCGACGCCGCGATCACCGATCTCAAGATCATCCACGCCGCCGCCAACCGCCTCCTCCGCGGCCAAGTGAAACAGCGTCCCGTGCTGTCGTCCTGGTCGCACGTGCTGGACTATTGCCGCACCGCCATGGCATTCGAGAACAAGGAGCAGTTCCGCGTGCTGTTCCTCGACAAGCGCAATGCGCTGATCGCCGACGAGGTGCAACAGACGGGCACCGTCGATCACACGCCGGTCTATCCGCGCGAAGTGGTCAAACGGGCGCTCGAACTCTCCGCCACCGCCATCGTCCTGGTGCATAACCACCCTTCCGGCGATCCGACGCCGTCGCGCGCCGACATCCAGATGACGCAGGCGATCGTCGAGGTCGCGCGCGCTCTCGGCATCGCCGTGCACGATCACCTCATCGTCGGCAAAGACGGGCACGCGAGCCTCAAGGCGCTGAAGCATATTTGAGCCGCCGCATGTTCCGATCGGCCCATCGCGTCCGCACCGCCGATCAGCCGCCGATCATTGGAAAGGCTGAGCGGCCGAGCTATCGTGCGGCATAACCGCCGACTTGCCTTGGCATGCGACACTTGGTCCGCGCGAAGGGTAGTTTGCGCCTTCGATCTTCGAGACGCGAGCCACAGCGATGTCCGCCCCTTCGTCCCCCGCCCCGCAAATCTCGTTCGAGCAATTTCTTGCGGTCGACATTCGCGTCGGCACGATCGTCAAGGCCGAGCCGTTTCCCGAAGCGCGCAAGCCCGCGCTCAAGCTGTTCATCGATTTCGGCCCCGCGATCGGGGTCAAGAAATCCTCGGCGCAGCTGACAAAATATTACCGGCCCGAAACCCTGGTCGGGCGCCAGGTGGCAGCGGTTGTCAACTTTCCGCCGCGGCAGATCGGCCCCCTGATGTCGGAAGTCCTGACGCTGGGCTTTCCCGACGCCGAGGGCGCAGTGGTGCTGATCGGGCCGGAGCGGCCAGTACCGGATGGCGGACGGATGTTTTGAGCCGGCGACGCAGAGAACGAGCCGCATCTTCGGAGCGAAACATGTCCGCCATCCATCACGCCGATGCCGCCGGCCCAGATAGTTGCTATGGTCCACTTGCTGATCAAGGCGGCTGCCTTCATCAGTCATGAGAACGAGTTGGCTCAAACCCGCGCCAGACGGATAAGCCGACCAGTCGTGGGAGGTCGAAATGAAACGCCATGCTTTCACGTCGGCGCACATCGTCGCCTTGCTGCGGGCGGCGGCGCTCGCTTTATGTCTCGCAGCGCCGTTATGGCCTGCGGGCGCTTGGGCACAGACCTACCCGGCAAAACCCATCAAGCTGATCGTGCCGTTCCCGGCCGGCGGTCCCGCCGATCTGTTCGCGCGCTCGTTGGGACACGGACTTGGCACCGAACTGAGCCAGCAGATCATCATCGAGAACCGCGCAGGCACCGGCGGCCTGGCCGGGGTCGACGCCCTCGCCAAGAGTGCGCCCGACGGCTACACGATTGGCATCAACGGCGCAGCGGCGCTGTCCGCCATTCCGTTCATGGTGAGCAAGATGCCGTTCGACTGGCAGAAGGATCTCGCCCTGCTCACGCTGGTCGCGCGTGTGCCGGAGGTCGTGGTCGTTCATCCCTCGCTCGGCATCAACACGCTGCAGGAGCTCGTTGCCTATGCGCGCGCCAACCCGCGCAAGATCAATTACGGCTCGGCCGGCACCGGCAGCATCACCCATCTGGTGGTCGAGCTCTTGAAGACGGAGGCCAAGATCGATCTCGTGCACGTTCCCTATCGCGGCGCGGCGCCGGCCGTGAACGACCTGCTCGGCGGGCACGTCCAGATGGTGGTGCTCGATACGCCGGTTTTGCTGCCGCACATCCGCGCCGGCGCAGTGAAGGCATTGGCGGTGACCTCGGCAACACGCAGCGCCGCCCTTCCGGACGTGCCGACCACCGGGGAAGCCGGTTTCAAGACCGTGCTGTCGGACAACTGGTACGGGCTGTCGGCGCCGGCCGGCGTGCCGCCCGACGTCTTCGACAAGCTCCACAAAGCGGTGGTCGCCACGTTGCGCTCGGCCGAGCTGAGAAAGCAGTTCGACAGCCAGGATGCCGTCCCTTCGCCCATGACGCCGGGCGAGTTCGCCTCGTTCGTGAAGGCCGAGCAGGCCAAGTGGGGACCGGTCGTGGTCGCGACCGGCGCCAAGCTCGAGTGATGCGCCCCACCCCGATCGCCGATCTCATATTCGCATGAACTTTTCGACCCGCATCACCGAACTGCTCGGCATCCACTATCCCATCCTGCAGGCGGGCATGAGCTGGGCGTCGTCGAACACGGAGCTCGCGCTCGCAGTCTCGCAGGCCGGCGCGCTCGGCGTGATCGCCGCCGGGCCGATGCATCCGGATGCGCTGCGAGCCGCCATCCGCACGGTGAAGGAGCACACCGACAGGCCGTTTGCGGTGAACGTGCCGCTCTACAATGCGCGGGCCGCCACCTTCCTCGACATCGTGCTCGAGGAGGGCGTCCCGATCATCGTCGCGTCGCAGGGCGGTCCGAAGCAGCATATCGCGCGGTTCAAGGAACGGGGCGTGACTTGGCTGCATGTCACCGCCTCCCCCGAGCACGCCGCCAAGGCTGAAGCCGCCGGCGTCGATGCGGTCGTCGCGGTCGGCACCGAAGCCGGCGGGCATCCGCCGCCGGACGAGGTCGGCAGCCTTGTCGTGGTGCGCGCCGTGGTCAAGGCGGTGAGCATCCCGGTGATCGGCGGCGGCGGTATCGCCGACGGCGCCGGCATCGCCGCGATGCTATGCCTGGGCGCCGACGGCGTGCAACTCGGCACGCGCTTCCTGCTGACGCCGGAGTCGAACCTGCACAAGGCCTACAAGGCGCGCGCGCTTGCCGCCGGCATCGCCGATACCACACTCATCGGCCGTGGCAGGCTGCCGATCCGCGTGCTCAAGAACGATTTCACCCGCGAATTCGAGGCCGCCGAACGGACCGGGGCGCCGGCTGAGGATCTTGCGACGCTCAGCGCCAGCCGAACCTTGAAAATGGCGGCGTTCGATGGCGACGTCGACCGGGGCAAGCTGGAAGTCGGCCAAAGCGTCGGCCTGATCGACGAACTCGTGCCGGCGGGAGAGCTCGTGCAGCGCCTGATCGCCGAATTCGAGACCGCAGTCGAACGTCTGTCCCGGTTTCGTGATTAAGATGAGCCCCAAGTCGGTGGATGATTGAGTAGCCTATTGCCGCGTCGTCGCCAGGCATGACCCGACAACTCATCTCTTCTGCGAGACGTCCTGGTCCAGTAGATGGATGCGCGGCTCAATGCCGCGCATGACGAGAGAGCTGAGAAGGTAACAACATGTCCGAGTTGTTGATTGAAGATCGCGGGGGCGTGCGCATCCTGACGCTGAACCGACCCGACAAGCGCAACGCGCTCAATCACGCGCTCACGCAATGCCTGCTCGCGGCCCTGCACGACGCGGAAGCCGACGACGCCGTACGCAGCATCGTGCTCACGGGCGCCGGACCCGCCTTCTGTGCCGGCGCCGATCTGACCGAGTTCAAGGATCTGACGCCCGACAAGGCCCATCTGGTCGAAAGCCGCGCCGAGCTCACCATGAGCCTGCACGGCGTCTTTTCGCGCCTGTCCAAACCGGTAGTCACCGCCATCAACGGCGCGGCCATGGGCGGCGGCGCTGGGCTTGCCCTCGCCGGCGACGTCGCGCTGATGGCGTCGACCGCCAAGCTCGGCTATCCCGAGGTGAAGCACGGCATCGTCGCCGCGATCGTCATGGCAAATCTGGTGCGCAATGTCGGCCGCAAGGCCGCCTTCGAGCTGGTGGCGGCGGGCGAACCGGTCGATGCCGCGCGGGCCTGCGCGCTCGGGATGGTCAACCGTGTGACCGCGCCCGAGGAACTGATGGCGGAGGCCTGCGCGGTTGGCGAAAAGTTCGCCGCGGTTCATCGTCCGGCCATGGCCGCGACCAAGCAGTTGTTCTATCGCGTACTCGACCTGCCGTTCGCGCAGGCGCTGGAGGAAGGCCGCGACATCAACCAGCGCATGCGCGCGTTTCAAAAGTCTTGAGGCAAGGCGATGAAACCGCTCCAGCACGTCACCATCCTCGACCTCTCGCGGGTGCTCGCTTGCCCGTTCGCCAGCATGATCCTGGCCGAACTTGGCGCCAACGTGATCAAGATCGAGGAACCCAACCGCGGGGACGAGACCCGCAGCTTCGAGCCGTTCGTGGAGCGTGGCGGCGCAACCGAGAGCGCGTATTACTTCGCCTGCAATCGGAGCAAGCAGTCGGTCACGGTCAACCTGCGGGCCCACGAAGGGCAGACCATCATCCGCGACCTCGCCCGGCAAGCCGATGTGTTCCTCGAAAATTTTCCGGTCGGTACCCTCAAGCGTTACGGCCTCGACTACGGCGCGATCCGTGCCGTCAACGCGAACATCGTCTACGTCTCCTGTACCGGGTTCGGGCAGAGCGGCCCGCTTGCGCATCGCAAAGGCTATGACACCATTTTCCAGGCCATGGGCGGAATCATGAGCCTCACCGGCGAGCGCGGCGGCCCGCCGGTGAAGCCCGGGCTGCCGTTCGCCGACCTGACCTCGGGATTATGGGTGGCCATCGCGATCCTCGCCGGGTTGCAGGGACGTACCGCCGGCGGTGCTGGCTGCCACATCGATTTTTCAATGCTCGATGGACAGATCGCGCTGCTCACGCTTGCCGCGGCGCGTTTTTTCGCGCTGGGCGAGGTGCCGCCGCGGCTGGGCACCGAGCATCCCGGCCGCGTGCCCTCGGCAAGCTTCCTGTGCGCCGACGGCCGCTATCTGCATATCACCGCGAGCGACCAGCATTGGCTTCCGCTCTGCCGCGCGCTCGGGCTGGAGGCCTGGGGAAGCGAGGCCGAGCTGCTGAGCAACAGCGGCAGGCTGCGACGGCGCAATGATGTCATGGCGAGGCTCACCGCCGCCATCGCCACGCGCTCCCGCGACGAGGTCGGCGCCGCGCTCGATGCTGCCGGCGTGCCGCAGGGCCCGATCCACGGCGTCGATGAAATTCTCACCGGCGAGCATACCGCCGCGCGCGAACTGGTGGAACGATTTACCCATCCACAAATCGGGGAATTCCCCGCATTGCGCGTACCCTTGAAGTTCGACGGATGGGATGATCCGACCGTGCACCGTCCGCCGCTTCTCGGCGAGCATACCGAAAGCGTTCTCGCCGAGCGGCTCGGCCTGTCGCACGAGCGCATTGCACAGCTCAAAGAGGCCAAGGCCATATGACCCTCACCACCGTGCTCTACGGCCTCGCCGACGGCGTCGCCACCATCACGCTCAACCGTCCGGACAGCCGCAATGCGCTCAACCGCGCCATGTGCGAGGACATCGTCGCGGCCACCGCCGCCGCGGCCGCCGATCGCGACGTCCGCCTGGTGCTGGTGCGCGCGACGGGGCCGGTGTTCTGCGCCGGCGCTGACCTCAAGGAGCGCAAGGACATGAGCATCGATGACGTGCGCAACCGGCGGCTCCGCGGATACGCGGCCTACAATGCGATCGAGGCGCTGCCGATGCCGACCATCTGCGTTGTGCATGGGGCAGCGATCGGCTCGGGAAGCGAGATCGCCGCCGCTTGCGACTTCATCATCGCAACGCCGCAAGCAACCTTCTCCACGCCGGAGGCGCTATGGGGTACCGTCGGCGCGACGCAGCGGCTCGCTCGCGTGCTCGGCAAACGCCTGGCAAAGGACCTGATGTTCACCGGCCGCAAGCTGACCGCCGAAGAAGCAAGGACCGCGGGGCTGGTGACCCGCATCGTCGAAGCCGGCAAGCTCGACGAGGCGCTCGCGGACATCGCCACCACCATCGGCAAGGCCTCGGCGGCGGGGTTGCGCCAAGCCAAACGCTGCATCGATCAGGGCAGCGAGCTCGACCCGCGCGGTGCGCTCGCGGTCGAACTGCTCGCGATCGAGGAAAACCTCGCGCAGGACGCGCAAGGGGACACATGGCGAACCCGCATGGCCGGCTTCAAGGGCGCGACGTCACAAGGCTCGACATGACCTGGCGACCGACGACGCTCTACGCATGTGTCGCCGGGCGCGCTGAGACGCGGGGCGACGCGCAGGCGCTGGTGACCACGACGGCGCGCCTGAGCTACCGCGGCCAGCGCGCCGCCGTGCGTCGCGCGGCCAAGGCCATGCACGCGCTGGGGGTGCGGCGCGGCGATTTCGTCGGCATTCTCATGGGCAATGACGAGACCTGGGTGACGCTGTTCTACGCCGCAGCGGCGATCGGCGCCGTCACCGTGCCGGTCAACACCCGCTTCAAATCGGCCGAGCTCGCCTTCTGCCTCGCGCAAGCGGACGTGAAGGTCCTATTCACCGTCGATCGCTTTTTGAAGATCGATTTTCTTTCATTCCTGCGCGCGGCCGAGCCCGCTCTCGACCATACGCTCCCTGGTCGCGCGCTGCCGCTGCTACATCATGTCGTGGTCGCCGGCAGCGAGGTGCCGCCGGCGGCGATCAGCTTCGATGCATTTCTCGCGCTGGGCGACGGCCTGCCGGATGACGTGCTCGATGGCCGTATCGGCGAGGTGCGGCCGAGCGACCTGCTGCTGATCCAATTCACCTCGGGCACGACAGCCTATCCCAAGGCTGTGATGCTCACCCACGACAACATGCTGCGCAATGCCTGGGCCGTGGGCCAGCGAATGGGGATCATGGCGGACGACCGCTATTTCAATTGCCGGCCGTTCTTCCATGTTGCCGGCACGACGCTCTCGCTCCTGGTCTCGCTGATCGCCGGCGCCTGCCTGGTCACGCTGCCGACATTCGAGGCCGGGGCCGCGCTCGACATGATGGCCCGGGAACGCTGCACGCTGACCTCGGGGAACGACACGCTGTTCCAGCTCATGATGGGCCATCCTCGCTTCGATCCGGCGCTGCTGTGTCTGCGCGGCGGCTGGGCGGCGGCGGGTCCGGAAACCATCCGCAACATCATCGAAAAAATGGGCGCACGCGAGATCTGCGTCGCTTATGGATTGTCGGAAGCCTCGCCCAACGTGGTGCTCAACGATCATCGCGATCCGCTCGACCTGCGGATCGCCGGCCTCGCAAAGCCGCACGACGGCATCGAGGTGCGCATCACGCGGGGTGACACCGGTGCCGTGCTGTCGGCCGGTGAAACCGGCGAGATTGAGGTGCGCGGCTGGAACGTCATGTGCGGCTACTACAAGAACCCGGAAGCGACCAGCAAGGTCCTCACGTCCGACGGCTGGTTGCGCACCGGCGACATCGGCGTTCTCACGGCCGAAGGCCGGCTGCGCATGGTCGGGCGCGTCAAGGACACCTTCCGGGTGGGCGGCGAGAACGTCGCCCCGGCCGAGGTCGAGGAGGTGCTGCTCGCGCATCCCGCCGTGGCGACCGCGCAGGTCGTCGGCGTTCCCGATCCGCGGCTCGGCGAGGTGGGCGCCGCGTTCGTCACGCTCAAGGCGGAGGCCCCCGCGACCGAGGGCGAACTGATCGCGTTTGTGCGCCAGCGCTGCGCCAATTTCCGGGTGCCACGCTACCTGGCGATCGTGACGAGCTTCGACGCCATCGGCATGACCGCGAGCGGCAAGGTGCAGAAGAACGCGCTGCGCCAACATGCGATCCGCGCATTCAACCTGGACGCAGCACGCGCTGAAGCGGGAGCGGCGCGATGAGCGATGTCGTCCTGTGCGAATGCTTTGCCCGCGACGGACTGCAGCACGAAACCGACTTCGTGCCGACGCAGACCAAGCGCGCCCTGATCGAGCGCTTCGCCGAGCTCGGCTTTGCGCGGGTCGAGGCCACGTCCTATTCCAACCCCAAGGTGGTGCCGCAATTCGCCGATGCCAGCGCGCTGCTTGCCTCGCTGCAGCGACGCGAGGGCGTGCACTACAAGGCGACCTGTGCCAACGTCCGCGCGGTGGAGCGCGCGCTCGCCGATCTCGACGCCGGATTTGGTGTGACCGAGATCAGCCTCCTGGTATCGGCAAGCGAGGCGCACTCCATAAAAAACCTCAAGCAGTCGCGCGCCGACCAGTGGGAGAACGTGCGCAAGATGGCCGCGGCGGCGCAAGGCCGTTTCCGCCTGATCGGCACGATCTCGGTCGCATTCGGTTGCCCGTTCGAAGGCGCCGTCGATCCCGCCGTGGTCGTCGCCGACGCCATCCGCTTCGCCGAGATGGGCGTCCACCATGTCACGCTCGGCGACACCACGGGCATGGCCACGCCGGCCGCCATGGAGGACCTGGTCGAGCGGCTACGACGCGAAGCGCCCGCGCTCACCTTGATTGCGCATCTCCACGACACCCGCGGAACCGGCCTGGTCAATGCGCTCGCTGCCTACGAAGCGGGGCTGCGTCACTTCGATTGCTCGTTCGGCGGCGTCGGCGGCCATCCCGCGCAGGTGAAATATGGCGGCGGCTACACCGGCAATGTCTGCACCGAGGATCTGATCAATCTGCTCGAGTCGCTCGGCATTCGCACCGGCATCGATCTCGACGGATTGCTGGAGACCGCACACTTTTGCGAGCAGACACTCGGCCGCGAGTTGCATGGGCGGGTCACCCGAAGCGGGCTCAATCCGTTGCTGCGGCAGGCGGGCTAGGAGTGCTTGGCGGGGGACGACCTGCAAGACGGTGGATCACCCAGTCCGGATCGCTACACTCGTAAAACCTTCAACGAAAATACGGGGGGAGGACGACAATGACCACACGCAGGGACTTCATCGGCGGTATGACGGGTGCCATGGCTGGCGTCGCGTTCGTCGGCTGTGAGCTGATGAATGCGACGCATGTGCATGCCCAGCCCGCCCCCAGGCGCCGCGAGGTGGTGGTCAACGGCCGCCGGGTGAAGACCGTCGACGTGCATGCGCATTGCGCCTTCCCGGACGCCATGGCCTTGATGGGCCTCAAGGTGAATCCCGAAACCCTGGTCATGGGCGGCGAGCGCATCAAGGCCATGGACGAGCAGGGCATCGACGTCGAGGCGCTGAGCATCAACGCCTTCTGGTACAAGGCCGACCGCGACCTCGCACGCCAGCTCATCAAGCTGCAGAACGAGAAGCTCGCCGCTCTGTGCGCGGCGCAGCCGGACCGCTTTGTCGCATTTGCCTCGGTCGCGCTGCAGCACCCGGATCTGGCCGCCGAGCAGCTCGACGACGCGGTGAAGAAGCTCGGGCTGCGCGGCGCGGCGATCGGCGGCAGCGTGAACGGCGAGGAGCTTTCCGATCCGAAGTTTCACCCGTTCTGGGCAAAGGCGGAGGAACTGGGCTGCCTGGTCTTCATCCATCCGCAGGCCAACCCTGACTTCGAGAAGCGGCTGAAGGGCAATGGCGGATTGATCAATGTCATCGGCAATCCGCTCGAAACGACGATCGCGCTGTCGCACATGATCTACGAAGGAACCTTGGACCGGTTTCCCGGGCTGAAGATCTGCGCGGCCCACGGCGGCGGCTACCTGCCCTCGTACGCCGCGCGATCAGACGCCGGCTGCACCACCTTTCCGGAGCGCTGCTCCGCCGTGCAGATCAAAAAGAAGCCGACAGAATATCTGCGGCAGCTCTATTTCGATTCCATCATCTTCACGTCGGAGGCGCTGCGGCATCTGGTTGCGGAGGTCGGCGCCAGCCAGATCGTCATGGGGACGGACTATCCATTCCCATGGACTAATACCTCGGTCGATCACATCCTCAACACGCCGGGCCTGAGCGATGCTGACCGCGCGGCGATGCTGGGCGATACCGCCGCGAAGCTGCTGGCGATCAAGTCGTAGCCGCGAGGCCCGCCATGCGACCGTCGCGCCGTCGTTTGCTTGCTCTGACGGGCGCTGCCGCCGTGCTCCCGGCAGCGGCGCGAATGGCGGCGGCGCAACCCTATCCGACCCGGCCGGTGCGCCTGATGGTCGGTTTTCCCGCCGGCGGCCCGAACGACATTCTTGCGCGCCTGATCGCACAATGGCTGACGGATCGGCTCGGTCGGCCGTTCGTGGTCGAGAACCGGCCTGGCGCTTCCGGCAATATCGCTACCGAGGCGGTCGTGCGCGCGCCCGCCGACGGTTACACGCTTCTGCTTGTCGGTCCGGCCAACGCGATCGGCGCTTCGCTCTATGCCAATCTCAGCTTCAACTTTCTGCGCGACATCGCGCCGGTCGCAGGGATCACCCGCGAACCCTTGGTCATGGTGGTCCACCCATCGGTGCCAGCGAGGACGGTCGCGCAGTTCATCGCCGATGCGAAAGCCCATGCCGGGCCGATCAAGATGGCCTCGACCGGCAGTGGCAGTTCACCGCATGTCTCGGGCGAGCTGTTCAAGATGATGACCGGTGTCGACCTGCCGGTCGTGCATTACGCCGGCGGCGGACCCGCGCTCAAGGCCATGATCGAGGGGCAGGCACAGGTCATGTTCGAGCCGATGTCGGCGGCGATCGATCCGGTCAGGAGCGGCAAGCTTCGCCCGCTGGCGGTGACCACGACGACGCGCGCCGCGGCGCTGCCCCACGTCCCCGCGCTCGCCGATGTCGTGCCGGGCTATGAGGCGAGCGCAGTGACCGGCATCGGTGCGCCCAAGGAGACCTCGGCCGAGATCATCGCCACGCTCAACACGGCCATCAATGCGGCCTTTGCCGATCCCACGATGAAGGCGCGGCTTGCCGACACTGGCGGCACGATGCTCGCGGGCTCGCCCGCCGAGTTTGGCCGGCTCCTCGTACAGGAAACGGAGAAGTGGGCCGAGGTGGTCAAGTCTTCTGGCGCCAAGCCGGACTAGGCTGACGCAGGCGGCGGTGTGACGGCGGCGCGCCCCGGCCACAGGGCATCCCTGACACGGGCCACTCGTTTTACCGGTCTCCTGGGCCTATTATTTAACGTTTGGCGGCCATCGAGAGAAGAAACGGGGTCGCGCGGGGAGGAGATTCCAATGCAAGTGACGCACGAGCCATGGCTCGTCGCGCTCTCGCTCATCGTGGCGATCCAGGGAGCCTATGTCGGCTTGAGTCTGGCCGTACAAGTCGCTGGGAGCACCGGGTTGCGGCGACGGCTCCTGCTCGCGGGCGCCGCCTTCTCGTTGGCGGTCGCAATCTGGTCGATGCATTTCGTCGGCATGCTGGCGACGCGCTTGCCGTTCCCAGTCGACTATCTCGTCTTTCCCACGCTGCTGTCATTCCTTGTCTGTGTTCTCGTGGTTGGAGCCGCGGTGTTCACAGTCAGCGCCGGCCCGCCGACCCGGGGCCGTCTGGTTGCCGCCGCGACCGCCATGGGAGGCGGCATCGTGTCGATGCATTACATCGGAATGAGCGCGCTGCATGCCAGCGCACACTTGCAGCACGCGGTCCCATTCGTCGTCGCGAGCGCGGTGATCGCGGTCGCCGCGTCGGGGCTGGCGCTCTGGCTTGCAGGCGGCCGTGGCGGCCGGCCTCCCCTGCTCCTCTCGGCAAGTGCGCTCGGCGCTGCTATCTCGGGCATGCACTACACCGCGATGGCGGGCCTGACCCTGCACTCGGTCGCGCAGCCGCAGATCAGCGCGCCCGCGCTGTCGAGCGATCTGCTCGCCATCGTGGTCGCAATCGTCGCCTTCGGCGTCTCCGGAATCTTCCTGCTGACCTTGGTGCCGGATCGGTCCGCAGGTCAGGGTGATGCGCTGGCGCCGCCGCCGGAAGGCGTGCAGGTTCGCACCCGGGCTGCCGTCGGCGTCGCGGCTTCAACAGCGCCGAGCGCCGGCAAGGCGTCCCCGGGATCAGCCGAGCTGGGGCGGGGTTCTTATGGCCCCCTCGGGGGGGCCGGCGGGCCGCCGCGCCGTTTTGCGCGACATCTTCCGGTGGAGCGCGACGGCCTCACGCATTACGTCCCCGTGGACACCGTGGTCGCCGTGCACGCCAATGCCCATTACACATATATTTTCGACGGGACTACGAAGCTGTTCTGCCCGCTGCCGATCAGCGACGTAGAGGCCCGGCTCGACGCCAGCCGGTTCCTGCGGGTGCACCGCAGCCACATCGTCAATATCGAGCGCGTGGTGAGGCTGAAGCGGGCCGGCGATAATGGCGTGGTCGAACTGGACGCCGCGGATGCCTATGCGGTTCCGGTCAGCCGTAGTCGGGTTGGGTGGCTGAAATCGCGGATGGGCTCAAAACCAAGCGAAGTCGCGCACCAATCGCCGTGATTTCCGACAGCAGCACTGACGCATTTCGTGCAAATCCACCGCCCTTCGTGCGCTGAGGGGTTGCCTTCGTGCAGAAGCAATTGTCGCTGCAGCGCACCCTTCGCCACACTGGAATGCCTTAAGAATAGCGAACTGACGCCGGCTCTCCGCGGCGAAGCCCGCCGCGCGTTCGGCGCGGCACCGGGAGGACTTACCGTGATCCCTGGACCCTTCGCCTACCATCGCCCGACCTCGGTCAAGGATGCTCTCGCCCTGCTCGCCGATCTCGGCGACGAGGCGCGCCCCCTCGCCGGCGGACACAGCCTGATCCCGATGATGAAGCTTCGCCTCGCGACGCCCGGTCATCTGGTTGATCTCGCCGGCGTCGCGGATCTGAAAGGCATCCGCGCCGAGGGTGGCGATATCGTCATCGGCGCCATGACCACCCAGCACGAACTGGTGGGCTCCGATCTGCTGGCGCGGAAAATCCCGATCCTGCGTGAGACTTCGCTGCTCATTGCCGACCCGCAGGTGCGTTACGTCGGCACGCTCGGCGGCAACGTCGCCAATGGCGATCCCGGCAACGACATGCCGGCGGTGATGCTATGCCTCGGTGCGACCTATCACGTCTCCGGTAAGGGCGGCGATCGCCGCGTCGCGGCACGCGAATTCTATCAGGGCGCCTATTTCACCGCGCTGGAGCCGGGCGAGATCCTCAGCGCGATCCGTATCCCGGTGCCGGTCGCCGGGCACGGCCACGCCTACCAGAAGCTCAAGCGAAAGATCGGCGACTATGCCACCGCCGCCGCCGCCGTGGTGTTGACGCTCAAGGGCGGCGGAGAGGTGGCAAGCTGCTCGATCGGCCTCACCAACGTGGCCGAGACGCCGCTGTGGGCCGAGGACGCCGCGAACATCCTCGTCGGCTCGCGGCTCGACGCCGCGACCGTCAAGCAAGCGGTCGCGGCCGCGGAAGCGATCACCTCCCCCGCATCCGACCAGCGCGGTCCCGCGCAATACCGGACCAAGATGGCGGGCGTGATGCTGGCCCGCGCGCTCGCGCGCGCCAAAGAGCGCGCCCGGCCCTGAGGAGGGACATCATGGCGAAAACCCAGATATCCATGACGGTGAACGGTGCGGCCGTGGACGCGCTGGTCGAGCCGCGCACCCTGCTGATCCACTTCCTGCGAGAGCAGCTCAATCTCACCGGCCCGCATATCGGCTGCGACACCAGCCATTGTGGAGCCTGCACCATCGACCTCGACGGCAGATCGGTGAAGTCGTGCACCATGTTCGCAGTGCAGGCGATCGGAGCCGACATCCGCACCATCGAAGGCATGGCCAACGCCGACGGCACGTTGCATGCTCTGCAGGAAGGCTTCCGCGAGATGCACGGCCTGCAATGCGGCTTCTGTACGCCCGGTATGATCGTGCGCGCCTACCGGCTGCTGCAGGAGAACGCCAGTCCCAGCGAAGAGGAGATCCGCTTCGGCATTTCCGGCAACCTCTGCCGCTGCACGGGCTACCAGAACATCGTCAAGGCCATTCAGTACGCCGCCGCCAAGCTCAACGGCGTGCCGTTCCAGGAGGCCGCAGAATGACCAACCCCACCCCCACCTCCGCCGAGCGCGCCGAAAAGCTCCAGGGAATGGGCTGCAAGCGCAAGCGTGTCGAGGACATCCGCTTCATCCAGGGCAAAGGCAATTACGTCGACGACCTGAAATTGCCGGGCATGCTCTACGGCGACTTCACGCGGTCGCCGCACGCGCATGCGCGCATCAAGAACATCGACGCCAGTAAGGCCAAGGCGGTTCCGGGCGTGCTCGCGGTGCTCACCGCAGCCGATCTGAAGCCGCTCAACCTGCACTACATGCCGACGCTCGCCGGCGACGTGCAGGCCGTGCTCGCCGAGGAGAAGGTGCTCTACCAGAACCAGGAAGTCGCTTTCGTGGTCGCGGACGACCGCTACACCGCCGCGGACGGCGCCGACCTGGTCGAGGTCGAATACGAGGGGCTGCCCTGCAACGTCGACTCCTTCAAGGCGATGGCGCCTGACGCCCCGGTGCTGCGCGACGATCTCGCGGGCAAGACCGAAGGAGCGCACGGCGCGCGCAAGCACCACAACCACGTCTTCACCTGGCAGATGGGTGACAAGGATGGGACCGACGCCGCGTTCCGCAAGGCCGACGTCACGGTGAAGGAGATGCTGTCCTATCACCGCACCCATCCCTCGCCGCTGGAAACCTGCCAGTGCGTCTGCTCGTTCGACAAGATCAAGGGCGAGCTG
>Ga0207650_10001142_pt1 | contig 19506 bp, 12 predicted proteins | sample KBSS63metaG_FD_184325 | JGI IMG/M metagenome (GOLD analysis project Ga0207650, IMG submission 184325) | Switchgrass rhizosphere microbial communities from Kellogg Biological Station, Michigan, USA - KBS S6-3 metaG (SPAdes) (version 2) | ecosystem: Host-associated > Plants > Roots > Rhizosphere...
CTCGTCGACCGGGAAGGCTGCAACGAGCTCGCCGATCTCACCCGTCTTCGACGTGTCGGTGGCGCGAATACCCTTGCCGCCACGGCCGGAGATGCGAAATTCGTAGGACGAAGAGCGTTTGCCAAAGCCCTTTTCGGACACGGTGAGCACGAACTGCTCACGCGCCTTCAGCAATTCATAACGATGCTCTGGAAGCTGCCCTTCTTCCTCGGCAATGTCTTCGCCGACCAGGACCACCTCTTCGGCCTCGCCGGTCGCGAGACGTCGCTCATTGGCGGCGCGCTTCAGGTAGGCAGCGCGTTCCCATGGCTCGGCGTCGACATGGTTGACGATGGTCATCGAGATGATGCGGTCGCCATCGGCCATGGTGATGCCGCGCACGCCGATCGAATTGCGGCCGGCAAAGACGCGGACGTCGTCGACAGGGAAGCGGATCGCCTGGCCCAGCGCCGTCGTCAGCAGGACGTCGTCGCCCTGCAGGTTGAGATCGGCGTTCGGCGGCTGGCAGGTCTCGACCGAGAGGATTTCGTCGCCCTCTTCCTCGAGCTTCATGGCGATCTTGCCGTTGCGGTTGACCTGGATGAAGTCCGACAGCTTGTTGCGGCGAACCGTGCCGCGCGTCGTCGAGAACATCACGTCGAGGTTTTCCCAAGACTTCTCGTCTTCGGGCAGCGGCATGATGGTGGTGATGCGCTCACCCTTTTCGAGCGGCAGCATGTTGATCAGTGCCTTGCCGCGCGACTGCGGCGTGCCGATCGGCAGGCGCCAGACCTTCTCCTTGTAGACGATGCCACGCGACGAGAAGAACAGCACCGGCGTATGGGTGTTGGCAACGAACAGGCGATTGACGAAATCTTCGTCGCGGGTCGCCATGCCGGAACGGCCCTTACCGCCACGGCGCTGGGCGCGGTAGGTGGTCAGCGGCACGCGCTTGATGTAGCCGAGATGCGAGACGGTGACGACCATGTCCTCGCGGGAGATGAGATCCTCATCGTCCATCTCGAGGCCGCCATCGATGATCTCGGTGCGGCGTGGCGTGCCGAATTCGTCACGGACCGCGATCATTTCTTCCTTGACGATGGTCTGAACGCGGACGCGCGACGACAGGATGTCGAGGTAGTCCTTGATCTCGTCGCCGATCTTGTTGAGTTCGTCGCCGATTTCGTCGCGACCGAGGGCCGTCAGGCGGGCAAGGCGCAATTCGAGGATGGCGCGCGACTGCTCTTCCGACAGATTGTAGGTCAGGTCTTCGTTGATCTTGTGGCGCGGATCGTCGATCAGCCGGATCAGGCTTTCGACATCCGATGCCGGCCAGCGGCGGGTCATCAGTTCTTCGCGGGCCGACTGCGGATCGGGCGCCTGGCGGATAACACGGATGACTTCGTCGATGTTGGCAACGGCGATGGCGAGGCCGACCAAGACGTGGGCACGGTCGCGGGCCTTGCGCAGCAGGTATTTGGTACGCCGACTAACGACCTCTTCGCGGAACGAAACGAAGGCGCGCAGCATGTCGAGCAGCGTCATCTGCTCCGGCTTGCCGCCGTTCAGCGCCACCATGTTGCAGCCGAAGGAGGTCTGCAGCGGGGTATAGCGATAGAGCTGGTTGAGGATGACTTCGGCGTTCGCATCACGCTTCAGTTCGACGACCACGCGGTAGCCCTGACGGTCGGATTCGTCGCGGAGGTCGGAGATGCCTTCAATGCGCTTTTCGCGCACCAGTTCGGCCATCTTCTCGATCATCGTTGACTTGTTCACCTGGAACGGGATCTCGGTGATGATGATCTGTTCGCGATCGCCGCGCATCGGCTCGATGGCCGCGACGCCGCGCATGATGACCGAGCCACGGCCGGTCTCGTAGGCGGAGCGGATGCCGGCGCGGCCGAGGATCTTGGCGCCTGTCGGAAAGTCCGGGCCGGGAATGATCTGCATCAGATCGGCAAGCTCGATCGCCGGATCGTCGATCAGCGCGATACAGGCATTGACCACTTCCACCAGATTATGCGGCGGAATGTTGGTCGCCATGCCGACGGCGATGCCGCCAGCGCCGTTGACCAGCAGATTCGGAAATTTCGCCGGGACGACGACTGGTTCGCTGAGCGTACCGTCATAGTTCTCGCGGAAGTCGACCGTATCCTTGTCGAGGTCGTCGAGCAGCGCGTGGGCGGCCTTCTGCAGCCGGCACTCGGTGTAGCGTTCGGCCGCCGGTGGATCGCCGTCGACAGAGCCGAAGTTGCCCTGACCGTCGATCAGCGGCAGGCGCAGCGACCAATCCTGCGCCATGCGGGCCAGCGCGTCGTAGATCGCCGAGTTGCCGTGCGGATGGTATTTACCCATCACGTCCCCGGTGACGCGGGCGCATTTGACGTATTTCTTGTTCCAGTCGATCCCGAGTTCGGACATGCCGAACAGGATACGCCGATGAACAGGCTTCAGACCGTCGCGGACATCCGGAAGTGCGCGGCTGACGATAACGCTCATGGCGTAATCGAGATAGGACCGCTGCATTTCCTCGATGATGGAAATTGGCTCGATGCCTGGCGGGAGCTTCCCGCCACCGGGTGTGGATTGTTCAGTCAAAACAGATCACGATCTCTTTAAGAATCACTGTGGAATTTATAGCCGAAAGCGGACAAACGCGCCAATTTCGCCAAGGGTTTTGAACAGGCTTTTAGGCTTTGGAAGGGTTAGATAGCACATTTCCGTGACCTGTGCGAAAACCTATTGAAGGCGAAGCGTTGCGTGGCGTCACGCGCCGTGTGACAAGCGCCCTGTCAGTTAAGAATGCCGATATCGGAGGAATTATGGCGAGCGCGGACAGTCTGATCAACGCCTTCACCACTTTGATGGTGACGATCGATCCACCGGGGCTGGCGCCGCTGTTCCTGGCGCTGACCACGGGCATGAACCGCAGCCAAAGGACCCAGGTTGCCCTGCGCGGTTCCCTGATAGCCTTCGGCATCCTGGCTGCCTTCGCTCTTTTCGGAGCGAGCGTGCTTGGCGTGCTCGGCATTTCGATCGGCGCCTTCCGGATTGCCGGTGGCCTGCTGTTGTTCTGGATCGCGTTCGAAATGGTTTTCGAAAAACGCCAGGATCGCAAGGAGAAGACCGCCGAGGTGGCGATCACCCGCGATCACATCCACAATATCTCGGTCTTCCCACTGGCCCTGCCGCTGATTGCCGGACCGGGTGCCATCTCGGCGACGATCCTGCTCTCCGGATCCATGCAGAGCTCCATCGACCGCTCGCAACTGATCGTCGTCATTGCGGCCTGCCTGGCACTCACATTTGCCGCCCTGTTGATCGCCGAACGGCTCGACCGCTTCCTCGGCATGACGGGGCGAGCCATACTGACACGTCTGTTGGGGGTGATTCTCGCGGCGTTGGCCGCCCAGTTCGTCGTCGACGGGATCCGAGCGGCCTTTGCGATCGGCTAAATCAGACGGCTGCGCGGCTTACGTGCGTGCCTTCAGGATATACTTCCAGATGGTGCCGCCGAAGAAGCGATTGAAGATCACGAAGTAGGCGATCACAAGGGCAAACAGCAGGAGTGCCGGCCAGCCATTGAGCTGGAAGCCGTCATCGGTCGTGCCACCGGTGGCTGCAGCAACGATGTAGCCAATAACGAAAAAAGCAGTGATCAAGTCAAGGATAAAAGCCAAGACGCGCCGCCAGGTCGACGGGTTTCTAGGTAGAGCAGCTTCTGACATAGGTTAAAGTCCCCCTTGGTGAGCCGGTATCCGGCTCATGCGCCCGACAACCGGGCGCATGGGGAAAATTCTATTTCAGAAAGGAATGTCGTCGTCGAGATCGCGCGAGAAGTTTCCGCCGCCGGAGCTGCTATTATTTGCAGAACCGCCGCGCCCGGAAGACGAGGACTGGTTATAGTCGTCGCCATAGCCCGAACCGCCGCCGCCGAAATCATTGCCGCCACCGCCGCCGCTGCGCTGCATGCCGCGACCGCCGCCTTCGCCGCCGCCTTCACCGCGACCGTCGAGCATCGTCAGCGTCGAGTTGAAGCCCTGCAGGACGATTTCGGTCGAGTACTTTTCAATGCCGGCCTGATCCGTCCACTTGCGGGTCTGCAGCGCACCTTCGATGTAAACCTTGGCGCCCTTCTTCAGATACTGCTCGGCCACCTTGCAGAGACCTTCGTTGAAGATCACCACACGGTGCCACTCTGTCTTTTCCTTGCGCTCGCCGGACGACTTGTCGCGCCAGGTTTCCGATGTCGCGATGTTGAGGTTGGCGATCGGGCGGCCGTCCTGGGTCCGGCGGATTTCCGGATCAGCTCCGAGGTTCCCGATCAGAATTACCTTGTTTACGCTGCCCGCCATACCAATCACCCTGCTCGCCGCGCCATTGGCGGCCTTTGGAACCCAATTGCACGCACCTTAAACCATCGTTGCCGCCCGGTGCGATCTAAGCGGACGTCATCCACAAGGAATTTTGTTCTTTCTTTGTTCTAGCCAGCAGCTATCATTTTGTCAACCGAATCGAAAAGCGGACTGAGAGTCGCATTTCAACCTCGACTCGCCAGCCGGCATCACTAGATAAGGGCTGAACAGGAATTAGCGGAAAAACGATGAGCGAACTGAAAACCATCTCCATCCGGGGTGCGCGCGAGCACAACCTCAAGGGTATCGACATCGATCTGCCGCGCAACAAGCTGATCGTCATGACCGGCCTTTCCGGCTCCGGAAAGTCGTCGCTCGCCTTCGATACGATCTATGCGGAAGGCCAGCGACGCTATGTCGAAAGCCTGTCGGCCTATGCGCGCCAGTTTCTCGAGATGATGCAGAAGCCCGATGTCGACCAGATCGACGGGCTGTCGCCGGCGATCTCCATCGAGCAGAAGACGACCTCGCGCAACCCGCGCTCGACGGTCGGCACTGTCACGGAAATTTACGACTACATGCGCCTGCTGTTTGCGCGCGTCGGCGTTCCCTACTCTCCCGCTACCGGACTGCCGATCGAGAGCCAGACGGTCAGCCAGATGGTCGACCGGGTGCTGGCCTTCGGCGACGGTACACGGCTTTATATCCTGGCGCCGCTGGTGCGCGGCCGGAAGGGCGAATACAAGAAAGAGCTCGCCGAGCTCATGAAAAAGGGTTTTCAGCGCGTCAAGATCGACGGCCAGTTCTACGAGATCGCCGACGCACCTGCGCTCGACAAGAAGTACAAGCACGACATCGACGTCGTCGTCGACCGCATCGTCGTGCGCGAGGACGTCGCATCGCGTCTGGCAGACAGTTTCGAGACGTCGCTGCGGCTCGCGGATGGCCTTGCCGTCGCGGAATTCGCCGACAAGCCGCTGCCGCCCGAGGAAACTTCGGCTGGCGGTTCAGCCAACAAGTCACTCAACGAGACGCATGAGCGGGTGCTGTTCTCGGAGAAATTCGCCTGCCCGGTCTCCGGCTTCACCATTCCGGAAATCGAGCCGCGGCTGTTCTCGTTCAACAATCCGGCCGGTGCCTGCCCTTCCTGCGACGGGCTGGGCTCCCTGCAGAAGATCGATCCGGACATGATCGTGCCGGAACACGAGCGCACCTTGCGTGACGGCGCCATCGCGCCCTGGGCAAAATCGACCTCTCCTTATTATAACCAGACGCTGGAAGCGCTCGGCAAGCATTATGGTTTCAAGCTCTCCAGCCGCTGGAACGAGCTGCCGGCAAAGGCCAAGGACGTCATCCTGCACGGCACGGAAGACAAGATCGAGTTTCAGTACGCCGATGGCGCCCGCGCCTACACGACCCACAAGAATTTCGAAGGCATCGTTCCGAACCTCGAGCGCCGCTGGAAGGAGACCGACAGCGCCTGGGCCCGCGAGGAGATCGAGCGCTACATGTCGGCGGCACCTTGCCCGGTTTGCCATGGCTATCGCCTGAAGCCGGAAGCGCTGGCGGTAAAAATCGCCACGCTGCACATTAGCCAGGTGTCGGAAATGTCGATCCGCAATGCCCGCGACTGGTTCGAGACACTGCCGGCGATCTTCACGTCGAAGCAGAACGAGATTGCCGTGCGCATCCTCAAGGAAATCCGCGACCGGCTGCGCTTCCTCAACGATGTCGGGCTCGAATATCTGAGCCTGTCGCGAAATTCCGGCACGCTCTCGGGCGGCGAAAGCCAGCGCATCCGGCTTGCCTCGCAGATCGGCTCCGGCCTGACGGGCGTGCTCTACGTCCTCGACGAGCCGTCGATCGGTCTGCATCAGCGCGACAATGCCCGGCTGCTGGAGACGCTGAAGCATCTGCGCGACATCGGCAACACGGTGATCGTTGTCGAGCATGACGAGGATGCGATCATGCAGGCCGACGATGTCGTCGACATCGGCCCTGCGGCCGGCATCCATGGCGGCGAGGTCATCGCCCACGGCACGCCGCAGCAGATCATGGCCAATCCGAATTCGCTGACCGGTCGCTATCTCTCCGGCGATCTCGGCGTTCCCGTGCCTTCCGAGCGGCGCAAGCCGAAGAAGGGCAAGGAGATCAAGGTCGTTGGTGCCAGGGGTAACAACCTGAAGAATGTCACCGCTTCGATCCCGCTCGGCGTCTTTACCGCTGTCAGCGGCGTATCGGGCGGCGGCAAGTCGACCTTCCTGATCGAGACGCTGTACAAGTCCGCCGCTCGCCGCGTCATGGGTGCGCGCGAAACGCCGGCCGAGCACGACCGGATCGACGGCTTCGAGCATATCGACAAGGTGATCGACATCGACCAGTCGCCGATCGGCCGCACCCCGCGCTCGAATCCTGCCACCTATACCGGCGCCTTCACGCCGATCCGCGACTGGTTCTCCGGGCTGCCGGAAGCCAAGGCACGCGGCTATCAGCCGGGGCGTTTTTCGTTCAACGTCAAGGGCGGCCGCTGCGAGGCCTGCCAGGGCGACGGCGTCATCAAGATCGAGATGCACTTCCTGCCCGACGTCTACGTCACCTGCGACGTCTGCCACGGCAAGCGCTACAACCGCGAGACACTCGACGTCACCTTCAAGTCTAAGTCGATCGCAGACGTGCTCGACATGACGGTCGAGGAAGGCGTCGATTTCTTTGCTGCGGTTCCGGCCGTGCGCGACAAGCTGCAGTCGCTGAAGGATGTCGGCCTCGGCTACATCAAGGTCGGCCAGCAGGCAAACACGCTGTCGGGCGGCGAGGCGCAGCGCGTCAAGCTCGCCAAGGAACTGTCGAAGCGCTCGACCGGGCGCACGCTCTACATTCTCGACGAACCGACGACCGGCCTGCATTTCCACGATGTCGCCAAGCTGCTGGAGATGCTGCACGAGCTCGTCAACCAGGGCAATTCGGTCGTCGTCATCGAGCACAATCTCGAGGTCATCAAGACGGCCGACTGGGTGCTGGATTTCGGCACCGAGGGCGGCGACGGCGGCGGCGAGATCGTTGCAATCGGCACGCCCGAGGCGATCGTCAAGGAAAAGCGATCCTATACGGGTCAGTTCCTGAAGGAGCTGCTGGAACGTCGGCCGGTAAAGAAAGTCGTAGCGGCGGCGGAGTGAGGCCAGCTGACAGGTTGAGGCTGGGCTCCGCTTGCGCGCTACGTCCGTAACAGAAGGTTCGTATACCATGACCAAGTCAGGCATCATTCGTACGGGCATCGGCGGTTGGACGTTCGAGCCCTGGCGCGGGACCTTCTTCCCGGACGACCTGAAGCAGAAGGACGAGCTGCGTTTCGCGAGCCGGCAGTTGCAGGTCATCGAGGTCAACGGCACCTATTACGCCACGCAGAAGCCGGCGACCTTCGCAAAATGGGCCTCGGAAGTGCCGAACGGGTTCATCTTCAGCCTGAAGGCGACGCGATACGTCACCAACCGGAAGATACTGGCGGAGGCCGGTGAATCGATGGCCCGGTTTTTGAACTCAGGCATCAGCGAATTGGGCGATCGGCTCGGCCCGCTGCTCTGGCAATTCGCACCGACCAAGAAGTTCGAAGCCGATGACTTCGAGGCCTTTCTGAAACTTCTGCCGGACCAGCAGGATGGGTTGCCGCTTCGCCATGTCGTCGAAGTCCGTCACGATAGCTTCAAGGTACCGGAATTCGTCGCGCTGTTGGCGAAATACAAGGTTGCGCCTGTTTGTGCCGACCATCACGACTATCCGATGATAGCCGATGTGACGGCCGATTTCGTCTACAGCCGCCTGCAGAAAGGCTCGGACGAAATCAAGACCTGCTATCCGCCAAAAGAGCTGAAGGCCTGGGCGGCACGGCTGGAAACATGGGCAGAAGGCAAAGTGCCGGAGGACCTGCCCCTGATCGACGCCGAACGCCGCGTCGAGGTCATGCCTCGCGATGTTTTCGCCTTCATGATCCACGAGGGCAAGGTCAATGCGCCCCATGGCGCCATCGCTCTCCAGGGCGCTCTCGCGAAAGCCTAGCCTTCGTCAGAGCGGCCGGACATGCGCGACGAGATCTTCGGCGGTCAGACCCTTGCCCGCCCGCTGGCCCGCCTCACCGTGCAGCCAGACACCGGCTGCCGCTGCCTCGAAAGCCGGTATGCCCTGGGCCAGCAGCGCTCCGATAATGCCTGCCAGCACGTCGCCGGAGCCGGCGGTGGCAAGCCATGGCGGCGCGTTGGTGTTGATGTAGGCGCGACCGTCCGGCGCTGCGATGACCGTGTCGGCACCTTTATAGACGACAGCCGCGTGCGCACGCCTGGCCGCCGCGGATGTCTTTTCGATCTTGCTGAGCGTCGCATCCGCTGCCAGATCGGGAAACAGCCGGCCGAACTCGCCTTCATGCGGCGTCAGCACCAAGCGGGTTTCGCCGTGCGAAAAAAGGTCGAACAACTCTGACGGCTTGTCCTTGAACGAGGTGATGCCGTCGGCATCGAGCACGAGATGGCGCCCTGCGAGCAGCGAGACGAATTGGCGGGCTTTCTCGCCGGCTCCGAACCCAGGACCGAGTACGAACGTCGACAGGCGCTTGTCGCCGAGCCATTGTGCAAGGGCTTCTGCATCGTCGACCTCGTGCAGCATGATTGCCGTCAGCGCTCCGGCGTTGACCGGAACCGCAGCCTTGCACGAGGCGATGGTCACCAACCCGGCGCCGGCTCTCAGTCCCGCCATGGCCGACATGCGTGCTGCCCCGGTCGCCGAGGCGTTGCCGGAGAAGACCACGAGATGCCCTCGCTTGTACTTATGGGTCTCGATTGCTGCCGAGGGGATGATGCCCAGCCATTGTGCAGGGGAGTTCTCAGCCACATGCGCGTCGACATGGGCCCGAACAATCCGGGCGGGGATGCCGATGTCGACGACCTCGAGCTTCCCGCAGAGCTCCCTGCCCGGCATCAGCAGATGACCAGGCTTGCGGGTCATGAATGTCACGGTCAGTGCCGCGCGGAAAGCAGCCCGCAGCACATGACCGCTGGCGCCGCTCACCCCGGACGGCAGGTCCACGGCAATGACCGGCACGCCGGCCGCCTCGGTTCGTCCGATCACGTCTGCGACGGCATCCGGCACCGCCCTGGCAAGACCGGCGCCGAAGATGGCATCGATGACGAGATCGCCGTTTTCAGGTTGATACTGGTCGAGCGACAATACGGCGATCGGACAAGCTGCGAAGGCCGATGCCGCGTCGCCTTTCAGCGCCGCGGTGTCACCCAGATGAAAAACTGCGACGTCGGCACCGCTATCATGGAGCGCGCGTGCCGCGACATAGCCGTCGCCGCCGTTGTTCCCGGGACCGCAGAGAACGACATGGCGCAGGCTTTCCGGGTAGTCCCGCAAGGCCGCGGCAGCGACGGCCTCGCCGGCCTTCAGCATCAAGCCGAACGAATCGATACCGGAGGTGGCGGCGGACCGATCGACCTCAGCCATGGCCTGCGGAGAAAGCAGGAGTTCGACAAGAGTTTGAGTCATAGTCGATATTGATGCCAAAGACGCTTGAAAAACAATCGTAAAATCCGGCTTCAATTTGAGCGTTTATTGCGCATATGCACATGTTTTACTCACACACCGCAGCCGATCGCATTGGCGCTTGACGGCGGAAAAGCCAAGGTGATCGAAAAATGCGCTTCCTGCTGCGCAAATCGGAGCTAAGGTGCTGCCGGAATATATGAATGATTGCTGCATCAGCGACAAATCATGCCGAAAACCTTAAAATCGTTGAAACTCTGGTAGATAATCTGGCACGATACGTGCATCAACGAGGACGAGCGGACCATGTCCGCTTTAACGGGAGAAGCGGAGAGACATTTTCTCATGAAAAAGATCGAAGCGATCATAAAGCCATTCAAGCTGGACGAAGTGAAGGAAGCCCTTCAGGAAGTCGGCCTGCAGGGTATCACCGTGACGGAAGCGAAGGGTTTTGGCCGGCAAAAGGGTCACACGGAACTTTACCGTGGGGCTGAATATGTCGTCGACTTCCTGCCGAAGGTGAAGGTCGAAGTTGTGCTGGCAGACGAAAATGCAGAAGCGGTCATTGACGCCATCCGCAAGGCGGCGCAGACCGGACGTATTGGCGACGGAAAGATTTTCGTGTCCAATATCGAGGAGGTGATCCGTATCCGTACGGGAGAGACGGGTATCGACGCCATCTAGCGCCTGGCCGCCGGCAAGGACATAATCGTCATAAAAAACCGAGGAAGCATTCCATGACGACCGCAAACGATATTCTCAAGCAGATCAAGGATAACGACGTCAAGTTCGTCGACCTGCGCTTTACCGACCCAAAGGGCAAGCTGCAGCATGTGACGATGGACGTTTCCTGTGTCGATGAAGACATGTTCGCCGACGGCGTAATGTTCGACGGCTCTTCCATCGGAGGATGGAAGGCCATCAACGAATCCGACATGGTGCTGATGCCCGATACCGATACGGTTCACATGGACCCGTTCTTCGCGCAGTCGACCATGGTCATCCTCTGTGACATTCTCGACCCCGTATCCGGCGAATCCTACAACCGCGATCCGCGCGGCACAGCCAAGAAGGCCGAAGCCTACCTGAAGGCCTCCGGTATCGGCGACACGATCTTCGTCGGCCCGGAGCCGGAATTCTTCGTGTTCGACGACGTCAAGTACAAGGCCGATCCCTACAATACCGGCTTCAAGCTCGACTCCAGCGAACTGCCGTCGAACGACGACACCGACTACGAGACCGGCAATCTCGGCCATCGTCCGCGCGTCAAGGGCGGCTATTTCCCGGTTCCGCCGATCGACAGCTGCCAGGACATGCGCTCCGAAATGCTGACGGTTCTCGGCGAAATGGGTGTCGTCGTCGAAAAGCACCACCATGAAGTCGCCGCCGCCCAGCACGAGCTCGGCGTCAAGTTCGACACCCTGGTTCGCAACGCCGACAAGATCCAGATCTACAAGTACGTCGTGCACCAGGTCGCCAACGCCTATGGCAAGACGGCGACCTTCATGCCGAAGCCGATCTTCGGCGACAACGGCTCGGGCATGCACGTCCACCAGTCGATCTGGAAGGGGGGCAAGCCGACCTTCGCCGGTGACGAATATGCCGGCCTGTCGGAATCCTGCCTCTACTACATCGGCGGCATCATCAAGCATGCGAAGGCCATCAACGCCTTCACCAACCCGTCGACGAACTCCTACAAGCGTCTCGTCCCGGGCTACGAAGCACCGGTGCTGCTCGCCTACTCGGCCCGCAACCGCTCCGCCTCGTGCCGCATTCCGTTCGGCTCCAACCCGAAGGCCAAGCGCGTCGAAGTTCGCTTCCCCGACCCGACGGCCAACCCTTACCTGGCGTTTGCCGCCATGCTGATGGCCGGCCTCGACGGCATCAAGAACAAGATCCATCCCGGCAAGCCGATGGACAAGGATCTCTACGACCTGCCGCCGAAGGAACTGAAGAAGATCCCGACCGTCTGCGCCTCGCTGCGTGAGGCGCTCGAAAATCTCGATCGGGACCGCAAGTTCCTGACCGCCGGCGGCGTTTTCGATGACGACCAGATCGACTCGTTCATCGAGTTGAAGATGGTGGAAGTCATGCGCTACGAAATGACACCCCATCCGGTCGAATTCGACATGTACTATTCGGCCTGATAAACTACGCAAAGCCCCGGTCCAGCGCCGGGGCTTTTCTCTTTCCAAAGACGATCCGTTGGAAGCATCGACCAAGCAGGACGCGACCCAACTGTGACGCTGATGTGAAGCAAGAGCGTCAAAAGCTTGAAAAACGCCTTCGACCGACCCACATATTATTGTGAAAGGAAGTCGTGCCATGAAACAAAGAGATGCGAAATTCAATATCGGCGAAGTGGTCCGGCACCGGGTTTTCCCGTTCCGTGGGGTAATTTTCGACGTTGACCCCGAATTCGCCAATACGGACGAATGGTGGAACGCCATTCCGACCGAAGTCCGCCCCAGCAAGGATCAGCCGTTCTATCACCTGCTGGCTGAAAACGAGGAGACCGAATACGTCGCCTACGTGTCGGAACAGAACCTCGTCAGCGACGAAAGTGGTGAGCCCTTGCGCAATCCGCAAGTCTACCAGATCTTCGACCAGAACACGACGGGAGAGCTCAAGCCCAAGATGAGCTTCGCCCACTAACCCAATCCGAAGTCTTCACGATCTATGCAGGAAGCCGCGTTGCGGCTTGCTTTCTATTTGGCCTGTCAGCAGCGCACAAAAAAGCCCGGCAAGCCGGGCTTTCTCTCATTCTTAATGCCACTGATTACTGCGACTTGGCTGCCTTCTGGGCGTCCTCAAGCTTCTTGCGGGCTTCTTCAGCCTTCTTCTGCATGCTGTCCTGCAGGCTGCGCTGGCTTTCGGCAAGCTTCGTGTCGGAGATGGCCGGGCCGTCATAGGCTGCACCGAAGCCGCTCAGCGATACCTTGATCGGGTTTGGTGCGCGACGGAAATTGATCGACGTGAAGGTAACGTCCGTTCCCTTCTTGAGGGCGGTAATCGTCGCGTCGGTCAGCGGAATTTCAGCGGTGCACTTGTCCGGCAGGCACACGGCGTAATCGACCTTCTGGCCCTTGCCGCCGTCGATCTGCATGGTGATGCCCGGCGCGATCAGGCGCGCGGTCGGCACCGAAATCTGCAGGATCTTGCGGTTGACCTTGCCGTCGATCGAGATCAGGCCAATCGCGGTGACCAGCTGGCCGCTGTTCGCCATGATCAGGTTCTGGACGATGCAGATGTCATTGTCGTCCTGCTTGGCGCAGGTCTTGTACCAGCCGAGGCGTGGGGTCTGGGCGCCGTCTGCAGGGGCGGCAGGCGCATCCTGCGCAAATGCAGGCGCAGCCGCGCCGATTACCAGGGCCAGAGCAGACAGGGCTGCCCGCATTGTGTTGTCAGTCTTGAACATCATAGCGAAACCGCCTCCTGAAATCCGATGCAAAGCAGCCTTCTGCCACCTCATGCCTTTCGGGTCAAACTGCCGTCCACCTCACGAAAAATTAAGGCAAATGCATGACCCCGAACTGTTGATCACCTGTTACATGGCGCAGCCTCGGATATCCAGCACTTCTTTGGGTTTTTTGGCCCTGCTCTCGACAAATCCGTTGCCTATGTGTTCGAGCGGGACGGCCATGATAAGGTCGCCCGAGAATCATCCCCTTGTCGGAAAGGATGCCATGCGAGTGCTCAGGGTCGCGATTTTTCTAGCTGCTGCGATAGCCTGCGGCGCCGCAAGGGCGGAGCCGTTGCATGGCATCGCCATGCACGGCGAGCCGGCGCTTCCGGCCGACTACAAGGCGTTTCCCTATGTCAATCCGAGCGTCAAGAAGGGCGGACACATCACCTATGGCGTCGTCGGCACCTTCGACAACCTGAACCCCTTCATCCTCAAGAGCATGCGCACCACGGCGCGCGGCATGTGGGACCCGGACTTTGGCAATCTCGTCTACGAGACGCTGATGCTGCGCTCGCGCGACGAGGCCTTCACGCTCTATGGGTTGCTGGCACAATCGGTCGAATGGGACGACAAGCGCAGCTTCATCCAGTTCAACCTCAATCCTGCGGCAAAATGGTCCGACGGCCAGCCGGTGACGCCAGATGACGTGATCTTCAGCTTCAACCTTTTGCGCGACAAGGGACGTGTACCCTTTGCCAACCGGCTGAACGCGGTCGCCAGCATGGAGAAGGTCGGCGAGCACAGCGTCCGCTTCACCTTCAACGACAAGGCGGACCGCGAGACACCGATGATCATCGCCAGCTCAACGCCGATCCTGCCGAAGCATGCCATTAATCCCGACAAATTCGACCAGACGTCGCTGGCTGCGCCTATCGGTTCCGGCCCCTACCGGATCAAGTCGCTCAATGCAGGCGAAAGCATAACCTTCGCCAGGAACCCCGACTATTGGGGAAAGGATATTCCCGCGAAGGTCGGCTTCGACAATTACGACGAGATCACCGTCCATTACTTCCTCCAGGAAACCACCGCCTTCGAGGCCTTCAAGAAAGGCGACGTCGATATCTATGCGGATGGCAGTCCCGGACATTGGGCAAGTGCCTATGACTTTCCGGCTGCACGGTCAGGCGAGGTGGTGAAGGAGGTTTTCAAGCCGAAGCTGCCAAGCGGCATGTTCGGTTTCGTTTTCAACACCAGGCGGCCGCTCTTTGCCAACGCCAAGGTCCGGGAGGGCTTGTCGCTCGCCTTCGATTTCGAATGGGTGAACAGGAACCTCTGGTCCGACGCCTACACCCGCACCGAAAGCTACTGGCAGAACTCCGAGCTTTCCTCGCTTGGGGTGCCGGCAGACGCCCGGGAATTGCAAATGCTGGGACCGATCAGCAAGCGCATCGACCCCGACGTCCTCAACGGAACCTATCGATTGCCGGTCGGAGACGGCTCCGGCCGCGACCGGCCCATTCTGCGCCAGGCCGTCGATCTGCTGAAGCAGGGCGGCTACACGATCAAGGACGGCCGGATGGTCGACAGCGCCGGCCACCAGCTCGCCTTCGAGATCATGACGCAGAATATCGACCAGGAGCGAATCGCCATCGCCTACCGGCGCAGCCTGAACCTGCTCGGGATATCCGTCGCCATCCGCACGGTGGACGATTCGCAGTATCAGCGCCGAACGATCGGCTTCGACTATGACATCGTCATTAAGTCTTTCACCTCGTCGCTGTCGCCGGGAATAGAGCAGGTCGGCCGCTGGGGGTCCATTGCCCGCGATCGCCAGGGCAGCGAAAACTATGCCGGGCTTGCCGATCCCGATGCGGATACCTTGATCGCCCACATTCTTTCCGCTCGCGGCGCGGAAGATTTCCGCGACGCCGTTCGGTCGTTCGACCGGTTCCTGATCTCGGGCCATTATTTCGTGCCGCTCTATCACATCGATGAGCAATGGGTCGCCCGCCACAAGCGGATCGGCCATCCCGACGCCCTGCCCCTCTACGGCTATCAACTCCCTGCCTGGTGGGACGCCTCAGCGCAGTGAGGGCGGTTCCTTTTTTGTGCCTGGTTGAAGCCTTGGATCAAAGGGCCTATTTCGGTCTGAACAACAGGAAAGGGCCACGACCATGGAACGCATAACAATCGATATCGTCTCGGATGTCGTCTGCCCCTGGTGCTATCTCGGCAAGGCGCGGCTGGAGCTGGCGATCGCCGAAGTGCAAGACGAGGTCGGCGTCGACATCAACTGGCGCCCCTATCGCCTCAATCCGGACTATCCGCCTGAGGGCGTCGACCAGAAGAAGATGCTGGCCGAAAAGCTTGGTGGTGCCGACAAGGTCGCGAGCGCCCATGCCATGTTGACTGGCCTCGGCCGCGAGGTCGGCATCGCCTTCAACTTCGACGCCATCACCATCGGCCCGAACACGCTCGACGCCCACAGGCTGATCCACTGGGCGGTGACCGAAGATCGCGAATTGCAGAACAGAGTGGTCGATGGACTGTTCAAGGCGAACTTTGAGGAAGGCCGGAATGTCGGCGACCCCGCCGTGCTCCTCGATATCGCTGTAAAAGCCGGGCTCGACAGCTCCGTCATCTCCGCCCTGCTCGCCTCCGATGCGGACAGCGACCTGATCGTCGCCGAAATCGAATCGGCCCGACAGATGGGCGTCAACGGCGTTCCCTTCTTCATCTTCGACCAGCAATATGCCGTCAGCGGCGCCCAGACACCGGATGTGCTGGCCAACGCTCTGCGCGACATCGCGAAAAGCAAGGCCGAGGCTCGGACGGCGATGAACTGAGCGCCAGTAGCGGCGCAGAAAGCCGCTGACGCACCGATCATTAATCGAAAAGCGCATCCTCTCCTCGTCATCCTCGGGCTTGTCCCGAGGATCTGCTAGCGCTCGTTATCGCTCGCAGATTGGATCCTCGGGACAAGCCCGAGGATGACGGAGTTTCGTTTGTGCATTTGTCTGGGCACGGCCAGCGCTCAAGCAAGCGCCGCTCCCTCTTATGCCTTCGCCAGCTCCGCCAGCTGCGTCATGACCACGGCCGCTCCGGCCAGGCGCTTGGCGGGGGTCGGCAGGTCGCGGGTCAGGAAGACGCTGTGGTCCTGGCGGATCTTGGCCATCGAGCCCTGCTTGGCGATGAAGCCGACCAGCGCTGCAGGGTTCGGGAACTCCCTGTGGCGGAACTGGACGACGACGCCCTTCGGGCCGGCATCCAGCTTTTCGACATGGGCGATGCGGCAGAGCGACTTGATGTAGACGATCTTCAGCAGATGTTGCACCTCGATTGGCATCGGCCCGAAGCGGTCGATCATCTCGGCGCCGAAGCCGTCGATCTCCTTGAGGTCAGTGATCTCGCCAAGCCGGCGGTAAAGCGCCATGCGCAGATGCAGATCGGGCACATAGTCGTCAGGGATCATGACAGGCGTACCGACCGAAATCTGCGGCGACCAGCCGGTATCCTGGATCTCGTCGACACCCTTCACCTCGGCCACCGCCTCCTCCAGCATCTGCTGGTAGAGTTCGAAGCCGACTTCCTTGATGTGACCGGACTGCTCCTCACCGAGCAGATTGCCGGCACCGCGGATGTCGAGATCGTGGCTGGCGAGCTGGAAGCCGGCGCCGAGCGTGTCCAGCGACTGCAGCACCTTCAGGCGCCGCTCGGCCGTGGCCGTCAGCACCTTGTTGACCGGCAGCGTAAACAGCGCAAAGGCGCGCACCTTGGAACGGCCGACGCGACCGCGCAGCTGGTAGAGCTGCGCGAGACCGAACATGTCGGCGCGATGGACGATCAGCGTATTGGCCGTCGGTACGTCGAGGCCCGATTCGACGATCGTCGTCGACAGCAGGACATCGTAGCGGCCTTCATAGAAGGCGTTCATGATGTCTTCGAGCTCGCTGGCCGGCATCTGGCCATGGGCAACGGCGACCTTCAGCTCGGGCACATCGGACTGCAGGAAGGCGTGGATATCGGCAAGGTCGGCCAGCCGCGGGCAGACATAAAAACTCTGGCCGCCGCGATAATGCTCGCGCATCAGGGTTTCGCGGATAACAAGCGAATCAAAGGGTGAGATGAAGGTGCGCACCGCCATGCGGTCGACGGGCGGCGTCTTGATCAGCGACAGTTCGCGCACACCGGTCATGGCCAGTTGCAGGGTACGCGGGATGGGCGTCGCCGACAGGGTCAGCACGTGGACGTCGCTCTTCAGCTCCTTCAGCCGCTCCTTGTGCTTGACGCCGAAATGCTGCTCCTCGTCGATGACCAGCAGGCCGAGATTGGCGAACTTTATGCCGTTGCCGAGCAGCGCATGGGTGCCGACGACGATATCCGTCTTGCCTTCGGCAACTTCCTTCTTGGTCAGCGCCAGCTCCTTGGCACCAACCAGGCGCGAGGCCTGCTGAACGCGGATCGGCAAGCCGCGGAACCGTTCGGAAAAGCTCTTGAAGTGCTGGCGCGCGAGCAATGTCGTCGGCACGACGATCGCCACCTGGGCGCCGTTCATCGCCGCGACGAAGGCGGCGCGCAGGGCGACTTCCGTCTTGCCGAAGCCGACGTCGCCGCACACCAGGCGATCCATCGGCCGGCCGGCGGCCAGATCGTCGCGCACCGCATCGATGGCACTGGCCTGGTCCTCGGTCTCATCGTAGGGGAAGCGAGCCGCGAACTCGTCATAGATGCCATCGGGCGCGATCAGCGCTGGGGCGTGGCGGGTCAGCCGTTCGGCGGCGATGCGGATCAGGCCGTCGGCCATATCAAGCAGGCGCTTCTTGAGCTTGGCCTTGCGCATTTGCCAGGCGCCGCCGCCCAGCTTGTCGAGCTGCGCATCGCTGGTCTCCGAGCCGTAGCGCGACAAGAGGTCGATATTTTCGACCGGCAGGAAGAGCTTGGCATCGTCGGCATAGAGCAACTCGAGACAGGCATGCGGCGCGCCGGCAGCCTCGATGGTTCTGAGACCGATGAAGCGGCCGATGCCGTGTTCAGCGTGAACGACGATGGCGCCCTCGTCGAGGCCGGCAACCTCGGAAATGAAATTCGCGCCGCGTTTGCTGCGCTTCGAGCGGCGAACCATGCGGTCGCCGAGAATGTCCTGCTCGCCGATGACGACGAGGTTGCCGGTCTCGAAGCCGCTCTCCAGATTGAGCACGGCCGCCGCCGCCTCGCCCTTGGCCAGCGCATCGACGTCCTTCATGGCGCCGATGGTCTTGACCCGCTGCAAGCCATGCTCTGCCAGAACCTGCAGCAGGCGGTCCAGAGAACCCTCGGTCCAGGCCGTGACGAGAACCTTCCCGCCGGCCGCGCGACGATCGGCGATGTGCTTGACGACGGCATCGAAGACGTTGACGCGCTCGGCGTCGACCTGCTCGGTGGCGGTTCGGGCCCAACGCGGCCCCTGGCGGGCCTCGACGTTGACGACCCGCCTCGCCTCACCCTCGTGCTCGTTGAAGGGCGACAGGCGGATGGCGTTGAAGGCGTCGAGCGTGCCGGCGAAGATCGTGCCGTCGAGATAGAGCTGACCGGGCGCCACCGGCTTATAGGGCGTCCCCTGCGTCATCGCGCCCTTGCGCTGCTCGCCGGACTGGAGACGCGCCTCATAGTAGTCCTTGACCAGCTTCGAGCGCTCCTCCGCAGCCTCGCGCACCGTGTGATCGGTGATGAAGCGGAAGCCTTTCAGATAGTCGAAAATGGTGTCGAGCTTTTCATAGAACAGCGGCAGCCAATGTTCCATGCCCGGATAGCGCCGACCTTCTGAGACGGCGACATAGAGCGCGTCGTCACGGGTCGCGGCACCGAAGGTGGCGAGATAATTGGTGCGGAAGCGACTGATCGTGTCCGGCGTCAGCGTCACTTCGCTCATCGGATTGAGATCGAGGGAGCGGACCTGCCCGGTGGTGCGCTGGCTTGCCGGGTCGAAGCTGCGGATGCTCTCCAGCGTATCGCCGAAAAAATCGAGTCGGAGCGGATTAGTGCGCGCCGGCGGAAAGAGATCGAGGATGCCGCCGCGTTGTGCGAATTCTCCCGGCTCCATTACCGTGCTCGAGCGGTCATATCCATAGGCGCCGAGGCGCTTCACTAGATCGGCCGGATCGAGGCGCTGGCCGGGCACGATCGACTTGACGGCGCCGCGAACGAAGCTGCGGGGCGGCACACGTTGCAGGATGGCATTGACTGTCGTGATGATGAGCG
>Ga0207650_10001149_pt1 | contig 19437 bp, 21 predicted proteins | sample KBSS63metaG_FD_184325 | JGI IMG/M metagenome (GOLD analysis project Ga0207650, IMG submission 184325) | Switchgrass rhizosphere microbial communities from Kellogg Biological Station, Michigan, USA - KBS S6-3 metaG (SPAdes) (version 2) | ecosystem: Host-associated > Plants > Roots > Rhizosphere...
GGCCGCACTGTCGAGGTCGACGGCAAGCTCTTCAAGGAGTACTACGGCTCGGCTTCCGACTTCAACAAGGGCGAGTACAAGCACGTCGAAGGCAAGCGGATCCTCGAGCCGATCAAGGGCCGCCTGGCCGACACGCTGCGCGAGATGCGCGAGGACGTGCAGAGCTCGATCTCGTACGCCGGCGGACGCTGCCTCGCCGACATCCGCAAGGTCAACTACGTGATCCTCGGCGGCGACAATGCCGGCGAACATTTGCTGATGTAGCGTGGCGTCGAGGCCATTCCTTACTTTGGTAGAATGTAAGGAAACGGAAGGAAGCGACGATGATCGTGACACTCACCAGCAAGGGCCAGCTGACGCTGCCCAAGCCGATCCGCGACCAGATGGGACTCGACGCAGGCTCCAAGCTCGACTTCATCGTGCAGGCGGACGGGACCTTGAAGGCGCGGCCGCTGCGCTCGGTGTCGACGCTCGCCGGCATGCTGCGCAAGCCCGGGCGCAAGCCCGTGTCCGTCGAGGACATGGACCAGGGAATCGGCGAGCACCTCGACGCCAAGTACCGACGGGTTCTGCGCGACAGCAAGGCGGCCGATCGGAAGAAGACGCCGCGCAAGCCTTGATCGCGATCGACACCAACGTGCTGGTGCGCCTTCTGACGGGCGATGACCCGGAGCAGTCCAGACTCGCGCAGGCCCTGGTCGCCGACGCCGAGGCGAACGGCCTTGACATCCATCTCGACGAGATCGTTCTCGCCGAGACCGCGTGGGTTCTGCACTCTTCGTTCGGCGTCGACAAGGCCGAGCTGGTCACAGCGCTCGACGGACTGCTCGACACGAAGGCCTTCTCCTTCGCGAATCGAAGTCTCGTGGCCGGCGCCGTCAGGGCCTATGAGCGCGGCGGGGCCAATTTCGCCGACTGCCTGATCGTTGCGCGCAACGCAGCTGCCGGATGCACCCAAACGTTCACCTTCGATGCGGGCATGCGCCGATTGAAAGGCGCCCGCGTCCTCGAGAAGACACCATGACCGATCTCGCCAAGTCGTTCGAACCCGCCGCGATCGAGGCGCGCTGGGGTCCGCTGTGGGAGCAGAGCGGCGCCTACGAGCCGACGCGCGATGCCACACGGCCGTCGTTCGCGGTCCAGCTGCCGCCGCCGAACGTGACCGGCACCCTGCACATGGGGCACGCGTTCCAGCACACGATCATGGACGCGCTGACGCGCTACCACCGGATGCTCGGCCACAACACGCTGTGGGTGCCGGGCACCGACCACGCCGGCATCGCGACGCAGATCGTCGTCGAGCGCCAGCTCCAGGAAGCCGGCATCAGCCGCCATGACATCGGCCGCGCCGACTTCCTCGCCAGGGTGTGGGAATGGAAGGAGCAGAGCGGCTCGACGATCACGCGCCAGATGCGCCGGATGGGCGACTCGGTGAGCTGGCCGCACGAGTACTTCACGATGGACGAGCGGCTCTCGTCCGTCGTCACCGACACCTTCGTCAAGCTCTACGAGGAAGGGCTGATCTATCGCGGCAAGCGCCTCGTCAACTGGGACCCGGTGCTGCTCTCGGCGGTCTCCGACCTCGAGGTCGAGAACGACGAGCGCGACGGCACGATGTGGCACATCCTCTACCCGTTCAGCGACGGCCCGCAGCCGGGTGCCGACAGCAAGCCGATGAAGGGCATGCACATCGCGACGACCCGGCCGGAGACGATGCTGGCCGACGGCGCGCTCGCGGTCCACCCGGAGGACGAGCGCTACAAGCACCTGCTCGGCAAGTTCGTCGACCTGCCGCTCTGCGACCGCAAGATCCCGATCATCGCCGACGACTTCGTCGACCGCGAGTTCGGCTCGGGCGCAGTCAAGATAACCGGCGCGCACGACTTCAACGACTACGCTTGCGCGCTGCGCCACGGCATCCCGCTGATCACGATCTTCACGCTCGACGCGAAGATCAACGAGAACGGCCCGGCCGAGTACCGCGGCCTCGACCGCTACGACGCGCGCAAGGCGGTGCTGCGTGACCTCGAGGCGCAGGGCTTCCTCGAGAAGGCGGTGCCGCATCGCCACGCCGTCCCGATCTGCGTGCGCACCGGCCAGGTCGTCGAGCCGATGCTGACCGACCAGTGGTTCGTCGCGATGACGAAGCCGGGCGGCGACGGCAAGAGCCTCGCGGCGAAGGCGATCGAGGTCGTCGAGAACGGGTCGGTCCGCTTCGTGCCCGAGCAGTGGGTCAACACCTACAACCAGTGGATGAAGAACATCCAGGACTGGTGCATCTCGCGCCAGCTCTGGTGGGGCCATCAGATCCCGGCCTGGTACGACGAGGAAGGCGCGATCTACGTCGCCCGCGACCAGGTCGCCGCCGAGGCGCAATGGCTGCGCGAGGTCGAGAACCGGCTCGCGTCCGCAAGCGCTGGCGGCGACGCGGCGCAGGTGCGCTCGCTCGAGGCGCGCCGTGCCGCCGGCCCGCAACTGCGACGCGACGAGGACGTGCTCGACACCTGGTACTCGTCGGCGCTGGTGCCGTTCTCGTCGCTCGGCTGGCCGGCGCAAACCGAGGACCTGAAGCTGTTCCTGCCGTCGAGCGTGCTCGTCACCGGCTTCGACATCATCTTCTTCTGGGTGGCCCGGATGATCATGATGACGACCCACTTCACCGGCCAGGTGCCGTTCCGGGACGTCTACATCCACGGCCTGGTGCGCGACGCGCAGGGCAAGCGGATGAGCAAGTCAGAAGGCAACGTGCTCGACCCGGTCGATTTGATCGACGGCATCGCGCTCGAGCCGCTGCTCGACAAGCGCGCGACCGGGTTGCGCCGCCCCGAAACCGCGCCGCGCGTGCGCAAGGACACCGCGGCCGAGTTTCCGAACGGCATCCCCGGCTTCGGTGCCGACGCACTGCGCTTCACGTTCGCGTCGCTGGCGAGCCTCGGCCGCAATATCAACTTCGATGCGAAGCGCTGCGAGGGCTACCGCAACTTCTGCAACAAGCTCTGGAACGCGAGCCGCTTCGTGCTGATGAACTGCGAGGGTGCGGACTGCGGCCTCGCCGAGCACACCAAGGCCGAGTGCGCGCGGGGCCAGCCGTTCCACAACTACCTGACCTTCTCGCCCGCCGACCGCTGGATCACGAGCGAGCTGCAGCGCGTCGAGGCCGCTGTCGAGAAGGGCTACGCCGAGTACCGCCTCGACAACGTCGCCAACGCGATCTACGCGTTCGTCTGGGACGAGTACTGCGACTGGTACCTCGAGATCGCGAAGGTGCAGATCCAGGCCGGCCCCGAGTCGGCCCAGCGTGCGACCCGTCGCACGCTGTTGCGCGTGCTCGAGACGATCCTGCGCCTGCTCCATCCGATCACGCCGTTCATCACCGCCGAGCTGTGGGAGCGCGTCGCGCCGGTCGCCGGCCGCCAGGCGACCGGATCGGCGCACGGCATCGTCACCGCGCCGTACCCGAAAGCGCAGCTCGACCGCGTCGACCCGAAGGCCGACGCGTGGATCGCCCACCTCAAGTCGATCGTCGGCACCTGCCGAAACCTGCGCAGCGAGATGAAGCTGTCACCGGCCGACCGCGTGCCGCTCTACGTGGCAGGCAGCGCAGCCGATGCGGCCTTCGTCGAGGAAGCGACGCCGCTGCTGCGGACGCTCGCGAAGCTGTCCGAGGTCAAGCTGTTCGCTGACGAGGCCGCTTTCGAGCAGGCGACCGCGAATGCCGCGGTCGCGTCGGCCGGCGGCGTGCGCCTGGCGCTCTATGTCGAGGTCGATAGCGCCGCAGAGCGCGAGCGGCTCAACAAGGAGATCAAGCGGCTGCAGGGCGAGATCGCGAAGGCCGAGGCCAAGCTCGCGAATGCCGGCTTCGTTGCGCGGGCGCCGGCGGCCGTGGTCGATCAGGAGAAGCGGCGCGCCGCCGAGTTCACGGCGACCATGGTTCGGTTGCAAGATCAAGCGGCGCGATTGGCGACAACGGCCTGAGCTCGCGGAACCCGGTGTTGCGCTCGGTCAGCACCTCGTCGATCCGGCGCGCAACGGCCCAGGCGCTGCGCAAGCGCGACTCGCGCGTCGTGCTGGCGACCCGTGGCGTGATCTGCAGGGTCTCGATGCCGTAGAGCGGCCGCCCTTCGTCGAGCGCGCCGGGTTCCATGCTGTCAAGCCAGGCCGCAGCGAGGCGACCGCTCGACAACGCGGCGGCCAGCGCCGCTTCGTCGAAGAGGCCCGAGTGGGCCGTGCTGACCAGCACCTGGTCGGGCTTGCAGAACGACAGGAAGCGCTCGCCGAGCAGGCCGCGGTAGCGGCTGAAGTAGTTAAGCTGGACGCAGACGCCGTCGGACTGCGTCAGCAGATCGCGCAGGCTCAGCGGCGCGACCTGCCAGCGCTCCCAGACCGGGTCGCTCGCATGCAGCGACGGGTCGTAGCCGACGACCCGCGAGCCGAAGCCGCCGAGCATGTTGACCATCGAGCGCGCCGCCGGCGCCATGCCGATCAGCCCGATCGTCGCGCTGCCGAGTTCGCGGCCGACCGGCGCGCCGTCGCTGCCGGCGACCGGCACGCGGCGCAGCAGCGAGAGCAGTGCGCCGATCATGAATTCGGCTTCGGCATCGGCGGTCGCGGTGGCGCTGCGCACGACCTCGACCTCGGCGCGCGAGCACGCCTCGAGGTCGATGTTCTCGGCGCCGGCGCTGACCCGGCCGACCGCCTGCAGGACCGGGGCGTAGTGGAGCGCCTGCGCGTCGAGCGTGACCGAGGAGGGCACGATCATTGCTCGCACGTTGTACAGTGCCCGGCGGAACTCGCGCGGGTCAAAAGCGAGCTCGGGTGCATGGACCACGCGGTGGCGTTCGCTCAGCCACTGCATCACTTCGGCCTCAAACGTATCAACGATCAACAGATCCATGCGGCCCCGTCCGTGCGGATGACGAATCGGGCCCATCGGCCGCGCATTCGCCTCAACTGAAAAGGATTCTAAGGACATGTCAGTCACCAAGGCGATCTTCCCTGTCGCAGGCCTGGGCACCCGTTCGCTTCCCGCCACGAAAGCGCTGCCGAAGGAAATGCTGCCGGTCGTCGACAAGCCGCTGATTCAGTACGCCGTCGAGGAGGCCTACGCCGCCGGCGTGCGCGAAATGATCTTCGTGACCGGCCGCCACAAGCGCGCGATCGAGGACCATTTCGACACCACGTTCGAGCTCGAGTCGGCGCTCGAGAAGTCGAACAAGCAGGAGCTGCTCGCGATCGTTCGCGCCATCAAGCCGGACGACATGGAATGTGTCTATGTGCGGCAGGCCCAGCCGCTCGGCCTCGGCCATGCGGTGCTATGCGGTCGCAGCCTGGTCGGCAACGAGCCGTTCGCGGTGCTGCTGCCCGACGACCTGATGATCGGCACGCCGCCGATCCTGGCCCAGATGACGGCCGAGTTCGACAAGCACGGCGCGTCGATGATCGCGGTCCAGGAAGTGCCGGCCGAACACACGCGCCGCTACGGCATCGTCGGCGGCAAAGCGGTCGGCGACCGCCTGGTCGACATCGACCGGATGGTCGAGAAGCCGGCGCCCGACGTCGCGCCGTCGCGCCTCGGCGTCGCCGGCCGCTACGTGCTGACGCCGCGCGTCTTCGACGAGATCGCGAACCAGAAGCGCGGAGTCGGCGGCGAGATCCAGCTGACCGACGGGATCGCCGGGCTGCTGCGCCACGAGAAGGTCTACGCGTATCGCTACGAAGGGCGGCGCTACGACTGCGGCAGCAAGGAAGGCCTGCTGCAGGCCAACGTCGAGCTGGCGTTGGTGCACCCCGAGGTCGGCGCCGAGTTCCGCGCGTTCCTGCGCACGCTGAAGCTCTGAGCGAGCGCCGCGGGCCGACGCGCCCGTCGTCGCGGTCTAGCGGCGGCGCAGTAGGTGGATGAACTCGTCGGCGACGGTCGCCTGTTCGACCAGCTCGTTGCCGGTCTGGCGCGCAAAGGCCTGGAAGTCGCGCACCGAGCCCGGATCGGTCGAGATGACCTTCAGCACGTCGCCGCTCGACATGTCGGCGAGCGCCTTCTTCGCCTTCAGGATCGGAAGCGGGCAATTCAAGCCGCGCGTGTCGATTTCTTTCTGGGCTTCCATGGCGGTCCTTCGATCGAAAAAATTCTAGGTCGCCGGACGCGCCGGCATGTCCATCCACTGCGGCTCGATGCCGCGCGAAGTCAGCCAGTCGGCGACCGCGCGGCCGGTGCCGGCCGGCCAGCACTTGATCTGCGCCGGCTCCATCAGCTTGTACTCGGCGAGCTCGGGCGACAGCACGATCTCGCCACGCGCGACCACGTGGTAGGCAATGATGACCTGGTTCATGCGCTTGAACTCGTAGACGCCGATCAGCTTCAGCGCGTCGACGGTCAGCGACGTCTCTTCGGCGACCTCGCGCGCGATGCCTTCTTCCGGCGTCTCGTCGGCTTCCATGAAGCCGGTGATCAACGCAAACATGCGATGGGTCCAGGCCGCGTTGCGGGCGAGCAGCACCTTGCCGTCGCGGTCGGCGCATTCGATCACCGCGGCGAGCACCGGCGTCGGGTTGTTCCAGTGCGTGAAGCCGCAGGCACTGCAGCGCAGCCGCGACTTGGCGCCGCCGTCCTCCTGCTGCGACAGCCACTCGAGCGGCGATGCGCAGTTCGAGCAGAACCGCACTTCGTGCTTGACAGCTGCGTTCATCGTAAGGTCAGGCCGGAAAGACGCCGGTCGAGAGATAGCGATCGCCGCGGTCGCAGACCACGAACACGATCGTCGCCTGCTCGACCTGCTTCGCGACCTCAAGCGCGACCCACAGGGCGCCGGCCGCCGAGATGCCGGCGAAGAGGCCCTCCTCACGCGCCATCCGGCGCGCGTGCTCTTCGGCGTCGGCCTGCGTGACGTAGACCATCTCGTCGATCCAGGTCGGGTCGTAGATCTTCGGCAGGTACTCCTCGGGCCACTTGCGGATGCCCGGAATGCGCGAGCCTTCGGTCGGTTGCGCGCCGATGATCCGGACTGCCGGGTTCTTTTCCTTCAGGTAGCGCGAGGTGCCGGTGATCGTGCCGGTCGTGCCCATCGCGCTGACGAAATGGGTGACACGGCCGTCGGTGTCGCGCCAGATCTCGGGCCCGGTCGTCTCGTAGTGGATGCGCGGGTTGTCATCGTTGGCGAACTGGTCGAGGACGACGCCCTTGCGGTCGGCCTGCATCTGCAGCGCGAGATCGCGTGCGTACTCCATGCCGCCCGAGCGCGGCGTCAGAATCAGCTCGGCGCCGAACGCCTTCATCGTTTGCGCGCGCTCGATGCTGAGATCCTCCGGCATGATCAGCAGCATCCGGTAGCCGCGGATCGCCGCCGCCATCGCGAGCGCGATGCCGGTGTTGCCCGAGGTCGCCTCGATCAGCGTGTCGCCCGGCTTGATCTGGCCGCGCTCCTCGGCGCGCCGGATCATGCTGATCGCGGGTCGGTCCTTGACCGAACCGGCCGGGTTGTTGCCCTCGAGCTTGCCGAGGATGACGTTGCCGCGCGCCTCGTTGCCGGCGCCCGGGATGCGGACCAATCGGACCAGCGGCGTGTGGCCGATGACGTCCTCGACGGTGGGGTAGCGCGGCGCAACTTCTCTCATTGAAACTCCGGCCCGCATTGTCGCAAAGAGTGCCCGCGAACGACGGATGCCATAATCCGCCCCCTCGATCACCGCAGCGCCCCATCCACTTGCCGGAGTGGCGAAATCGGTAGACGCAGCAGACTCAAAATCTGCCGGTGGAAACACCATGCCGGTTCGATTCCGGCCTCCGGCACCAGCACCCCCCTCGCATGCCACCGCTGCAACCCGTCACGCGCGCCCTGCTGCTGATCAACGTCGCGGTGTTCTTCCTGGCCCGCCTGTTCGGCGGCGGCATCGAATCGGTGTTCGCGCTGTGGCCACTCGGCACCAACTTCCTGCCGTGGCAGGTTGCCACCTACGCGTTCCTGCACGGCAGCTTCGAGCACCTGTTCTTCAACATGCTCGGGCTCTGGATGTTCGGCTCCGAGCTCGAGCGGATCTGGGGCGAGAAGCGCTTCCTGCAGTTCTACGCGGCGAGCGTGCTGGCGGCGGCGCTCGCCCAGCTCGTCGTCACCGCGGTGATGGGCTCGGTCTACCCGACCGTGGGCGCGTCCGGTGGCCTCTTCGGGCTGCTGTTCGCGTTCGCGGTGATGTTCCCGAACCGCGTGATCCTGCTGTTCTTCGTGATCCCGATGAAGGCGCGCTACCTGGTCGCGCTGTACGGCCTGCTCGAGCTGTACCAGGGCGTCTACGTGATGAATTCGGGCGTCGCCCACTTCGCCCATCTCGGTGGCATGGTCGGCGGGTTTCTGATGATCCGCTACTGGCGGGGCCAGGCGCCGTTCGGACGGCGATAGTGGATCGCGCAAAAGGGGTAAAACGGAGCCTGCTCGCAAGGCGCCTCGCGACGGCGCGATGCTTGCGGTAACTGCCGAGGCCTCATCATGAAACCGGTCCTGTTCCGCCGACTGGCGTGCGCCGCCCTGGCGAACGTCGCATGGATCCTTGGCGTCACGCTGCCGCTCGCCGCAGCCGCGCAGGGCACCCCCGACACGACACCTCCCGCTGCCGAAGCGGCGGCGCCGACAATCGCCCGGCCCGAGAGCGCGCCGGTGCCCGAAAGCGCAGCGTCGCAGGCCGAGTTCGCAGCACGCACCAAGGCCTTGCAGCGCGCCCACGCCGCGGTCGTCGGTCTCGAAGCAACCGCCGTCGAGGAAGCCGGCTCGGCCGCCACCCTCGGTCGCGAGCGCCAAGGCTCGGGTGTCGTGATCGACCGCGACGGGCTGGTGCTGACGATCGGCTATTTGATACTCGAGGCCGACCACATCGACCTTGCGCTCGATGGCGGCCGCAAGGTACCGGCCCGGGTCGTCGCCTACGACCTCGCGACCGGCTTCGGGCTGGTCCAGGCGCTGACGCCGCTGCAGACCGAGCCGGCACCCCTCGGCGACTCGACCGCGTTCTCCGGCAGCGAGCCGCTGCTGATCGCGAGCGGCGGCGAGGACGGTGGCCTCAGCATCGCGAAGATGGTGTCGCGCCGGCCGTTCTCGGGCTACTGGGAATACCACATCGAGAACGCGCTCTTCACCGCGCCCGCGCGTCCGGACCACAGCGGCGCCGGCCTCTTCAACGCCGACGGCGAGCTGCTCGGCATCGGCTCGCTGATCGTCAGCGACGCCCTCGGCAAGGGACAGGCGGCCCTGCGCGGCAACATGTTCGTGCCGATCGACCTGCTGAAGCCGATCCTCGCCGAGCTGAAGGAGCGCGGGCTGTCGCGCGGCAGCCAGCGCGCCTGGCTCGGTCTCAACTGCGTCGAGCACGACGGCCAGATCCGTGTGGTTCGCCTGACTGGCTCGGGTCCGGCCGAAGAAGCCGGCTTGCGGCCCGGCGATCACATCGTCCGCATCGACGGCGTCGCCGTCAACGACCTCGAGTCGTTCTACAAGGCGCTCTGGCAGCGCGACGCGGAGCGCGAGGTCACCCTCGACATCCGCCGCGCCGGCAACGCGCAGACCTTGAAGGTCCAGGCGATGGACCGGATGAAGACGCTGCGCCGGCCCGAAGGGGTTTGAACGTTCGGAGCGTCAGGACAATGAGCGTGCCGGTGTCGCCCGCAGAAACAGCACGTTGACCTGCGTCGTGACCGCTTCGGGCCGTACGGCCTGCCCCACCGTACCGTCGAGGCGAAGCTGAAAGGCGTCGAAACCGGCCTCGGACATCAACCCGAAAAGCTCCTCGACACCATCGACACCCAGCCACTCGGGCGAGACCTCGAGAACCGCGTGATCAACTTGTCGGAGCGTCCCGCGCAGTCCGCGGATCGTGCTCCGTTCGAACCCCTCGACATCGACCTTCAGGAAGACCCGACCGGTCAAGGTCGGCATCACCACATCGCCGCGCTTCACTGCGCACTGCACCGACCGGCTGAACGCCGGATCCGACACGCTGCGCAGCGTCGCGCCTCCTGTGTGCGCAGGGTCCATCTGCAGCGTGAACTCGCCGGGCTCCTCGCCGAGCGCGAACGCGTTCATGACCAGCGGCAGCTTCTGTCGCTGAGCCGATGCCAGAACGAGAGCTGCCAGCTCGGGATTGGGCTCAAAGGCGAGCACCCGACCTGTCGGGGCGACCAGGGCGGCGGCCGGCAGGGCCACATGGCCGACATTGGCGCCGACATCGATCACGGTGTCACCCGGCTTCAGTTCGCGCAGCAGATACGCCTCGAGCTCCTCCTCGAAGAAGACGCCACACCAGTAGCCGTTGCGGTGGACATAGATGTAAGGGTCGCACGGCACGTCCACGGAGATCCGCTTCAGCGGACGTTCGGTCAGGCCCATCGGCAGGACCGCAGGGTCCATCAAGGCGGGCACGACGTGATCGAAGAGCCAGCGTCGAGACGCCGCGTTGGGAAGGCGCCGCCCGAGGTACCGGGCACCCGTGACACCCACCGACTTTGCCCACCGGGTCACGACATTCGCCATGCTTTTTCCACGTCAGCGGTTCGGGGTCACGAAGGAATCGCCCGAGCCGCGGGGCGTTCGCCAGGGAGGGGCTCAGTAACCGCGTGCGCGGTCGACCGCCTGCGGCGGCGGCAGGCCGTCGGCGACGCAGCGCAGGCCGTCGACGAACTGCATCGCGATCGTCGTGGTCGACGGCTGCGCCGCGATGTGCGGCGTGATCGTGATCCCGGGCACCGTCCACAGCGGATCGTCCGCGGGCATCGGCTCGTGCCGCTGGACATCGAGCGCGGCGCCGGCGAGCTGGCCGGAGCGCACCGCATCGATCAGGTCGGCCTCGACGACGTGGCCGCCGCGGGCGATGTTGATCAGGTAGCTGCCGCGCGGCATCGCCGCAAAGGCCTGTGCGTTCAGCAGGCCCTCGGTCTGCGTCGTCAGCGGCAGCGCGCAGACCACGATGTCGCTCGTGCTCAACACCGATTCGAGCGGCTCGGCGGAAGCCCGGCTCCAGCCGCGCGCCTCGAAGCCGACCGCGCCGAGCAGGCGCACGACCACGCTGCCCATCGCGCCGGTGCCGAGCACCGCGACCTTGCTGCGGACCGCGGCGATCGGGTTGCGCTTCCACTGGCGCTCGCGCTGCTGCGCCTCGTAGAGCGGCAGCGCGCGCGCGTGGCGCAGCGCCATCATCACGACGAACTGGGCGATGCCCTCAGCCTGCTCGACATCGATAATGCGCGACACCGGCACACCCTCGGCGAGGTCCTCGACCAACAGCTTGTCGACGCCGGCCGCGACCGCGCAGACCCAGCGCAGCTTCGGCATCTTCGCGGCGACGCCGCGCGGCATCTGCCAGCCGAGCACGACGTCGATCTCGGCCAAGGTCGCGGCGTCGAGGTCCGGTCGGTACTCGATCAGCGCGTGGTCGGGCGCCAGCGCACGGATCGCCGCGGCGAACGGCGCCGCCGGCATCGGATGGGTGAGAAGCAGGATGTTCATGCAGCGTCGTCGTGAGAGCCCGAATCGGCCAGACCGGCCAGCAGCCCGTCGTGGACTCGAGGGTAGCGCAGGCGCACGCGCAGCTCGCGCACGAGCCGCGTGTTGACGAGCCGGCGCGACTCGCTCATGAAGCTGAGCGCCATCGGCGAAAGATGCTGCTCGGCCTCGGCACGCGCGATGCGCGGCGGGCGTGGCAGCCGGCACAGGTCGGCGGCGAGGTCGAAGTAGTCGCCCATCTTGATCTCGCTGTCGTCGCTGACATTGACCGCGCGCTGCGGCAGCCCGCGGTGCAGCGCCGCAACGCAAGTGCGCGCGAGGTCGTCGGCATGGATGTGGTTGGTGTAGACGTCGTCACCGGCCGCGAGGACCGGCGTCGCCCGCGCCAGGCGCTCGCGCGGATGGCCGCCCGCGCGGTCCGCCGCATAGATGCCCGGCACGCGCAGCAGGCTGACCCGGGCGCCGAACGCGCGGCCGTACCAGCGCAGCCGCGCCTCGGCATCGACACGGCGCTGCGCGCGCTCGGTCGCCGGTCGCAGCGGCCGCGTCTCGTCGACACGATCGCCGGCGCAGTCGCCGTAGACGCCGCTGGTGCTGACATAGACGATGCGCTGCACGCGGCCGCCGCGCGCGAGTGCGCGCAGCAGCTTCGCGGTGCGCACGTCGGTTGCTCCGGTTGCAGCCGGCGGGGCCAGATGCAGCACCGCATCGGCCAGGTACGCGAGACGCGCCAGCGTCTCCGGCCGGTCGAGATCGCCGAGCAGCGGACAGATCCCGGCCGCACGCAGCGCGGGCACGCGCCCGCTGTCTGTCGTCAGCACGACGAGGCGCCAGCGACCGCGCAGCAGCCGGGCGACCCGCATGCCGACATCGCCGCAACCGACGATCAACAACGTCGGCCTTGTCAGCGGAGTCGGTATCGATACAAAGGCCATGGGCATGCGGGGCAGAATCGCGGGTCAGTCTAAGACCTCCCCCGATGCCCTTCACCGTCACCCTGCAGCCGAGCGGCCGCAGCTTCAGCGTCGATCGCGACGAACCGATCCTCAGCGCCGCGATCCGCCAGGGCATTGGCCTGCCGTACGGCTGCCGCGACGGCGCCTGCGGCTCGTGCAAGTGCCGCCTGCTCGAAGGGCGCGTGATCCACGGCGCGCATCAGACCAAGGCCCTCAGTCCCGTCGAGGAAGAAGCCGGTCTTGTACTGACCTGCCAGGCCGCGCCGCAGACCGACGTCGTGCTCGAGGTGCGCACCGTTCCCGGCGCCGGCGAGTTCGCGATCCGCAAGATGCCGTGCCGCGTGATCCGGATCGAGAAGCCTGCGCCCGACGTCGCGATCCTGCACCTGCAGTTGCCGGCCAACGACCCGCTGCGCTACCACGCCGGCCAGTACGTCGAATTCATCCTGCAGGCTGGCGCGCGGCGCAGCTACTCGATGGCGAACGCACCGCACACGCAGGGCGAGAAGCCCGCCATCGAACTGCACCTGCGCCATCTGCCCGGCGGCCTGTTCACCGACCACGTATTCAGCGCGATGAAGGAAAAGGACATCCTGCGCATCGAAGGCCCGTTCGGCAGCTTCTTCCTGCGCGAGGATTCGACCAAGCCGATGGTGCTGCTCGCGTCCGGGACCGGCCTCGCGCCGATCAAGGCGATCGTCGAGCACCTGCGCTGGAAGCGCAGCGACCGTCCTGCAGTTCTGTATTGGGGCTGCCGGACGCGCCGCGATCTGTACCTGCACGACTGGGCGGTCGCCGCGGCGGCCGAGATGCCATCGCTGACCTACATCCCCGTGCTCTCGGAGGCGACCGATGCCGACGGCTGGACCGGCCGCACCGGCTTGGTCCACCAGGCGGTGATGCAGGACCTGCCCGATCTGTCGGGGCACCAGGTCTACGCCTGCGGCGCGCCAATCATGGTCGAGTCGGCCGAGCGCGATTTCGTCGCGCGCTGCGCGCTGCCGAAGGACGAGTTCTACGCCGACGCCTTCACGTCCGAAGCCGACAAGCACGGCGGCTGAAGCCGCGCCATCCCGATCGAAAGGATTCCATGCACCGTCGCCATGCGCTCGCCGCGCTCAGCCTTGTGGCCGCCTTCCCGACTCTCGCGCAACCGCAACGGCCGATCCGGCTGATCGTCCCCTATCCGGCCGGCGGCGCGCTCGACATCGTCGCGCGGGCGCTCGCCGACAAGGTCAAGGAAAGTCTCGGCGTGGTGGTCGTCGAAAACCGGCCGGGCGCCGGCGGCAACCTCGGCGCCGATGCTGTGGCGAAGGCAGCGCCCGACGGCACGACGATCGTGATGGGCGCGGTCGCGACCCACGCGATCAACCCGTGGCTCTACGCGAAGATTCCGTACGACCCGATCCGCGACTTCACGCCGATCACGCTGGTCGCACAGGTGCCGAACGTGCTCGTGATGAATGTCGAGACCTCGAGCCGGCTCGGCATCGCGAGCGTCGCCGACCTGGTCGTGTACGCGAAGAAGAATCCCGGCAAGCTCAACTACGGCTCGGGCGGCAACGGCAGCGCCGGCCATCTCGCCGGCGAGATGTTCAAGCAGCAGGCCGGCGTGTTCATGGTCCACATCCCGTATGCCGGCGGCAACCCGGCGCAGCTCGCGCTGCTCTCGGGCCAGGTCGACCTGAACTTCGACAACCTCGCGACCGCGTCGGCCAACATCAAAGCCGGCAAGCTTCGCGCGATCGCGATGACGACCGCACGCCGCTCGAGCGCGATGCCCGACGTGCCGACGATCGCCGAGACCGGCAAGGCGGTCGGCCTCGGCCGCTTCGACGTCGACACCTGGTTCGGACTGTTCGGCCCGGCCAAGCTGCCGGCGGACGTGACCCAGCGCCTCAACAAGGCGTTCGTCGATGCGCTTGGCGCACCCGACATCCGGGCCCGCCTCGCGACCCTGCTGGCCGAGCCGGCGCCGATGGCACCGGACTCGTTTGCCGGCTTCGTGAAGGCCGAGCTGGCGAAGTACGAAGGCATCGTCAAGGCGACCGGCGCGAAGGTCGAATGAGCCCGGCGCAGCCCGGCCGCTCGGGGGCGCTTTGATAGACTTGCGGGCGCATGGGGCGGGCTCCGCCGCCCCGGTCCGGACCGCCCGGACCGACTCTCTCGGCCGCCGGCAATCGGTCACAGGACCCCACCTTTTCACGCACCGATGACTCCCGCCCAAACCGATCTGCAGCGCGAGGTGGCCGCGCTCCTCGTCGAGGCCCTGAACCTCGAGATCCCGCCCGAATCGATCGACCCCGAGGCGCCGCTCTATGGCGAGGGGCTCGGCCTCGACTCGATCGACATCCTCGAGGTCGCGCTCGTCGTCTCGCAGCGCTACGGCTTCCAGCTGCGCTCCGACGACGAGGACAACGTGCGCATCTTCACGTCGCTGGCCAGTCTCTCCGAGCACATCGGCACCCATCGGCAGTCCTGAGATGAAGACGGCCCCAGCTCACTCCGTTCGCTGCCACCAACGCGCGCCGCAGTACCTTCGGGCGGCCGGGCCGACCTGACATGTCGCTGCGGCCGCGCTACGTGGCGGCGGGTGCGGCGGCCCTCGCCTACGTGATCGCATCGCAGTGGCTGATGACGCGCACGCCGCCGTCGCCGTGGGGCGCTGTCGCGCTGCTGACGCCGATGCTCGCGATCGTCGCGATCGGCACCTGGCGCAGCGGGCAGCGCGCGATCAGCCTGCTCGCTGCCGCCGCGCTCGCGGCGCTCGCGTTGAAGGCCGGGCTCGGCAGCGGGCTCGCGCCCGAGCACCTCTACCTCGCCGAACACGTCGCGATCCACCTGTTCCTCGCGTTCACGTTCGGCATCACGCTGCGGCGCGGCGCGAAGCCGCTGATCACGCGTTTCGCCGAGCGCGTGCACGCCGCCCTGACACCGGCGATGGAGACCTACACCCGCAAGGTGACGATCGCGTGGACGATTTACTTCTGCGTGATGGCAGCGCTCTCGATGGCGGTCCACCTGCTCGCGCCGTTCACGACCTGGGCCACCTTCGCGAACTTGCTGACGCCGCTCGCGCTGGTCGCGATGTTCGTCGGCGAGTACCTGCTGCGCTATCGGTTGCATCCGGAGTTCGAGCGGGCGAGCCTGAACGACATGATCCGTGCCTACTCGCAGGCGCGCCGCGCGGTGCCGAGCGCGCCGCCGGCCGTACGGCCGTTGCCATGAGCGCCTCCGCACGGCCGCTCCGAAGGAGGCGCTCCCTCCCGCTTGGCGGGAGTGGCCGCAGGCCGAGGGTGCATCGATGACCGTGCACGCGCTCATCGCTGGCGCCGACCTCGCGGCCCCGCTCGCCTGGCGCAATGGCCGACCGATCTCGCGGGCGCAGTACCTCGCAGACGTGCTGGCGCTGGCCGCGCAGCTGCCGGCGCACGGGTCGCCGCTAAACCTGAGCGGCGACCGCTACCGCTTCGCCGTCGGCCTCGGTGCAGCGATGGTGCGCGGCCACATCAGCCTCTTGCCGCCGAACCACACGCCCGACACGATCGAGCGGCTGCAGCGCCAGTTCCCCGACCTCTATGCCCTCGCCGATCCGGGGGCGCCGCCGAGCGGGTTGCCGACGGTCGATCACCTGGCCGCGCACGCCCCGCTCAACGGGACGGCCACGCCGGCGCAGATCAATGCGGAGCGCATCGTCGCCCAGGTCCTGACCTCGGGCTCGACCGGCGCGCCGGTGCCGCACCCGAAGCCGTGGGCGCTGCTGGTCGCAAGCGCGCAGGCCGAGGCCGATCGGCTGGCCGAGTCGATGGGTCTGCGTGAGCTGGCCGGCACGGCGATCGTCGGCACCGTCCCGGCCCAGCACATGTACGGCTTCGAGTCGACCGTGCTGGTCGCGCTGATCGGCGGCGCCGCATTCGAGGTCGAGCGCCCGTTCTATCCGGCCGACATCGCCGCCGCGCTGGCCCGCGTGCCGCGCCCGCGGATGCTGGTGACGACGCCGTTTCACCTGAAGCTGCTGCTCGACGCTGGCGTCGCGCTGCCGCCGGTCGACCTGACCGTCTGCGCGACCGCACCGCTGTCGCCGCAGCTCGCGGCGCGTGCCGAAGCCGCGCTCGATGCACCGCTGGTCGAGATCTACGGCTGCACCGAGGCCGGCCAGGTGGCGACCCGGCAGACGACCGTCGGGCCCGACTGGCACACCTTCGGCACCTTGCGCCTCGAAGGCGACGGCGACCGCACGATCGTCGACGGCGGCCACGTGCCGCAGCCGACCCAGCTCGCCGACGTGCTCGAGGTCATCGACGCGCAGCACTTCCGGCTGCTCGGCCGCTCGAACGACCTGGTCAACATCGCCGGCAAGCGCAGCTCGATCGGCCACTTGAACTACCACCTGAACGCGATCGACGGCGTCGTCGACGGCGCGTTCTGGATGCCACCGGAGCGCGCCGGCGACCCGGAGGTCGTGCGTCTGGTCGCGTTCGTGGTCGCACCGCAACTGAGCGACAGCGCGATCGTCGCAGCGCTGCGCCAACGGGTCGACGCCGCGTTCCTGCCACGCCGCATCGTCCAGGTCGCGAGCCTGCCGCGCGACCCGACCGGCAAGCTGCCGGCCGAGCGCCTCGCTGCCCTCGCCGCGGCGCCGAGCGCGTTGCCGCTGGCCGCGCCGGCACACCGTCCGCACGCCGCGCGATGACGCCGGCCGCACACACGGTCGCGCTCGCGATCGCGGCGGATCACCCTGCGTTCGCCGGCCACTTTCCGGGCCGGCCGCTGCTGCCCGGCGTCGCGCTGTTGTCCGAGGTGCTCGAGGCGGTGCTCGCCGAACCCGCGCTGGCGGCATCGGTCGGCAGCGCACCGCGCCTGTCCACGGTCAAGTTCCTGGCGCCGATCGGCCCCGGCGCCGCATTGACGGTCCACTTTGAACCGAGCGCGACCGCGCTGCGCTTCGAGGTCACCGACGGCATGCGGCTCGTTGCGAGCGGCGCGTTCGAGTGCCTTGCCGCGGCGGTCGCCGACGGCGCGAGCGCAGCGCGAAGCGCGGCCGTGCCATGAACGGTCGCTCCGACACGTCGGCCGCGGTATGGACCACGCAGCGCGAGCGCGGCAACCTGTGGATGCTTCGCCTGATGCGGACGTTCGCGATGACCGCCGGCCGGCGCGTCGCCCGCCTCGTGCTGCATCCGATCGCGCTCTACTTTATGCTGACCAGCGCCGCGACGCGGCGCGAATCCGCGCGCTACCTCACGCGCGTGCTCGACCGGCCAGCGCGCCTCGGCGATGTCTATCGCCACGTGTACTGCTTCGCTGCGACGATCCTCGACCGCGTCTACCTGCTGCAGGAGCACTACGACCAGTTCGAGCTGCGCCAGAACGGCATCGAGGCGATGGACGACGCGCTGGCCAAGGGCGACGGCGTCCTGATGATCGGTGCCCACCTCGGCAGCTTCGAGGCACTGCGTGCGCTCGGCCGCGGCAACGGCATCCGGGTCGCGCTGATCATGTACGAGGACAACGCGCGCGCACTGAATGCGGCACTCACTGCGCTCGCACCCGGCACGCAGATCCACACGATCGCGCTCGGCCGCCTCGACGCGATGCTGTCGCTGCGCCGCTGGCTCGACTCGGGGGGCATCGCCGGGCTGCTCGGTGACCGCACCCTGCCGTTCTCGTCACAACGATCGCGCACCCACTGGCTGCCGTTCCTCGGCACGCCGGCCCGCTTCTCGGACGGCCCGTTCCGGCTCGCCGCGATGCTGCGCCGGCCGGTCATCTTCATGACCGGCCTCTACCATGGCGCGAACCGCTACGAGCTCCGGTTTGCGCCGCTCGCCGACTTTCGGCAGGCGGACGGCAGCAACCGCGACGCGCTGATCGGGGCGGCCATGGCGCGCTATGTCGAGACGCTCGAGGCGCTGTGCCGCGAAGCGCCGTACAACTGGTTCAACTTCTTCGACTTCTGGGCTGCCGATGACGCGCCACCGATTCCCGCCGCCGAGTGAGCGGCGCCGCCTGCTGGCTTTGCTCGGCGCGCTCGCGCTCGGCACGCCGGGCCTTGCTGCAGCCGCCGGGTTCGACCTGCCGGCGCTGATGCAGCTGCTCGCGACCGTGCGCTCCGGCGAAGCGACCTTCATCGAGAAGCGCGAGGTGACCGTGCTCGACCGTACTGTGGTGACGTCGGGCCGGCTGTTCTTCGAGGCGCCCGACACGTTCGTGCGCGAGACGTTGAAGCCGAGCCGCGATCGCCTCGCGGTCACCGGCAACACGCTGACGATGAGCCGCGGCGACCGCAGCCGCACAGTGCAGCTCGACGCGAGCCCGGAGGCCGCCGTCATCGTCGAGGCGATCCGCGGCACCCTGACCGGCAACCGCGCCGCGCTCGAGCGCCTGTTCACACCGACCGTCGGCGGCAGCGCCGAGCGCTGGACCCTCGACCTCGTGCCGCGCGAGGCGCGCCTGCGCAACCAGGTCGCGGCGCTGAAGGTCAGCGGCGCGCAGGCGGTGGTGCGCGAGGTCGCGATCACGATGGCCGACGGCGACCGCTCGGTGATGACGATCGAGCCGATGAGCGCGACACCCGCCGGCGCCCGCACAGAGCCCGGCCGCGCGCCGGCGCGCTCGGCCAGCGCGCCGCCCTGAGCCGTCGACGCGCGATGCAGCCGACGCCACCGGTCGACCGCTCGGCGTCGCCGCGTCGGTCGCGGCGCGCGCTCTGGATCTGGCTCGCATTCGTCGCCGTCGCGGCGCTGATCACCGCAAAAAGCCGCTACGTCGCCGACCTGTCGGCGTTCCTGCCGTCGGCGCCGACGGCGGAGCAGGCGGTCCTGCTCGACCAGGTCCGCAGCGGCGTCGCCGCCCGTCTGCTGCTGATCGGCATCGAGGGCGGCGATGCTGCCACGCGAGCCGAGGCGTCGCGGCAACTCGCGAAGGCGATGCGCGAAAGCGGCCGCTTCGAGGCGGTCCACAACGGCGACAACAACGAGTTCGAGGCGAGCGGCCGGTTCCTG
>Ga0207650_10001150_pt1 | contig 19435 bp, 24 predicted proteins | sample KBSS63metaG_FD_184325 | JGI IMG/M metagenome (GOLD analysis project Ga0207650, IMG submission 184325) | Switchgrass rhizosphere microbial communities from Kellogg Biological Station, Michigan, USA - KBS S6-3 metaG (SPAdes) (version 2) | ecosystem: Host-associated > Plants > Roots > Rhizosphere...
ATCGCCGCCGTCGAGATGGACGCCGTTGACGTCGACGCTGCCGCGGACGACGTGGACGTAGGTCTTGCGCTTCGGGTCGAGCTCGCGCTCGATCGCTTCCGCGCCGTCGACGAGGGCGGCCGAGATGGCCGCGTCGGCGTGGATCTTCACCGAGCCCTCGCGGCCGTCCGGCGAAGCGACCAGGCGCAGCACGCCGCGCTTGGCGTCATCGTCAAAGCGCTTCTGCTCGTAGCTCGGCGCGATGCCGCGCTGGTTCGGCTCGATCCAGATCTGCAGGAAGTGAGTCGTCTCGTTCGGCGCGTGGTTGAACTCGCTGTGCTGGACGCCGCGGCCGGCGCTCATCCGCTGCACGTCGCCGGGGCGGATCACGCCGGTCGCGCTGCCCGGGGCGCCGGTGCCGATGCTGTCGCGATGGGCGAGCTCGCCCGAGAGGACGTAGCTGACGATCTCCATGTCGCGATGGCCGTGCGTGCCGAAGCCGCTGCCCGGGGCGATGCGGTCCTCGTTGATGACGCGCAGGTTGCCGAAGCCCATGTGACGCGGGTCGTGGTAATCGGCGAACGAGAAGCTGTGCCGGCTCTTCAGCCAGCCGTGGTCGGCCTGGCCGCGTTCCGATGACTTGCGAACGGTGATCATGAAAGCCTCCTGTTGGAGACGAATGTAGGGCCGTCGCCCGGCTCGACGAGGCGGCGCGCCTTGAAGCCTTCATTCAAATAAGATGAAGGTGCGATGAGTCTCTTGCCCGCCCCCCAGCCGCGCAACGTCCTGACGCCGGAAGCGCTGACGATGATGGACGCGATCGCGCGCAGCGGCAGCTTCGCGGCGGCGGCGCGCCTGCTCGGCAAGGTGCCGTCGGCGCTGACCTACAACGTGCGCCAGCTCGAGGACGCGCTCGACGTCCTCCTCTTCGACCGGCGCTCGCGCCAGGCGACGCTGACGGCGGCGGGCCGCGAGCTGCTCGAGGAGGGTCGCCACCTGCTCGATCAGATGGACGCCGTCGCGAGCCGCGTCAAGCGGATCGCGACCGGCTGGGAGACGCAGCTCGGCATCGCAGTCGACGACGTCATCTCGCGCTCGACGATGCTGGACCTGTGCACCGCGTTCTACGGCGAGTGCGCGGTGCAGGCGCGGGCGGCGCGATCGTCGGGCCCGGCGTCGGCCGCAGCGTCGGCGCCCGCGGCCGGAGCAGCGCCCGCGCTGTCGCTCGCGGCATCGGCGCCGCCGACCCGCTTGCGGTTGCGAACCGAGGTCATGACCGGGACGTGGGAGGCGCTCGTGACCGGCAAGGCCGATCTCGCCATCGGCGTCGGCCTCGGCGGGGAGGTGCCCAGCGGCGTCGCGATCAAGGAGTTCGGCACGCTCCCCTTCTGCTTCGCCGTCGCTCCCCACCATCCACTCGCCGCCGCGAAAGAGCCGCTCAGCGACGGCGAGATCGTTCGTCATCGCGCCGTCGCGGTCGCCGATTCCGCGCGGGGGCTGCCGCCCCTGACGGTCAACCTGCTGCCGGGACAGGACGTCCTGACGGTCAGCGACATGCTGGCGAAGATCGATGCGCTGACGCGTGGCGTCGGCTGCGGCTTCGTTCCCGTCGCGATGGCACGCGAGGCGATCGCCGCCGGCCGGCTCGTCGTCAAGGCCGTGCAGCGCGTGCAGCCGACGGCGCGGGTCGGTTATGCCTGGCGGCTTCCGCCCCGGCGCGAGGGCGTTGCGCGCAAGTCCGAGCCGGGCCTGGCGCTGCGCTGGTGGCTCGAGCGACTGGAAAGCGCGACGACGCGGCAGGCGCTGCTCGATCGCCACGGCTCGGCCGGCGCCATCGCCGAGGTCGGTGCCGCCTGACGAGGGGCGCGCATTCGACGATGAACGATCGAGCGGCCGCGCGAGGCACGTCCTACGTCGGCCGCTTCGCACCTTCGCCGACCGGCCTGCTGCACGCCGGATCGCTGGTCGCCGCGCTCGCCTCCTGGCTCGACGCGCGCGCCCAAGATGGCCGCTGGCTGGTGCGGATTGAGGACCTCGACACGCCGCGCAACGTCGCCGGCGCTGCCGCCGCGATCGTCGCCCAGCTCGAATCCGTCGGCCTGCGCGCCGATGGCGCCGTCGTTCGTCAATCGCAGCGCACTGCGCTCTACCAGGCGGCATTGCAGACGCTGGAAGCGAAGGGGCGCGCGTATCCGTGCGCTTGCAGCCGGCGCGACCTTGCGCTCGCCGTCTCGGCACCGGCCGGCACGAGCGATGCGCGCGCAGAGGCGATTTACCCAGGCACCTGCCGCGCCGGCCTGTACGGCAAGGCGCGCCGATCGGTGCGGCTGCAGGTCGAAGGCGTCGTCGGCAGCGACGAAGCGCGCATCGACTGGCTCGATCGTCGCTTGGGCGCGCAGCACCAGGACGTCGCCCGCGCGGTCGGCGACTTCGTGCTGAAGCGCGCCGACGGCGTGTTCGCCTATCAGCTCGCTGTCGTCGTCGACGACGCCGAGCAAGGCGTCACCGACGTCGTCCGCGGCGAGGACCTCGCCGACAGCACCGCGCGCCAGATCCTGCTGCAGCGGCTGCTCGGCGTGGCGACGCCGCGCTATCTGCACACGCCGCTCGTTCGCACCGCCGACGGCGCCAAGCTGTCCAAGCAGACGGGCGCGACGCCGCTCCTGCTCGACGATCCGCTCACGGCATTGGGCGATGCCGGCCGGGTCCTCGGTCTGGCGGCAAGCGGCACGACGATTGCTGATTGGCTCGCCTCCGCGACCGGGTGCTGGCGCGAGCGCGCCCTATCGGCTTGACGCGAAGTCGACGCTCTCGGGCATGATGCGAGGTTCGCCGCGACGCGCGCGACCCTCCCCGCCAAATCTTCCCAAGGATTCGCCATGCAGACCACCGCCTCCGGGCTCCAGTACGACGACTCCGTCGTCGGCAGCGGCAAGCGCGCCGAAGCGGGCCGCACCGTGTCGGTCCACTACACCGGCTGGCTGTACGAGAACGGCACGAAAGGTGCCAAGTTCGATTCCAGCAAGGACCGCAACGACCCGTTCGAGTTCGAGCTCGGCGGCGGCATGGTGATCCGCGGCTGGGATGAAGGCGTGCAAGGAATGCAGGAAGGCGGCACCCGCGTCCTGGTCATCCCGCCTGCGCTCGGCTACGGCGCGCGCGGCGCCGGCGGCGTGATCCCGCCCAACGCGACGCTGATGTTCGAGGTCGAGCTGCTCCGCGCCTGAGCGCCGGCGTGCGTCGGCGCGCCAGACGAAGTCCTTCGCCATGCCTGTTCGCTACGACATCCAGCACACGACGATCTACCGCTATCGCCAGCCGGTGCGGTTCGGCGAGCACCGCGTCATGTTCAGGCCGCGCGACAGCCACGACCTGCGCGTCCTCGCGACCGATCTCGACATCAGCCCGGACGCGTCGGTGCGCATGATCCAGGATCCGCTTTCGAACTCGGTCGCCCTCGTCCAGCCGCTCAGCCGCGCCGACAAGCTCGAGATCGTGTGCAGCTTTCGCATCGAGCACGCGCACACCAACAACCTCGAGCTGCCGCTGTCGAAGAGCGCCGAGCTGTACCCGTTCGCCTACACGCTCGAGGAGCGCTACGACCTCGAGCACTACCTACGCCCGTATCATGATGATCCCGACGGCGAGCTCACAACCTGGGCGCGCCAGTTCATCCGTACCGACGGACCGACCGGGACGCGCGACCTGCTGATCGCGATGAACCAGCACATCCGCGACAACCTGCGCTATCTCGGTCGCGACGAAGAGGGAACGCAGAGCCCGGCGGAAACGCTGAAAGCGGGCAGCGGCTCGTGCCGCGACTTCGCGCTGCTGATGATGGAGGCGGCGCGTCGGCTCGGCTTCGCGACACGCTTCGTGTCTGGCTATCTGTACGACCCGGCGCTCGACGGCAATGGCGACTCCGATGTCGTCGGCGCCGGCTACACCCACGCTTGGCTGCAGGCCTACCTGCCGGGGGCCGGCTGGGTGCCGTTCGATCCAACCAACAACCTGCTCGGCGGCACCGAGCTGATCCGCGTCGGCATCGCCCGCGATCCTTCGCAAGCGGCGCCGATCTCGGGCAGCTGGTTCGGCGAAACCGACGATTACCTTGGCATGACCGTCAGCGTGACGGTGAAGCGCCGGCGCTAAGCGCAAGCGGCGCCGTCACGCGCCGCCTTTGGCGCGACACGATCGGCGCTGTCGCGCTTGCGAGACTCAGCGCGAGAAGCCGCCCGCGCGCGGCCGCTGCGGCTTGCCGCGACCCTTGAAGGCGGCCGGACCCGGACGACGCGCCGGCGCCGCACCACGCTCGTCACGAACCGGCAGCGCGCGATCGAACGGATTGCCGCGGGTCGGTGCTCTCGCGACGAACTCGCGCGGCGCGTTGCGCTCGCCGAACGGCGGGCGACGCTCGGCGAACGGCGGACGGCGATCGCCCGGCCGGTGCGCGTCGGGACGGTGGCCATCGGGCCGGCCACGACCGGCCGGCGCATTGCCGAACACTCTCGGCTGCGGACTCTTCGGCTCGAGACCACCGATCGTCGCGGTGGGAATCGGCTGCGTCGTGAACTGCTGGATGCGGCGAATCATGCCGGCGTCCATGCGCTCGGCCAGCGTCACCGCCAAGCCGTCGCGGCCGGCGCGGCCGGTGCGGCCGATGCGGTGCACGTAATCTTCCGGCTTCATCGGCAGGCCGTAATTGACAACGTGGCTGATCGTCGGCACGTCGATGCCGCGCGCGGCGACGTCGGTCGCGACCAGGATGCGCAGCTGGCGCGAGCGCAGGCCTTGCAGGACGCGGTTGCGCCGGCCCTGCGGCATGCCGCCGTGCAGCGACGCGACGGCGTGGCCAAGCTGCGCCAGGCGATCCGCGAGCCGATCGGCGTCGATCTGCGTGCTCGTGAAGACGAGCGCCTGCTCGACCTCGCGCTGGGTCAGGATGTGGTCGAGCAACGCGTTCTTGTGGGCGAAGTTGTCGGCCCAGTGCAGGCGCTGCTCGATGTTGGCGTGGGTGTCGGTGTGCGAGGCGACGTCGACACGCTGCGCATCGCGCAGCAGGTTCTGGGCGAGGCGGGCGACGTTGCCGAGGAAAGTGGCGCTGTAGAGCACCGTCTGGCGCGCGCTCGGCACGTGATCGGCGATCGTCGTGATGTCGTCGATGAAGCCCATGTCGAGCATGCGATCGGCTTCGTCGAGGACCAGCATCTCGACGTTCTCGAGCACGGCCTTGCCGGTCTGGAGGTGGTCGAGCAGGCGGCCGGGCGTCGAGATCAGGATGTCGAGCGGTCCTCGCAGCGCCTTGAGTTGCGCCGGATACGGCACGCCGCCGACGACGGTCGCGACGCGCAAGCCCGGAACGTGGCGGCCGTACAGGGCCGCCGCCTTGGCAATCTGCATCGCCAACTCGCGAGTCGGCGTCAGGACGAGGATGCGCGGCCCGTAGACCGAGCCCTTGTCGCGGCGCTTGGTGGTGTCGGCACGGGCCGCCAGAACGCGGTTCAGCGCCGGCAGGATGAACGACGCGGTCTTGCCGCTGCCGGTCGCGGCGGCGACCATCAGGTCGGTGCCGGCGAGCGCCGGGGGAATGGCGGCCGACTGGACGTCGGTGGGCGCGGGGTAGCCGGCATCGGCAACGGCGCGGACGAGGGGCTCGGGCAGGCCGAGGGATTCGAAAGTCATGGTCAGGCTCACAGTCGCACGCTGCCGGCTCGTGCGCGGCAGCGCCTGCCTTCGCAAGCGAAGGCGGATAGGTCGCGGAAAGAAAGCCCGGTGGCTCGAAGCGAGCCGGCACGAAAGGGCCTCAGCGACGGCATCGCCGCCGACCTTGCGTGCAGAGCCTGGTGTGCACGACGCTCGGTCAAAGCCAAGGCGTGCGACCAGGACGGTCAGAGGGGATGAACGAATCGCCGCGAGCATCCTGGAGTCAGGACAACTTGCGGCAAGCCTATGATTCTACACTGCCGGCGCGATTCGCGCAGGCTCCGCCACCGGCGGCGCGCGCAGGAAGTGCTCGCGGTAGTACGCGAGCTCGTCGATCGACTCCTGGATGTCGGCGAGCGCCGTGTGCGCCTGAGCCTTGCGAAAGCCGGCGAGCAGCTCGGGCCGCCAGCGCCGCGCCAGTTCCTTGAGGGTGCTGACGTCGAGATTGCGGTAGTGGAAGAAAGCCTCCAGCTTCGGCATCGTGACGGCGAGGAAGCGCCGATCCTGGCAGATGCTGTTGCCGCACATCGGCGAGGCGCCCTTCCTGACGTAGTTCTGCAGGAACTCGATGACCTGGCGCTCGCCCTCGGCCTCGTCGACGGTCGAAGCGCGCACCCGATCGGTCAGGCCGCTGCGGCCGTGCGTGCCGGTGTTCCAGGCGTCCATCGCGGCAAGGGTTTCGTCGCTCTGATGGATCGCCAGCACCGGGCCCTCGGTGCGGCGGCCGAGCTGGGCGTCGGTCACGACGACGGCGATCTCGATGATCCGGTCACGCGCGGGATCGAGGCCGGTCATCTCGAGGTCGATCCAGATCAGGTTGTGGTCGTCGGCGGTCAGCGCGGTGTCGGTGGTCATGAGGGCTCCCGGCGCAAATTCTCGCAGCACTCATGGGCTCACGCGCGCACCTACACTGGCGCCCATGTCCTTTCTCGTCTGGACGACCCTCTTCGCCGCCGCGCTGATCGCCTCGCTCGCGATCCGCGCGTGGCTGCTCGCGCGCCAGGTGCGCCACGTCGCCCGGCATCGCGACGAGGTGCCGGCCGCGTTCCGTTCGTCGGTCGAGCTCGCCGCGCATCGACGTGCTGCCGACTACACGCTCGCCAAGGCGCGGCTGGCGCATTGGCAGATGGTCGCCGGCGCCGCCATCCTGCTCGGCTGGACACTGTTCGGCGGCCTCGACGCGCTCAACGCCGTGGTGCGCGACTGGGTCGCGCCACGCGCCGGCGCACTCGCCTACGAGGTCGCGCTGGTCGCCGCCTTCGTCATCATCGGCGCCGTCCTCGAGCTGCCGTTCGAGTGGTACTCGACCTTCCGCCTCGAGCAGCGCTTCGGCTTCAACCGCATTACCTGGCGTCTCTGGCTGGCCGACACCGCCAAGGGCATCGCCCTCGGCGCGCTGATCGGCCTGCCGCTGCTGGCCGGCGTGCTCTGGATCATGGGCGCGGCGGGCACGGCATGGTGGCTCTGGGCGTGGGCGGCGTGGATGGCGATCATCGTCGCCGCCCAAGTCGTCGTGCCGAGCTTCATCGCGCCGCTCTTTAACCGCTTCGAGGAGCTGAACGATGCGCCGCTCAGGGCACGCGTCGAAGCGCTCATGGCACGCGCCGGCTTCGCCGCGCGCGGCCTGTTCGTCATGGACGGCAGCCGGCGCTCGGCGCACGCCAACGCCTACTTCACCGGCTTCGGCAGCGCCAAGCGCGTCGTCTTCTTCGACACCCTGCTGTCGCGCCTGGCTGCAGGCGAGGTCGAGGCAGTGCTCGCGCACGAGCTGGGCCACTTCAAGTTGCGCCACATTCGCAAGCGAATGATCGCGATGGCAGCGATCACGCTCGCCTTCTTCGCCCTCCTCGGCTGGCTCTCGACGCAGGCCTGGTTCTACAGCGGCCTCGGCGTCGCCCCGAACCTCACGCTGCCGAACGACGCGCTCGCGCTCGTCCTTCTACTCCTCGTCTCTTCGGTGTTCGGCGTGTTCGCGTCGCCGCTCTTCGCGGGCTGGTCGCGCCGCGACGAATTCGAGGCCGACGCCTTCGCCTCGACGCATGCGAGCAGCCGCGACCTGGCCTCGGCCCTTCTCAAGCTGCACGAGGACAACGCCGCGACACTGACCCCCGACCCGCTTTACGCGCGGTTCTACTATTCGCATCCGCCGGCGGTCGAGCGCCTTGCCGCGCTCGTCGGCCGGCCCTCGGAGCCGATCGCACCATGACCGACTTTCTTTCGCAGAAGTGCCAGGCGCGCACCAGCGCCATGAGCCGAGACGCCATCCGCAACCACCTCGCCCAGATGAGCGGTTGGCGCGAAGCCAGCGGCGCGATCGAGAAGCAGTTCGCCTTCAAGGGCTGGCTCGAGACGGTGGCCTTCGTCGACGCCCTTGCGTGGATGTGCCACGTCGAGGACCACCACCCCGACCTGGCCGTCCGCTTCGACCATTGCATCGTCCGCTTCTCGACCCATTCCGCCGGCGGGATCTCGGTGAACGACTTCATCTGTGCCGCCAAGGCCGATGCCCTCGTCGCCTTCCTCGGCTGACGGTTTGCCGGGGCCGAGCGAAGGCAGGGTCGTTTCGGGGCACGGCCGGCGCTTGCTGGTCGAGAGCGACGAAGGCACGCGCATCCTCTGCCACACGCGCGGCAAGAAGAGCGATGCTGTCGTCGGCGATCGCGTCCGCTGGCAGATATCGGGCGACGAAGGCGTCATCGACGCGATCCTGCCGCGCGTCAACCTGCTCTACCGCCAGGACGAGTGGAAGACGAAGGCCTTCGCCGCCAACATCGACCAGTTGCTGGTCGTGGTCGCGGCCGAGCCGGTGTTCAGTGAGTCGCAACTCTCGCGCGCGCTCATCGCCGCCGCCGACGCACAGATCGCGACGCGCATCGTCCTCAACAAGCGCGACCTGCCGGCCTTCGCGGCGGCGCGCGAGCGCCTCCAGCCCTACGTCGCGATGGGTGTCGACGTGCTCGAGCTCGCCCTGAAGCGCGATGGCGCCGAGGCGCAGGCGCGCCTCGCACCGCTGCTCGCCGGCCGGGCGACGCTCGTCCTCGGCCCGAGCGGCGCCGGCAAGAGCACGCTCGTCAACCTGATGGTGGTCGACGCCAAGGCGCAGATCGGCGAGATCTCGCAGGCGCTCAACACCGGTCGCCACACGACCACCGCGACCCAGTGGTACTGGCTCGAGGCAGCACGAACGAGTGCCGTGATCGACTCGCCGGGCTTCCAGGAATTCGGCTTGCGCCACATCGCGGCAGATCGCCTCGCTGCGTTGATGCCCGACATGGGCGGCCATGCAAGCGAATGCCGCTTCTACAACTGCACGCATCGTCACGAGCCGGGCTGCGGCGTCCTCGCCGCGCTGGAGCGCAGCGAGATCGCGGAATCGCGCCATCGCATCTACCGTGAGATCTTCGAGGAGCTGTCCCCGAGCTGACGCTAGCCTATCAGGTTGGCAAGCGAAAGCAGCGCGAGCAGCAGCATCCAGAGGACGACCGAGCGCCAGACCAGCGCGACGACGCTGCGCAGGTGGCCCAGTTGCGGCGGCGCGCCGGGGGTCGATCCTTCCGCGGCCGCCGAGCCGGGCGGTGCGCCCGCCTCGAAGGTCTTGGCGCGATCGGGCGTCAGGCCCGGCGCGGAGCCACCGCCCAGGCGCACGCCGACCGCCCCTGCCGCCGCCGCCAGGATCACGCCTTCGCTGTCGTGCTTCCAGAGCGTCGCGTCGCGGCGCCAGCAGTTGACCGCCTCCTCGAAGTTGCCGACGACGGCGAAGCCCGAAGCCGTCAGGCGCGCCGGCACGTGGTCGAGGACGTTGAAGAGGCGCAGCGACAGCTCGCTCAATCGCTCGTTGACGGCGATGCCGGCGCTGCCGCTGCGGTACGACCAGTAGCGGCTGACGAACTCGGCAAGCCGAAACAGCACCGCGCCGGCGGGACCCAGGCCGAAGGTCGACAGCAGCACGAACCAGAAGAAGACGCCGAAGACGTGACGATGCGCGGCAAGCAGCGAGTGCTCGATCAGGTGGCGCAGGAATTCCGATGCCGGCATCTCGCTGGCATCGAGGTGACGCCATTCGGCGAGCAGGCGCCGCGCTTCGATCTCGTCAGCGCGCTCGAGCGCGGAGCGGATGTCGGTGAAGTAGTGGCTGAACTGGCGAAAGCCGAGCGTCAGGTACAGGACGGCGACGTCGAATGCCAGGCCGAGCAACGCGTGGACTTGCGTCAGGCCGATGTAGACCGCGGCGCTCGCGACCGCCGGCACGAGCACGGTGATGCACCAGACGACCCAGGCGTGGCTGTCCTTGCCGGCGTCGAAGTTGCGCGCGATGGCGCCGATCCAGCCCGTCAGCGAATCGTGGACGACGTTGCCGCGAGGCAGTGGCTTCACCTGCTCGAGCAGGAGCGCCAACAGGACGGCGAAAAAACTCATCGCGGGCGATCATAGCGGCGTGCCTTTTGCGCAGGCCCGGCGCGCACGAGACGCGACGGCTCGATCAGGCCGCGAGGAAGCGGTAGAGGTTGCGTAGCATCGCCGCGGTCGCGCCCCAGATGAAATAGCGACGCGAGGCGCCGTTGGCATCGACGCCCTGCCACGGGATCGAGAAGAACCGGCGCGTCGCGCCGGCGACCTCGACGGCGTGGCGCTGGTGGTTCGCGGGGTTCATGAGCCACGCCAGCGGCACTTCGAACACCTCGGCGACCTCGAACGGATCGGGGCGCAGCGATGCGCGCGGCTGGACGAGGCCGACGACGGGCGTGACGATGAAGCCCGTGCCGGTCGTGTAGGTCGGCAGGCTGCCGAGCACCTCGATCTCGAACGGCTCGAGGCCGATCTCCTCGTGCGCCTCGCGCAGCGCGGTCGCCGTCGCATCGGCATCGCTGGTTTCGGCGCGGCCGCCGGGAAAGCTGATCTGCCCCGGATGGTCGTTGAGGTGGTCGGTGCGCTGCGTCAGCAGCACCGTCATCTCGTCGCGAAGGACGAGCGGTACGAGCACCGAGGCGTGCGTCGCCGCGCGCTCGATGAGTCGTCGCTCGATCGCGATCTCGGGTTGCCACGTCGGCGGGGCGACGAAGCGCTGCCGCATCGCGGCCGGGTCGAAGCTCGCCGCCGGGACGGCGGGAAGATGGTCGTCGGCGCCGAGAACCGGCAGGCTCTCGGGATCGAAAGGCAGGCTGGCCGTGACGGGCCCCTAGCAGTGACTCAGGCCGGCTTCTGCCGAACTGCGAAAGCTGGCCTGCCGCTACGCGGCGGCTGACAGCCCCCGCGCGACTTCGTCACGCCAGCTTTTCCTTGATCCGGGCAGACTTGCCCGAGCGATCGCGCAGGTAGTAGAGCTTGGCGCGCCGCACGTCGCCGCGCCGCTTCACCTCGATCGAGGCGATCAGCGGGCTGTAGGTCTGGAAAGTGCGCTCCACGCCTTCGCCGCTCGACACCTTGCGAACGATGAAGCTCGAGTTGAGGCTGCGATTGCGCTTGGCAATGACGACGCCTTCGAACGCCTGGACGCGCTTGCGCGTGCCTTCGACGACGTTGACGCTGACGATCACGGTGTCGCCGGGCGCGAACGCCGGGATCGTGCGGTTGAGGCGAGCGATTTCTTCCCGCTCGAGGGTCTGGATCATGTCCACGGAGGGCTCCTGCGATCGTGCACGCGCGCCGGGTCGGCGGTTGGCGGGCCGGCGAGCGGCCCTTCTTGTTGCAGTGGAGCGAGGCTCCAGCGCGGCAGAGGATCGAAAAACCCGAAATTATAGCTTTGCCAGGGGCCGACGGGCCAGATAGGCCTCGTCGGCGGCCGAAAGCAGGCCGTCGTCGCGCGCGCGGGCGAGCAGATCGGGGCGACGATCGGCTGTCAATGCGAGCGACTGCTCACGCCGCCAGGCGCCGATCGCGGCGTGATTGCCCGACATCAGCACCTCGGGAACGGCGGCGCCGTCGGCCAGATGCTCCGGCCGGCTGAAATGCGGGCAGTCGAGAAGACCGGCGGAGAAGCTGTCCTGCTGGTGCGAGCGGGCGTCGCCCAGGACGCCGGGCTGCAGGCGCGCCAGGGCGTCGAGCAGCACGAGGGCCGGCAGCTCGCCGCCCGAGAGAACGTAGTCGCCGATGCTCAGCTCGATATCGACGTGGGCGTCGACGAAGCGCTGGTCGACGCCTTCGTAGCGCGCACACAGGAGGATGGCGCCGGCACCTGCCGCGAACCGCTCGACTGTCGCCTGGCGCAGCAGGGCGCCGGCCGGGGAGAAGCTGACCAGTGGCGCCGGCGTCGCCTCGGCGCGGGCGACCCGGATCGCCGCGAGGACGCGTGCCAACGGCTCGACCAGCAGCACCATCCCGGGACCGCCGCCGTAAGGTCGGTCGTCGACGCGCGCATGTGGCGGATCGCCGAAGTCGCGCAGCGGCCAGAGATGGACGTCGACGCGGCCGGGCTCGAAGGCGCGCCGGGTGACGCCATGGACGAGGTGGGCCGAGAACAGCTCCGGAAACAGCGTGATGACGTCGATGCGCATGTGCCGGCGCGCGCCGCGGCGCTAGTAGTCGAGGCCCCAGTCGACGACGATCCGGCGCGTCGGCAGGTCGATGCTGTCGACATACGCCGAGACGAACGGGATCAGCACTTCCTCGCCATCGGCGACCGAGGGCTGGATGCGCAGCACGCTGTGCGGCCCGGTGTCGATCAGGCCGACGACGCTGCCGAGCGCCTGGCCATTGCGATTGAAGACCTCCAAGCCGATCAGGTCAGCCCAGTAGAACTCGTCGGCGGCGGGCTTCGGGAACTGCGAGCGGGCGATGAAGATGCGCGCACCGCGCAGCGCCTCCGCAGCGGTCCGGTCCGGAACGCCGGGCGACGACGCAATCAGGCCATCGCCGCTTGCGCGCACGCTGGCGATTTCGAGCGCCGCAGGCAACGCGGCGACCCCGGGCGGGCGGCGCGCCGCTTCCGGCGGCTTGAGGTGCCAGCACGAAGCCGCCAGCAGCGCCTCGGGCGGATCGGCGTAGGGCAGGACATGAAAGCCCCCCTTCAGCCCCCAGGCTTCGCCGATGCGGCCGACCTCGAGAGCATCGTCCGGCCACGGCGCCAACGCTTCGCGGGCCATGGCGCGGCGACGCCCGTACGAGAGACTAGGCGGCGCTCTTCGCCTGCTCGACCAGGCGCTTGACCGTCGGCGACATCTGCGCGCCGTGCCCGGTCCAGTGGTCGACGCGGTCGAAGGCGACGCGCAGCGGCTGCTCGGCGCCCGAGGCGACGGGGTTGTAGAAACCGACGCGCTCGATGAAGCGGCCGTCGCGGCGCAGGCGCGAATCAGCGACGACGATGTTGAAGAAGGGGCGCTTCTTCGCCCCGCCGCGGGCCAGCCGGATGACGACCATGATGAATACCTCGATGACGGGACGGATCCCGCGAAAAACCGCGCATTATAAACTTGCCGCCAGCCTCGCACGACATGCCCCCAATCCTGATCCGCCCGAGCACCGCCGTCGACCTGCCGGCAGTGACCGCCATCTACGGCTGGCACGTGCACCACGGTACAGGCACCTTCGAGGTCAATCCGCCGACCCTCGACGACATGGCGCGCCGCCGCGACGACGTCGTCGCCAAGGGCCTGCCCTACCTCGTCCTCGAGGAAGCCGGCGAGGTCTGCGGCTACGCCTATGCGAACCAGTTCCGGCCCCGGCCGGCGTATCGCTTCTGCCTGGAAGATTCCGTCTACCTGGCCGCCGACAAGGCCGGCCGCGGCTACGGCCGCCTCCTGCTCACCGAGCTGCTGGCCCGCTGCGAGGCCGCCGGCGCGCGCCAGATGCTGGCCGTGATCGGCGACTCGCAGAACGGCGGCTCGATCGGCGTGCACCGGGCGCTCGGCTTCGCCCACACCGGCACCATCGAGGCCGCGGGCTGGAAGTTCGACCGCTGGCTCGACGTCGTCGTCATGCAGCGACACCTCGGGCCGGGCGCCGCCACGGCGCCGGCTTGACGCCGCCCGCCGCACCGGTCGGCCGGCCGCGATCGCGCGCCGTCGCGACGTGGCTCGCGCTGATCGGCGGCGGCCTCGGACTTCATCGCTTCTACCTGCACGGAGCCCGCGACCTGTGGGGCTGGCTGCACCCGGCGCCGACGCTCGTCGGCGCCTACGGCTTCTGGCGCATGCGCGAATTCGGCGTCGACGACGCGCCCGGCTCCCTGCTCGTGCCGTTCCTCGGCGTCATGCTGGCGACGACCATGCTGCAGGCGATCGTCTATGGCCTGGCGAGCGACGAGCGCTGGGCCGCGCGGCACGGCGCCGCCTCCGCCGCGGTCCAGCGCGGATGGCTGACGTATGCCGGCGTCGTCCTCGCCCTTGCCATCGGCACGTCGGTCGCCGTGGCGACGATCGCCTTCACCGCGCAACGCTATTTCGAGTCGCGCGCCGCGATCACTTGAACAGCAGGAAGCTGACGCTGTAGAAGACGCCGGCGACGAACGCCGACGCCGGGATCGTGAAGATCCAGGCCCAGACGATGTTGCCGGCCAGCCCCCAGCGCACCGCAGCCGCTCGCCGTACCGAGCCGACGCCGACGATCGCACCGGTGATCGTGTGCGTCGTCGAGACCGGAACGCCCAGCGCGGTGGCGAGGAACAGCGTGATCGCGCCGCCGGTCTCGGCGCAAAAGCCGCCGACCGGCTTCAGCTTGGTGATCTTCTGGCCCATCGTCTTGACGATGCGCCAGCCGCCGAACATCGTGCCGAGGCCGATCGCGATGTAGCAGGACCAGATCACCCAGCCCGGTGGCATGTCGGCGCTCGCGCTCGCGTAGCCCGAGGCGATCAGCAGCATCCAGATGATGCCGATGGTCTTCTGCGCGTCGTTGCCGCCGTGGCCCAGGCTGTACAGGCCGGCCGAGACGAGCTGCATGCGGCGAAACAGGTTGTCGACCTTCAGTGGCGAAGCATGCCGGAACACGTTGGCAACGAGCACCATCAGGAGCGCGCCAAGCAGGAAGCCAAGCACGGGCGAAATGAAGATGAAGATCACCGTCTTCCAGATACCGGCCGGAATCAGCGAGCCGGTGCCGGCCTTGGCGATGACGGCGCCGACGATGCCTCCGATCAACGCATGCGACGAGCTCGACGGGATGCCGAACCACCAGGTGACGACGTTCCAGGCGATCGCGCCGATCAGCGCGCCGAAGACGACGTGGTGGTCGACGACGCCAGGCTCGGCGATCCCCTTGCCGACCGTCGCCGCAACGCTCAGGTGGAAGATGAAGATCGCGACGACGTTGAAGAAGGCCGCGAAGACGATCGCCTGCTGCGGCTTCAGGACACCGGTCGAGACGACGGTCGCGATCGAGTTCGCCGCGTCGTGAAAGCCGTTCATGAAGTCGAACGCGACGGCGAGCACGACCAGCAGCGCCACTACGCCGAACGAAATTTCGGTCGCTGCCACTCGACCGGCCGCTCAGGAATTCTCGAGGACGACGCCCTCGATCAGGTTGGCGACGTCCTCACAGCGATCGGAGATCGACTCGAGCAGCTCGTAGATGGCGCGCAGCTTGATCAGCTCGCGAACGTCCTTCTCCTCGCGGAACAGGCGCGACATCGCCGAGCGCATGACCCGGTCGGCATCCGACTCGAGGCGATCGATCTCCTCGCAGGTCTTGAGCGCCGCGGCAGCGACGCCAGGCGTGCTGATCTTGGGCAGCAGCGAGACCGCGTGCTGGACGCGCTCGCAGCACTTCGCGCTCAGGTCGCCGAGGCGCAGGATGTCGTCGTTCATCGCCTGCACGTCGTAGAGCGACATCGTCTCGCTCGCGTCCTGGAGGAGGTCGAGGATGTCGTCCATCGCGTTGATCAGGCCGTGAATCTGCTCGCGGTCGATCGGCGTGATGAAGGTCTTGTGCAGGAGCCGGTTCACCTCGGCCGTGATCTTGTCGGCCTGGCGCTCGGCATGGCCGACCTCGTTCGCGTGCTTGTCGCGCAGCTCGGGGTCGGCGTAGTGCTGGATCAGCCGGATGAAGGCGCGCGCGCCTTCGGCGATGTAGGCGCCATGCTGGTTGAAGAGCTCGAAGAAGTTCCCTTCGCGCGGCAGCAGCTTGCCGAACAGCATCTTGTTTCCTCTTCTCGGGGCAAAGGCCAAGAAGTGTACGAGCGCTCACAAACGGCGCGGCTTCCCCGCGCGGCGCGTTCCGCGACAATGCCGGCCACGCCCCGCCATCCCGGGGCGAGGACCCTCGATGACAGGAGACCCCGCAGCGGACGCGAACTCGCCCGGCGACGTGGTGCTGACCGTGCGCGAGCTCGAGTGCCGGCGCGGCGATCGCGTCCTGTTCGCGCCGATCAGCTTCGCGGTCGCCGCCGGCTCGATCGTCTGGGTTCGCGGCGCAAATGGCCAGGGCAAGACGACGCTGCTGAGGGCGCTGGCCCGCCTGTCGGCGCCGGCGGCGGGCGAGCTCGCCTGGGCGGGTGCGCCCGAGATCGCGCCGCGCCCGCTCTACCTCGCGCACGCCAATGCCCTCAAGGACGATCTCACTGTCGCTGAGTCGCTCCGCTTCCTGCTCCACCTCGGCGGCCATCACGTCGACAGCGGCGACGTCGACGCCGCGCTAGAGCGTTTCGGCATGGCGAGTCGCAAGGACGCCTTCGTGCGCACCCTGTCGCAGGGCCAGCGCCGGCGGGTCGCCCTGGCGCGCCTGGCGGCTCAGCGCGAGCTGCAGCCCTGGCTGCTCGACGAGCCCTTCGACGCCCTCGACACTGCCGGCGTCGAGCTGCTCGCCGGCGTCATCGCTCAGCACGCGCGGCGTGGCGGCGCGGTCATCCTCACCAGCCATCTGCCGGTGCCGATCGACGAGCCGGCGCCGGCCATCGTCCAGCTTCGTGAGCCTGCCCTTGCATGAGCCGGCCCGCCCCGAGGCGAATACCGCAGCGCGTGGCGCGCAGCGCTGCGAATGAGCAGCACTTTCGCGGTGCTGGTCGCGCGCGACCTGCGCCTGGCGGCGCGGCGGCGCGTCGACGTCGTCCTGCCGATCGCCTTCTTCACGGTCGCGGTCAGCCTGTTTCCGCTCGGCGTCGGCCCGGAGCCGCAGATCCTGCGCCAGATCGCGCCCGGCGTCGTCTGGGTCGCCGCCCTCCTCGCCGCGATGCTCTCGGTGACGCAGCTCTATGCCGCCGACCACGTCGACGGCTCGCTCGAGCAGATGCTGCTCGTGCCCGGCGCGCGCATCTCGATCGCGGTCGCCAAGGCGGTCGCGCACTGGCTCCTCACCGGCCTGCCGCTGGTCGTCGCGGCGCCGGTGTTCGGCCTGCTCTTCGACATGTCGCCGGCGGCGATCGCGTCGCTGGTCGCAGGCCTGGTCCTCGGCACGCCGGTGCTGAGCCTGCTCGGCGGCCTGGGCGCCGCCCTGACCCTCGGCCTGCGCAGCGGCGCCGTGTTGTTGATCCTGATCATCGTCCCGCTCTGCATTCCGGCGATCATCTTCGGTGCCGGCGCCGTCGCGGCGGTCGAATCGGGGCTGTCGGCGCGCGGCCACTATTCGCTGCTCGGCGCGCTCCTGATCTTCACCGCCGTGCTGGCCCCGATGGCGACCGGCGCTGCCCTGCGCATCGCGACCGAGTGACTTCCGACCTCCCTTCACCGTGAGCACCACCCTGCGCTTCTTCCGCTTCGCCTCGCCGGCCGCGTTCTATCCGCTCGCCGGCAAGCTGGTGCCCTGGTTCACCGCCCTCGCCGCGATCCTCGCCGCAATCGGCCTCTACCTCGGCATGCTGCGGGCGCCGACCGACGCCACCCAGGGCGACTCCTACCGGATCATCTTCATTCACGTACCCGCGGCATGGATGTCGATGCTGCTCTACGTCGTGATGGCTTTCTGGGCAGCGATCGGCTGGGCCTTCAACGCCCGCCTCGCCTCGATCGTCGCCCGCGCGATCGCGCCGACCGGGGCGATGTTCACTTTCCTCGCCCTCTGGACAGGCGCCCTGTGGGGCAAGCCGACCTGGGGCACGTGGTGGGTCTGGGACGCACGCCTGACGTCAGAGCTGATCCTGCTCTTCCTCTACGCTGGTTACATCGCCCTGGTCTCGGCGATCGACGACACCCGCCGCGCCGATCGCGCCGGCGCCCTGCTCGCCATCGTCGGCAGCGTCAACGTGCCGATCATCTATTTCTCAGTGATATGGTGGAACACCTTGCACCAAGGGGCAAGCGTCAGCGTCACCGCAGCGCCCAAAATGGCGAGCGTGATGCTGCTGGCGATGCTGTTGATGACGCTTGCGTTCTGGGCCTACGCCTTCGCGATCATCTTTGTCCGCACCAGGGCCATCGCCCTGGAACGCGACAATCACGCGGCGTGGGCCATCGACGCCGTCGCGCGCGCCCCCGTGCGCCAAGGAGCAACTTCGTGAACTGGAACAGCGCTGCCGATTTCTTCGCCATGGGCGGCTACGGCACCTATGTCTGGGGTGCCTACGCGGTCACGCTCGCCTGCATGGCGATCGAGCCGGTGCTGGTCGTGCTGCGCCATCGGCGCGCGCGTCGCGAGCTCGGCGGAGCGCCGCGATGAAGCCGCGCCACAAGCGGATCGCGATCGCCGCCGGCATCGTCTGCGCCGTCGGCGCCGCCGCCGCGCTCGTCCTCGACGCTTTCCAGAGCAACCTCGTCTTCTTCTACTCGCCGTCGCAGGTGGCGGCGAAGGAAGCGCCGAGCGCGCGCACGTTCCGGCTCGGCGGCATGGTCGAGATGGGAACGCTCAAGCGCGACGGCAAGATTGCGACCTTCGTCGTCACCGACACCGCCAAGTCGATCCCGGTGCGCTACGAAGGCATCCTTCCCGACCTGTTCAAGGAAGGCAAGGGCGTCGTCGCCCAGGGCCAGCTGCAGGGAGACGTCTTCATCGCCCGCGAGGTCCTCGCCAAGCACGACGAGAACTACATGCCGCCCGAGGCCGCCGACGCGCTCAAGCGCGCCCAGCAGGGCAACCCCAAGCTCGCCGAATCGATGAGCGGCGGGCCGCTGCGCAAATGATTCCCGAATTCGGTCACTTCGCTCTCTGGATCGCCCTCGGCGTCGCCGCCGTTCTCGGCGTCATGCCGATGCTCGGCGCTGCGCGCGGCCGCTCCGACTGGATGGCGCTGGCGCGGCCATCGACGCGGCTCTTGTTCGTGTTGGTCGCGTTCGCCTTCGTCTGCCTGGCGGCGAGCTTCGTCCGCAACGACTTCTCTGTCCTCAACGTCGCGACCAACTCGAACAGCACGCTGCCGCTGCAGTACCGGATCGCCGCGACCTGGGGCAGCCACGAAGGCTCGATCCTGCTCTGGCTGCTGATGCTGACGGTCTGGGCGTTCGCGGTCGCCACCTTCAGCCGGCACCTGCCGGAGAAGGTGTCGGCGCGGATCCTCGCCGTCATGGGCCTGCTCTCGTTCGGCTTCCTGCTGTTCCTGCTGGCAACGTCGAACCCGTTCGACCGGCTCATCCCGGCCGCCGCCGAAGGCCGCGAGCTCAACCCGCTCCTCCAGGACCCGGGGATGGTGATTCACCCGCCGATGCTCTACATGGGCTATGTGGGCCTGTCGGTCGCGTTCTCGTTCGCCGTCGCGGCGCTGATTGGCGGCAACCTCGACGCGACGTGGGCGCGCTGGACCCGGCCGTGGACGACGGCAGCGTGGATCTTTCTCACCATCGGCATCGCCCTCGGCAGCGCCTGGGCCTACTACGAGCTCGGCTGGGGCGGCTGGTGGTTCTGGGATCCGGTGGAGAACGCCTCGTTCATGCCCTGGCTGGTCGCGACCGCGCTGATC
>Ga0207650_10001151_pt1 | contig 19432 bp, 17 predicted proteins | sample KBSS63metaG_FD_184325 | JGI IMG/M metagenome (GOLD analysis project Ga0207650, IMG submission 184325) | Switchgrass rhizosphere microbial communities from Kellogg Biological Station, Michigan, USA - KBS S6-3 metaG (SPAdes) (version 2) | ecosystem: Host-associated > Plants > Roots > Rhizosphere...
TTTGGCGTACCACCCTCGGGGCTGCTTAACAGATAAATGTAGACGCTCAGTACCGGGACTCCTGCCGTCAAACCCAAAACCAGAGGAATTTCAAACGCCTGTACCATGATCATCAGCATGTACATCATGACGGAAAGAAGCCCTGGAGTAAGCAAGGGCAACACAACATAACGCGCAGTCTTAAGATAATTTGCGCCGCAGACAGCCCCGGCTTTTTCCAATTGTGGATCCATATTGCGGAAAAGACCGCTCAGCATGACGAACATTGTTGGCACCAGCTCGGTCGCCGAAATGAAGATCATCATCGATAAAGTGTAGACATCGAAGGGCTGTTGATCGAGTCCAAGGAGATTTCTAAGCCACACATTGATTGCGCCATTATTGGGATTGAGAAGCAAAACCCATCCGAAGGCATACGCCAGAGGAGGAATGGTCATGCTCGCGAACATCAGCACTTTGATGGTAGTTCGAAAAGGCATATCGGTTCTCTCAACCAGCCAAGTCAAAAGACTTGCCACGATCAGTCCGAGCATGACGCTGCCGCCGGCGTAACAGGCGGTGTTAAAGAAGAGTTTCAGTGTCGTGGGGTCGCCGTAGGCAACGCTAAAGTTCTTTGCGGTCAACGTCAAAGTATCGAACGGCAACTCGCCCGCGGGCAGGAGACTGCTGCGCAGCAGAATGATGAGCGGCGCAATTACCAGAATTGTGACCAGTAAGACAAGCACCGACAGAACCACCTGCCTTTGAGTCAGCAACCCGGTCCGAACCAGTACAGGTTTTTGTGCAATTGGAATGGTTTCCAATGGCTTGCTCGCTGTCCCGATCGTTAAAGAGTTGCCACAGTCGACAGTCGTTCTGCCGGAATGTGTAGAGAGATAACGTCGCCCGATTTGAATTCCTGATAGGGATCGAGGAGCGCGCGGAAGTGCTGATTCTTAACCCGTAGCTGGCATTCCAGAAAATCACCGGCGAAACTGGCGGAATTAATCTCCGCGCGAAAAGTGTTGGAGTTGTCGCCGTACCCGTCCTTCATTAGCCGGATTGCTGCGGGGCGAAAGCCAAGGAGTACCAAATCACCAGGTCTTACCGATTGCGTGATCATACAATCGAGAGATCCAACAACGGTGTGCACCTTACCCCGCTTCGTGCCGGCAGATACTTCTAAAACTTTGGCTTCGAGAAAATTACTCTTGCCGAGAAAATCCGCGACAAACCGATCCTTCGGTGTGAGATAGAGCTCGCGCGGCGTCCCTTCCTGGACGATTTTTCCGTTGTTCATGACCGCGATGTGATCCGACATAGAAAGCGCCTCGACCTGATCGTGGGTAACGTAAAGAGTCGTTATCTGCAGCCGCAGAACGAGCTCTCGCAACTCGAACCGCATCTCTTCACGCAGTTTCGCATCAAGATTGCTAAGCGGTTCATCGAGCAGGAGGACTTTAGGCTCGTCGACGATCGCGCGTGCTAGCGCAACCCGCTGTTGCTGTCCGCCACTCAGAAAAGGCGCGGGCCTGTTTTCCAGACCTCCAAGCTGAACCAGTTGAAGAGCCTTCATGACGCGATCTCTGACAGCACTTCGAGAAACTCGGCGGCGGCCGTGAAGGAGAGGAAAAGCGACGTTTTCAAACACGGTCATGTGTGGCCAAATGGCATAGGATTGAAACACCATCGCAATGTCCCGTCGGTGGGCGGGCAAAACTGTGTTCGTGTTTCGTGAGAAGACCAGTTTGTTGTCGAGCGTGATCTCGCCGGCATCCGGCATTTCCAGTCCAGCGATACACTGAAGGGTGGTAGTTTTACCGCAGCCGCTGGGGCCCAGGAGTGTGTAGAATTCACCGGGCGGAACATTGAATGTCACGCAGTCGACGGCCCGGACAGAACCTTTGTCGGCGACAAAATTTTTTTGGAGGTCGCGTACGGTCAGCATAGCCAGCTACGATACTGCGCGCCCTATGGCTTAGGCGTTCTTAGGTTAGGTTGACCGGAAACGCTTTTGATTTCGTTTGACCGAGAGAGAAAATCGAAATTTGTCGTCGGCTTTCAGACGGCAATAGCGGCCGTTCCGGTCATACGAAAGGCAGTACTTCTTCCATGCATCGTTTCAAAAGGCTCATCTGGTCCCAACCTGTGAGACGCATGGTGATCATCTTGATTCCGACGTCGATATACCGGCGCAGTTTGGCAATGCATTGCTCGGGGGAACCATACGCGAGCCAGCTCTCAACGACTTCGGGTTTGAAGTTGGTCATATAGTAGGCGTTGAGAAAACGCGTCGATTCCTCGAATGCCGCTTTCCGGTCCTCATTGATATTAATGTTGTAATAGAGAGCGGTGCTGAGTGTGCTTGGGTCGCGGCCGTATTCCTTCATATAACCGGAAATGGCGTCGAGTGTACTGCGGTATTCCTCAGGATGCCCCTGAGCCGCCATATAACCGTCGGCGATGCGTGCTGTGCGCCGCTGCGCTCGCTCGATGAATTTGGGAATTCCCTTGTGAGCATGAGCGATCCAAATCGGTGGACGCGGCTTCTGCGCTGGCTTGGGCGCCAACGTAACGTCTTCGAAACTGTAATACTCGCCTTTAAAGGTTACATGATCTTCAGTCCACAAACGTTTAAAGATTTCGATTTGCTCTTGCATTCGCGGGGCGCGGTCCTTACGTTCCATGTTGTAAGTTCGCGCTTCTTTGCCCATCTTGTCGGCAGAACCCAAACCGGTGCAAGCGACGAAGACAGTGCGTCCGGCTGAAATCAAATCCAGGCTGGCCCATTGAGTCGCAAGCGTGATCGGATGTCGGAGCGCCATGCTTGCCATGCAAGCGGGACCCATTCTGAGCTTTTTAGTCCGGGCAGCCACAGCTGAAAGCAACGCGACCGCCTCAAGACGGGGCTTGGCTAAAATGCTGTCTCCCACCCATACCCAATCGTAAACGCTCGAATTGTCCGCGATCTCGCTCATCTTGAGCATTTCCTCGACGGTCGTTACGCCAATGACCACGCCCCGGTTCGCGAGTGTTAATCCGAATTCAGCTTTCTTGGCCATGTTGCTTATTTCCTCCTGGGTCCAGTGAAGTTAAAAGTTTTCTAGGATTTCTTCCTGGAATTTTGATCGTTTGGTTTGGCGAAATCACTGTGACTGCGGTGCTGGCGCCGGAACTGATCGATGCGACTTCCGGGAGGTGTGGCCTCGCGACGAGCCTTAAGCTTCTCTCCGGTCTCGTAATGCTTGCCCTCCGATGCCAGTCTGGCTTCCTCTTGCGCTTCTTCACTCCACATTCCGAGGGAATAACCGAACCATGGATTCTTGAGTTCCAATGCGGGCAACTCGAGTTCCTCCCACAACGTTTTCGCGTGTTCCATGTACTCCCGCGCCGGCAATGAGATCGGAGGAAACGGGCCTTTGGCCGTGGCATCGATCAACAGAGCTGAATCGGTTTTGTCGTAACTATTACCATCGGCCAGAAAACGTAGCGGCCCATGCGGCAACGGACGTGGTTGGATGATCCGCATATCACGGTGCGGCTGGCAGCGATTGACGACCGCCCAATTCACGGCCATGGCGTCTTCTGGATCGATGTCTTCATCAACCGCAACGATAATTTTGCAGCGGGTGCGATTTCCGAGGAGGGCATACATCGCATCCCAGGGTTCGATGTCGCTGACTTTTTTCATTTTAATGACCCCGTACTGACGATTAAGCAGTGGCTCGTACAGTGTCACGTGCTGGACTCCTTTGAAGCCATGATGCTCGCGCAATAGCTTTAGAGCCAGGGTTTCAAACGCGCGCTGTTTGGTTTTGCTGCTTTCGCTGGGCGTCAACTGACTGATAATGGAAACCCAAATCGGGTCGCGGCGGTGCGTAATGCCGGTAACTTCGAAGTACGGCGAAAAGGTACGCGGATCGGAATAGCCGTGGGACTCGCCGAACGATCCTTCAGGTTCCAAGCCGTCGGTATGAATCAATCCTTCTATAACGATCTCCGCATCCGCCGGAACTTCCAAGTCCACAGTTTCCGCTTTCACCAGAGGGATCGGCGTATTGACAAGGCCGCCCGCGATGGCCAGCTCGTCGACCCCATAGGGAACGGTCTGGATCGCCGCATAAGCTACCGCTACGGGACCACCGATGACAGCGGCCGCTTCAAGTGGTTTCCCACGCGCATTGGCTTTGGCCCAGTTCGTCGCCGTATTATTGGTATCACCGATATAGAGCCCGGTGTGAAGCGGTCCCTTAATTTGAGCCCGATACATTCCCATGTTACGAGTGCCGGTGTCGGGGTCCTTGGTAATCCAGCAGGCGGCAGTGAAATAGGGCGCGTTATCGAAGCCGGGAGTTGAGATAGGAATCGGAAATTCTTCGAGACCGCCATGCTCGAGCAAGCTTTTGCCCTTATGAATGACTTCCTTGACCTTTCCTGTATTGACAATCGCGGGGGCGACCGGTTTTGACAACGCCTGATTCCAGCGGTTGACGATTTCCTCCGGAGCGCACTGTAATCCCAATGCATAGATCTGCTCCGATGCGGCCAAACCGCCGACAAGAACTGGGATGTCATAGCTCCGGTTGCGTGCATCGGTAACTTTACGAAACAGAAACGCGCGCCGTTTGGCCTCTGGCAGACCGCGGAACTGGAGCCGCACCAGCGGATGTAGCTCGCTGTCTTTATTTACAAGGCGGGTAATCTCGTACAGCAAGCCCTCGTCTTTGAGCGCTTTGACATGGTCGCGGAGATCGCGGTAATAGCCGGCTACGGAACTCATCGCCAGCCTCGCGAACTCGTGGTGCAAGCGAAAGCGGCGTTAAGCTTGGGCATACCTTGACCAGATATTGGCAGCATATTTGATTCCCTCAATGAAATGACCGGTGGTAATGAATTCATTGGGTGCGTGTCCGTGCCATTTTGGCGGTCCGATTCCGCTTGCGGCACCTTCGATACCCAGCCGGCTCGCGAGCCATGGGCCTTGCCGTCCAGAAGCCTCGCCGGTAGGCTTGACCATGGGATCTAGGCGATAGTTTTCTTTTGCGGCAGCGATCACCGTCTGCGCGATGGTGCTTCGGAATGGAGTTCTCGACGGTTCGATATAGCCTAGAGCGCGAACTTCAATGTCCGAGAAGCCGTGCGTGATCAGGTGCGCTTTTACCTTTGCCAAAATGTCGTTGGGATTTTGCTTGTGAACCAGGCGAAAATCGATTTTCACTGTAGCTTCAGCGGGGACAATCGTTTTCATGCCCTCTCCGAGATGGCCCGCTTTAAAGCCCGAAATGTTGCAAGTGGGTTGGAAGAGCAGCCTTTCACTGGCAGCTACGCCTGTGACCCCAAGCACGAAGCGTTCAACACCGTATTCTTCCAGGTGCGATTGATCGTCCCATCCGGAATCGCGCAGTAATTGCAATTCTTCTTCCGTCGGAGGAAGGATATCATCGTAAAATTTATCGATGACAATGCGCTCGTCTTGCCCTTTCATCGATTGGAGCGCCCACACCAATCGCCAGGCGGGATTTTCCACAAGACGAGCTCGCGCCGAGTGAAGGTCCCGCTTGGGGCCTTTGGCTTTAAGCTCGAGATAGAGTAGTCCGCTAGAGCCGAGCTGTACCCGCGGGCGTCCAGAGGCGTCGAATCCGCCGTCGAAGGATAAAGCGCCGTCGGCTTTCAGCAATTCACGGTTCGCTTCGACAAAGCCCGGTAAACTCGGACTACCAATTTCTTCCTCACCGTCAAAGAGAAATTTGAGATTTAACGGAACTTTCTTTCCGCTTCGCACAAAGGCCTCGACAGCTTTAATATGGCTCAGCAGATTTCCTTTGCTGTCGCTTGATCCCCTTCCGATAATTCGGTCGCCGATCATTCTCGCTTCGAATGGCGGCTGCTCCCACGCATCCAGCGGCTCTACCGGCTGAACATCATAATGGTTGTAAATGAGCAGAGTCTTCTGAGAGTGGCGAGCTTTATAATGGCCAAATACCACCGGGTGGCCTTCGGTGCGCATGACCCGAGCCTCGATGCCGACTTCCTGCATCATCTTCTGAATGAGTTCAGCGCATTCCTTGACTCCCTTATTCTGGCTCGAAATGCTTGGCTGTCGCACCAGACTTCTAAGCTCATCGATAAATCGTTCGCGCTGCGATTGAATATATTTGTCGATCGGCTCTAAATCGATTGGTTCTATCGTTGGCATGTTCCTAGATCCCCGCTCCAAAATTGTAATGTTCGCTCGATCCGGAAATCATATTGGGGTCGTAAAGTCTATACAAATTCATGCGAGCCAGCGGCGGCACATAGACGTGCAAAGAGATCGTCGTTAACGAGGGCGGCTGCAGATTGGACACTTGATGTATTGTGAACTGATTTTCGATTTGAATATCTCCTGTTTGAAAATCTCTCGATGAACAGGGTTTGATCATTCTGTTAGGAGCGAGTTCAAATACGCTCTCTGTCAGAACGCCTTGAAGAATTTTAACGGCGCCGAACGAATTCTCATGATCATGAATTAACGATCGTTGGCCACTTTTCCAGCAGATCATAACGATTTCAAATTTCTTATCTTGAAAAACTACGTTTCTTGCGTAGCGGCGCTCGCGAAACGTTGCATACTGAGATATCTCGCGTTCTGTAACCACTAATTGCTGCATGAATTCGATCAACCCACGTTTGCTGGCGGTCCTTGCGCTCTTCCTTAGTTGGTTGATCAAATTTGTAAGTGACATTGCAGGTTTTGCAGAGGTTTCGGTGGCCCCGTTGAAATCAGTCGATAGAATAAGTTGCACAGTGGTTAATAGATCGCACGGGAGAGTTTTTAGTAGTAGCGCAGCTCGACTCGATTGCCTTCAAAATCCCTGACGTACATCGAGTAGCCGTCACCACGGGCTCCCGATCGCTTTTTTGCATCTCCCTCGACCGTTACACCACGCTCTTGGAGTCGACTCGCCACTTGGGACAGGTCGGTCGGGGCGATCGTCAAGCAATAATGATCCAGATTTCGCGGGCCGTCACCCACCGGCTCCTCGTTGGGTTTCGGAAACAGGTCAATGATCATACCGTCATTGACCCTGACGCTAGGGAAGAATACCTTTCCAGCGCGATACTCCTCGACTCGGTAAGGCTCGAGCCCGAGAATATCGACGTAGAATTTCAATTGGCGCTCAACGTCTTTGCACCGGATAACGATGTGGTCGATTTCCACGATTTTGATACCTGCCGGCGACTGCTGCGACATAAAAACCCCCTGACGATGAAATCAGCACAGACTAGGTGTCGAGAGTGCTCGCGACAAACTGCCTATCCAATGGCACTACCGAGCGCACTAATCCCTGTTCGAGGTTATACCGATTGAATGTTTCTATGGTGTCCTTGTTTGCCGCCAACCCGTATTTGAACGGATCGCCCCACGTTTCGATCTGTTGTTTCATCTTCTCACGCAAGTTGACCAAAGTGAATCCTGCCATGTCGCTCAAAATATCGTCGTAAGCGACTTTTTTCGCTCGCTCGAAGGCAGCATAAATCTTCCCGGCTAGATCGGGGTGCTTGCGGTCGAGTTCTTCGCTCATGACTATTAAATGCATAGGCGCGTAGATCCCCATATCATTATATAAGGTATGATCGCGCTCGACATAATCCGGAAAGAGCCGCTTCACCTTGGGGTTATTTTCAAGTGTATCGAAAAGCTTTACGTCGGAAATATCCGTAATAATGGCATCGACTTCGCCGTCCGTTAGTCTCTCGACAGGGTTTTTGTCGCCTTTGGCCATCTCGATGCTAACTTTCTCGTCGTAGATCGGAAAAATGTCGTCGCGTAATGAAAGCCATTTCAGCTTGGAGGGATCAGTGCCGTGTTTGTGCTTCAACAAACCCCGGATCCAGATATCGACAACGATTCGATACTGACTAGTGGCGACTCTTTTACCTTCGAGCTCCTTCGGCGAGTGAATCTGCGCGTCTGTTCGGCAGAAGATGTATTGATACGCGGGTTTCCTTTTGGGAAATACCGGCAGACCGATAAGCTTCCAGCCTGCTTCGAGCGCCGGCAGGAAGTATCCCCAGTTGAGCTCCCATAGATCGAAATCACCGGTTCGCAGGTGGGGTACATCAGTAAAAACCATCGATGAGGTTTTGAACGGTTTGAAAGTGACCCCTTCGACCGTGACTCTACCGTCCAATAATGGTTGGACGATGTCGTAGCGCATGAGCGGAAATTTTAGCTCCATTGTTTCTCCTTTGGACGTTCAATTATTGCTTATCGAGGACTCTTCTCCGAGTCCAGTTCTTTTAGCAGACTGGTGTCCCAAAAATCATTCGTCTTCGCTTCTTTTGCTTTGGGATTTGCATACGCCACGATATCGAGCGATGACTGAATTGCATCAGCGGTGGGCTGAAGGGTTAGCTCAAGAGACGGGATGGTCACTTCGTACATATGCTCGGCCAGAGCGCGATCCGGTATCTTGAGATATTTTTGTAGAATTAGCACCGATCGCTCCTTGTTGCTTTGCGCATAACGGGCAGCTTCCCGGTAGGCCCGAAGGAATGTTTTAACTACCGACCTTTTGGTCGAAAGCATCGCTTTGGTCGTATTGATCCCGCCGTTCAAGCTCGGAATCCGTGATTGGCTGAAAACTTTGAGACCCGCTCGCTCGGCCTGGATCTCCCAAGGCGGAAAAAGAACCGTGCCGGCTGTGCTACCGCCGACAGCCGATTGAATACGTTCTTGATCACCTGCGCCGACCGGAAGGATCTTCACATCTTTCTCCGGTGAAAGGCCCAACGATGTGATCGCGCGAATCAACGATGCGTAGGCGAGGTCGCGCCCCCTACTCGAGCCTAAAATCGCGCCTTTTAGTGATGCCGCGCTTTTGAACTCTGGTCGCACGGCAAAAGCGAAGGCTAGCGAGTTTAGAGTCGTACCGATCTTGACAAGACTGGCTCCCTCCAAAAGCGCACTGTAGATCCCTGTGTCCGAACCAAGTGCAATATCGACGGATTGACTCATCAGCGCCGGAACCAATTGCTGTCCGCCTCTTAGATAAATGACTTCGGCATCAAAGCCGTGCTGTTTAAAAATGCCAGACTCCATTGCAATCCAGCCGACGACAAACCCTGGAGCGAAAGATGGATAGCGATCCGAATTTTCTGTGCTTGCGCGCAAACGTTAGTGGACGAAAGACACATAGAAAGTCAGGCACACGACGAGAACAGTCAGTGCTTTTTTCGGATGACGCGAGACAGTGAACTTGGTGCGGGCGAAGAACCATTTCTCAAGCTTCATAAGGCCCCCGGTTGATACGCAATCCGTGTTGCGATGGTCTCACCGTATACCATCACTGTTGTCGATTTGTCGATAAATGCGGGTTACATTGTCCGGTGTATGACTCATACATCATTCGATGTTTGCTTTCGATACGCTCCATCGCAAGGTTTGACACAATTCGCGGTGTGGTGTTAGGAATTCGCGCGTTAGCAATTACGTTTTCGACGGTAGCCGGAGAGACCGCCATGATGACTAAAGAAGAGAACGATTTATTGACGCAGACCGATCTCGGGATGCCGATGGGGGAGTTGATGCGGCGGTACTGGCAGCCGGTGGCGTTGTCCGAAGAACTTCCGCAGGGCGGTGCGCCGATACCTGTAAAGGTGATGGGCGAAGAGCTGGTTCTGTTTCGCGACGAGAAGGGGAAGCTCGGTCTGCTAGGCATTCATTGTCCGCATCGGGGCGCGGATTTGAGCTACGGGCGGGTAGAAGATGGAGGGTTACGCTGCATATATCACGGCTGGTTGTACGATGCGCGGGGAAAGTGTCTGGATCAGCCTTGGGAGCCTGGGGGCGGAGAGCATCGGGATCAGATCAAGCACACGGCGTATCCGTGTCATGAGCAAGCCGGAGCTGTGTTCGCATACATGGGGCCGGGTGAGCCGCCGTTTTTTCCGAACTATGAATTTTTGATGGCGCCGCCGGAGCGGACTTATACGGACAAGCTTTTTCACGAGGCTAATTTCTTGCAGATGAATGAGGGGAGTTTCGACATTCCCCATCTGAGCTTTCTCCATTACACCTATTACAATCAGGGGATAACGGGTCGCAGACCAACCGACAACGAGTCATTGCGCGAAGAGCTCAACCGTCGTGGCGCCGCTCCGGGTCTCGAGACGATTGATGCGGAGTTGACGGATTACGGCGTACGGAATTTCCGCATCCGGCGCGACCGTGGACCCGACGAGTACCATCTTCAGGTCAACGAGTTCGTTCTGCCCAATCTGATCGCGTTCCCCGGAGGACTCGGGACTTACGGCGTCAACTGGCATGTACCCATTGACGATCGACATCATTGGAAGTTCACGTTCATGTTTTCGCGAGAGAAAGCCTTCGACAAGGAATTTGTCCAAGCGCAGCGCACAGATATGACGCCGGACTTTCGGTCTTTGCGCAATAAATCGAATCGCTATCGGCAAAACCGCGAGTCCATGCGCCAGGAATGGTATTGTGGGATTGCCCGCAATTTCGGCGCTCAAGATCTATGCGTGATTGAAGGGGCAGGCTACATTCAGGACCGTACTCAGGAGCATTTGGCTTCAGGCGATATGCCGATTGTAGTTGCGCGCAAGGTGCGTATCAAAGCGATTCGGGACTTGCAGGAAGGCCGGGAGCCTAAAAACGTCGTGCGGGATCCGGCCAAGAATCAATTTAGAATTGTGTCCACTAGCCAGCCGGTTTCGAGTTCGATCGACTGGAAAGATTATGCCAAGCAGTTGGAAGCGGATACAGTGATAACGTAGTTTGCGCGTTTCCTCGGTGTCGGCCGAGTTAATCAAGGTCAGGCTTTTAAACCCGAGACGAACGCATTTTTTACAAGGGTGACACTGGGGCTAGCGAAATGACGATGGGGGTTCTCAACAAGCATGATATCGCCGTGCGAGTTAACCCCTTGTACAGGCAATTCACAGATCTTTGTCCCACGCTGCTTCTGGTCACGGTCGATGACAAACTTCGGGAGAACGGCGATTCCGACTCCTGCGCGTGCTGCTTCTTGAATACTCTCCCAATTGCTAACCCTCATCGCCACGTTTATGTTTTTCAAGCCCGCTCGTTCCAATAGCCTGTCGACCATTTTGGTGTATTCGCGCCCCTCAAGAGAGTGTACAAACGGAGCTGCTCTCAAATCTTTGACGAAGACCCGCTTCTTCGGTCGGAGAAAGTGTTTGGACGAAACCGCGAAGCATAACCGTTCACTCCTTATAACATCGACCGCAAGATGATCCGGCTTTTCATCTGAAAGTACGATTGCGAAGTCCACTCCGGAATGGCGCACCGCGTCGTAAAGCAGTGACCGCGATTGGGTTATAATTGAAATCTTCAGGTTGGGTGAATTCGTTAGGAGTTGAAAAACGATCGGCATAAGAAGATAGGAGCTGATTGAACTTATCGCGCCGACTCTTACTTCTCCCGAGATCCCCGACGAAAACTCTTGAAGATAACGTTCCAGATCGCCTGTCGTACTGACCAGCTGTCTGCCGAAATCAAGAACGGTTCGCCCGACTTCGGTCAAGCGTGGCGGCCGCTTCGAACGATCGAAGAGCGTCGCTCCAATGCGCTGTTCTAACAGCCGCACCTGCATGCTTATTGCTGATTGAGAGAGGTGGAGGTTGACGGCCGCATTGCTAAAGCCATTTTCCTCGAATACGGCAATGAAGGCGCGCAGATGATCGATGGAAACCGATATCATAAATTCGAATAATAATATCACTATATTTCGTTTGACAGATAGTCTCAATCACGACTAGTAACGGGTAGAAACAGAAAATGCGGACGAAAACGCTGCGAAGGATCAATATTCGTCGGTGTATTGTTCGGCGGAGAGGGCCTGATTGATGATAACTCCGTTTGCGCTGCACCAACCGCGCTCGTTACCCGACGCGCTCGCATTATTGTCGGAGCACGACGGCGAGACCAAGATTTTAGCCGGTGGAAGTGAGCTTCTTCTGCTCCTCAAAATGGGCCTGATCAAGGCCAACCACATCATCGATATCAAGAAAATCCCAAGGCTCGATCGTATCGACTACGATCCCCAGGCCGGCGCAATCCATATTGGACCGCTCGTAACACACAGGACCTTAGAAAAATCCGAGCTCGTTCAGCGGGATTTTCCTTTGCTTGCTGAGATGGAACGGGATCTCGCCAATGTCCGCATCAGGAACGTTGGCACGCTGGCCGGTAACCTTTGCTTCGCTGAGCCGCATGCCGATCCGGCCGCAGTTTTGGCTGTTTATGACGCCGCCGTCACGTTGCAGAGCTCGGAGCGCGAACGACGCGTGGCGATCAAAGATTTCTTTATGGATTATTACGAGACCGCTCTTGAAAAAAACGAAATGCTCACCGATATCGACATCCCCAAATTGCCGGACAACTTTCGCGGCAGCTATCTAAGGTTCTGTCCCGGCGAGTGGCCGATGGTTACGGTCGCTCTATTGACGCGCTGGGCTGACGGAGCTTGTGCCGAAGCTCGACTGGGATTGGGCTGCGTCGGTCCCAGGCCGATCCGCGTTGGTGAATTTGAGCAAGCGCTGCGCGGTAAATCAGGCGACGAACTGGCGGCAAAGGCTGATAAGCTTGCTGGAATCGCGGCGCAGAGCTCTGATCCGTTGGCCGATCTATGGGGCTCGGTCGAGTATAAAAGGCAGATCGTGAAGAATCTTGTCCGGGATGGCCTCCGAAGTCAGTGTGATGGGAGAGGATAGCCATGAGTGAGGAGCTCGTTCCCATACGGTTTTACGTCAACGGCGAGCAGCATGAAACGCAAGTCAAGGCGCACGACTTGATGATCGATTTTCTGCGCGAGCGCTTGGGACTGACCGGTACAAAAAGATCCTGCGATATGGAGGTCTGCGGCACTTGCACGGTCCTGCTCGATGGAAAAGCCGTGAGCTCATGTTCACTGTTTGCTTTTGAGCTCGACGGCAAAAATCTGACGACGATCGAAGGTCTAGAAGGTCCGGACGGCTTACATCCCTTGCAGAAGGCGTTCATTCGATGCGGTGGGTTTCAATGCGGTTTTTGTACTCCCGGAATGATTCTGCTCGCAAAGAGTCTGCTTATGGAGAATCCGGATCCGACTCGGGAGCAGGTTTGTGAATACATGGACGCTAACATCTGTCGTTGTACGGGTTATCAGATGATCGTCGAGTCGATCTTGCATGCGGCAAAAGAAATGCAGGCTGCAAACCGTTAACCGGAGGCAGGAGGAGCAACTATGGCAGGTGCGGTTGGCGAAAATCTCGAGCGCGTTGATGGCTATGGAAAAGTTACGGGCAAGGCTGCTTACACCGGCGATCTCAATATCCCCGGCATGATCCACGGGAAAGTCCTACGCAGCCCGCATGCCCACGCGCGAGTCAGCAAGATCGATGGCAGCAAGGCCGAACAGATTCCAGGTGTCATGGCGGTTCTCACCCGTGAGAACTGTCAGGTTGCGACGCCCTATATCGGAGCGATGATCAAAGATCAATGTTTGGTTGCCTTCGATAAAGTGCGATATGCGGGCGACATTGTCGCCGCAGTTGCCGCTACGGACGAGAACATCGCCGAAAACGCGCTCGACGCCATCGAAGTCGAATACGAAGAGTTGCCGGCCATTACGACGGTTGAAGAAGCGCTCGCCGACAATGCGCCATTGATTCATGAAACCGTGCGGCGGGCACGCCCACCGCAATACGGCCGCGGCGCTTCTTATATTCTCCATGAGAAGAGCAATATTTGCCATCATTTCCGCTACGAGCGCGGCGACGTCGGGGCAGGATTTAAGGCCGCCGATTTTGTTTTCGAGGATACTTTTTATTTTCCCAGCGCGCATCACTATCCGATGGAAAGCAACGTGAGCGTCGCGGACTTCAATAAAGACGGCGTGACGATCTGGGCATCGACCCAGGGGCCTTTTGGACTGCGGCAGGAAGTCGCGCGAGTGTTCGGGCTGCCGTTGAGTGATATCCGCGTGATTGTTCCCTACGTCGGCGGCGGATATGGCGGAGCCAAGGGGCTCGTGCCGTCGATCATAGGGGTTGCATTGTCGCGATTGGCGCGCCGGCCCGTTCGGGTCAACTTCAGCGCCGAGGAAAATTTCAAGACGATTTGCCAACCGCGAGCGAAAATCACCATGAAGTCCGGTATAAAAAAAGACGGCACATTCATCGCGCGCCGTTGCCAACTGTTTCTCAATGCCGGCGCTTACGTAAATAGTACGCCTTCGGTTGCCGAGAAAGCCGGTTATCGAGGTCACGGACCCTACCGATTGCCGCATGTGCTGACGGATTCGTATGCAGTCTATACGAACACCGTACCCACCGGATCTTTTCGCGGCTTTGGCGGGCCCCAGGTGGCTTTCTCCTATGAGTCTCACGTGGACATGATTGCCCAACGCATGAAGCTCGACCCTGTCGATCTCAGAAGAAAGAATCTCTTGACCAAAGGCGAAGATTTTGCAGCCGGGGATACGCCGACGGATTGTGATCTTAAAGGGGCGCTCGCGAAAGTTGCGGAAGCGATCGGATGGGGAGCGGAAGACACACCTGCCAAACCCGGTGTCAAGCGAGGAAAGGGGCTTGCCTGTGCGCTCAAGGATGGCGGAGGCACCAAGAAGGCGTCCCATGCCAACGTCAAGATATTGAACGACGGTAGCCTCGTGGTCTTTTCCGGGTCGGTGGAAATCGGCCAGGGCGTGCAGACGGTGATGCGGCAAATTGTCGCAGAGGAATTCGCAGTTCCAGGCGATCAAGTTCGCGTCGACGAAATCGACACGCGCTACACACCTTTCGATACCGCGACCAATGCAAGCAGCGCGACCGCACTGATGGGATCGGCAGTGTTCAACGCGGCTGTCGATGCTCGCGAGCAACTTCTACAATCCGCGGCTTCGCGTTTGGGCGCGCCCCGTTCCGAAGTCAAGTTCGAGAATGGATCGGTTCTATGCCGCGAGCAACGTTTAGGGCTCAGCGATGCCATGCGCCTGTGTTTCGGTGACAGCGGCGGTGAGATCATTGGCCGCGGGTTTTTTCAGCTGCCCACGGATTTGAATGTGCCACTCGGGTCACCGACGCCTTTTTGGGAGATTGGCTTTGGCGCCGCCGAAGTGGAGGTCGACGAAAGCACCGGCGCCGTCAAGGTGACCAAGTATGTTTCGCTCACCGATGCCGGCAAGGTGATCAACCCGATCCAGTGCCGAGGGCAAGACGAGGGCGCCGCGATTTTCGGTTTGGGTCAGGCGCTGTTCGAAGACATGGTTTATGAGAACGGCCGGCTGATGAATCCCAATTTGGTGGACTACAGATTGCCGCGCTTCAGAGATCTCCCGCCGGAATTCAAGACCATCATATTAGAGGAGGGCGGCGGGCGCGGTCCGTACGGCGTCAAGGGCATGGGCGAAGGCGGTATTCTCGCGGTCGCGCCTGCTATTTGCAATGCCGTGTGTAACGCGACGGGCGTGCGCATCATGGAAGTGCCGATCAAAACCGAGAAATTGCTCCAGGCCCTGCAGGAGCGTTCGTGATGTTCTGGAGCAAGTAGGGAATTGTCTCGATGGCGTTGCAATTGACCGCCGGCTTTTCAAGTAATTTGCGGGTTCGTCCGTTGATGGATGGAACCGTCAAACCACAAAACATCGATCTCCATTTCGCCCTAAGCCCGGCATCGGAGCTGTTCTATCGCAATCTCAAATTCGAAGAGTTCGACGTGATGGAGATGTCGATCGCTTGCGCACTGATGGCGATGGAGCGTAGCGAAGGCTCGCTGGAACTGTGGCGAGCGCTGCCGGTGTTTTTGAGCAAGAGTTTTTTGTTCATCCATCTCTATGCCAACGCGGCATCGGGGATTCACTCGCTGGCCGACTTGCAGGGCAAACGAATTGGCGCGCCCGATTACCCGATGGATGCGATCTTGTGGCTCTGCATCATGCTCAAGGAACTCCATGGCATCGATCCCAAAGACATCAACTGGTACAACGGCCGAGCCAAGCGCGTCAGCCATAGCGTGGTTCTGGGACTCGATAAGAATCCGCCGGCCGGAGTCAAGCTCGAATGGATACCGGAAACCGATACGCTGGATCTCATGCTCGACCGAAACGAGCTCGATGCGGCTTTGCTCATTCCTTCATCGTTCCAGCGCATCGGAGACTTTGAGACCATCGACCGCTATGGAGGCGTTCCGGTCGCGGGCAATCCAAAATTTCTAAATCTATTCAAGGACCGCGGCCGCGCCGTTGTCACGGAATATTTTCGACGGACCGGCGTCATACCGCCCAATCACATTATCGTCGTGAAAGAGAAAGTTCTGCGCGAGCATCCTTGGGTCGCGCTCGAGCTTTACAAGGCATTTCAGCGCGCCAAAGAGGTTGCCTATGAGCGCGCCCGCGAGTTGCAGTCGACGATGCTACTGTTCGGCGGCAAAGAACTCGAAGAGCAGGCGGCCATTTTTGGGGACGACCCGTATCAGCTCGGTGTCCGAGCTAACCGCAGGATGCTCGAAATCGTGGTGCAAGGCTGTATAGCGCAAGGACTGATCAAGAAAAAATTCGCCGCTGAGGAAGTGTTTCATCAGACGACCCTGGACACCTAGAAGTCCGTCGCAAGGGAGAACAGCGCCATGACGCCTCAGGAAGAGAACGACTTATTGACGCAGACCGATCGCGGCACGCCGATGGGCGAGTTGATGCGGCGGTACTGGCAGCCGGTGGCGCTGTCCGAGGAATTGCCCGAAGGGGGTGCGCCGATACCGGTAAAGATCATGGGTGAGGAACTGGTTTTGTACCGCGACGAGAAGGGAAAGCTCGGATTATTGGGTATTCACTGTTCGCATCGCGGCGCGGATTTAAGCTACGGGCGGGTGGAAGACGGCGGGTTGCGTTGTATCTATCATGGTTGGCTGTTCAACGCGGCGGGGAAATGCCTGGATCAACCATGGGAGCCCGGCGGCGGTGAGCATCGGGATCAGATCAGGCATACGGCGTATCAGTGTCATGAGCAGGCGGGGGGCATATTTGCGTACATGGGGCCTGGGGAGCCGCCGTTGTTTCCCAACTATGAGTTTTTGATGGCGCCGGCGGAGCGGACCTATACGGACAAGCTGTTTCACGAAGCGAATTACTTGCAGATGAACGAAGGCAGCTTCGACATCCCTCATCTCAGTTTTCTCCACTATACGTACTACAACAACGGTCTGGCGAACAGTAAACCAACCGGTGCGGAGAGCATTACCGAGACCCTCAACAGCCGCGGCGCTGCTCCGGGTCTCGAGACAATGGATGCGGAATTGACGGAGTATGGCGTACGGAACTTTCGCATCCGGCGCGACCGCGGGCCGGATGAATACCATCTTCAAGTGAACGAGTTTGTATTACCCAATTTCATCGCTTTTCCGAGTCCCATGGGGAGCTACGGTATCAACTGGCATGTGCCGATCGACGATCGGCACCATTGGAAATTTACCTGGGTCTTTGATCGACACCAGCCGCTCGACAAGGGAGCCACCCGAAGAATGCGCACGGAGATGACCCCGGATTTCAGATCCACGCGCGACAAATCGAATCGCTACGAACAGGATCGCGAGTCGATGAAGAAAGAATGGTATTGCGGTATCGCGCGTAACTTCGGGGCGCAGGATCTGTGTGTCATCGAAGGTGCGGGGTATATCCAGGACCGCACCCAGGAGCATCTTGCGTCGAGCGACATGCCCATCGTCGTCGCACGCAAGGTGCGGATCAAAGCGATTCGCGATCTCCAGGAAGGACGTGAGCCGAAAAATGTGGTGCGCGATCCAAGGATGAACCGTTTCCGCATCGTCTCCACGAGCGAAGTGGTGCCGACTGAGAAGAACTGGAAGGACTACGTGAAGACTGAAGTGGAAGGACGAGTTACTGGAGCACCATGAAGGAAGCGGTTAGAGGAATCAACGAGCAATATGGGCTCGAACTGAGTGAACAAGAGATCGAGCGCATCGCGCAGCAGGTCGCGGATGCGAACGTGCTCTTCGAGCAGCTATTTATCGACGGTATCGACGGTGTCATGCCGCTGCCGATTGTGTCGCGCAAGCAGGTGAAGAGATGACAGAGAAAGATCTCGAGGGTATGACGATCACGGAACTTGCGCCGCAGATTAAAAGCAGGAGAGTGTCGCCGGTTGAATTGACGGACCTTTTTCTCAAGCGCATTCAACGGATAAACCCGCTCATCAATGCCTATACTACCGTAACGGAAGGTTCGGCGCGCGAACAAGCACAAGCGGCGGAAGACGAAATTCGCAGAGATCAGTACCGGGGCCCGCTCCACGGGATTCCGGTTTCAGTCAAGGAAAACATATGCATCAAGGGTGTGAGAACGACAGCCGGATCAAAAGCTCTTGCTGAGTGGGTACCGGAACACGATGCGACCATCGTCCAACGCATCAGGGAGGCTGGGGCAGTACTCCTGGGCAAGACAAACATGCACGAATGGGCCGCCGGTGGCACGACCATCAATCCGTTCTATGGCACGACGCGAAATCCGTGGGACAGGTCAAGGATCGCAGCCGGTTCCAGCGGTGGCTCAGGGGCAGCCGTGGCGACGAGCCTGTGCCTGGCATCGCTCGGGACGGATAACGGTGGTCGGTCAGAAATCCCGGCGTCGGTATGTGGTGTCGTGGGATTGAAGCCGACGTTCGGAAGGCTGAGTCACTTCGGTGGTGTCGATGGTAGCGGCGGCTATTCCACGGATCATTTCGGTATCTTGACCAAGACCGTCGCGGATTGCGGCGCTGTGCTACAGGCGACAGCCGGTTTCGATTCGAAAGACCCGCGCTGTGCCGACGAACCGGTTCCAGATTATTCCAAGTTCGTCGGACCGCCGATTGGCGGACTGAGAATCGGTCTGATCGAAGAATACTTTGATTCTCTTATGGTGCGTGACGTGCGCGCAGCGTTTGACAACGCAATAGAACAATTCAAAAAACTCGGAGCGAAGATCGAAACCGTGCGCGTCGCGCACATGAATCTGATCTCGCCCGTATGGGCGTGCATCACCCGGTCGGAAAATGTTTCCGCGCACGTTCCCTATTTAAAGACGCGGCCGCGCGATTACAGTCCCGGCTTGTTGCGTCAGATTGTAAGCTCAATGTTAATCCCCGCCGGAACCTACATGACAGCGCAGAGAGTGCGCCGGCTGATTTGTGAGGAGTTTGATGAAGCGCTTAGCCGAGTCGACGTGATCGTGACGCCGACTAGCCCGATGGCGGCTCCAACCATCGAAGAGTGTGAACAAGGATTCGTCATCGCAGATGGCAAGAAGATCAGCCTGCGGGATACAGGCGTAAATTTTCGCTCCTTAGGCACGGCGCCTTTCAATGTCACGGGCCATCCCGCTCTTACCGTTTGCTGCGGATTCACGCCTAACGATCTTCCCATCGGCATGCAGATTGTCGGAGGAGTCTTCGA
>Ga0207650_10001155_pt1 | contig 19374 bp, 13 predicted proteins | sample KBSS63metaG_FD_184325 | JGI IMG/M metagenome (GOLD analysis project Ga0207650, IMG submission 184325) | Switchgrass rhizosphere microbial communities from Kellogg Biological Station, Michigan, USA - KBS S6-3 metaG (SPAdes) (version 2) | ecosystem: Host-associated > Plants > Roots > Rhizosphere...
GCACATATACTGTACTATTAGGTCCAAATTTTCCTGGTGTAAATGCATTAGGTACATCAACTGCAGGATTAATCAAAGCGTCAACATCCTTGCATATGGTAGCCGGACAATTGGCCTGATTATATGCGGTCAAACAAACATTGTATTTTCCTGTAGCATTGTACTCATGAGAAACAGGATTCCTGAAAGTGGTTATTAAGGAGTCACCATCACCAAAATCCCACTTGAACCGTATTGCATCCGAACTTGAAAGATTGGTCAAGGAAATGGGCGTGTTTACCTCTGGCGGCTGTGGTGAGGCACTAAAATCTGCAGTAGGATTACTAAATACTGTTATACTGAATTTAGTTGAATCTATGATATTACAAGTGCCCGAGTCAATTGCAGTCAGGCGAATAGTATAACTTCCAGGATTCAGATAAAGATGTGTAGGATCCACTTCATTCGATACAGGACTACCATCGCCAAAATCCCAGATAAACTGTGAACCGGCTAGTGAAGTATTTGTAAAATGTGCAGTGTATGGGGCACAACCATTTGGTGGTGTTTCGAAGTCAGCTTTTACAAGTGATGCAATTCTTAATTGTTTGGTGACTGTATCCGGATAATTACAATAAGCTGTATCATTTAAAATCAGTTTCACATTGTAAGTTCCAGGAGTACTATAATTGTGAAATGCGCTTCCGGGTCCCATAGTTATTTTAGACGAACCATCACCAAAATCCCACGTAAACGATGTTGCAGTAAAAGGCCTGGCGGCCGGTGCGATTGAAAGGTTATCAAAACGGTATTTGAAAGAATCACAGGGATTCAATTTAATGGAAGTAAAATCTAACTGGGCTTCCAGATCGGACACTTTTATATTTACATAAGATGTATCGCGAATATTGCAGGTAGTGGAATCAATCGCAATCAGCATTACTCTGTAAATACCGATGTTGTTATAGGTATGTTTGGTATCGGGAACTGTAGTTGTTACCCGTGGCGAACCATCCCCAAAGCTCCATTCATAACTTACTGCATTTTGCACCGTATCTCTAAATTCAACAGTTAAAGGAACACACCCAGCAGTATCTCTTGGACGTCCCTTGATCCAGGACTGTACTCCTGCTCTCACACCTGACAAGTCAAAATCAATTTTAACTAAAGCAAGATTACAATTAGCCGAACCAGGTTTCTTGGTAGCCCATGCACCGGGTGTAGTAGGAAATGGAAGCGTGTTGCCACAACTTGCACAAATGGCTTCGTAAATAACTCCGTTCTTATCAAAACGACTCGTGCCCCCATCAACGTGATCTCTAATATCTCCACCATTTTGTCCAAAAAAGCTTCCATACAATTGCTTTGTAGCATCCTTCTTTAGGACAAAAAAGTAAAAATCTTCTCCCAGTCCCGATTTGGCATTAATGTCTGGATTAGATTTTATGGCATCGGCAGTGACTGGAAGACCTGCCACACCCGAACTTGGATAATTTAAACCTGAAACCACTTTACCCCCCCACCCCGAGACATATACGTTTTCACAGCGATCAACCAAAAATGCTACGGGAGAAATATCAGGGGCGGCCTGCCCTCCGCTGGTTTTTCCAAAAACTGTTGAATAAACAAAGGCCGAAAGATCCGGGCGAAGTTTGGCGATAAATTGCCTACCGCTCGGGGTGCTCCAGGCTGCATTAACGACCGGCCAGCTTCCAGTTGTTTGACCCATGACATAGGGAAATCCCTGGAGGTCAAATTTCAATCCATAGATTTGGTCTGTAGCGTTTGTTCCTAAATAAGTAGTTCTTAAAATTGAAGAACCATTATTACTTAGAATCGAGACAAAACCGTCAACTCCTCCATGATTTGAACTCCCAATTGTGCCACTATTGGAACCTTGCAAATCAGTACTTTCAGTTCCACCTGCTACATAAATATTTCCATTGGTTGGATTGACCTCAATGACATAGGCAGCGTCGTTAGCTGAGCCTCCTAGATAGGTACTGAACAAAAGAGTTGAAAGATCGGGGTTGAATTTTAAAACGATCGCATCCTGACTGTTCTTGCCTCCCGCATTACTACTCTGAAAACCACCCACTACCGGGAATCCTCCTTTGCCATTGGCATCGGCAACAGATTGTGTACATGCAGCCAAATATATATTGCCAGCTGCGTCAAGATTGACTTCGCTTCTGGCTTCATCACCATAATTCTGTTGTAACGAATTATCTCTGCCGTCGCCGCAAGGAGAAATATTAGCACCATCTTCACCGGTTCCTCCAATTACCCGGGAACCAATTAACTGGGTTCCTGTACTGTTTAGTTTGGTAATAGTAATGTCGTATTTCCCACCATCTCCAATTCGGTCTGAGGCGCCATTTTTTGTGGGATAATTTGTAGAAGTGGTTCGACCCGCCACAATGAGATTTCCCTGTGGGTCTACGATTAAGCTTTGAGGTACATCCTGCTGATTACCTCCGAGATAAGTTGCATACATTCTCTTTGTTCCATCCGGGGAAAGCTTGATGATGCCGATATCGATATTGCCAGTAAAACATCCGGATCCGCTTCCTCCACCGAAACTGCTTTGAAAAGCCCCGGAAGAAACAGGCCATCCGGTTCCCATAACTATTCCACCACCATACATACTTCCATCAGGGCCATAAGTCGCTGTGAAGCCCCAGTTATCAGCAGTGCTTCCCGAAAAAGAACAGAAGACCAGGTTAGGGTCTATAATTAATATTGATTTCGGGTCATAATTCCTGACATCAAAACGAAGAATATTTCCTTTCAGTGAATACTTTGTCGTAATTTCTTTCTTGCCTTTTTCATCATACTGATACGTAAACGGAGATAACTCTTTAAGTTCCCCCACAGAAGTGCCGATGATTAAATCCTTGTTTTTAAGTTTTAGCGCATTTGCTCCATCGTACTTCATTGCAATTTTGGAAACGTCGGCGCCTGGGTGTACAATTATGTCATACTTCAATGAGCCATTGTCGGAGTAGTATCGAACGTCGATATCAGGGTAAATGTTTTTTACCGTAATTGCCTGGAATAAATTGCAATTAAAAACCCATTTTGAAGGATCATCACCAATAATATAATTATTGTAAGAAAATAAAGGTTTATCAGGCACTATCTGTGCTTTTGGATTAGACCCAATGAAGCTTACGTTATAGGAATGAGAGCGAACTGTGATATCAATATCCTGAAGGCGTTTTCCATCAACCACTTTGTTATGTGTGGCTGCGTGCACTTTTTCCCAGTCCTGTGCATTGTGCTGCAAAACAGTGTAGCCGTTTTGTTGCACAAAAAAAGCACCGTTGGAAAGTTGTCCCATGTATTTAACCTGGGGATCCCACTGGCCTTTGTTTTCAATAAATTCAATATTCTGCGCTAAAGTGGAAATTCCGATAAGGCAGGATACGAAAAGAAGTATGTGGCTTTTGCAGTTCAAACTTTTCTGAAATTAACTATTAATGGTCAAAAATGTTGTGCAAGGCTATGTTAAGAAATCAGACTCCAGGGTGTTTTACCATGAAGTGACATGAGATACTGTCGAAGCTGCAAATTTTCTGCCGACTCAAGTTCTGCATCTGTTTCAATTATTTCTTCGGCTGTCTTTTTCGCCGCATTTAAAATGGCTTTGTCTTTGACAATATCTGCCAGCTTAAGGTTTAATACACCGCTTTGTTTTGTGCCTTCAATTTCACCAGGACCCCTCAATTCCAAATCTTTTTCAGCAATTTCAAAACCATTATTGGTAGAGGTCATTATTTTAATTCTTTCTCTTGCTTCTGTCCCTAATTGCGAACCAGTCATCAAAATACAATAACTTTTGGCTGCACCCCTACCAACACGTCCCCTTAGTTGATGCAGTTGCGACAAACCAAATTTTTCCGAACTTTCTATTACCATGACACTAGCATTGGGTACGTTTACGCCAACTTCTATTACGGTTGTACTAACCATTATTTGAGTATCTCCCGTTACGAAGCGTTTCATATTGGTTTCCTTTTGGTCGGAAGGCTGTCGGCCATGTACCATACTGATCCAATACCGGGGTTCTGGAAAAAAGGCTTTTACATTTTCGTAACCGGTCATTAGATTTTCATAATCCAGTTTGGCGCTTTCTTCAATTAACGGGAAAATAATATAAGCCTGCCTTCCGGCATCAATTTCCGATCGAATAAAATCCATTACTTGTGATCTTTTAGAGTCATAACGATGAACGGTAGTAACTGGTTGCCGTCCTGGGGGTAGTTCATCCATAATACTATAATCCAGGTCACCATAGGCTGTCATTGCCAGGGTGCGAGGAATTGGGGTGGCTGTCATTATTAGAATATGCGGCGGAATTTTGGCCTTTTTCCATAGGCTGGCTCTTTGTGCAACTCCAAACCGGTGCTGCTCATCAATAATGACAAAGCCAAGATTTTTGAATTGTACAACTTCTTCAATTAATGCATGAGTTCCAATAATGATACTAAGATTTCCTTCGGCTAAACTTTGTAAAATGTATTTTCTCTCTCCTGACGGGGTAGAACCTGTAAGCAGATGAAGGCCTAACGGCATATCCTTCAACAAATCGCTGACAGTATTAAAATGTTGTTGAGCAAGAATTTCAGTAGGCGCCATAAGGCAAGATTGAAAGCCGTTATCCACTGCTAAAAGCATAATTAATAACGCGACGATTGTCTTGCCACTTCCAACATCACCCTGCAAAAGCCTATTCATTTGATGCCCGCTTCCTGTATCTCCCCTTATTTCCTTTAAAACTCTTTTTTGTGCTCCAGTTAATTCAAAGGGAAGGTGCTGATGATAAAACGAATTAAAGAGATCTCCTACTTTTTCAAATAATACTCCCCTGGATTTTCGGTGACGTTCGGAGCGAACCATTGCCAGGCGCACTTGTGTAATAAAAAATTCCTCGAACTTCAATCGTCTTAGGGCTTGTTCATATTCATCTAAAGAGCCCGGAAAATGAATTTGCTTTATGGCATCAAACCTCGATAAAAGCCGGAATTTTGCGATAACCGATTTAGGTAGATTTTCCTGGAGCTCCTTCTCAGAAACAAGAGCCAGAAGGTCCCTTGTCAGTTTTCCAATCTGTCTACCATTCAGCCCTTTGCTCTTTAATTTTTCCGTAGTTGGATAAATTGGTTCCAAAAAATTTCTGACGCCATTAGCCTGGGGCTTTACAGACTCAAGTTCAGGATGAACAATTTGGGGTTTTCCCATAAAAAAACTCAACCTGCCAAACGCAAGGTAAATTTCATCCTGTTTCAATATTTTTTCTATCCAGTTCAAACCTTTAAACCAGGTTAGCTCTATAACCCCTGTTTCATCTTTCAAATAAGCAATCAGCCGTTTAGCGCCCCTTTCACCGATTTCTTCGTAATGCCAAAGCTTTCCCTGAACCTGAGTATATTCCATTGACGGACTTAAGTCAACTATTGCGGTGATTTTTGTTTTATCCACATGTCGATATGGATAATGTTGTAACAAATCGTTGAACGTAAAAATGGCCAATTCTTTTTTCAGAAGATCGGCACGTTGCGGCCCTACACCTTTTAAATATTCAATTGGATGAGCTAATATGTTTGAATAAGCTGGGATAAATGAATTTTGAGCAAAAATAATTGTTCGCCATCACAGTAATTTTTTTTGAAATACTTATAATCGCTTGATACTTTGTCTAAAACATTTCGCAATAATTGCATTCATAAGCATTAATGCCTATTTTGGTTCCTCCTTTAAAAAACCAACATGCAGGCAATTCTACAAATTGACCTTTCTTTCTCCTCTTACAAACTCGGTATTTTAGCTTTTGTTACGGCGTTCGTAGTTTCCATGATTTTAATGCCTCCTTTGATAAGAGCTATTTACAAGTTTAAACTTTTTGATGTACCCGACGGAAGAAAGGAACATAGCAGTCCCATACCAACAATGGGTGGAATTGCTTCCTGTATGGGTATGGCAGTAGGATGTGTTTTCTGGTTCCAGTATACGAGAGATATTTTTATTGTTTCATTTTTCTTTTCTATTGCAGTACTATTTGCAATTGGCATGATGGATGACATAAAAAACCTGTCTGCCCGGTATAAGTTTGCCATACAAATTGCTGTCGCCTTATTAATTGCGTTCAGTGGTGTACGCATTACCAGTTTCAATGGGTTATTTGGAATCAATGATTTATCCGTGTCAGCTCAGTATACTTTTACTGTACTTGTTATCACTGCAATTACGAATGCTTTCAACTTAATTGATGGCATTGATGGGTTGGCCGGAGGGCTGGGGTTTATGAGCCTGGTAATTCTTGGAATATTTTTGACTATTTGCGGCGATATCAATATTGCCATTATTGCATTTGCCCTAGGTGGAGGACTGCTAGGATTTTTGTATTATAATTTTAATCCAGCCAAAATTTTTATGGGAGATACAGGCTCGTTGGTGCTTGGGTTTGTAACCTCTGTGCTCTGCATCAGGCTTATACAACTCAATACAGGTATTCAGTTTCCGTTTTTGCCACACGCCCCAATTTTTGCTTTAAGTATTGTAATGATCCCTGTTTTTGACACGTTACGGGTTTTCGGGTTACGAATTTGGACCGGACGATCACCTTTTTCGCCCGACAAAAACCATATTCATCATTTACTCACCAATAATGGCTGGAGCCATAGCCTGTCAGCAAAACTATTGTGTGCAGTTCATGCTTTGATTTTAATACTGGGCTACTTTCTGAAAGATGTGTCTTTAATTGGAGGTCTATTGATTTTATTTTTGGTAATGCTACTTACCATTCTTGTTTTTCAAAGGCTGAAAGTTCCGGAACGTCGTAGAAAAATTGAAGTATCTTCTGTAAAATAAATTTAAACAAATCTCGCCTATTAAAACAGTGTTGGCCCCTTGCCTTTCCCTTAAAAATTTATTAAGCAAATAACAAGCATTTTAAATTGCCATTAATGGCCATTGGCAAAAAGCTGGACATTTAATTTATCCCTAATTCTGTTCATCAACAGACTAACAATCCTGGAAGTTTTATTAATCAAAGAGGTTATTCGTCACTTTTTTGGGAATCAGTGCCAACGAATTATTACGATATTGTTTTTTGAGAAACGGACAAGTACTCTGTTTTATGATTTGTTAGGAAACTGAAACAGACCATTTCAAAATTTCAAAAGGTGAAAAAAGTGAAATGCCAATCAATTGATAGCGATTGTGCATAAACCGGGAAATAATTCAGGATCCTGGTTACCTACTCGAAAAGGTCTTCTACAAAAATTAAACTTTTTTTAGAACTTTGCTACTAACTACGCTTTTACAGATATCCAAAAAAGCGCTTATGGCAGAAGTAAATTCTGTAGACAGACTTTTCTTTTTCAGAAGCTTCTGGCAAACAGAGTCATCCCAAGGTTTTATAAAAAAATCACGATAATAAGAGCTATCCGGATTTACAAGAACATCAATTTCATTTTTCCATTCATAATTTACGCTTAACACATTTGAATGTGTCCTTTGTAGTAATTTATATCCTATAGATTGTTTTGGCAGGTAATCCAAAAAAATATGACCATAGTCACGAAAAGCATTAAATCCTACCTTGTCTTTTTCATACATAACAATCTTTTCATCCAGTTCAAGAATTACCCATTTGTGAGATTCCTTTGGCATTAAATATTCCCCAATAATCGAAGGGGTTTCCATATACCCTGCCTTTGCAACTCTTACTTGTTCATTGGCAAATTTGATGGGGTCATTAACATGTTCTATAACCTGACAACAGATCACATAATCAAATGATTTGTTTTCGAAAGGGAGATTTTCACCGTCTGCACATAAAAACTGTTGGTTTCTGTAGACCTTTAAATCACCACTTCTATGATAATTAGAGTCAACAAATTTGTCGACCACAACATTCGACCTCGGATGCGGATTATGGCCTCCACCGACTTCCAAAACTGTGTAATTTTTCTTTACAGTGAGGTCGTTTCTGTTTATAGGGTTTCTTAATTTCATGATTTTTTCTTTGAATATCAAACAGCCTTCATCAACTGTTAAGTGAATTGGATATGGGATTCAGAATTTTTGAAACGCTACTTATAAATTATTGGCGAACATAAGCCTGTTTCGGCATATTATAAAGCGTTTTAAACCAGAACTTTTAGAAGGAACACCTATTAGCTGGACAATATTACGGGTGAAATAAAATAAATTCAAGGTTCTAATAAAAAAAGATTAAAAGCTCTTAATATTGCATAACCGAACACATACCCTATGCCTTTCAATAAATCGATACCATCCGATATAAAAATCAGCAAACGAACTTCCAAAATTCTTACTTCGCCTGTAAATCTTTTGTTGAAATGATAAATTTTGCAAATGTATCGAATAAAAAAAATTTTACTTTTTGAATCACCGAGCTATATAGATTGGGCCATTTATTTTACTGCCTTTATATTACTTCAGGTTCCAGCAATTATAAACTTCTACTACAATGAAGGAGATCAAAATTTTTATCTGCAGTTTTCTCAGTCATTACTGCATGGGCAGTTAAATTTACCATCCTCGTTAGAAGATATTAGAGATTTAGCTGTATATAATGGAAAAATTTATTTGCCATATCCTCCGTTACCAGCAATTATTCTAACTCCGTTTGTCGCTGTATTTGGAGTAGCTCATGTTAACACAGTTGCGATAGCAACTATAATGGCATGCATTTGTTTGTACTTAATGCATAGGGTATTTATAAAGTTAAAAATTGACAGTCATTTTATACCATGGTTAATGGTTGGGCTTTTCTTTGGAACTGGCTTTTGGTATGCCTTATTTGTTAGCCATCATTTAAATGCCTTTGCTCACATCACATCTTTTTTATTTCAATTATTAATCATCAACGAAATTTTAGGCAAGCGCCGTTGGTGGCTTGTTGGAATTCTTATAGGGTTTACCTTTTTAACACGACAGTTTACATTTTTCTACGTGGTTTTTGCTGCAGGTTTCATGTTATATGAATATAAAACAGAAAAAAATAAGATTCGTTTTACGGACATTTTGAGTTTTATATTGTCAGTTGGTTCATTTGTGATTTTATACCTGCTCTACAATTATGCAAGATTTGGAAATCCTTTAGACACCGGCTATAACCATATTATTTATATAGGTGTGCTGAGCGATCGCGTTCAACAATATGGGGTTTTTAGTACGAAATATTTGCTTTTCAATTTGTATTCAACGCTTATCAAAGGATTTAATATAGAATTTGAAGGGAAAACATATTTAAAAATTAAGGATATGGACTCATGGGGCACTTCTTTGCTTTCGGCCAGTCCTTTTCTTATCGCAAGTATAAAAGCCCAATGGCCAAAAATATTGAAATATTCGGCCTGGGTCACAATTTCCATAATATACATTGGGCAATTATTCTATCATAATAATGGATACCAACAAGTAAATACATCGAGGTTTTGCCTTGATTTTTTACCTCTTTTGATTGTTCTTGTTTCTTTAGGTATTTCTAAGATGCCTTTATGGTTAACAAAAGCAATGGTTACTTATGCTATTCTTCTAAATATTGTGAGTTTTATTATCCATTTGTTGTATCAATAACGTGGCACAAGATTTTTAATATTAAACAGATTAATGTAACAGAGAAAAAATATTCTATGATATGTTTAATTTGTTCTATTTTAGAAGCCTGAATAGCGCCTAACGAACGACCTCAATGTAACTGTGATTAACCGCCAGTTTCCATGATCTGATATTTTTCAATTCCTTCTGAAATTTCCATAATTGTTCTCTGCCATTTACTTATTGAGTAAGCGAATGGTATTATTTCCGCCCCTTTGAATGCTTTTAGTCCAGTATGTGAAAACGATTAGTTGATTGATCGAACCCAACCCTATTGTACTATGAGCAAAAGTATTTTGAGCGTAAACAGCAACAAACCCATGAATTTTTTGCTACAAACAATTCTGGGAAAAGAGTACGAATTCATACCAGTAAATGATGTATTTCAGGCGATGCATCAGTTGAGAACTAATAAAAAAATTAGTTTCCTTGTTTTAGATCTTGATTATTTTCCACAACAAAGTTGGGACCTGGTTGAGCATATTAAAAGCAGTAAGCTATATGATGTTCCGGTTATTGTGCTTGCCACTGAAAACACAGAGATACTCAGACATAAATGTTATGAGTATGAAGTTGACGAAATATTTTTTAAACCTTTTAATCCAGTTGATTTGATTGCTGCTATTCGTAATACCGTTTCAACAAACGTATTAATTTAAGCTTCAGTCACCTTAACCCAAAACCCTAAGTTATGCAAGTTGAAAGTTTACAGAATGTACCACAGGCCATCGACCCGAAGAGTTATCTGAGGATCGCAACTATTTCCAATAAAACGGCACTATGTTTTTTTTACATTGGTACAGACAGCCAGTCAGTTAATCTATTAACTGAAAATTTTAATGATGGGCTGTGCGCCTGTGATTTTGAAACTTCAAAAAAAATCCTTGCGTCGGAGGAAAGTAGGGTAGTTGATGTTATATTAATTGATGTCCCCTATAACGGAAAAGAATTAAAAGCATTTTACGCTTTTTTAAAAAACAGAAATCTTGAAAGAGTGCCCATTATTTATAATCATGTCTATTTAAAAAATAATGGCAATAGTTGGGAAGACGAAATTATAGATGACGTAATAGACCTTACAAACTGGCAATTTGATTTCTATAGTAAGATCAATTTTCTACGAAAATCCAAAGAATACATTCTTTCTACTAGAAAAATTCAAATTAAGGTTGAACCAGACACATCAGTAGTTAAAAGATTTTTAGATATTTTACTTGCATCGCTGATTGTTATAATGTTACTGCCAATATTATTGCTCATTGCCATTGCAATCAAAATCGAATCAAAGGGACCGGTATTTTATAACGCTAATCGTGCGGGAAGAGGTTTTAGAATCTTTAAATTCTATAAATTCCGTACAATGGAAGTAAATGCTGATAAAAAGATTGAAGCATTAGCTCATTTAAATCAATATAATGGCAACTCTGAAGGTGCTCGATTCTTTAAAATTTCAAATGATCCACGAATAACTAAAGTTGGAAAGTTTTTGCGTAACACAAGTTTGGACGAACTCCCACAACTATTCAATGTTATCAAAGGAGATATGTCTCTGGTTGGAAATAGACCCCTGCCACTTTACGAAGCAGCTACTTTGACCACCAATGAATTTGTAGAAAGATTTATGGCCCCTGCAGGTATGACAGGGCTTTGGCAAATAAAGAAACGCGGAAAATCTGAAATGTCTATCGATGAACGAATTGACCTGGATATTTCTTACGCCAGGAGATCAAACTTATTTTACGATTTTTGGATTATGGTTAAGACCCCAGCTGCCATTTTTCAAAAAAACGATGTGTAAATTCTTTTTGTAATTTACTTTTTAATCCTGCTTAGCACAATGCTAGACCAGCCGTTAGTAACAATTGTTACTCTAAATTGGAATTCCACGAAAGTTACTTCTGAACTGTTATTGTCGATAAAAGAACAAAACACATACTCCAATTTAGAAATCATTATAGTTGACAATGCCTCCAGGGAAGATCCTTCGTCGCTTTTTCAATCCATTCTTCAGTCTGCAAAAGTGATAAGGAATACCGAAAACCTCGGATTTAGCGCCGGGAATAACGTAGGGATTAAAGCTGCTTTAGGGGATTATTTATTTTTAGTAAACAACGATACTGAATTTTCGCCCGGTTTAATTGAGGCTTTACTTGAAGTATTTCGGCAAAATGATGATGCCGGAATTGTCTGTCCAAAATTTCATTATTATTTTAATAAAGGGACAATTGAATATGCTGGATATAATCCAGTAAACATTTTAACTGGCAGAAATGGAATGATTGGTAGAGGGGAAAAGGATGAAGGCCAATATGATCGCCTAAAAAAAACAAATTATGCGCACGGTGGCGCAATGATGGTTTCTAAAAAAGCTGTCGAAAAAGTAGGCCTACTACCGGAACAATTTTTCCTTTATTACGAAGAACTTGATTGGTCGATTAAGTTTAAGAAAAGCGGCTACAACATATATTTTCAACCGGCTGCATTAATCTATCATAAAGAGTCCATGACGACCGGCAAAACGAGTCCATTAAAAACTTTCTATTTAACAAGAAACAGGATTTTATTTATGAGGCGAAATACCCCCTTGCCAGCCCTTTGTGTATTTTATCTTTATTTTGTTTTATTTACAATCCCCAAAAATTCACTGGCCTATATTTTAAATAGAGAGACTGAACATTTAAGGTCATTTTGGAAAGGATTTTTATGGCATATCAATTCGAAAATCACATTTAATTAGTATTATTATTATGTTCCCTAATGAAAATTATGAAACAAAAATGTATTTTCTTCTTTGGTATTACCCGGTTTGATGCTCCAGTAGAATCGACAAGTTATACACTTGCTAAAAAACTAGCTGAAAATAACCTGGTCTATTATATAGAATATCCATTTACTTTTTTAGACAAATTAAAATATCGCGACAGTCCCGAGTTCATCCTGAGAAGCGAATCCTTATTAAAAAACAACGGCATAATTTCCTCAGGAATAACCAACCTTCACATCGTAGCTTTGCCAACTGTCCTCTCTATTCATTTTTTACCGGAAGGAAAACTCTATAGAAAACTATTAAAATATAATGAAACCATTATTGGCCGACACTTACAGGAGTTAATAAATAGTCTTGCTTTGCACAATATTATTTATGTCAATTCCTGGGTTTTCCATTATCCCAACCTTACCAAATATCTAAAGCCCCGTCTTTCCATCTATCATTGTGTTGATCCGATTTTTACACCTTATGATGCAAGGCACGGCATTGTGTCAGAAAAAATATTAATTGCCCAAAGTGATTTGGTCATTTGCACAAGTCAACAGCTTTATCGTGAAAAACTGTCAGTTCATCCAAACACGTTCTTTATACCAAACGCCGCAGATGTGATCCACAGTATTCAAGCTACAAATCCACAGTTGCCCATACACCAAAGTCTTGAAAATATTCCGAAACCAGTTATCGGATATTTCGGGAATATAGAAAGGCGTATAGATTATGAATTAATACGAGAAGTTGCTTCAAAAAATCGAAACATGAGTTTTGTTTTCGCTGGACCGGTAGAGAAAGAACTTGTACCTGAGTATTTTTTTAGTATACCGAATGTTTATCTTACTGGTAGAGTTCCTTACGATCAAATGCCGAATATGGTGAAAGGGTTTGATGTAGCCATCATTCCCTTTAAGAAAACAATGGAAAGCCCAACAGTTTTCCCGTTGAAGCTCTTTGAATATCTTGGCGCAGGAAAACCCGTAATATCGACCAATTTCAATATGGATTTAAAGAATTTTACTGAGGATTTGGTAGCATATTGTGATAATGCTGATCAGTTTTCCAACGCAATAAATGAAGGTTTGGCCACAGATTCTGCGGAATTTCAAAAAAAGAGAATAGCATTGGCAAAACAACATACCTGGGAAAAAAGAGCGTCTGATTTTGAATTTTTAATTGATAAACAACTTGCAAAAGAAATTAAACCATTAAATGTTAAAGAAATTAATTAATAAGATGTTGACTGCGCTTGTATGGATGCGCTATGGTAAAATAGAATACCACCTAAGGTATTTCTATCGAGACACTTATTACTGCCAGTTGATGCAGCTTAAATATGTACTTCAAGATTATGTTATCAAAAAAAAGTACAAAACCGTTTCTTTTGAGGGAGAATTTGCACCCGAATTACAATTTGTGTTACCATTTGCATACTGGCATTTCAAAAACGGAACGCTAAAAGCTACTAAGTCATCTAAATATACGGCCGAACTCTACTTTTTTTCTCCGGATCATCAGGAAGCGGTGGAGAAACGGAAACCTGAAGGCAATTATAACTATGAGACACCGCGGATTTTATACAGCAACAATTATGATATGAAAAAATGGTTAGCTGTTCCTCTAAAAGAAAAATATCAAAATGATACTTTCGTTTTTAATAAACCAATTTTAATTGTCGCAAACCGCTTTAATATGGAATGGGACGGACCTCCTATAAGTTATTTTGACATTCCTACATTAAAATTTATTTTCGATAATCTGCAAACACAATACAGTATTATTTATAACCGGCCTTCAGCAAAAAATATAACCGTTGATAATAGTGATATCTACGACCTCAATGAATTTGAATGGATCAGAAACAATTACCCGGATATAGCCTTAATGGAAGATTTGTATGAAGCAAACAAAGAAAAGGTAAACAGCTTCAATCATTTGCAATTAATGATATACGCTAATGCTGAAGCTTTTATTTCAATACATGGAGGTACGGCGACTTTAGCAAGTTATTTTAAAGGTGTCAACATAATACTTTCAAAGCAAGGACCGGAACATCATTTTAAGTGTTACGAAAAACTGTATCCTAAGCTTTCCGGTGCAAAAATTTACCATGTTAAAACAAATGAACAATTAAAATTATTTATTGAGAAAATATTTTTAAAAAAAGAAAACAAGCTAAGCGAAGTAGCTGCAGATATGAACGTTTAGCAATTCAAACTTTTACTAAAAGCTATTATATATACTTAGCAATTTTTCGGCAGAAGCTTTCCAGGTAAAATTTTTTACGTGTTCCAATCCTTTTTCTGAATAACTCTCTTGACAGGATTTGCTTTGCATCAGACCTAATATTGCCTGTGCGATTTCAGAACAATTGAACGGATTGATTTGTTTAGCAGCATCTCCTGCTATTTCAGGCATAGAGGATGTGTTAGACGTAATAACCGGAGTGCCACAAGCCATTGCCTCTAAAATTGGCAAACCAAAGCTTTCCCGCAAAGAAGGATATAAAAAAAGAGACGCTGCATTATACATCAACGGAATTTGATTATGGGGTACATAACCTGGAAAAATGAACTTATCTATTAACGTTTGAGCGCGGAGTTCTTGTAACAATTTGACAACCAACTCCTTTTTATAATCCAATAATACCATCGGTACCCCATCCTTTTCTACAAGACAATATTCCACGTAAGCGCGAATTACATTCGCTGTATTTTTTTTCGGTGCAGTGTTGCCCAAAAACATAATGTAATTTTTTGGGACATTATATTTTTTTCGAAAGGCATTTAGTTCATGTTCAGAATAATTGGTATTAAAAATCTCACTTACTCCATTGTATAATACCTGAACCCTTTTTTCAGGAAGTCCTAAACGTTCTATGATATTTTGTCTTTCATAATTGGATACTGTCAAAATCAAATCAGCCTTTTTTGCAATCCTCGGCACTATAAATCTTCGATATATATTACCCAGATTTTGATATGCTGTCCCCTTAAAATCGATTTTTTCAAGGTAAATAATGTCGTGAATAGTTACAATGAATGGTATATTTAGTGAAAGTGGAGCTGTATTAGCTGTACAGTGTAAAAGATCTATTTTTTTTGAGCCTAACGATTTTTTTAGTTTAACCTGTTCCCAATCAAAATAGGTTAGTGATGTCAATTTATCTATTTCCAGGTTCTGTGATTCTTTTATAACATAATCATCAGCATCTTTCCTAACAAACACTACATAGCTATTCTTTTTATCAATCTGCTGCAAATTTTTAATTAATTCCAGGGCAACCACATCCATACCGTGTTTCTTTGGTCTGAATAGCCGTTGTGCCTCTATACCTATTCGCATATAATGACTTAAAACTCAGGATTGCTTTTCAGCTAAGTCCTCGATTGATTTTGTATAATAATGTTGCGTGGCGACCGATATTGTATTGGCCTTTTTTATTTTTAGCAATGATAATATTTGATAAAACATGAATAAAGGAATTCCAACTAAGGACTTGTATATTCTTTTATCGGCATTAGAATGAGCCATTGCTAGAAAAAAAGCGGACAGAAATAAAAAAAAAGCAATTGCCCAGCAATAAACCAAAACAATGTCAACAAAGAAATTTGAAATCAATATTAAAAAGGAAGCAACCAAAACCAAAAACAAAGGTGGTCTTAAAAACATCAATGCAAAGATGGATTGATTCCAGTTCAAATTATAAATACCCTGACCCAGGAGTTTAAGCCCTATTCCTGAATATTTAAACCACGTATTGAACCATCTGGCCCTTTGCTTTATCAATTGCTCTGACCTGGAAGTTTTTTCGTCATAGACTATCGCGTCCCTGGCAAATGCAATTCGGTGTTTCCCTTTTAAGATTTCTATTTGTAACAATTTATCAAAGCCTGCGCCCTTAACTTCAAACTGCTTCAGAAATTGACGGTAATAATCTGCTTGAAAAGCCATGCCCGATCCCGCGAGAGTGGCAGAAGATCCTATGGAAAACAATATTTCCCTATCATAAAAATGATAATAAATGTCTTGTGCTGCATCCAAACAAGCATAAAGTGAATTGAGATTTTTTGCTTTTCGAGATCCCTGCACTGCTAAATATCCATATTGAAAAAATCGGTTCAATTCATTCAAATATTCAGGATGAGTAAGGTTGTCAGAGTCAATAATTGTAATGAAAGTATGGTTTCTTTTGAAATGATTAATTGCGTAATGGTGAGAAGCGGTGTTGCTTCGCAATTCTTCAGGCGGTCTTAGAATAATAACCCGCTCGTCATTAAAGTGTATGCTCGAAACATCACAATTATCAGCTACAACATACACCAGGAAGTTTTTATAATTCAATTTTAACAATGAATGAACCGCTTGCTCTAATGTGTTTATCTGTTTATATGCAGTTACAATAATTGCGTAATCGGGCCTAAAATTATCTGCATACTTAAAATTTTTTTTAGGTGAGAGCTTATAAAGACAAAAAAAAATAATTGGCAGTACAAGATTATAGCTAATAAGTATACCTGCAATGATCCAAACTATATGAAAAAAAGAACCTGACATGTTTTATAGTTAATTAACCCTTACCCATTCGTGTTTACTGAAGTCATATTTTTTTACGACACGGGCTGGATTCCCTACAACAATACTATATGGAGAAATATTTTTTGTTACCACTGCGCCTGCCGCTACCACGCTGTGTTTACCAATTGTTACCCCAGCTGTCACTACAGCATTAGCACCAATCCACACTTCGTCTTCTATAACGATAGGTAATGTAGTCACTGTTTGATCACGAATGGGAACTTTAATATCCTCATAACTATGATTCAATCCACTGACCACCACATTCTGAGCAAATATTACTGAGTTTCCAATTGTCACCGGGCCGATAACCACATTTCCCATCCCGATTATTGTGTTATTTCCTATAATCACATCACCAACTCCGTTATTTATAGTACTAAAATCTTCAACCATCGAATAACTTCCAATTTCAAATTTATTTGAAGGTAAAACATCTAATCTTGCTCTACTCCTTACAACAGTCGATTTTCCTCGTTTATGATAAAGGGGATTGATGAACCAACTGACCCATTTACGTGGTCTTGCCTCATAGGAAGGTATCATTGCCCAATAGGCAAAACGCTTTAATTTTTTATTATTTTTTATTTTAGATTTAAGCGACATTTTTTAAAATTCCTGAATCCTAATTACAATATCGAGTTCATTTATTTTACACAACAGTTTTGGGCTGTTTTAACTTCATAATCAAGAAGACCTTTGCAAAAATTGTTTTATAAGTTTCTGCTGCATACTTCGCGATGTTGAAATACTTAACATTTATGTTTTTATGTAACACTATAGACCATGCTATCGTTGCTAATGCACAGGCTATTACACTGCCAACAGCTGCACCGTATGCACCAAGCTTAATAAGGAAAAAACAATTTAAACCAAAATTGACTCCAAGAAAAATCAAGTTTAATAAAAAACACAATCTCGCCTTCCCGATATACAATAAGATATTTGCGGCCTGATTTTGTATGGGTTTAATCAACGCAGATATCATATACATCTGAAGTATAAAAGACGATTCTTCATATTGTGAACCAGCGATTACCTTAATTACAAAATGTGGGAAAAAGAAAATTATTAATGCTACAGGCACGGTAAAACATAACAGAACTCCTACCATTCTTTCATAGAGGTATTTAACCTTTTCAAATCCTTCAGTTATATCGACCTGAGAAACCTTAGGCAGCAATATTTCCGCCGCGGAATAGGAGGGAATGTCAACTAGAGCACTGATTCTTATAGCAGCATTGTAGTTAGCAACCATGGCTTTACTTGAAGTAAATTTTGCAATCATTAACTGATCAAGATTAGCAAAAATATTTGTTGCGATGCCGCTTCCGAATATATATCCTCCGAAACCTAAAAGCTTTTTTATCCACTTCATGGAAGGTTTAAAAACATAGAGAAGATATTTTTTACTAAAAAGAAAAATCACTAAAGTGCCGATGACAGTGCAGACGGATTGAAATATAACTAGTTGAATAAGAGAAAATGGAATTTTAAAAACAGCATATATTAAAACAATAGTAAAGAACAATATTTGCCTTACGAAATAGCCAGCAAAAACACCTTTAAAATCAAGATGTGATTGAGAAACAGCTTCCAAGTGCGAAAATAATACCAGGAAAACCATAGCTGGTATATACCATTTCAGCATTTGGTCGAGTTCGTTTCCAGCGCCTAACCAAAAACTTAATTGACCTGAAAATAAAAATAGAAACCCTATAAACAATGCTGTAATTGTAGCGTTAATTATTATAGATGAGGACGCAATAGAAGCCTTTTCTGAATTATTATTTCCAACAAATTTTATATGTGCATTTTTCAGAAGGTAGGATTTTGTTGTTTCAAAAAGAGTTGTAACAACAAGAAAAAAAGCCCACAACCCCATCTGTGGTTTGGTGAGGCCACGAATCAGTATTAAAAAATTAACAAAGCCAAAAAGTGTAAGGGAAAAACGCTGTAGAAATGTAAATAAAGCCGAGCGCACCCAATATGACGTTAAATATTTTTTCAAGGGTCAAGCGATTTTGATAGAGAGTCAAACATACATTAAAATGCTATAGATTTATTATCCACAAGTTTGAATTTTGTTTCCATTTTTTAAGTTACTTTACAACTCGAACCCTTAGATTAAATACACCGTCCTCCTAAATCGTAACATCTTTTTTTAATCAGGTATTAACACCAAACCGTATTAGAAGAATTACTACATATGACTTCTAAAAATTTAGAATTTGTACTATAGTGTTTAAGTGCGGCAAATTTTACTTTAGCCAAGTTGATTCCCTAATCGATTTGTGCAAAAGTAAAATCCAAAATCGACTATTATGAAAAGCACGATTAAGTTGGCTTCGGCTCTATTTATTTTTTTGTTTTTTAGATCTATATGTTTTTCTCAAGTTCAATCGCCACGCTATAATTCCATT
>Ga0207650_10001156_pt1 | contig 19367 bp, 23 predicted proteins | sample KBSS63metaG_FD_184325 | JGI IMG/M metagenome (GOLD analysis project Ga0207650, IMG submission 184325) | Switchgrass rhizosphere microbial communities from Kellogg Biological Station, Michigan, USA - KBS S6-3 metaG (SPAdes) (version 2) | ecosystem: Host-associated > Plants > Roots > Rhizosphere...
TTCCGCTTTACAGACGCCGAGAATCTGCTATTTCGCCCTCTGCCGCCCTTGTAGCTCAGTTGGTAGAGCACCTGATTTGTAATCAGGGGGTCACGAGTTCGAACCTTGTCGGGGGCACCATTTTTCATTTTCGATTCCCAATACCTCAGCGCATAGACCTTGTACGTCATCTGGCGCTCAAGGCCCGGATAGCTATCCCTGCCCGGTCATCCAGTTCTTCACATAGATTACCCCGAAGACGGCGCAGACGAAGGCGATGATGACGAGCTTTCTCTGCCAGCGGGACAGTTTGCGCGGTTCCTTGACGGGCGGCTTGGGTTTGAACTTTATCACATTGTCGTCCACGACGGTCCCTCCCTTTTCGATCGCATGCCGGGATACCTAATGCGCCATCGCGAGTCGACAATGTTATGCATGAACAGACATACGAACGATTGACTTCGCCGGCGCCCAATGTGAACATAATAGGAACATTGTGGAGTACACCATCTGATGATTCGATTTGCACCTCAAGCAGCAAAACCCACGTCCACGCAGCCGCGTCGGGCGACTGAAATCCCCGTTGTGCCGAGCCTGGAGCAGGCGGGCGCGGATGGGGTTCCCGCCAGCCCGCTGCTTATTCCCGATCTGGAGGAGCCCGTTGCAGCGTCGGGCCGGAAGGTGAAGTCTCGGAGCGCAAAGAAGGTGAAGGCGGAGCCGGCGGAGGTTGCCGTCCAGCTCGACTTGGCGACTTGACCGGCAACCTGCAGAATGACCCGTTCGGTCTGCGGGGATAAGGGAACAACGGCCCTCGAGACGTGTTTTCTCCGGACATTCGCAGGAACCGCTGACCATGGCCAAGCTGATCGACAACAAGAACGATGATGCAACCGTGCCCGAAACGCCCTATGAGGGCCAGGCACGAGGGGTGTCCGGCAGGGGGACCAGCCTATCCTGGTGGGGATTGGCGGTTGCGGGCCTGTTTGCCGGCGGTATTGCTCTGTTTGTCTTCACCCGAGGCCCCGGAACCGATCCGGCGCCGAATGGCGGCGCCAACCAGAGCGGCGCTGTCTCCCAGCCGGCGCCATCGCAAAACAGCCCTTAATAGCGGATCTCAACGACATCGCGCTGGCCCCGTTCGGTCGCTTGAAAAGGCGACTATGCAAGCGATGTAGATTTCGTGCGTCCGTGACGGGCTGCCGGTGATCGTCTGCAAGAAACGCGTTCCGACTCAATCTCGACACCGATGGACGTTACGTTCAGACAAAATTAACAGGGAGTGGATCGATGGGTGAGGAACTGACTATCCATGAAGCAGCGGCCGACCCTCTGATTGGTCAGGTCCTGCAGGCGGACGGCGTACCGCAGCGGGCTTTTGCGCAATTGCTGCAAAGTGCCGCGCGCCTGCGCGCCGCAGAGCTCGCCAAGGCGATCGTGGAAGACCGTGCCGACGCGGATGTCGGCGAGACCGACCCGTCGTCGAAGCTCTAGGCCCCGACGGGCCGGCGCGTTCAAGTGTCACCTTCCGATATCGCGGGTGTGGGGTCGGCCATTGCCTCTTGGCTGACGCCATGGCAACAGGGGGCTGGCATCACCTGCGAGGAACGAGATGACAGAAGAACCGCCGAAGAAAAAATCCCTGGCCGGTCTTGGCCAGATGATCGAGAAAGCCGCCGCCAAGGAAAAGGCGGCAAAGGCCCCAGTCACGCGGCCCGGCGCCATCGAAACAGAAGACTACGTGATCACCTTCCGCAAGAACGGCTCGATCTGAGGGTCGGCGCGCCGCATGTAGTCGCTTCGCCGCACATGTCTGGCGCGGCCTTCGGAGCCGCTCCATAGATTCTCAGCCGTTTGGCGCGTCTCTCTGCGGCAAGTCAGACAGCGGAGCTACCACTCTTCAGTGAATGCTGAAGCACGTCATCCCCGGCGCGTTTGTACCGACCGCGCCAGCACATCCAGAACCTTGACCGTCGTTTCCCAGTCGATGCAGCCGTCGGTAACGCTCTGGCCGTAGGTCAGCTCTTTGCCTGCGACAAGCTCCTGGCGGCCGCCGACGAGATTGCTTTCGAGCATCGCCCCGATGATGCGGCGGTCATCGGCTGCCACCTGGTGGGCGATCGAGTCTATGACGGCGGGCTGGTTGTCGGGGTTCTTGCCGCTGTTGGCGTGGCTGGCGTCGATCATGATGCGCGGCGGCAGGCCGGCCTTCAGCGATTCGGCGGCCGCGGCGGCAACGCTTTCGGCATCGAAATTCGGCACCTTGCCACCGCGCAGGATGAGGTGACAATCCTCGTTGCCTGCGGTCGAGGCGATGGCGGCGCGGCCGTCCTTGGTGACCGCGGGAAAATGATGGGGTTGCGAGGCGGCGGTGACCGCGTCGAGCGCCACGCGCACATCCCCGGTCGTGCCGTTCTTGAAGCCGATCGGGCAGGACATGCCGGAGGCAAGTTCGCGGTGCACCTGGCTTTCGGTCGTGCGGGCACCGATCGCACCCCAGCTGACGAGGTCGGCGATGTATTGCGGGGTGATAGTATCGAGCAGCTCGCAGCCGGCGGGCAACCCGAGATCGTTGATATCGACCAGCAGGCGCCTGGCGATCCGCAGGCCTTCCTCGATCCTGAAGCTGCCGTCGAGATGCGGGTCGTTGATGAGCCCCTTCCAGCCGACTGTCGTGCGCGGCTTCTCGAAATAGACGCGCATGATGATTTCCAGCTCGCCCTCGTGCCGCTTGCGCTCCTCGACCAGCCGTCTTGCATAGTCCATGGCCGCGATCGGGTCATGGATCGAACATGGGCCGACGATCACCACGAGACGGTCGTCTTCGCCCGCAAGGATGCGATGCACGGAGGCCCGCGAGGCCGCCACGGTTTCGGCCGAGACTGGCGAGCACGGTACGTCGGCAACGACACGCGACGGCGGGCTGAGCGGCGTGATCTCGAGAATGCGTAGATCGTCGGTGGTCTGCACGATGAAACTCCTCACAGGTGACGGCAGACTGATAGTCAAAACCGATTGAAAACGGAAGCCGTCGCCTGCAATTCTGGGCATGTTGTCGGTACATGGCGGAAATCCGGGACGTGACGGCGGCTTTGCCGCCGGTCGAGCGGCCCACCGATGGAAGGCTAGCTTCCGCGGCCTTCCTCGTTGGCCACCTTGGGCCCGGGGCTGAAGTCGAGCTGCACTCGTCCATTGCTGCTGTCGGATGCCAGAGCCGCGGCCGATCCCACCTCGCGCTCAGGAACCGCCAGCGCCAGCACCGCGCCGGTGTCGGTGAAGGTCTCGGCCAGAATGCTCAGATGGGAGATCGACGACAGCCGCGCCTTCACCAGAGCCAGGTCGGAAAAGCCGACGATGGCACTGGCGGATACCATCGGCAGCACCTCGATCCGCTCCGCAACTCTGAGACACGCGGAGGCCGTGCCGCCATAGGCCCGTACCAGTCCGCCGGTGCCAAGTAGCACGCCCCCGAACCAGCGCGTCACGACCACCAGCACGCGGTCGAAAGCCTGGCCGTCGATTGCCTGCAGGATCGGCTTGCCGCCCGTGCCGCTCGGCTCACCGTCGTCGCTGAAGCGGTAGACCTGCCCGAGACGCCATGCCCAGCAGTTGTGGGTGGCGGCGACATCGCAGAGCACCGTCAGCTGCGCTCTTGCATCGTCTTCGTCAGCGATGGCAACCGCAACGGCACGGAACCGGCTCTTCTTGATGGACTGCTCGAAGGTGCTTGGCTGGCTGAGGGAAAACATCGATCTGAGGTCTTTGAAGGTGGAATTGCCGCTTCGGTTTAGAGGCTTCCGTGGCCGCTGACCAGTCTCGCTCGGCAAGAGGTCTGATGCGGATACTCCCCGCAACGTCCGCTTGCAGCCGCGCGGCGATAATCCTTGCCGAGCCGAAAACGGCTTGTCGCACGGGGGTGTTATCCTTTACCTAGTCTGGTATTGTTGAAGGATATTGCATGCCGCGCACATTTCAGTCCCTCTGCTTTCTTGCCTCGACCTCGCCCGAGGCACTGGCTGCGCGTGAGGAGCTCATCGCTCTCTATGGTCAGGCGCCCCAGGAGGAGGCCGATGTCATGGTGGCGCTCGGCGGCGATGGTTTCATGCTGCAGATGCTGCACAACACGATGAATTCCGGCAAGCGGGTCTACGGCATGAATCGCGGCTCGGTTGGCTTCCTGATGAACGACTATCGTGTGGGGAACCTGGCCGAACGAATCGATTCGGCGGTGGAAAATGCCTTCCATCCGCTGGAAATGCGCACGGTCAATGCCGACGGGACCACATCGGTGGCGCTGGCCATCAACGAGGTGTCGCTCTTCCGGCAATCCTATCAGGCCGCCAAGCTGCGCGTCGAAATCGACGGCCACGTGCGGCTGGAGGAGCTGATCTGCGATGGCCTGATGGTGACGACGCCGGCCGGCTCCACCGCCTACAATCTTTCCGCCCACGGGCCGATCCTGCCGCTCGAAGCGCCGCTGCTGGCCATCACACCGGTCAGCGCCTTCCGGCCGCGCCGCTGGCGCGGGGCGCTGCTGCCGAACAAGGTCACCGTCGATATCACCGTGCTCGAGCCGGAGAAGCGCCCCGTCAATGCGGTTGCCGATAACACCGAGGTCAAATCGGTGCTCAGCGTGCGCATCGCCCAGACGCAGGACACCACGGCCCGCATCCTGTCTGATCCCGACCGCTCCTGGTCCGACCGTATCCTCGCCGAGCAGTTTTCCGATTGACCCACAGCACGCACGCGGCAGCAAGCCCATGAGAAACGCCCTTCAAGCGCCCCTGCTGGCCGCGCTGCTGACGACCGCCGTCGCCATCACCGAATCGCAGGCGGAGGATGTCGCATTGCCGGCCGGCATCATCGCCTCGACCTCGACCGGCTACTGGCAGGACGACGCCGCAGCCATGCCGGCCGCCGATCCTGCGCCGGGCGAAGCGACTGCCGCCAAGCAGGCGCGGCACGGCTATTACAAGCTCTACGCCGTCCGGCAGGCCGACAGAACCTCGAGGGTCTACCTGCAGCAGATCGTCGCCACCGAAGACGGGCCAAAAGTTCTGTCGACGACCGAGCTCACCGATATCACGGCCTTGAGAGCGTTCGTCACCGATATCCGTCCGGAAAATTCCGGCGGCATCATCCGCGAGCCTGGTCTGTTTGCCACCGTCTTCCTGAAGACCGACGCGGATGCCGATGCCGAGGCCTGGAATGTCATGCGTGACGAACTCGGCGAGATCACCGTCGAGAAGGCGCCTTAGCGCCGACATCTCCGCATCGCGAGACAATCGTCATCTCGCAACGTTAGGCGATTGCCCAACGCCCGTGCCCCCGAAATGAAAACCCCCGCAGCCGGAGCCGCGAGGGTAAGGTGTTCAGCAAGGTCAGCCTGCAGCGGTCAGTCGATATCGTCCACGGCCGCATCGGCGGCACCGCTGATGCGGTGGGCCAGCGCTGCCTCCATGAAGGGGCTGATCTCACCGTCGAGCACGTCGTCCGGTGCCGTGCTGACGACGCCGGTGCGCAGGTCTTTCACCTGCTGGTATGGCTGCAGCACGTAGGAGCGGATCTGGTGGCCCCAGCCGATGTCGGATTTCGACGCCGCTTCGGCGTTAGCCGCATCTTCCCGCTTCTTCAGTTCCGCCTCGTACAGGCGGGCACGCAGCATTTCCCAGGCGGTTGCCCGGTTCTTGTGCTGTGAGCGCTCCTGCTGACAGGCAACCACGATGCCTGATGGCATATGGGTGATACGAACGGCCGAGTCCGTCGTGTTGACGTGCTGACCGCCGGCGCCGGACGAGCGATAGGTATCGATCCGGCAATCGCCTTCGTTGATGTCGATCTGGATCGAATCGTCCACCACCGGATAGACCCAGATGGAAGAAAAGGACGTGTGCCGACGCGCATTGCTGTCATAGGGCGAAATCCGCACCAGGCGGTGGACGCCCGACTCGGTCTTCAGCCATCCATAGGCATTGTGGCCCTTGACCAGCAGGGTCGCGGACTTGATGCCGGCTTCTTCGCCGTCATGGACTTCGAGCAACTCGACCTTGAAGCGCTGCTTCTCCGCCCAGCGGGTGTACATGCGAAGCAGCATGTTGGCCCAGTCCTGGCTTTCCGTCCCGCCAGCGCCGGAATGCACTTCGAGATAGGTGTCGTTTCCGTCCGCCTCGCCCGATAGCATTGCCTCGACCTGGCGGCGGGCCGCTTCGGTGCGCAGCAGTTTCAGGCTGTCCTCGGCTTCCCTAACGATATCGCTATCGCCCTCTTCCTCGCCGAGCGCGATCATCTCGATGTTGTCGTCGACCTGCCGTTCGAGCAGCTTGACGCCATTGATGCTGTCTTCGAGGTTCTGACGCTCGCGCATCAGCTTCTGTGCCTCGGCGGCATCGTTCCAGAGGTTGGGGTCCTCTGCCTTGTTGTTCAACCAGTCCAGTCGCCTTACGGCCTGATCCCAGTCAAAGATGCCTCCTCAGCAGGCTTATGGCCTGCTTGATTTCGTCGACAATATTCTCGATTTCGGCGCGCATGGTCTCGCTTCTGGTTCGATTGATGGTGCCCGTCACATAGATAGGCAGGCTGCGGATGTAAAGCCCGCTCTAGGCCGTTGACCTCAGGCTACACGGTGAAAGCGTCCCGAAAGGCATCCAGCGCCGCCTCTGCGTCACCCGAGGCATAGGCTTCCATCGCGACCGGTCCAGCATAGCCCATGGCCTTGAGAGCACGGGCAACGCCTTTCCAGTTGACCTCGCCGGTGCCGGGCTCGAGGCGCCCCGGCACGTCGGCCACCTGGATCTCGCCGATCCATGGCAAGGATCTCCGGCAGAGCTCGATCAGGTTACCCTCGCCGATCTGCGCATGGTAGAGATCGAGGTTGAGCTGCAATCTTGGATGATCGATGCCGGAGACGAGGGCCAGCGTCTCTTCGGCGCGGCCGAAGGGCACGCCGGGATGATCGACGAGCAAATTGAGGTTTTCCAGCGTGAAGGTAACCTCTTCCTCCTCCGCCAGATCGACGATGCGGCAGAGTGTATCGCGCGCCTTCATCCACATCGCCCCGGTCAGCACCTCCGCAGGCCGGATAGGCAGGCCGCCCGGGCCAAGCCCCGTGCCATGCAGGTTGAGGCGCTGGACGTTGAGACGCTTTCCGACCTCAGCCGTTTCGCGCGCGCTTTGCAGCAACAGATCGGCCCCTTCGTCGTCGGTCAGGCGGCCCTCGAGATAGCCGTTCATGATCGTGAAGGTGGCGCCCGTCGCTTCGAGCTTCTTTAGGTCGTGCGGTGGCCAGTTCCAGAGGCCGACGCCAAAGCCCAACTCCTTCAACCGGCTTGCACGCCATTCGATGGGCTGATCGCGCCAAAGCATTTCGGCGCAGGCGGCGAGTTGGAAAGGCGCTTTCATGGTGATCACCTGTTCTTGGTTCGGGATTGAAGAGTGGCCCTTCACTGGTCGCCGTGCGGCAACCGCCTGGGCAGAGCGATTACTTCCACTCCCAGACACGATCGGAATGGAAGGGGCGCATGTCGATGAGCGTCGGAGTGTCGGCAACCGTCTCGGCATGGGCTATTGCCGCCTCATCGCTGCTGAAGCCGAGAAAGATCAGCCGCATCGAGCGGGCTTTCGGCATGCCGGTGCGGCGATAGGTGAAGGCGATCGCGCAGGTGGGGTAGTCGCCTTCGACGGTTGTGCCCTCGGCGCCGTCGGCGCCAGTGAAGTTTCCGCTGAGCGCCAGGAACTGACCCAAGCCAAGGAAAGCGCTCACCGCATCATAGGCGGTCTTCTGGGACACCTGTTTGTTGGCACCGGTCTTGGCCATCCGGGCGTAATAGATGCTGTCGGTCTGCCCGAGCTTCCGCCTTGTTTCGTAGACGAACAACAAGCCCTTATGGGCGAGATCGATGTGAAGATCGAAGGATCGGAAGTTCTCAGGCGTGGAGTCGATCTCGTCGAGCAGGACTTTCAGGTCGGTCACGTAGTCCGCGAAGAGTGCAGCGGTCATGGGCTTTGAGGTCTTTCAACTAAGGGGGATGTGCCTCGTCCGGAGGTCGGGCTGTCGACGCTGCTGGACGGTCAGGAGGTTTCGCGCTTGGCGCGGCGCTCGCCGAGCTCCGAATAGAGCGTTCCGCGTCGCGTTGCTTCGAGGAACTGTTCCGGCGTCATGCCTGTCAGGGCTGCGGGCTTCTTCGCCGTGAATACGCCGTGCTTGGTCAGCGCAATCGCCGCGTCGGAGCTTGGGTGCGCCTCCGGCCCGGCGGCCATCAGCGAGACCATCAGGGTAGCCTCGGCTTCCAGCGACTTCACCAGAATGATCCGCCAGTTCTTGGCGTTGCGGGGTGCGTCCGCCATGCCGGCGATGGTCGCCTGCTTTTTCGCCGCAGAAATCTTTGCGCGGATGATGTCCGACAGCGCTGCATCCGGGATGCGCGAGACGTCGATGCCGCGCTGGCGCAGCAGAACCTTGAAATAGGAGACGCCCGATGTCTGGAACATCGCGGAACGCTGCTTGCCCTTGCCGCGCTTCAGCCAGACAAGGACAGCGGCGACCAGCATCATCACCACGATTATGTAAATACCCGTCATCGTTATCGTCCGTGCAAGTGCTTTGGTCGAAGCAGTTGGTGCTTTTGCAAACCCTAGCCGACTTTGCTTTGTCGGTCGAAAGGTATCTGCATCCAAGGCGTGCTTTGCGCCAAGCAAGCAACGGACGGGCAGTCACCGGACCCAAGATCGGCAGGCCCCTACCCGGCTCGAGCGGAGAAGAGCCGCAATCCGGCGCCAATTCTTCCTATGCGCAGGAAGCTGATCATGGCGAGGCCACCAAGCGCAGCAACAGCGCTGAGCGATATTGCCGCCCCCACCGATCCCAGCGCCACAGCAAAGGCGAATGGTGCCGTCGCACCGACGATCAGGCGCGCGGACATGATCTTTCCCTGCCGCTGCCCATATCCCGAACTGCCGAAAAGATAGAGTGGCAGCGTTCCTGTGACGATGCTGAATATGCCGTTGCCGAAACCGAACAGGACGGCAAAGAGGATGGCGCCTGCCGTCGAAGGCGCGGTCAGATCGAGCACCACAAGCGAGGCAGCGATCAGGGCTGACGATAGCGCTGCCAGCAGGAGCGGATGGAGCCTGCGCCCAAAAACCATATTGATCACCCGGCTGGCGACCTGCGCCGGTCCGAACATGGTGCCGACGAGGGCGGCCATTGCCCCGAGCCCGACCGACGACATCAGCGGCACCATGTGGACAAGGATGGCGGAACTGACCAGCGACAACAGCGAAAACCCGACCAGCATCAGGAGGAAGGCGCCGCGCTTCTCGTTTTCCGCCAGCGTTCCCACCACATGCGGCGGCGCAGATTTGGCGCTACCCCGACGCGCCTTGCCCGATGCCCAGGCGAGCGCGGCGTGGATCGGCAGGCATGTCGCGAGATTGAGGACGGCAAAAACCAGGTAGACGTCCCGCCAGGAGAGATGAGCATGCAGCGCAGTGGTGATCGGCCAGAAGATGGTCGAGGCAAAACCGGCGATCAGCGTCAGATAGGTGATGCTGCGCTGCGCGACATTGGGATTGATCTGCACCAGAAGCGCGAAGGCGGCCCCGTACTGGACGAAATTGGCGGCGGCCTCGATGAAGACGAGGATGACGGCAAAGGCAATGCGGCTCGGAGCAAGGGCAGCGGCCGCCATGGCCAGTGCCGCCACAAGCGATCCGATCGCCATGATCCTGCCCGCCCCGAATCGGTCGATCCATTTGCCAAGCCAGGGCGACAGGAGGCCGCCGATCAGCAATGCGACCGACAGCGCGCCGAACATCCATTCGACGGAAACGCCGAAATCCCGCGCCATGTCGGGCGCGAGAATGCCGTAGGAATAATAGAGCGTGCCGTAGCCGACAATCTGCGTCACGCCGAGGCCGATGACAGCTGGAAATGGGAAGGCGTCGTGTCTCATATGGATTTCAGGTTTACCCGCGATTCGAGCTTTTCGGCCTCTTCCTTACGCTCACTATAGCGGTTCGTCAGGTAGGCCGAGGCATCGCGGGTAAGCAGCGTGAATTTCACCAATTCCTCGCAGACATCGACGACGCGATCGTAGAGCGGCGACGGCTTCATGCGCCCGGCAGCATCGAACTGCTCGAACGCCTTGGGGACGGACGACTGGTTGGGGATGGTGATCATCCGCATCCAACGCCCGAGGATGCGCATCTGGTTCACTGCGTTAAAGCTCTGACTGCCGCCGGAAACTTCCATGACCGCCAGCGTCTTGCCCTGTGTCGGGCGGATCGAACCGATCGAGAGCGGGAGCCAATCGATCTGCGCCTTCAGGATGCCGGTCATCGCACCGTGGCGCTCCGGGCTGACCCAGACCTGCCCTTCCGACCATTGCGAGAGCTCACGGAGTTCCGCGACCTTCGGATGATCGGCCGGCGCCTCGTCCGGCAAGGGCAGTCCGCGGGGATCGAAGATGCGCACGTCGCAGCCGAAATGCTCGAGCAGCCGGCGGGCCTCGTGGGAAAGGAGGCGACTGTAGGAGACCTCTCGAAGTGAACCATAGAGAATGAGGATGCGGGGCCTGTGCAGCGATACGACGGGTCGTAGCGCCTCGAGGTCGGGCATTCTGATGTGATGAAGATCAGCGGCGGGGAAATCAGACAAGGCGCTTGCCCTTCTCATCAAGTAGCGCCTGCCCGTCCTCCTTGGTGAAGGCGCCGGCGTGGGTGTCGGGCAGGATATCCAGCACCGCCTCCGAGGGACGGCAAAGCCGCGTGCCGAGCGGCGACACCACAAAGGGACGATTGATCAGAACAGGGGTCGCCAGCATGGCGTCGAGGAGCTGGTCATCCGTCAGCGATGGGTCGCCGAGACCGAGCGCCTCATAGGGCGTGCCTTTTTCCCTGAGCGCTTCGCGTGGCGAGAGACCTGCGGCGGCCAGCAGCGCAACGAGTTCTGCCCGCGACGGAGGTGTCTTCAGGTACTCTATCACGGTTGGTTCTATGCCCGCATTTCGTATGAGGGCCAGTGTGTTGCGCGAGGTTCCGCATGCAGGATTGTGGTAGATGGTGATATCCATGGTCATGCCTCCTTTTCACGGATGTTGCGGGAAACCGAGGCGCTGCGTTCATACCAGGGCTTCGAACGGTTGACGATCCAGACGACGGACAACATGACGGGCACCTCGATCAGCACACCGACGACGGTGGCCAAGGCCGCGCCCGACTGGAAACCGAACAAGCTTATGGCGGATGCGACCGCGAGCTCGAAGAAGTTGCTGGCGCCGATCAGTGCAGAGGGTCCGGCAACGCAGTGTTGCTCGCCCCACATGCGGTTCAGGATATAAGCCAAGCCTGAATTGAAATAGACCTGTATCAGGATCGGTACGGCCAACAGGACGATGATCGTTGGCTGGGTGATGATCTGCTCCCCCTGAAAACCGAAGAGCAATACCAGCGTCGCCAGGAGAGCGACCAGCGACAGCGGCTGGAGCGTCGCCAACAGTTTTTCGAGACGCGCCGTACTGCCACCGGAAACAAGACTGCGACGCAAGAGTTGGGCGATCGCCACCGGGATCAAGATATAGAGCGCAACCGACGTCATCAGCGTGCCCCAAGGCACGGTGATCGCCGACAGCCCCAGAAGCAGGCCGACGATGGGTGCGAAAGCGACGACCATGATAGCGTCGTTGAGGGCCACCTGCGACAGCGTGAAGTGAGGTTCGCCCTTGGTGAGATTCGACCAGACGAAGACCATAGCCGTACAGGGGGCTGCGGCGAGAATGATGAGACCCGCAATGTAGGAGTCGATCTGGTCGGCAGGCAGCAGCGGACGAAAGAGCCAACCGATAAAAAGCCAGCCCAGCAATGCCATCGAAAATGGTTTCACTGCCCAGTTGATGAAGAGGGTAACCCCTATGCCGCGCCAGTATCTGCCAACCCGGGTGAGTGCGCCGAAGTCGATTTTCAGGAGCATCGGGATAATCATCAGCCAGATCAGCAGGGCGACGGGAATATTCACCCCGGCAACCTCAGCCAGGCCGATGGCACGGAAGAGCCCGGAAAACAGATGACCGAGCGCAATGCCCGCGACGATGCACAGGAAGACCCAAACGGTGAGATAGCGCTCAAACAGCGACATGATCAGTCAACCTGTGGGCGACGGCGGGGTGAAGCGGAATTCAGCCAACACAGTCGCCACGCATTGGTCAGGGGCATGCAAAGTTTTCTCATGGTCAACACTCGTCGCTGCATCGCGGGATCAATCTCGACATCAGCGGCGCGCAGAGGGCGGCATCGCCGCCGCAGCAGTCCCTGATCATGAACAGGGTGAGCTGCTCGAAACCTTCCAAATCGGCCCGGTAGATGATCGAGCGGCTTCGTCGCTCGCTCTTCACCAGCCCTGCCCTCGACAAGGTCGCCAGATGCGCCGACATGGTGTTTTGCGGGACGTCCAGCATCCGCGCCAGCTCACCGGCCGGCACACCCTGCGGCTCGCTCTTCACCAGCAGCCGGAACGTCTCCAGACGGGTCGACTGGGCAAGCGCCGAGAAAGCGATGATGGCGTTACTTGATTCCATATATCCAGAGTAATGGATATATTCAGGCTGTCAAGCCCACTCCCTGACGATCGTCAAAGTGAGCGGCAAGGGTTGAGATCGCAGCCAGCATTGCGTATCTGGAACCATCAACCGCAATTTTTCCGCGAACATGAGGCACATATCGGCATGTCCCCTGAATTTCTCGTCACCCATTCCGGTGGCTTCCATGCCGACGAACTGCTGTCGAGCGTCATTCTAACGCGGCTCTTTCCGAATGCGCGGATCGTCCGCAGCCGCGCGCTGGAATGGATCACCGCCGGCGCGGACCGCATCATCTACGACGTCGGCGGCAGCTACGACGCCGCGGCGCAAATCTTCGATCACCATCAGCGCGGTGCGCCGCTCAGGGACGACGGCCAGCCCCTCAGTTCGTTCGGCCTGATCTGGAAGCACTACGGCCTGGATTATCTCGCTGCACTCGACATTCCTGATGTCGATGTCGCGGCCATCCATGCCTCCTTCGACGGCAGCTTCGTGCTGCCGATAGACCTGATGGACAACGGCGCGCTGAGCCCGACCGGGCCGCTGGCCGGGCTGACTTTGCCGGCTCTGCTCGAAACACTGAAACCGGCCTTCGACGAGACCGACCCAGAGGCCGACGACCGCAGCTTCCACGCGGCGCTGGCTATCGCGCGCAGCTTCGTCGAGGCGCGGATTGCCCGCAGCGCTGCCAAGCTCCGCGCTGAATCGCTTGTTCACCAGGCGATCGTTGCAGCCGGAGACAGTCGTATCCTGGAACTGCCGATGGGAATGCCCTTCCGTCCGGCGATCCTCAAGGCCAAGGCCGAGCGGCTTCTGTTCGTCGTTCACCCACGCGACAAGGACTGGTGCCTGACCGGCATCCGGCGCTTTGACGAAGGCTTTGAGCTAAGGGCCGACCTGCCGGCTGCCTGGGCCGGACTCACCGACGGCGATCTGGAGGCCGCTTCCGGCGTCAGCGGCGCGAGCTTCTGCCATAACGGCCGCTTCATTGCCGCTGCCCGGACGCGCGAAGCAGCACTGGCTCTCGCCGAGATCGCCGTCGAAGAAGCGCTTGCCATCGGCCTGAAGTCCGACGCGAATGTCACCGAGGCATGATGCAGCCGCGGATCGCGGGCTGCCGACTGCAGCAAACGCTGGAAATCTGCCTTGAAAAGCCTACCTATACCGGGTGAGGCTCGATCCGCCTGAGGCGCGCGGCCGTTCAATAATTTGGAGTTCAAGAGTGGCTGTTGCCTTCACCAAGGAAGAGAGTTTCGAAACCGCATCGGAAACCTTGCTGCCCGATCGGCCGATATCGCCTCATCCGAATCTCGTGACGGAAGCCGGTCTGCAGGCTCTGGAACAACAGCTGAAAGAGGCCCGCGCGGCCTATGAGGCGGCCAGCACGATCGACGATGTCAACGAGCGGCGGCGCCATACGGCAAATCCCCTGCGCGACGCCCGCTACCTGACGGCGCGGCTTCGCAGCGCCCAGCTGATGCCGGCAACGCACAACAACGAGACGGTCGGATTCGGCAACACCGTCACCTTCCGCCGTGATGACGGTCGGGTGCAGACCTACCGGATCGTCGGCGAGGATGAGGCCGACCCAAAGTCCGGGTCGATGTCGTTCGTCTCGCCGGTGGCAAGCCTGATCATGGGCAAGGCGGTCGGCGATGCCGTTGCTATCGGCGATGCCGAGCTCGAGATCATCTCTATCGCCTGACGGGCGTCCTCAGGCGACCGCACCTGCCCCGCATTGCCAGCCCGTCACAAATTTATCGCAACTCTCTGTCTTGGCAGCGTTTCCGCGCGCCGCTACACTTGGTGATGGCCAAATTTTTTCCGACGCTTGAACCGCATCACCATCGCTTCATTGCAGCCCAGCATATGTTCTTTACCGCCTCGGCCGCGCCGACCGGACACGTCAACATGTCGCCGCGCAGCACCGACCTGTTCCGCATCCTCGGCGACAATGCCGCGATGTATCTCGACCGCAGCGGCAGCGGCAATGAGACCGCCGCTCATCTGAGGATCAACAACCGCCTGACCATCATGTTCTGTGCCGTGACCGGCCCGCCTTTGATCATGCGGCTTTACGGCAAGGGTCGCGTTATCCACCGCGACAGCGACGAATTCGTCGCAATGCTCCAGGACCAGTTCGAGGGCAACGCACCGCTCGGTGCACGGCAGATGGTGCGGCTCGATTTCGATCTTGTGCAAACATCCTGCGGCTATGGCGTGCCGCTGTTCGATTATCAGGAAGAGCGCACCCAGATGGATGCCTGGGCAAAGGCCAAGGGCGTCGACGGGATCGAAGACTACTGGCGTGAAAAGAATCAGGTCAGTCTCGACGGCTTTCCGACGGGACTGTTTGAGACGCCTGAAGCCTGAAATCTCTTGCCGTAGAAGCGCAGGACATTTTTCTCGCTAGGTGGGACGCCCCTAGGTTTCCATGAAAAGCCTGTGGTGGCACCGGGAACGAGCTTGGGACGGTGTCTGCAATCCTCGCCATACGCGTCGTTCCGCCAAACCGGGGGCGCGACGAGCCTTTGATCAAAAAAGGCCCGTTCATTCCACGATCAATAGAGACCGCCGCTTCCGGAGGTGACAGCCTGGTTGGCTTGCGGGGAAGTCTTCAGAATTTCCTCCGGTGCCAGCTGCACCTCGCCGCCGGAATTGCCCGCGCCAATAACTGTATAGGTCGTGGCGGGGCCCGTACCGGGCTTGAAGGACTCGACGATGGCATTCGGATCGCCGGGCTGGGCCGCCATGCCTGTCTGGCGATCGACCGAGGCCATTGTCATGCCAGCCGGGACGACGAATTTCTCAGGTGGCTCGTCCTTCGTGGCAGCCTGCATGAACTCGTTGAAGATCGGCGCTGCCAGCGACGCGCCCTGTACGCCGCGACCGAGATCCATCGGTGTATCGTAGCCGACGTAGAGACCGGCGACGAGGTTCGGCGTATAACCCACGAACCAGGCGTCCTTCTGGTCGTTCGTCGTTCCCGTCTTGCCGGCAACTTCCGTGTTGAGCTTGATCTTGCCTGCAGCAGTACCGCGAATGATAACGCCCTGCAGCATCGAGGTCACCTGATAGGCGGTCATTGGATCTAGAACCTGCTCGCGGTTGTCGACGATCGTCGGCTCCTGCTGATTCTGCCAATCGGGGGCATTGCATCCGTCGCAGACCCGCTCCTCATGCTTGAAAATGGTCTTGCCGTAGCGGTCCTGGATACGGTCGATCAGGGTCGGCTTGATCTGCTTGCCACCATTGGCGATGACCGAATAGGCCGACACCATGCGTAGCACAGTCGTTTCGCCCGCACCGAGCGACATGGCCAGCACAGGCGCCATCTTGTCGTAAATGCCGAAGCGCTCGGCATATTCGGCAACCAGGTTCATGCCCATGTCGTTGGCCAGACGGACGGTCATCAGGTTGCGCGAATGCTCGATGCCAAAGCGCAGCGTATGGGCGCCGCCGCCTTCGCCTTCATAGTTTTCCGGACGCCAGACGGTGCCGTTCGACAGCTGGATCTCGATCGGGTCGTCGAGCGCCACCGACGCCGGGGTGTAGCCATTGTCCATCGCCGCTGCATAGACGAACGGCTTGAACGACGAGCCGGGCTGGCGCATGGCCTGGGTCGCGCGGTTGAACTGCGACTGTCCATAGGAGAAGCCGCCGACCATCGCCAGAACGCGGCCGGTGTGAGGATCCATCGCAACCAGGCCGCCCTGGACCTTCGGCGGCTGGCGCAGTCGATAACCGGTGGAATTGGCCAGCTTCTCGACATAGACGACGTCGCCAGGCGACAACACGCCAGAAGGAGATTTGACCGTCTTGCCGTTCGGGCCAGCGGCGCGGAACGCCCAACGCATGTCGGCAGCCGCAATCGTCGCGCGCTTGCGCTCGATCGACAGCTTGCCGGCCGGATCGACGTCCGGCTGCAGACCGACATCGACGCCCTCGTTCGAGACCGCCAGCACGACGGCGACCTTCCATTCCGGAACGTCGGACAGCGGCGGAATTTTCGACAATTCCATGCCCCAATCGGTGGCCGTGGAAATCTGTTTGATCGGGCCATGATAGCCACGGCGCTCGTCATAATCGATGAGCCCGTCCTGCAGAGCCTTGCGGGCTTCGATCTGCAACTGCGGATCGAGCGATGTGCGCACCGACAGGCCACCTTCGTACAGCTGCTTGTCGCCATACTTGTCGATGATCTGGCGGCGGACCTCTTCAGAGAAGAACTCGGTAGCCACCACGGAGGCGCCGGACCGGCGCGAGACAACGCCAAGCGGCTGCTTCTTGGCGTCTTCGCCGTCGGCCTGGCTGACATAGCCATTCTCGACCATACGGTCGATCACCCAGTTGCGGCGGGCGATGGCGGCATCGGCATGGCGGAAGGGATTGTAGTTGGCGGGACCTTTCGGCAGCGACGCCATATAGGCGGTCTCGGCGATGGTCAGATCCGTGACCGGCTTGTCGAAATAAGTCAGCGCGGCAGACGCGATGCCATAGGCGTTGAGGCCGAAATAGATCTCGTTGAGATAGAGCTCGAGGATCTTGTCCTTCGAGTAGGCCTGCTCGATGCGGAAGGAGAGGATAGCCTCCTTCAGCTTGCGGTCGAAGGTCTGATCGGAGGACAGGAGAAAGTTCTTGGCGACCTGCTGGGTGATGGTCGAAGCGCCGACCGGCCGGCGCCCGGAGCCGAAATTCTGCAGGTTGACGAGGACGGCGCGGCCGAGACCGGTCACGTCGACGCCCGCGTGATTGTAAAAATTCTTGTCTTCGGCCGAGAGGAACGCGGCCTTGACACGGTCGGGAATGGCCTGGATCGGCAGGAACAAGCGGCGCTCGCGGGCATATTCTGCCATCAACGCCCCGTTGCCGGCATGGATGCGCGTGGTCACCGGCGGCGCGTAGTTGGCCAGGACTTCATAGTTCGGCAGGTCTTTGGAGACGATACTTAGATATACCGCCGCTGCCGCTGCCGCCCCGACGAAGAGGATGCAGGCCATGCCAAAGAAATATCCAATCAGTCTGACCATGTCATCGCTACCAGTGTCTCTGTAAAAATTCGGCGCGCATGCAAGATGTCCGCATACCCGGGCGTTTTGCACGCGCGTTGCGCATTAGCAAGAGATTGCGGGCGACAAAAGTCTCTTGCCGCGCCATACCCACTCTTACTTCCGTTCAGCGGCGGCAATGTGAGCGAAATAGGGCTCTCCCGCCTCAATCTCCAGCCCGTGCCGGACCTTCCGGCAGACCTGTGGCACGGAAGCCACGATACGCCATTCAACCACCATTGGCGACCGTTACCGCGCGGTATTGCCTGACCGCCTCGGCCAAACGATCTACGAGCTTTGCCCGCCAAGCATCGTCGAGCAACAATTTTTCGTCTTCCTTGTTGGACAGGAAGCCCAGTTCCACCAGGATCGAGGGGACATCCGGCGCCGTCAGCACCTGGAAGCCCGCGTAACGATGGGGATTGTTGATCATCGCGATCTGGCCGTTGAATGAGTTGAGCACATCCTGGGCAAGCGACACCGAAAAGGCCTGCGTCTCGCGTCGGGTCAGATCCATCAGAATATCGGCCACCACCGGGGGCGTTGTCCTGGTTTCGGTCCCGGCCAGCTTGTCGGATGAGTTCTCGCGGTCGGCGACGTCGGCGGCAAGGCGGTCCGACGCCCTGTCGGAGATCGTGTAAACCGTCGACCCGCGAATATCCTTCTGCTTCAGCGTGTCCGCATGCAGCGAGATAAAAAGAGCTGCGTGGTTCTGGCGGGCGATGGTCACGCGCTGAGAGAGCGAGAGATAGGCGTCGCTGTCGCGCGTCAGGAAAGCCTTGATGCCGGGCTGCGCGTTGAGCTTTTCAGCCAAGGCCTTGGCGAAGGCGAGCGTGATCTGCTTTTCCGGGGTCGAACCATCGCTTGCCATGGCGCCGGCATCGATGCCGCCGTGGCCCGCGTCGACGGCGATCAGAAAGTCGCTCGGCTTGACGTTCTCGACCGGCACCACGGGTCCGACATCGGCGGCGGTATCCTCGTCGGTCCATGTCTGCTTGCGAACGAGATCGGCATATTGTTCAGGCGGCACCATCTCGGCATCCAGCACCAGGCGGTATCCCTTGCCGCTCTCGTTCTGCTGCACCCGCGCCATCACCAGCTTGGCAGGCTTTGCAGCCGTCAACACGATGCGCGCGCTGTCCTTGTCCATGGTGCCATAGCGGATGGCGGTAAACAGGCCTCGGGCATCGAGATCTTTCGCCGGAAAACCGAAGGCGGTGGCCGGTAGATCGACAACGACGCGGGGTGGATCGGCAAGATAATGGACCGCGACGGACGGCGCCCGGTCAAGCTCTATGACCACGCGGGTACGCGCATCGTCGCCGGCAATGCGGGCACCATAGGCAAGAATGGGGTCGGCAACGGCGGCGGCGGCAGGCGCCGCGCCCTTGATGTCGGTCGCGGATGCGGTCGATGCAGGCGCCAGCACCGGCAGGACCATGCCGACGAACGCGCCCAAAATGATGCCGATCTGCCTGGCGCTCAACAATCCGTTCCCGTCATTCTACCATCCCCTCCAAGACCTCGAAGCCGTCTTGTGCTACCGCAGCCGCGCATCGATCACGTCCGTCAAACGGGCCTCATGAAATTGTCATACGAGCGTGGGACACACAGCGCGAAGCTGTCCCCGAATCGAACAATCTTCGACCGCCATGGGTTCACCCGAGGAATCCATCATTATTATGGCACACTTGGCTTTGTCCTTGCTATTGTGACGGTTCGATCATACAACGAAGTTTAGGGTAGAAGTGTTGACGGGATAGAGTCGCCG
>Ga0207650_10001157_pt1 | contig 19363 bp, 17 predicted proteins | sample KBSS63metaG_FD_184325 | JGI IMG/M metagenome (GOLD analysis project Ga0207650, IMG submission 184325) | Switchgrass rhizosphere microbial communities from Kellogg Biological Station, Michigan, USA - KBS S6-3 metaG (SPAdes) (version 2) | ecosystem: Host-associated > Plants > Roots > Rhizosphere...
CAAATTGCTCGGTTGCCATCTTAATCGTTTTGCCATCTAGGGTCGGAAAGCCGTAGAAACCGAATTCGCTGCCCTTCCCGAAGATCCAAATAAAAATCGGGAACTCGGGAGCCGCAAAAATCGCGCGGCAGTCTTCCCTGATTGCAAACCAGTACATGACTTGCCGATAGACTTTGAACAAATGTGCGTATGCTGGCGGCAAGAATCGAGCGACCCAAGCTCCGGCAGTGACGACGACCTTTTCCGCGCAGTAGGAGCCGTGGTTGGTTTTGACCGTCACTGCCGAATTCCCGTCTCTTTCGACTGAAACAACGATCTCGTCGGTTTGCACCGCCGCACCACGCTTGCGAGCGAGATCGAGCTCTGCCTCGATGCAAAGTTCCGGTTTTAAAAATCCCGTTTCGTATTCGTAGTAGGCGCGTTCATCCGTTACGGCGAACTGCGGATAACGCTTTTTTATCTCTGCGGTTTCGAGAGTCTCATGGCGGATATTGAACTTCTTCGCGCAGCGGATCGCCTCTCCCAAAAAATCACGCCGGCCGTGCATGACGGCCTCGTTGTTTTGACTCTGCAGCGTGACGCCGCCCGTGATCTTCAGGAGTTCCTTCCCGGTTTCTTTTTCGATCTCGCGCCACAATTCATAGGAGCGCAAGGCGAAGGGCACATATTCCTCCCCTTCGCCGATCGCTTGGCGAATGATTCGACTCTCGCCGTGAGACGAACCGTTCGGATGCGGAGGCGAAAACCGATCGACGCCGAGCACTTTATTACCCTGCTTCGCAAGTTGATAAACCGCGGCGCTTCCCATGGCGCCGAGACCTACCACGATCGTATCGAAGTTTTTAACCATGACTTCGTTTGCTTCCTAAAGAAACAGGCTCGTCGCTGCAGTTAACCTAGTCGAGCAGATATCTCGCAGTGAAGCCGAGCAAGTCGCGAGCTTTTTTGCAGTCGTACCCGCTCCAGTTGCCTTCGAGCGGCGCGCGCACTTTCACATTCGGGAAATATTCTTTGGCTAGCCTTAAGGTCGGTTCCGTCATGATGGTATGGGGAGCGCAGATGTTGAACGGCTCATGGCCGGAAAAATCTTTCTCGACGGCGAGCCGACAGGCGACGGCGGCGTCGCGCACATCGATATAAGTCCACAACGGCCCGGCCCAGCGCAACGGGTTCTTGCGCCGCTCGAGAAGATTTCCCTGCGTCAAATCGGCTGAGATGCCGGCAAAGCGGAAGCTGGCGATCTGCATGTCGCTGCGGCACGTGAACGCATCGCAAATGCGCTCTCCGGCGAGTTTGGATATGCTGTAAGGGTCCTGGGGCGCCAAGGGATGAGCTTCATCCACCGGCAGATACTCGGGCACGGCGAACCGGGTGGGGTAATACAAGCCGTAAATCGTAAGGCTCGATCCCATGACGAGCTTTTTCACTCCTGCGGCAAATGCCGCAGCGACCACGTTGTAACTGATGGTCACGTTGTAACTGAAATTTTCCGCGTCGCCGAACACGTCGGGAATTTTCCATGTACGCGACGCGGGGTCGAAGCCATTGCTCGTGTAGGGAAACCGCCTGCGCGCCAGATGGATTACCGCGTCGGCCCGCTTGAAGAGACTCGCGAGCTCTTGCGCTTGTGAAAGATCAACTAGGGACGAAGGGCAGCCAGGATCCGAGATCGGCGTTCTGTCGATCGCCAGCACATCGTGACCGTACGCAACCAATTCTCTGGTCGTCAGCTGTCCTAGCCTGCCGGCACCGCCCGTCACGACGATCTTCATACTGAACCCTCCAGGTCGATTCGTTTAACGCTTTCGCGAAGTCGTTGCAACGAATGTTGATGATCGCGGTAACGTTCCACTGCGTTGATCCCGCCGAGTCGATTTCGAATCGATGTAAAGAGAAAATTTCTCGCTTCGCTGGGAATGACGACTAACAGTAAGCCCATACGCCGGTTGGTTGACTTGAAATCGTCGCTTTCATAAGCTCGCGATATTTCTCCGACTCGGGTGACAACCTAAGAGGGACTGGATGAGAAGCGCCGCTCTGCTATTTTTTTCGATCTTCCTGAGTTTAGGGCGGCAAAGTTTTTCGGCGGAAGCCAACAAAGTCATCATCGGCGTAGACGCGCCGACGCTTTCCGATCTGCCGCTGTCCGTGGCGCTCAAAAAGGATTTTTTCAAGAGCGAGGGTTTAAACGTCCTTGAGGTGCTTTTCAGGAGCGGCCCGACGGCCATGCAGGCTCTCGTGTCGGGATCGATCCAATTCAGCACCGGCTTCGGCACGGGCATTCGCGCCGCGATGGCCGGCGCGCCGGTTAAGGGCATCATTGGGTTCAACAGCAAGCCGGCCTTTATCCTTTATGGACGAAGAGAGTCCGGTATTCGCTCGATGGCCGACGTCAAGGGGAAAAAGATCGCCGTTACCGGCATTGGCAGCACTACGGACTATGCAGCGCGAGCGATCTTGACGCATTACCACGTCGATCCCGACAAGGAAGCGACCATTCTGGCGGTGGGAAGTGAAAGCGTGTTCGCCGCGCTTCAGAAAGGTTCCGTGGACGCGGCCATCTTGTGGGCGCCGGGCTTCGCGGTCGCGGAAAAACTCGGCATGGTAAGACTCCAGTCTTTGGCCGACATCATGGAGCTGCCGGGCTCGGGGATTGTGGTTTCCGATCAGCTGATCAAAGAAAACCCGCTGCTGATCAAGCGATTTTTACGCAGCACGCTGAAGGGATTCCAATACCTCGAAGATCCGCGCAACCGAGATGAGATCGTCAATTCAATTTCCAAAGATTTCAGCTTGGAGCCGGACATCGCCGCGACCAATTACAAGTTCATGCTGAGCATCCTGTCGAAAGAGGGCATGATTTCGCGCCGCGCCATTGAGAACGGCATCGAACTGACCCGCCAACGGATCAAGACCAACGAACCGGCCGCCGAGTTGGCGAAAAAGATGTACGACTTCTCCCTGTTGGAAGAAGTTCAAAAAGGAAAATGATCTGAGCGGGAGACAAAGCGATGTCGGAAGCAAGGCAAGAAAAACTCGGATTGTCAGCGCTTTGTCATGTGGGGCCGGCCACGCCCGGCGGCGCGATGTTCAGACGCTACTGGCTGGCGGTTGGCCGCGCCGAAGATTTGAAAGACATTCCTCAGGCGGTCAAGGTTCTGGGTGAAGAGCTGGTGCTGTTCCGCGACGGCAGCGGCCGCCTCGGGCTCGTGGGCCTTCACTGTTCTCATCGAGGAACGTCGTTGGAATACGGCGACATCGAAGCCCGTGGAATCAGATGTCCCTATCACGGCTGGCTGTACGATGTTGAGGGCAACTGCTTGGATCAACCCCTCGAACCCAAAGGCAGCACCTTCTGCCAGAAGGTCAAACACCCGAGCTATCGAGTACGGGAATTGGGCGGGCTCATCTTCGCGTTTATGGGCGCGCAAGAAAGCGAGCCGCCACCGCTGCCGCGCTATTCGGCGCTCGTGCGAGATGACGGCATGCGCTTGGTGCTGCCGCCGCGCCATTGGGATTACAACTGGTTCAATTTTTTCGAGAATACCATTGATTCTCTGCACGCCTTTTTTTTGCACAAGCCGAGCCGCGCAGACCGCTCTTGGGAAAACGCTTTTTGGGACTATCCGGGTGATCATCATATCGAAGCGTTCCGAACCGAGTATGGCCTGAAGACTATCGTTCACTGGCCCGGCCCCACGCCGGGAACTCTTTATGTGCGGCTCACGAGCTTGGCATTGCCGAGTGTGTTTTCCCTCGGCGGACGCGGCGTTGAGGAAGAAGGCTTTGAACGGTTGCTATTTGTCACGCCCGTGGATGACGATAATTTCATGGTATTCAGCAGCGATTTTGTTCCGCGGGATAAGGTCGATCTCATCAAGAAACGAGATCAATCACGCTATGCGCCGCCGACTGCTGAACCGGTAAAAGAATACGACAAGCGCAAACACGTGCCCTATCGTGGGCAAGTGTGGAGGGAAGACTACGTCTGCCAGTCCACCCAAGGAAAGATTGGCTACCGCGACGAGCAACTGGCGACGTCGGATCGCGGCGTAATACTGCTGCGCAAACTTCTTTTAGAAGCCATCGAAACCGTGCAGCGGGGCGGTGTACCCCAGGGAATTGTCTCGAAAGAAAAAGCCAACGAGACGATTACCCTGGATGCGTTTCGTCTCATCCTGCCTCTAGACCAATTGGAACAGGTGATGCAGCCGCGCTGACACTCGGTCAAATCGTTTAGCGTGATTAAACGCAGATCGTTCCAAGGCGTTCTGCCATTCGAACAGCTTCAAGTCGGCAAATCCTGAATCCGCGTCAATCTTTTAATTTATCAATAACGGATGCGACGTCGAAAACATCGGCATCTTGTCAGCTTGATCGCTGTCGACGTGCCGTAGTATACGGGCGCCGTCTTACACCGCACGTCAATAAATCAGTGTTCGAGCAACTCAAGTGAATGGAGGAATGCGAATCATGAAGCTTTCCAAAGTGACTTATGCGCTTGCCATCGCAGTCATCACGGCGTTGGCGCTGCCCGGGATGCGCTTATTTGCCCAGGAAAAACTCGATCCGAACGCCGCGCCCAATCCGTATCGTATGCTCGACACCTGGGCTCAACTTCCCGAAGGCCGACCATGGGGCACGCCCATCGGAGTCGAGCTCGATCATAGCGATGGGAAAAGCATCTGGGTGTTCGACCGCTGCGGCGCGGACAACTGCGCCGGCTCCAACGTCGCGCCGATTATGAAATTTGATTCATCGGGAAAGCTCCTCGCGAATTTTGGCGCGGGCATGTTCAATTATCCGCACGGTTTGTTCGTCGATCGCGAAGGCAACGTGTGGGTGACCGACGGCCGTGGAGAAGGCGGCAAAGGTCACACCGTCATCAAGTTTGCGCCCGACGGCAAAGTATTGATGACCCTCGGCAAGCCAGGAGTTGCCGGAGATGGTCTGGATATGCTGAATTCGCCGTCGGACGTGGTGGTCGCGCCGAACGGCGATATCTTCGTTGCCGACGGACACGGCGAAAAAACCAATGATCGCGTCGTGAAATTTTCCAAAGACGGGAAGTTCATCAAGGCCTGGGGCAAGCACGGCTCGGCACCAGGTGAATTCGATGTGCCTCACACGATCGCGCTCGATTCGGCGGGACGCGTCTTTGTGGGCGACCGCTCCAACAGCCGCATTCAAATTTTTGACGCTGACGGAAAATTCCTCGCCGAGTGGAAACAATTCGGCCGACCGAGCAGTGTCTTTATCGATAAAAACGACACCATCTACGTAGCCGACTCGACATCGGACGAGAAAAGAAATCCTGGGTTCAAGCAGGGCATCAGGATCGGCAGCGTCAAAGACGGCAAGGTCACTGCCTTCATCCCGCTTGTAGATCCACAGCTCCAAGCGGCAGAAGAAGTCACGGCAGACGACCAGGGAAACGTATACGGCGGCTTCACCAGCAAGCGGAACCTGAAAAAGTTCGTCAAAAAATAGCAATACGCGCGACTGAACGAGCTGCTGTCGTGAAATGTGCAGGAGGCGCTCATGGACACCACTACTGCATACTTGAGCGATTACGCGAATGGATTGACCTACGAAAAACTTTCGCCTGAAGCGATACATCAGGTCAAGCGAACGTTGATCGACACCCTGGGGTGCGGCGTCGGCGCCTTCGATGCCGAACCGCCTTCCATCGCGCGGCGGATCGCGTCTCGGGTGCAGGGAAACCCACCGGCACGAATCATCGGCACTCGACAGGAAAGCTCGATGGATCTTGCGGCCTTCGCTAACACGTCCCTTATTCGCTATCTCGACTGCAACGACGCCTACGCGGCGCGAGGCACGGGGCATCCGAGCGACATGATCCCGGGCGTGCTCGCTGTCGCCGACACCCACAAAGCGAACGGGCGGGCGGTAATCACGGCGATCACGGCGGCCTACGAGGCGTTTTGCCGAATGGCGGACCAGCTATCGTTAAAAACCTGGGATCAGGGTGTCTACGTTGCGATCGGCACGGCATGCGGCGCCGGCAAGATTCTCGCGCTCGACCGGGCGGCGTTGGCACACGCGATCGCCATCGCAATCACGTCAACCGTGCCGCTGCGCGCCACGCGCATCGGTGAGCTTTCGATGTGGAAGGGCTGCGCCACGGCCGCGGCAGTCCGCATGGGAGTGTTCGCCGCAGAGCTAGCGGCAGAGGGAATGACGGGCCCGGATCAACCTTTCGAAGGCAAAGAAGGACTGTGGCACAACCTGGGAGCCGAGGCGCCGAAGTGGCCAGCTTTCGGCGGCGCAGCCGAGCCGTTTCGGATCACCGCGACGAGCTTCAAGGCCTACCCCTCAGTGATACACACCCAGGGACCAATTGGCCTGGTGCTAGACCTACGGCAGCAGGTTGCGATCAGAGATATCGATTCTGTTCATGTAGCGACTTACACAGAAGCGGTGCAGCGAACGGCGACGGAGCTGGAGAAGTGGAACCCCGAAACGCGGGAGACTGCCGACCACAGCATTCCCTACTTGCTAGCGGCCGCATGGCAAGACGGTGAGGTGACCCCGGCAACCTTCGCGCCGTCTCGCATCCACGACCCGGCGCTGCGAACGCTGATCAAAAAGTTAACGGTGACCGAGGATTCGGAGTTCACGCGTCGCTATCCCGCGGAGTCGTGCTCGCGGATCGAGGTCACGACGACCGGTGGGCGGCGCCTGGCGGTCGAGACGAATTACCCGAAGGGGCATCGCCGCAACCCGCTAACGGATCGTGAGGTCGAGGGAAAATTTCGTGGGCTGGCTTCCTCGGCGCTCGGAGCACAGGGATGCAATCGAGTCTTAGAAGAAATTTGGAACCTGGACAGAGCCGCGACACTCGACCGACTATTCGACAGCCTCGTTGTCGCGCGTTGAACACTCTCACAGTGAGCCGCGTGCTCAATTGACGAGAACGGTTCGGCTCCTTCCGAAGGTAAACTACACGTCGAAATAACCGCTGCGCAAATACTCTTCCGACAGACAGCAAAATTTATTTCATGAGTTCTCGCACCAAAGGCGTCATCATCAGCTCCGTCGGCGCTTCGCCGCCGAATTTTTGCAAAACACTGCGCATCCGTTCGCCGGAGCCGCCGACTTGCGCCAGAATAAATGGAATATGGCTGTCTTGCTGGCAGGCGCTACCATGCCAGGTGTAATGCGTCACCGCGGCGAAGTAGAAGCGCTCCTCGATCGGTAGCTGGGTGCAGGCTTTCGCTAGCAGCACGATGTCGCCCGCTCGGTTGCCATAAGGCCCTGCGCCGAGCGACTGCATGCGCTGATTAAGATCGAGCAGATCGGGGCGCGGATGGAGTTTCAAATATTCCGCGATCGGCACGAGACGTTGACCGTCGAAAATCTGAAATGGCTTGGCGTTTTGACCAGGAGGCATGGGCGCGCGGCTGAAGATCAGGTCTAAGGTCCCTTTCAGCTCGGGAACATTTTCACCACTCTGATTGGCTTTGTAAAAAGTTTGCAACGCCGGCAGCACGTCTTCCTTGAACCGCGCCGGTTTCGGCCAATCGCACGGTTGATGCTCTTCAGCGCAAGTGGAGCGGTCGGCGAGATAGACATAAGCCATAAAGCCCTGATAAGCGAGCACTGCCTGGTAATCGCGGTCGAGCTCGCCGAGCGTAAGCAGTGGTTTGCGCACGCGATAGCCGCTTCGTTTCAGCACGGCAAACGGTGAATGCTCGTCGTCGGTGCCGAGCTTGTGCTGGTCATCGTTCAGAGTCGCAATCTGACCGTGGTCAGAGATAACGATCACGTACGTACCGTCGAGCGCACCTTTTTTCCGGTACTCGTCCAATACCTCGCCGATGCGTTTATCGGTCACGAACTCCAAGTAGCGAACCTGACTCGCGAGCGGGTCTTCTGCTACGTGCGTGAAAATATCGATGCCGGGAAAGTAAACGACCTGTAGATCGGCGACGCCTTTTTCTTCGATCGCCTCGATCAATTTTTCCGTTGCGCTCAGGTCGAGCGCGGCAGCGATCGATTTTTCCGCATCGATTCCTTTCAGGGCGCCCTTGATCAAGAACGCAACAAAATCGGTTAGCGATGCCGGTGAGACGGTGGTGTAGAGCGTTGCGCCGCGATGCACTGAAAGCATCGCGACGTTGATGTTCTTCTTGATCAATTCGTAGAGTGTCGGCTTTTGAAGCTCCTCACCGATCAGATCGCCGGTTACCACTTTGGTCACGTCCGCGGTATCGAGAGCCGACACCGGCACGGGCGCGAGAAACGTCCCGCTTTCGCGCTCGAACCATTCGTCGCCAACCACACCGTTGAGCGCCGGCGGAGTCCCGGTGAAGATCGCGGACCATGCCGCTATGGTGCTCGACGGCAGAATGCTCAGTGCCCTCGGTGCGGCGTAACCATGTTCGAACAAGCCTCGATCCCGTTCTTTGCCGAGCACGCCGGCGAGGTTTGGCGCCTTTCCCGATCGAATCGCCTCCATCAATTGCGCTGGCGTGGTGCCGTCTAGCGCAAAGATGATCATGCGCGGCCCCGAGCCGGAGGCGGGCGGCGGAGCGGGCTTGAGCTCTTTTTCGCCGCCGGTCCGAATCGTGTCGAGGATAAATGCACACGAGCCCATCCATAAAATCGACGATAATACCGTTGCATAAGCCAGAAGCCGGTGTCGTGTCATGCTGTGTCTTACCTCGCAATGGAAACTTGATCGACCGTGAAGATTTGGTTTGCTTGTAAACTGAAGGAGAGTTTTTCTGCGTTACCTGAGAGCTCGACGGATAAGCATTCATACTTTTGTCCATCTGCAGCATAGGAATTGCACCGCGGAACGATGTGCGTAGAACGATCGCGTCCACTGTGATCTCGCTCGTATCAGCTCATCCTGATGTAATTCTACAAAGAAATCCTGGTAATTCTCCACTAGCAGGCTGCTGAAAAATTACTCCTGACCCACGGTCGACTTATGGTACAAGAAGGCATGCGTGGAGAAGATCAACAGCAGAATCACATATTCAGTTACTTATCGCCGGAGGCTCGGGTACGCAAAGACCATCCGTTACGCGCGATTCGGGTCATGGTGGACGAAGTCCTCAGTCAGCTCTCGCCGCGGTTCAACAGGATGTACGCGTCCGTAGGCCGGCCGTCGATTGCGCCGGAGAAGCTTTTGCGGGCGCAATTGCTCGAGATGCTGTACTCGATCCGCAGCGAACGGTTGCTGATGGAAGAGATGGACTACAATCTTTTGTTTCGCTGGTTCGTGGGTTTGAATGCGGACGAGGAAGTTTGGGATGCGACCACCTTCACCAAGAACCGCGACCGGTTGCTGGAGGCGGAGGTGGCCAAAGAGTTTCTGAAGCTGGTAGTCGAGCAAGCGCGGGCCAAAGGGTTGACTTCCGACGAGCATTTCACGGTGGATGGCACACTGTTGGAGGCGTGGGCGAGCGCAAAGAGTTTTCAGTCGAAGGATAAAAAGCAACCGCCTGCGCCGGATGACCGGGGCAATCCGACGGTGAACTTTCGCGGCGAGAAACGGTCGAATGACACCCACGAGTCGAAGACCGATCCCGAGGCGCGCCTGGCGCGCAAAGGTGAAGGCAAAGAGGCGAAATTGAGCTACAGCGGGAATCTGTTGGTGGAAAATCGCAATGGCCTGATCGTGAACGCGGAAGTCTTCCAGGCCAACGGCACGGCCGAGCGCGATGCGGCGCTGATCATGCTGGAGCAGATTGCGGGAACGAAGGCGGCGACCGTGGGCGGAGACAAAGGATTCGATACACAGGATTTTGTGAAAGAGTGTCGGCATATGAGAGTTACCCCGCACGTGGCACAGAACGTCGCCAGACGCGGTGGGAGCACCATTGATGGTCGCACCACCCGACATGCTGGGTATGCCCTCAGCCAAAGAAAGAGAAAGCGGATCGAAGAATGCTTTGGCTGGCTGAAGACCATCGCGCTCCTGAGGAAGGTGCGCCATCGTGGGGTGTGCAAAGTGCACTGGATTTTTACTCTCGCCTGCGCCGCCTACAATCTGGTGCGCATACGAAATCTGGCCGCTGCAGTTGCGGCAGTGTAAGTCCGGGCCGTAGTGTGTCTTGAGAAGTACAAAGATCGTTCCCGAGCACGCAAGAACTATCGCAAAACAAGCTCTCCAACAGCATCATCAATGTGAAATAACAAGAAACACACTTAGCAAGTTAATTTTTCAGCAGCCTGCTAGAAGGCATAAGCGTGGTGCGCCGCCTCAAGTCACTCAAGGTCTTTAGCCCCACGAAGGAAAACCGAGAGAAATTCGCCGCCGATGTGACACGACAATTAGAACTCTCGGCCAAGGCTGTGGATAATCCGGAATCAGTGACAAAGGACGTGGACATCGTCATTGTATGCACCGATACGATCGAACCGGTTTTTTTCAGCACCTGGCTTACCCCTAGCGTTCACCTGCAATCTATTTCCGGTAGAGACATCGACGACGATACATTTGCGCGGTGTGATTACACAGTGCTCAGCATGAGAGAAGGTAAATGCAATGAAGGCCTCAACTTCGCCCCGCCGGTATTGAGAGAAAAACTCGAGGCCCGATCTGCGCCGTTTAAGCGGCCTATCCAATGGGAGAAGTACCCAGAGCTGGGAGAGGTGATCTTGGGAACAGCGCGTAAGCGAGTCAACGACGAAGGGATTACGTTTTTCTGCAACAACGTCGGTTTTGGAGCACAGTTTGACGCCTTAGGTGGGAAGGCAGTTGCGCTGGCAAAGGAACGAGGCATCGGCAAACTGTTTTCGATCGACGACTGGTATGCCGACGTTAGATGATGATTCTGCCAATCGTAATGCATTTCACTGATTTTAGTATCGCTTTGGCCGAGTAATGGAGAACTTCTTTTTCCGTCGTGGCGGCACGAGGGAACCGATGCCACGCTGTCAAAACGACAAATGCGGTGCCGCTCTAATCTATGAGCCGGAGTTTCTAGACACACCGGCAAGGTGGATATGCATGGTGCGGATGGATGCGTTCTGATCCAAATTTCAGGAAAGAACAACCCAGGTATTTTCCTACGGAATCAGTGGATTGGTCGATCGGCTGAAAAAAGGAACATCCGGGATACGACTTGTATTGCTCCCGAAGCGCCTGCGCAACTGCACATCAGCGGGAGCTTTTTCAGGGAATCAGTGAAGAAAGATCCGAAAGCGCCGGTGATCCTGGGGCGAGGAATGATCGCCTGCAACACATCGGCGTTGCGGGAGTGGTGGGATGAAAAGAGACATCACAAGGGTTTTGTATAGAATACTCCAAACACTTATGCGGCATGGGGTTCACGCGAGACTTTTCCGAGTTGGAGTTTGTGTGCTGACGATACTGATTGCTGATAGCGCGCAAGGTGAGCAATTTCGAACCAACAACCCACTCAAGGCGTTCGTTAACCAAGAATATCCTTGGGGTGACGACTATTTCATTCACGGCACCCGTGACACGTATCTTTTCCGCTGCATTCTAACCAGGACAACAGATGGGTTTGACGGAATCGCTCTTTCAGAAATTTCAATCTGGGGCAATCATGGCGGACCCTGGGAGATATTCCGGAAAAGTGAGAAAGGGGACTACGTTTACACCGGGACAGAAGCTATCGTTAACACGGCATGTCTTGAGCGTTGCTAGTCCAAAGATTATCTGTCGTCCGGTCAATGCAAATGGCAGCGTGGGTGGCCAAAACAATAGCTTTACCGACGCTATGGGCGGTTTTCTAGCCTGTCTCGGCAGTGTCTGTCATTTCAGCGATAATTTCCGGAAGCGATTCCATCTGCGCAACTCTTTCCATCCCAAACCGCTGAAGATCCCGATAGAGAACTCACCAGCGGCCTCTTGTAGCCGTCCAATTGCGCCAGCGCCTTTGGATTTGCTCTTGCCTTCGGGTTGTTCTGAATTACGCCATCGATCGCCTGATTGAAAAATTCACGTGCAGATCATCTATTTAGACGCGCCAAGAGAGTTAATCCTCGTGCCGGGTGATTTGTTCGATCGCTATCAATAGACTGGAGGCGGCATGCCCTTAAGTCGCCGGCTAATTCAGTCATTCCTTCATCGACAGCACGTGAGAACATGTCACTTGGCGAGCGCGTTTCAGCCGACATCTTCATCGCTTAACTGATAGCCTGGTGCCTCGCTAATTTCTGTTTGATCGTTTTGCAACGCTCGATGTCTTTAAAGTCTTAAACGTTTGCTTCGGGGTCGGCCTCCTGCTTCTCTTCCATCGTCGTTCCCTTCCGTCCTCGGAACGACTCACTTATTTAACCCGTTTTGTCTCAGTAAATAGGTGATCATGCCTTTTGGGCTTCCCGTTCCGCGGCAAACAGAGGATGAACTTGGCTTGTCGTCGTACCGCCGCTGCCGTAGGGCCGGGTGATGATTTCCAGCAAATGCCCGTTAAAATCTTCGAAATAGACGCCGCGGCCTCCGTCCCACTGATTGATACGATCGCGCTCGCGCCGGTAAGGATCCGCCCAGTAAGCGAGCCGCCGCGCGCGAATGCGACCGAAAATTGCATCGAATTCTTCCTCGGTAACGAGAAACGCATAGTGCTGCGAGGCGATTTCCGCGTCCTCGGTGCCGCGATATTCTCTGACATCCATGTAGTCGAGCGATGTATCGCCTATTTGCACAGCGGCAAATGGCCCCATCATTGCTGGCGCCGGCAGGCCGAAGAGTTCTGCCAAAAATATCGCCGAGGCTTTGTGATCATGTGCCGCAATGATTGTATGATTCAGTTTAATGCTCATGAGCGGACTCCTTCCGAAGTGAGAAAATGTATTCTCCCGTCACGGTTCTCTCAGCTTAGATGGAAATTCTTGTGGCCACAACGATCTGGTGAAAGCCACGGTGATTGTGAAAAGAGAGTCGGAGTGCCGTCGTCGCCGTGCCAGAAATGCATATTCCTCTAAACGGGCCAAGATGATATTCGACCGGCAATTCTAAGAGCGCGGTTCGGTTTCTTCCCTGTTGTCTGTTGCTTCACTGACTATTAAATGAGCAATGACTATGCCGAATGCTTTTCTAGCAACCGCAGCGGTTCAATGGTTTCAATTGCTCCGTTCAATGCCTCACTGGTTGCGTCTAACTATTATCAAGTCAATTTGAAAATGGTTTTATTTTGGTCGGTAGCTGTGCGCTGATTCCGCCGTCGTCGACGAATGTGTCACGGCACCAACTTCAGAAGCCTCCGAACGATATCGCATAAGGTCCGGAAAACCGCCTGAACCATTTCGATGTCAACCGATAGAAGTTCATAAAATTGTTGGCCGTTAAGCGTGAGGGCGCGAACCGAATCGATTGCTTTGGTGGTTCCAGCGCGAGGGTGGAAATCAAGAACCTCCAGAGTGCCAAAGGCTTCTTTTTCCTTAAGCTCACGAAGCGTACTACCATTTCTCTCAATCGACACACTACCGCTTAGTATCACATACAGGGTGTCTCCAAAATCGCCTTCTTTATAGATAGTTTCACCGGCTGCGAAACTAACTTCTGCCATTAATCCTGCGATCCGGCCGAGCTGTTCCACGGTGGCATGCTCAAAGATGTCTACCGATTTTAAAAAGATGACCTTCTCAATTGTGGTGAGATGATTTTCTGTTTCCAACCTACATCCTTGAGACCACAAGCTCAGCGGTTTCTTTGAGCACGGCATCCTTGGAATTGATATAGTGCTTGAGCTCGTCGCGGAAATCTGGAAGTCTTCTTAGGCCAATCTCCCAGAGGGTTGCTGCTTTGAGCCAGACATCATCTTGTTGCAAAAGCGCGTGCAAGGCTGTCTCGACATCAAAACTGTTCAGACCTAAAAAGACAAGAAACTGTCGGAAACGCTCAGTGCCCGGAGCATCGTCAAAAAGAGGAAAGACGTGACGCCTAATATCTCCGGTAAGCAGGTTGTCGAGAAACTCGATCGCTTGCGCCTGTTTGGCTGGACTGCTGCTTTGGAGCGCGACGCCGGCACTTCGAATGTCCTGAGGATGATAAATCAGGGAAAGCAGCCGCAGGACTCTTTCCCTTTCCCTCTCCATATTTTCGCGCAAAGCCTCATGGAGCAGCGACCCTTTCGTCATTGAATCATCACTTTCATCTCCAAAAAGCACAAAGAAAGTTACAAATCGTCGATAGTAGCGGCTGGCTTCCGCGTCAATAGCGGTCTCTATGACCTGTGGGTCCATGCGGACATTCGGCAAGCGTCGGGCAGTCTCTTCGAGGCCGACGATGATTCTGTAACGGAGAGAGCCATCTTCCTGATTCAGTCCATCGAGAAGCGCTTTCATTGCGGCAGGAGAGGCGATTTTGTTTAACGTGGAAGGAATATTGAGTCGCACATCACGAGAAACATTGGGATCCAGCAGCACTTCTCTTAAAGTTTCAACCGCAATTTCGCCGTATTCGACTAACGCCTGATGTGCCGCACTCTTGGTCGTCCGGCAGCCGAGTTGCATGATAACGTCTCTTAGAACCGTCGGCTCTTTTATCCTTCCGGCAACAGCTAACGCCTCGCGAACTACGGCCATGGAGGAATCTTCCCGGATAAACATGGTCAGGTATCGGCGAAATTCGGGATCGTTGACATTGCCGATGAGGCGGGCCGCTTCTATCCGAGCGGTTGCGCCATCGACTTTTGTGTTTGCTATCATTTTATGAAAGGTGGCCAGAGCGATTTCACGGATCTCGCCGTCTCCGTGGTGCAGCAGACATTCGATCGCCGATCTCTGAACTCGTGGATCAGGACTTTCCAAGTAAGGTTGCATAACCGGGATCGCATCTTCCTTCCGAATCGCGCAGACGACGTTGATCGCTTCCGCCTGGACTTCTCCATTTTCGTCTTGGAGCAAGCGCACGATTTCCTGCAATTTCTGAGCATCTGTACTTGCGGCAAAAAGTTTTAACGATCGACTTCGAACTATAGGCGAAGGATGCCGCAAAAGGCTGAGCGGAAGGCGCGGCACGATAACTTTCGGATCCAACTTCTCTGCCAGTTCGAGGCCGAACAAGAGAGCTTGCTCATCGTCTCTTTGTAACGTTTCCAGCACTGCTTTGACGGTGTGCTTATCGGCATAGTTAATCTCTGCTTCGTCCCAGGTGATGGCTTGTGTTTCGAGTCCGGTCCGCAATTCTTCAACGTACGCGTTCCCTAGAAAGAAAGTGCACACAGCCCAGATGACAATGAGCGGAAGAGAAAAATAGGCAAGCCTCGCGGGGTCAACCTGCAGTATAAATAGCGCGTAAGCAAGCACGATCAACCCTGCAGCACCATCTCCGAGTCGTTGCAATACCACATCGAGAAAAGTCTTGACCTGCTTTTTTACATTCGCAGAGAGAGGCAGATAAAGTATCTCCATCCCGCTCTGGTTTACGCCTGGTCGCAAAACCGCATCTGTTAAGTCTGTTGCCGCAGTTGAGAAAAGTCCCGGCCAGAGGAAAATGCCAAGCGATCCTGCGAACAAACTCACGGGGAGGACTAAGAGACTCGCGATTAACCCGAAGCCGGTTAAAAATCTCCGAGTTAAAACAACCTGACCGAAAAAAGTAATGACAGCAAGCCAGGCATAATAGGAACCGAAGAAGGTCGTCAAGCTCATTTGAGATGCATAGGCCGCTTTTGCAGCGGCCTTGAACTGAAAGTCAATCAGAGTCGAGACAACCACCGAGACAAAGATCGCGCTCGCGATCAATTGAAGATATCGGGACGTTCCAATTGCGCCAAGCGCGCCCGTCTGTTGATTCGCCTTCAGTTCTCTTTTTTCGAGTTCGTTTTCTGCTGCGCTTTTGAGCTCGCATAATTCATTGCGCGCCAGCCAAACCACACCAAAAGCTCCGGTAAATAATGTTGCGATGAACCAAAAAAGTTCGTCGGTTCTTGCGAATAGGTCAACTAACCATCCACTCGCAAAGCCGCCCAAAATAGCGCCAAGCGACCCGCCGGCGCTGAAAATGCCGAACAGACGTTTCGCTTCGCGCGATGTGAAAATCAGGTCGGCTAGGGTCCAGAATTGAGCGATAGCAAGAATACCGACGATCGCTGACCAGATGTAAAAAGCATATATCGCCCACGCAAACTTGAAGAACACGATGAGGTACCAAAACACGATCACATTGGAAATGATGAAGGCATGAGAGCCGAGAATGAGTTGGTAAAATGGCAACCCTGCCGTGTAACGCGTATATACAGCTATGATGCCTCCTGCAATAACAGCCACGAGGATGTAAACATAGGATAGATCGCTAACGAGAAAATGGCTGAGGAAGAGAGAGTCTCGTACGACTTTGATAACATTGTTAGCGGCGAGGAGAAAAAAAACCAGCGCGACCATAATGCCCACCCGCCGGAGCTCGCCGGGTCGGACCTCAAAAAAACGAGATATATTATTTCTCAGAGAAAAAGCTGCCATTGTTCGAGATTCTATCCGACCTCAAATAGATCTCAATTGGGCTCCGCGAAACAAGTCCGAAGAAGCGATGTTAAAACCGTTAGATGGTCGCCTCAGATGAGCGTTAAGCGGAGCTAGTTTCTGTTACCGTTTCAACCGTTCACGGACTATACGGTCGAGGATTTCAAGTCGCTCGTCTCGACAAACCTCGAGGGCTTCCTGTACGTCACCGAATCTTTCGATCGCGTCGGCAAGTCTCTCGCGGAAGCGAAGTCAATCGTACAGAAATCGGTTGTCGCGTGAGATTTCATCGAGTTTACGCGTTTCGGCTTTGATGAGACTTTGGAAGTGATCAAGGGAATTATCCTAGCATAATCCGGTTTCATCATAGTTCGGTGATACCCTTGACCAGCACGCTCAGTTGGGCTGGACCGCTGCTGGTGCTGCAGACATTTCGGGACAAGGCCGTTCTCCCCCGGCATGAGCGGGTTCAAAAGGAGCAGGTGATGCGGTCGGGCCTGCGCAGCGGATGGTCAATCCGCTTGCGGGTTGGTTCATTTGCCGCGCCCGCACGCGGACGACAAGATTACAGGTCGGCATTGAGTCTAGTCACGTATCCTTAGCGCGATGCATTTCGCGCCTTGCGCGGTTTTTTGCGGGCTCGCATCTTCGAAAGGAACCGCGCCGAGCGGCCGAACTTCCTTTCCAGCGATTCATCGCGGACGAGCCGCGCGCCCTCGGGATGATATTCCAACACGAGCTTGCGCGTATGAAATGCTTCGAGCTCGGCGCGATGGCCCACACTGATGACGGTGGCTTCAGGGAGTCGCTCCAGCACCAGTTGCATCAACGTTGCTGGCTCATCGGATCAGAGCGGCGGTCGCCTCGTCCATCACGATTGTGATGGGACGATGGATCAGGGCGCGGGCAAACGCAAGCCGCTGTTTTTCACCTCCGGAGAGCACATGTTCCCAACCCGTGTCTTCATCGAGGCGGTCCAGAAAATGGCCTAGGCCGACTTCTTCAACCGTTTTGCGGACCAAAGCATCATCAACTTCGTCGGGCGAGAGGGGATAGGTCACAGCGCGACGCAGCGTTCCGAGCGGAACGTAAGGCTGCTGCGGCATCAACAGCAATCCTTCGAACTTGATGCGGATCTCTCCCGTGCCCCAGGGCCACAGGCCGGCGATCGCCCGCACCAAGGTGCTCTTGCCCGTGCCGGATTCGCCGACAACCAGCACCTTTTCGCCGGCGGTAATCTCGATGTCCGCTTCGTTCACCACCGCGCTTCCATCGTCCAAGGTTACCGAGAGGTCGCGCAACCGGAGCGCTCCATCCTCGGCCGACTGACGAACTATTCGGCCCATCGTTTCTTCGCCCTCGGCTCGCTCCAAACGATCCAGCGACACCAATAATGAGGCAAGTCGACATGCCGACGCGGTCCAATCGGCGAGCCGTGGATAGTTGTCGACCAGCCAATTGAACGCGACTTGAACGATCATGAACGCCGAAGCGGCCTGCATGACTTCGCCGAGGGTCATCGTTCCGGCGACGTACTTCGGCGCGCAGAGGAGTATCGGAACGATCGGCGCGCCGCCGTTACTGGCCTGTGATACAACCGTCGTGCGGATGTACTGCCTCATCAGCTCGCGCCAGCGCTTGCGGACGTTCGTGAATGCCTCGTCAAGGCCCGCGCGCTCTTCATTCTCGCCGCCGAGCATCGCGATGCTTTCACCATTTTCCCGCAGCCGCGTGAACACATAGCGGTAGTCAGCCTCGGCCTGGTTTTTATTCTCAGATACGGCAACGAAGCCCCGCGCGATCATGATCATCGATCCGCTGGCCAGCACCGCGTAGATGAACGCAGCAATCACCAGGAAGCCGGGCATTGGGCGCGGAGCTCGAAACGAGGCGATATTGTGCTGTTTTGAGATGAATTCAGTGAATAGATCTTTCCTATCGGCCGGAGCGAAAGGAGAGGACGGCAATCCGTTCTCACGACCACTGGTCATCTCTGCAATGATGTACTGAAGCGATTCTGATTTTACATCCCGAACCGCTGAAGATTCGATCATAGAGAACTCACTAGCGGCCCCTCGGACCTGTCCAATTCAGCCAGCGCTTTGGGACTGGCTCTGGCTCTTGGATTGTTCTGAATCACACCGTCTATCGCGTGATTAAACGTGACCCAGTGAGACGTCGCTTGCGCTGATCTACGCCAGCACGCGTGTGGTGGTGCTGATCTGTGTAGCTCTGCCCTTATCGGTCAATAAGCCGGACAGGATTTCTTCTCGGATTGATTGTTCTTGGGGATTGAGAACACCGTCAGCGCGACGCTGTGCAATGCCAGCTAAACCGTGTCTGAAAGCGTTCTGATACCTGGTGGGCCGGATCTGCCGCGTATGCCTGCCATGAGCTACAGCATAGCGGATAGAGCAAGATTTTTCCTGTGGAATGCGTTGATTTGTTTTGTCGATCCTGTATGGATTCGAATAGAGGTAGGCCGGCGGCGTGAAGAGCGTGGTCAACAACTTGGAAGTAAAGCCTTGATTCGAGAAAATTTGCAGGGTGTTGGTTTTTTTGAATGCGCATCAATTTCTGTCACTGGCAGGAGAACTATGAAAAAAATTATTCCGTATCTAATCCTTATTCTGATCGCTGCCTGCGGCCCGCAGTTTTATCTTCCGGAGACAAAAGATACACCAGCGCAAATTGTCGTCAGCACGTACACGCAGGACGGATGTATCGAAGAACTTCAAGAAGAGGCGAAAAGGCGCGGTGTCGCGGTCAGGCTTAAAAGCGTCGAAACCGATTTGGGATGGGAGATTTTCTTGTTTCCTTTTTATAAGGGTACAAGTGCACAGGTGAGGTAACAGGTCCTCTCAAGCAATAGCTCAACGAGAGACAATGTCTAATCGTGCCACGAGAATCCTCAATCCTCATGTCGGGTCATTCAATATCAGGTTGAAACGCG
>Ga0207650_10001161_pt1 | contig 19338 bp, 18 predicted proteins | sample KBSS63metaG_FD_184325 | JGI IMG/M metagenome (GOLD analysis project Ga0207650, IMG submission 184325) | Switchgrass rhizosphere microbial communities from Kellogg Biological Station, Michigan, USA - KBS S6-3 metaG (SPAdes) (version 2) | ecosystem: Host-associated > Plants > Roots > Rhizosphere...
CGCGTCGCGGTTTTTCACGCGCAGGTTGGGGCGGTAGTAATTTTCCAGGTAGTCGCGAATGGCGTAGTCGTTGCACACGGTGTAACCCGCCAGGTAATCCAGCGCGTCTTCGCGCTTGACGTTGCGCGCCGGCTTGCCGATCACGGCCACCAGCTCGCACTCGTAGTGCATGTAAGCGACGTTATCCGGGCGCCAGGTCACCTGGTTGTGGCCGGTGTACGTCCCCACGGATTTGATGAAAGCCAGCGGTTCGGTCGGCGGCGTGAAGGCCAGTTCGGCAGCGTGGTCGGCGTAGTTCAGGCCCAGGGCGAACATGTTACCGGTGGCCGGCGGCAACCATTGCACCTGGTCTTCGGCCAGCAGGCGGCCGTCAGCCAGGCGCACGGCGTTTTCAGCTTCGACCTGTACCGAATGGACTTCACCTTCAAAGCGAATACGGGCGTGTTTCATGAGAGCTCCTCTGCCTTGATGTGATTGACCAGGCGGCCCAGGCCACTGATCTCGACCTCCACGGTATCGCCAGGCTGCACATCCACCCGGCCTTCGGGAGTGCCGGTGATCAGCACGTCGCCCGCGTGCAGGGTCATGAATTCGCTGATCTCGGCGATCAGCAATGGAATGCTGCGGACGAAGTTGGCCGTGGTGTTTTGCTGGCGGATCTCGCCGTTGACGTACAGCGTGATCGCCAGGCTGTGCAGGTCATCCAGCTGTGCGGTCGGCACCAGCTCCGGCCCGATGGCGCAGAACCCATCGCGGCATTTGGCTTTGACGGCGGGGCGGTAGTAGCTGTCTTCCGGCAGGCTGAACTCGTTGACGAGGGTAAAACCGGCCACGTAGTCGAGGGCGTCGGCTGCACTGACGCGGCTGGCGTCCTTGCCCATCACCACCGCCAATGCCGGCCCAGGCTGCAGGCGTTCGCCCTGGCCAGGGTGCACGACATCGCCACCGTTTTGGTTACGCGTGTTGGGCGTCTTGATGAACAGCACCGGTTTGACCGGCGGCTTCTGATACGGCGGCGCTTCGAATTCGGCGAGGTGCTGCTTGAGCAACCCCTGGTAGTTCAGCGCGACACCGAAAAGGGTGCCCGTCGCGACGTCATGCAAGGCGCGGCTCATGCATTCTCCTGGCAGGGTCCATGGAGGCCCTGGATTTAGTTAATGTGTTAACCGTTATAATTAAGATGTTAACTATCGTCAAGCGTGACAGACTGTTTCTTCGGTGGTTGTGCCGACCGAATCGGTGCAGGATGAGAGCCGCTGCACGGCGGCAATCACACTAAAAACGAGTAGCGTGCGATGAGCGACCGTCAACCCATTCCGAACATCAACATTGGCCAGGTCTACGACCAGCGCTACAGTGATGCCGAAGTGCATTACGACCAGTTGGCCAACCTGGCGGATTTTTTCGGCCGTAACATGCCGGTGCATCGGCACGACCGGTTTTTCCAGGTTCACTACGTGAAAAGCGGCACTGTGCGCGTGTACTTGGACGACCAGCAGTACGTCGAATCGGGACCGATGTTCTTCCTCACGCCACCCACGGTCGCGCATTCCTTCGTGACCGAGCCGGACAGCGACGGGCACGTGCTGACGGTGCGTCAGCAATTGGTGTGGCAACTGATCGAAGCCGACGCCAGCCTGGCGCCGACGGGGGCGCACTTGCCCGCCGCGTGTGTGGCCCTGGCGCAGTTGGGGCCGCAATACGCAGACGATATCCGCCGGTTGGACGTTCTGTTTGAGTCGCTGAGCGACGAGATGAAAGCCCAGCGGTCGGGGCGCAGTGCGGCCCTGGACAGCCTGACGCGGTTGATCATGATCAGCCTGTTGCGGCTGTGTTCCCATTCGCTGAAAGCCACGCCTGCCCGCCACGAGGACTTGAAAATCTTCCACCGTTTCAATGAGCTGATCGAAGCGCACTACCAGCAGCACTGGCCGTTGTCGCGTTACGCCCAAGGCATCGGGGTGACCGAGGCACGGCTTAATGACGTGTGCCGCCGCATCGCCGACCTGCCGTCCAAGCGCCTGATCCTCGAACGCCTGATGCAAGAGGCCAAGCGCCTGCTGCTGTTTACGGGCAGCTCGGCCAACGAAATCTGCTACCAGTTGGGGTTCAAGGACCCGGCCTATTTCAGCCGGTTTTTCCAGCGTTACGCGCAGCTCACGCCGGGGGAGTACCGCCAGCGCCAATCGGGGTTGCGTTGAGCCAGGCATGGCGGCTTCGCACCTTGGTCTTGTTGATCGTGTGCGGATCATCATGCGCATCGCAGTGGCGCGACAGAATGGCTTTTACACAGAACCGCTTGTACTTTTCACCGCGCCCACGCCGCTTGCAGCCGCTGGCCGGCGACACTAAGCTGCCGACTCGCCCATTCAAGTGGTGCCGTTTATGGCCAACCCAAGACCTTCGCTGACCCTGACCCTGCTGCAAGCCCGTGAGGCCGCAATGGCCTTCTTCCGTCCGGCCCTGAACAAGCATGAACTGACTGAGCAGCAGTGGCGGGTCATTCGGATCCTGCGCGAGCTGGGTGAACTCGAAAGCCATCAACTGGCTTTGCAGGCCTGCATCCTGAAGCCGAGCATGACCGGTGTGTTGACGCGCCTGGAGCGTGACGGCCTGGTGCGGCGGCAGAAGTCCAGCCAGGATCAGCGCCGGGTGTTCGTGGGCCTCACCGAGCGCGGCCAGCAATGCTTCGTCTCCATGAGCGCAGGCATGGAAAGCAACTACCAGAAAATCGAAGAACAGTTTGGCGCCGAGAAAATGGAGCAACTCCTGGGATTGCTGAACGAGCTGAAAAATATCAAGCCTTGAATGCACGACATTTTAGTTAATAGGTGAACGTGTTTGCCCGGCGAGGGCATTGCGCTGGCCAATCTTTACTATCCAATTTCGGCACAAATACACGACCCGCCCCAGGTCCGGAATGGAACTTGCGTGCGATCTGACCTGTAAGCCTTGGAACTGAAAAAGGTTGGGTCGATGAACAATAATAATGTGCGGATGCCTGCGGCCTCGGTGGTGCTTCCACCGGCGTTACCCCTCCAGCGTTTTCTGACCAGCGATATCGATGAACACGCGCGCAATATGGGCGGCTGGCAGGTTCGCTACGATCAGTTATCGCCGGGCGCCTTTGAAGGTGAGCTGGTGGAGTTCCGCTCGGGCTGGATGCAACTGGTGCGCGACCGCGCTAATCAGGCCATGATCAAGAGTGGCGCAGCCTGGAAAGGCGCCATCACCTTCAGCCTTCCCTTGAGTGCCGACGGCCCGGTGTATTGCTCGGGTCACCCGATCCATGCGCCCAGCCTGTTGGTGGCCCACGGTGAAAACCTTCCCGAGCTGCACACGCCACAGCACTTGGATTTGCTCAGTGTGGCCATTGAAGAACACGCACTGGCACACGTCCTGGAGCGTCAGGGCAGTGAGTTTCGAATTACCGATCTTCCCAAGTGTTACCGCTTGGGCGATTCATCTGTGCAACGTGAACTCGCAGGGTTGTTCGATGCGCTGGCGGGTTGCGACCAGGGCCGTGATGCCGTGCTGGGGCATGACTCGATCCGGCGCGGCATACGGGATGCGGTGATGCTGCACGTGCTGGAGTTGATCGCGCCGGACCAGGCGCCACCCCTTAACCCGACGGCGCGCAAAAGGATGGTCGACCGGGCGCGCGAATATGCGTTGAGCCACCTCGACGAACCGCTGTCGATCCTCGACCTGTGCAACCACATCGGCGCCAGCCGGCGCAAACTTCAGTACTGTTTCCAGGAAACCCTGGGCATCAACCCGGTGGCCTATCTGCGTGCGCTGCGCCTCAATGCGGTGCGCCGCGAACTGCGAACCCGCACCCAATCCCATGGCGTACAAGAAGTGGCGGCGCGTTGGGGGTTCTGGCATTTGAGTCGGTTCTCGAGCGATTACCGCACCATGTTTGGCGAAAGCCCATCACAGACCCTGCGTCGCACTCAACTCTGCTGAAAACGGATAACCGGCATACGCTGGTGCTTACTAGGATGGCCCACACCACTTGATGGGAGGGGCATTCGATGATTCATAACAATAATGCACGCGTCGCACGGACGACGCTGTTTACCCTGGGGCTGCTGGGTTGCTGCGCCAGCGTGCACGGCACCGAGAACGGTGCGCCGACGACCGCTGTTGGTGTGTACGATTTTGGCGCGGGCATGATGCCGCCAGCCACACCGTTCGGGACGCTGGGGCTGCGAACGGCGTTTTACTCCGCCAACGTGCAGAAGGACCGTCACGGCCGCTCAGTTGACAACCACTTCTCACTGGATGTGTTGTCCATTGGCGTCGCCTACATGCGCATGACGGATTACACCGTGCTGGGCGCCCAATACGGGTTCGGCACGGTGGTACCGTTTTTCAAGATGGACGCCTCCGTCAAGGTGCCGACGCCGGTCGGGCCGCTGAACCTGGAGGCTGATCCGTTTCGCATGGCGGACGTGCAATTGCTGCCGGTGATCCTGCAGTGGAACCTGTCGCCGAATCTGTTCATCAACACGCAGTTGCAGATCCAGGCGCCCACCGGTGACTACGACAAGAATCGGTTGATTTCGCCGGGGCTCAACCATTGGACGTTTTCGCCAATCTTCAACGCGACCTACATCACCGACGGCGGCTTTGAGGTTTCCTCAAGCGTTGAGGTCGACGTCAATACCCGCAACCCCGCGACCGACTACAAGAACGGTGTCGAGTACCGGCACGAGTTTGCCGTGGGTCAGCACGTGGGGCCGTGGACCTTGGGCCTGGGGGGTTACTACTACCGCCAGTTCACCGATGACGATGCGCCCGGGCTGCAATCGGGCAACCGTGCGCGGGTGCTGGCCATCGGGCCGGCAGTGAGTTACTTCAAGCCCGGTCTGCCTCCCGTGTGGCTGCATGCCTACAAGGAAACCGATGCCCGCAACCGTGCCGAGGGTTACACCGTGGCGCTGCGTATTTCGCAAAGTTTCTAGGGGGCTGAGCATGAACTCATCACATTCCGATTCCTTATCTCCACGGCAAGCCACCGGGCGTCGTGAAGGGCTGGTGCTGATGCTGGGCAGCAGCCTGACCATCATGGGCGCCGTCATGGTGGCGCCGATCCTGCCCAAGCTGGGGGCCGAGTTCGGCCCGCTGGAGCCCCGCGCCGACCTGCTGGTGCCCTTGGCGGTCACCGGGCCGGCCCTGGCGATTGCACTGTGCGCGCCCCTAGCCGGCTGGTTGGCCGACCGGGTCGGGCGCAAGGCCTTGCTGGTGATCGCCACGCTGTTGTATGCCGTGCTCGGGGCCATCCCGGCACTGCTGGATAACTTGCCGGCCATCGTCGGCGTACGCCTGTTGTTCGGCGCGGCGGAGGCGGCGGTGATGACCTGCTGCGCCACGCTGATTGCCGACTATTGGCACGGCGAAGAGCGGCTGCGGTACATCAATCGGCAGGTGGTGACTATCGGCCTGGTGGGCTCGTTGTTCTTCGTGGTGGGCGGGGCGTTGGGCGAGCACTCCTGGCGCCTGCCCTTCCTGTTGTACCTGCTGCCGCTGCTGTTGGTACCGGTGATGATCAAGGTGCTCTGGGAGCCTGCGGCCACCCGGCAGTTGGTCGAGACGCCTGAGCAGGGCAGGGTGGCGATGCTGCCCTTGGTGGTCGGTTACCTGCTGATCCTCAGCGGCATGGTCCTGAGTTTTGTCGTGCCGATCCAGGCGCCGATTCTGCTGGTGAGCCTTGGGGTGACGTCGAGCACGATGATCGGGCTGTCGGCGGGCCTGGCGCTGCTGGCGACCTTGGTCGGTTCGTTGGCCTGGCCGCTGCTGCGCCGCCGCGTCGGCATCGCTGGGTGCAATGCGCTGTTGCTGAGCCTGCTGGGCCTGGGGTTATGGCTGCTGATGCGGGGGCAAAGCTACAACGCGGTGCTGGTAGCGGTGCTGATTCACGGCGTGGGCGCGGGACTGCTGGTGCCCAATGCGATGGCGCCGGTGATGAATGCCCTTAACGCCAAAAACCGAGGGCGCGGCCTCGGCGGGTTCACCGCGTTTTTGTACTTCGGCCAATTTGTCAGCCCGCTGGTGGTGGCCGTGCTCAGCGTTTACTCGGGTGATCTGCCTCACGCCATCCAATGGCTGGCATTCGCCAGTTTTGCCTCGGCCCTGGCATGGGCGCTGGCAGGCCTGCAGGCACGGCGCAAAGCACTGACCCAGACACTCGGCTCAAGTCATTCGTAAGAGAGGAAATGAAGATGGACATCCAGAACCTGCTGGACAGTGAAGACGCCACCGGCCTGGCCGAGTGGATCAGGCGCGGTGAGGTGCAACCGGGCGAGCTGTTGGAGGCGGTGATTGATCGCATTGAACTGGTCGAACCGCATCTCAACGCGGTCGCCGAGCGGCTGTACGAATCCGCCCGCGAGGCCGCCCTCGCATCGCGCCCCGGTCGCGGGGTGTTTGCTGGGGTGCCGACCTTGATCAAGGACCTGTTTTCACCGGTCAACGGCGCGGCGATGACCAATGGCTCGCACGCGCTGGGAGGCTTTCGCGCAGACTTTGACGCCGAACACGTGAGCCGTATCCGCCGGGCCGGTTGCGTGATTCTCGGCACCAGTACGTCACCCGAGTTCGGCACGTCGTACTCCACCGAGTCCAACCGCTTTGGCGCCACCCGCAACCCCTGGAATGTCGACCACAGTGCCGGTGGGTCCAGCGGCGGCGCGGCAGCCTTGGTGGCGGCACGCGTGGTGCCGTTTGCCCATGGCAACGATGGCGGCGGCTCCTTGCGTGTGCCAGCCTCCTGCTGTGGCGTGTTTGGTCTCAAGCCCAGCCGTGGGCTGTTGCCATCCGGGCCGATGGTCGGCGAAGGCTGGGCCGGGATGGGCACCCCCCATGCCATTACCCTGTCGGTACGCGACAGCGCCGCGCTATTGGATGCCACCGCCGGGATCGACGTGGGTGCGCCGTACGCCGCGCCGCAGCAGGTGCAGCCTTATGTCACGGCACTGCAGCGTGACCCCCGGCCTCTGCGTATCGCGCTGGTTGAGCAACTCGAGCCTTGGCCGACCTCCCGCGAAAGTCTGGAAGCGGTGCGCCAGGCCGCCCGCTTGTGCCAATCCTTGGGGCACCCCGTTGAACCGGTCAGCTTGCCCGTCGCGATGCCGGCGTTTCTCGACCAGGTCTTCACCATCATCGGTGCAAGTACTCGCCACTATCTCGACGTCCTGGGACAGATGCGCGGTTTCGCGGTACAGCCTGAGGAGCTTGAAGCCCGTACCCGCATCATTTTGCGCAGCAAAGGCGAGGTCAGCGGTGCGCAGTACGCCGGGGCGGTGGAGGGGATTCATGCCTTGGGTCGGCAATTGGCGGTGTTCATGCAGGATTACGACCTGATCCTCACGCCGACCCTGGCGCGTGAGCCGGCACCGATCGGTGAGCTGGACCTGCAAGACGAACGCTTGAGCCTCGATGAGCTGATTGAGCGGTTTCACAGCTATTCGCCATTCACCGCACTGTTCAACGCCAGTGGGCAACCGGCAATGTCGGTGCCGCTGTACTGGAGCGCGGCAGGCCTGCCGATGGGGGCGCATTTTGCCGGTCGTTTTGGTGAGGAAAGCACCTTGTTTGCACTCGCCGCGCAGCTGGAGCGCGCCCAGCCCTGGCGCGGACGGATACCACCGGTCAATGCCTGTCAGCGGTCAGCTTCGATGCGCCGGTGAAACGCTAAGTTTCGTTTCTGGCTGGCCAATCAGCGGCAGTTTGGTCAGCATGTTTTTTAGTGCCAACGCGTCCCACGGCAGGTGTTCGGCAATACCGATTCCGACCACATCGATGACGTTTGCCACATCCCCGAGGAGACGAACAACCTGCGCCATGGTCATTTTTCCCTGAGCGATGCCGTCCCATGTGCTGGCAGGAACGTCAGGGTTGGCGAACAGTAATGAACGAAACAGCGTCGGGTCCAGCACGTCCAGGTCGAAGTGGATCGCCAGATGCTTCGCTCCTGTCGATTTAAGCCATTGCAAGACGGGCTCGCTGGAACACGCCAGTTCGCCAGGACTTGCACTCGACAGGCCCAGCCTGGCGATCATTGCGGTTTCAACGTCCATCGTTGCTTGCAGGCCTGCGTACATCACATTGGCGGGTTTGATTGGACGCTTCACCGCTTTCAGGAAGTCAGGGTCTCCTTCGCCCAGCAGGTTGCCCAGCACCATCGCGTGGGCGTGCTGAAAGTCGTTGGGCGTCAGGATGTCCGGGTGAGCATCCACCCAGAGAATGGCCAGGTCTGCGTCATAACGCTCGTTCAGGTAGGCAAACGGCGCCAGGTCCACCAGGCAGTCGCCGCCCAGAACAACAAGGCGATCCGGTTGATGCTTGTCGATCAGCGCACGCGCAGCGTGCAACTGGCGCAGCAACGCGCTTCGGCCGATGATCCCGCCTTCCGGCGTAAGTGTTGAGCCGTCAGGGAGATTCACAGGAACCTCTTCGACCGGGCCGAGGTGTTCAGGCGCCAGCCAGGACAGAAGCTGGGCGCCGAAGTGATAGGGCGGGTTGTTGCCACCTTGCCATTGTGGAAACAGCAAACGCAGGGTCTTGCCGTTGGCGTCGGACATGCAAAATTCTCCGGTTCCAGGAATAGACGGAATCAGTTGGTTGCTACCGTATTCGCTTAGCGGATGAAGATATGCAGGGCTATAGTTGACGCTTTGTTGCACAGAGCGCGCATATGGACCGGTTGACTGCGGCAAAAGTCTTCCTTGAGACAGTCGCCAGGGGAAGCATTTCGGCGGCCGCCACGCACCTGGGGATGTCCAGGGCGATGGCCACGCGTTACATCGGGTTGATGGAGGAATGGGCCGAGATACGGCTGCTGCACAGGACCACACGCAAACTCAGCCTGACCGCCGCGGGCGAACAACTGCTGCCCCTTTGCAAGGAACTGGTGGCGCTATCGACCGACGTCAAGGTGCTGGGGTCGCAAGCCGAGAGTGCGCCCAAGGGCCTGCTCAGGGTCACTGCACCGTCGATTTTTGCCGAGTATTGCCTGACGGATCTGCTGATGGAGTTTCTCCAGCTGTACCCGGCTGTCGCCATCGACTTGCAGATTGCCGATGGCATGACCAATCTTGCGCAAGAGGGCATTGACCTGGCGATCAGGGTGACTGACAACCTTGATCCGGGGGTGATCGCGAAGAAGCTCGGCGAAGTGGATTCGTTCATCTGTGCGAGCCCGGCCTATCTCCAGCGCCATGGCGTACCGGGCGACGTGAGAGACTTGGCCGTCCACAATTGCCTGACCTACGCGTATTACGGACGCAGCCTTTGGCATTTCATCGTTGACGGTGAGAACGTCTCGGTGCCGGTCACTGGCAGCTTCAGCACTAACGAGGCGTCGATCATCGTGCGTGCTGCGCTGAGCGGAACAGGCGTGTCGATGCTCCCGCATTTCGCTGCCGGGCAGGCCATCAAGGAGGGGCGCCTGATTCGACTGTTTCCTGAATATCGCATCAAACCCATCGGCATCCATGCCGTTTACCTGTCACGCCAGCGTATGCCGAACGCCCTCAAGACGTTGCTGGACTTTCTCTCCATGCGTCTTGCCGGTTGAGGACAGCGGTCGTCATCGAGAGGCCAGTCAGTTCCGCTGGTCGAAGGTGATGCGTGCTTGTTCGATAGTCACCTGATTGACCCGCGCCCACTCGGCAAGCAGCTCCAGCTGAGGTTTGAGCGAGTGGCCAAGGGCAGTCAGCTCGTAATCAACCTGGGGTGGGACGGTCGCGAAGGCTACCAGAAGCGTTCGCTCAGGAAGCCCGGATGCTGGCCGGTACCGGAATGCTCACCGGCCTGGGTGAAAGTCGTTTGTCCTATGTCTCGCGAGACGATGTTGCCGCAACGGCGGCGGGCGTATTGGCCCAGGAGGGTCATGTCGGCGCCATTTACTCAGCGACGGGCCCGAGAACCGTCACGGGCGCGGAGCGGGCTGAGGCGGCGACTGCGTTGACGGGAAAGCCGTTCGCGTTCGTCGTCCTCAGTCAGGAGCAATTACGTGCCGGTCTGAACCAGGCCAGTCTGCCGGAGGACGTCGCAGTATCCAGGAAGACTTTGCGCAGTCGAGCATGAATGCTCGTCGTTCTGGTGTCGCGGCCTGTCATAATCTGCGCGTAATGCAGGCGCGCCTGTACCCTGGACCTTGCAGCGAATGCAGCAGTGATCCGCAGGCGCCTGTCACACTCGGCCATCCGGCCTGATTTCACCCCCCTCAAGGAGTCCATGCCATTCATGGTGCTGTTCAATCGATTGGGCGCATTTTCTATCCAGGCGCGCAGGGCACTGGGACTGGTGTGGGAAACCTCACGGCCACTGTTCTTGGGGCTGTTGCTGGCGACGATCGTCGCCGGGCTGCTGCCCGCATTGGCCGCCTGGATAGGACAGCGCATTGTTGACGGCGTGGTCGACGCCATGCAGGTTCACGCGGCCGGCAGCCAGGCACCGGTGTGGCCAGTGATGCGCTACGTGTTGGCTGAGGCCGGCGTGCTGGCGTTGTTGGCGGCCGCGCAACGGGCGTTGTCGATGCAGCAGTCGCTGTTGCGGGTGAGGTTAGGCGTCAAGGTCAACCTGATGGTCCTGGAGAAAGCCCAGACCCTTTCGCTGCTGCAATTTGAAGACGCCGAGTTCTACGACAAACTGGTGCGTGTGCGCCAGGGGGCTTCGACGCGGCCGCTGAGCCTGGTGACTAAAGGACTGGGGTTGGTGCAGAACCTCATCTCGCTGGTCAGCTTTGCCGTGCTGCTGGTGCATTTCTCTCCCTGGGCCTTGTTGATCCTGGTGGTCGGCGCATTGCCCGTGTTCTTCGCCGAGACGCATTTTTCGGGCAATGCGTTCCGCCTGTTTCACCGACGGGCGCCTGAGACGCGTCAGCAGAACTACCTTGAGTCCTTGCTCTCCCACGAGGCCCATGCCAAGGAGGTCAAGCTGTTCGGCCTGGCACCGCTGTTCCTGCAGCGCTATCGCGACAACGCCCAGCGCTTGTATACGGAAGACCGCCAATTAACGGTGCGCCGTGACGCGTGGGGGTTTGCATTGGGCCTGCTGGGTACCGCAGCGTTTTACCTGGCTTACGCTTGGGTGGTACTCGACACCGTGCGTGGCCAGACGAGCCTGGGCCAGATGACCATGTACATCGTGCTCTTCAAGCAGGGGCAAAGCGCAATCACCGCCAGCCTCAGCGCTATTGCCGGGCTGTACGACGACAGCTTGTTCCTCTCGGACCTGTATGAATACCTTGAAACCCCCGTGATCACCCCGCGCGGCCGGCTCACCCAGGGCGTGCGCCCTGGCGATGGCCTGCGCTGCGAGCACGTGGGGTTTACCTACCCAGGCGCCGCCTCTGCAGCGCTGCGCGATATCAACCTGCACTTGGCACCCGGCAAAAGCCTGGCGCTGGTGGGTGAAAACGGCTCCGGCAAGACCAGCCTGATCAAACTGCTGACCCGTCTGTATACCCCAGATGAAGGCCGCATCCTGCTGGATGGCAGCGACCTGCAGGAGTGGGATGAACACACCCTGCGCCAGCGCATCGGGGTGATTTTCCAGGACTACATCCGCTATCAGATGACCGTGGGTGAAAACCTCGGCGTCGGCGACGTCGATGCCCTGCACGACCAGGCACGCTGGCGCAGCGCGGCTACTCAAGGGGTCGCGGCCGAATTTATCGAGCGCTTGAGCCAAACCTATTCAACCCAGCTGGGACGCTGGTTCGGCGGCCAGGAACTGTCCGGTGGGCAGTGGCAGAAAGTTGCCTTGTCGCGGGCCTACATGCGTCAGGACGCCGACTTGCTGATCCTCGATGAGCCGACCTCCGCGCTGGATGCCGGGGCTGAAGCGGCAGTGTTTGAGCACTTCCGTGAGCATGCCAAGGGCCGCATGACCCTGTTGATTTCCCACCGTTTTTCCAGCGTGCGCAGTGCGGATCACATTATCGTATTGGAACGCGGGCAGATTCTGGAGGAGGGCAGTCATAGCCAGCTGATGGCTGCCAGTGGACGTTATGCCGACCTGTTTGACGTGCAGGCACGGGGCTATCGCTAGAAAACCCACCGTCGTGCAGCGGTATAGGGTCCGTACGGTTTATCTTTATGGCCCCCGGCGCACCTGACGGTCGGTCGGGCAGTTGAGATGTTTTTGCTGGGCGCCAGGCATCAGCGTGTGGCCGAACAGATCCTCAGTCAAAGGAATTAGTCGTTATCGTGCAGGTAAAGCTGGCTCGGCGGGTGGTGTTACATTTGCCACGACTGATCGTTTTATCCCTGTGTTTTCAAAAGTGATCCCGAATCGGTCAGACAGCTCCTTTCGCCCCTTGGATGTTAATGCCAGTGCCCGACTGTCAAGGTCTTGGATAACCCATTTGCGGTTTATGGCTGTCTGTAGGAGCGCTGCTCCGAGTGCTCCGGCAAGGTGAGGGCGGCGCATGCTCCAATCCAGGCATGAGCACGCGAACTGACGTCGTTGTGCTCTTACCTGTTCTATCTCGATACCGAGCCCGGTCATCGCTTTTTCGCCGTTCATCGTAAGCTGATACATGCCGTCCCCAGCGACCGACGCGGTTAACCAGCCTGACGCGATGAAATGGTCATGCAGTTGCACAGCGAGTGTTCCAACCATGTGGTCATAACAGGTACGTGCGAACTGCAATCGGGTCGGGGTTGTGGACACATACCGTGGACCAGCGTTTTGGCCGATCACCATCAGGGCCTCAATAGCCTGGGCCACTTGCGCGTCCGCCAGGCTGTAATAGCGATGCCTGCCCTGCGTGTGCAGCCTTACCAACCCGTCCTCTTTTAGTCGTGCCAGATGCGCGCTCGCCGTGGATGCACCGACGTCGGCGATGGCGGCCATCTCGGTACTGGTACGGGCGTGGCCGTCCATCAACGAACACAGCATTTTCGTCCTCGCAGGCTCGGCAATGGCGCCGGCTACCCGAGAAATCGCGGTGTCATTGCCTTGAGCGTCCATATTTCGTTCCTGAGCGAATCGTTGGCATGAGGGGTGTTCGATAGTAGCCTTTCTTTGTGAACAGGACTTGCGCAATGACACCTTTTGAAGCCGCTACCCATGCTGATCCCTACGGTTATTACTCAAACCTCAGGCGAAAAAATGGCTTGTTATTCGATGCTGAGCTGGGTTTATGGATTGCGAGCAGTGCCAACGCCGTCGAAGCCATTTTGGGGCATCCCGACTGTCGGGTGCGCCCGCTAAGCGAGCCGATTCCTCCTGCCATTGCGCGTGGCGCCGCAGGAGTGATTTTTGGTCGTTTGATGCGCATGAACGAGGGCCCGCAGCATCTGTGCCCCAGGACGGCTATCGAGCCTGCCTTGGCTTCTGTCGGGAAAGAAAGCCTCTCAGAGATCGTGTCACGCGTGGTCGAGACCCTCGATGACCCCGTTGAAGACCTGGATGAGTTGATGTTCACGTTACCGGTTTCCGTCATCGCAGCCTTGATAGGCCTCCCATCCGGGCGGCTACACGAAGTCGCGAAGCTGACACGGGATTTTGTCGCCTGCCTGTCGCCGTTAAGCGACGAAATTCAACTCGGCGAAGCTCATTTCGGGGCCACTCGGTTAAATCAATTATTCAGCGCGCTATTGAGTGACCAGGAGGACAGCAGCCGCTTCATGAGTCATATCCGGAGCGCCTGCGCAGCCAACGCCTGGAGCGAGCATGATGCATTGATTGCCAACCTGATCGGCTTGTTGTCACAGACTTGCGAAGCCACCGCAGGCCTGATCGGCAATACCCTCGTAGCGCTCCATCGTTACCCTGATCTGACTGAAGGCATGCAACCTGAGCCGATGCTCGTTGCAGACTTGGTGGCAGAGGTAGCGCGCTACGACTCCCCGGTGCAAAACACCCGGCGATTCGTTGCAAAGCGATGCATTATCGGGGATAGCGTCCTGGAGGCGGGTGATACCGTTCTAGTGTTACTCGCTTCAGCCAACAGGGATCCCTACGCAAACCCACACCCCGATAGCCTCTTGCTAAAACGGACGCAACGACGAACCTTCAGCTTCGGCTCAGGACGACATGAATGTCCAGGTCAGCAACTGGCATTGACTATCGCCGCTGAGGCGATTTTGGCATGGTTGCATCGACAGCCAACCTCATCGGTTCGTCCTTGCCAGTGGGGGTATTTGCGCTCCCTTAATGGTCGCATCCCTCAGTTCAATCGTGATCGGGACATTCACCGTTATTTATGAAGCCTGAACCAGGACCTATCCAAACCGATAACAGTTCTTACCGGCGGATTTTGCTTCATACATCGCTATATCCGCCCTGGATAAAACCTGATCAACACTCTCCGGTCCTGCAGCCGCGCTCTCGGTAATGCCGATGCTGACACCGAGACCGTCATAGTCAGCATGTGTATCGGTGTAATCGCCAAGGGTCTTGATAATGCGCTCGGCAACGAGTGCGGCGGATGCCTTATCGGTACCCGGCATTAACACAATGAATTCGTCCCCGCCTATGCGTGCCACTACGTCACTCTTGCGCACCACCTCGGTGATCATGGCAGAGAAGGACACGAGTACGCCGTCGCCGGTCGCATGCCCGTTCGCGTCATTGATTTTTTTGAACCCGTCCAAGTCCAGGTAAAGGACGAAAAAACCCGCATCCTCCTTGGCGTTCGAACTGAGCGAGGCGGTCAACATATTCAGGATGCCTAAGCGGTTCAGTACGCCCGTCAGTTTGTCGTGGGTGGCTGAATGTGTGCTCTGTGCTTCTGCAATGTAGGCTTTCGTAAGGTTGGCATTGAGGTTGTTCAGCAGTACCCACAAGCCGGTGAGGTACATCGGGGCCTGTAGGATCAATACCCGTAACATCGGTTCCGGTTGAAACAGCGTGGCCAGTTTCAGCGGTATATCCGTGAGCAGGATCTGGGTGAAGGCGTATCGGGGGATGCCTTGATTCCGCATGGCAATAGCGCCGTTCATGCTGACCGCCGACGTACAGGCCAGCACTTGCAGCACAGGGTCCATGCTGATGACGCACGCCGCCGTACCCACGCCGATTTCGGCAGCCCAAATCAAACCGAAGAGCAGCGACAGGTCCGCCGCGTAGGGTAATTTGGACGCTTCACGGGTTAAAAACCGTTGCAGTAAAAACCAGCGGATGATCCAGATCACAATGTCGGCTACCCACCAACAGATGAAAAACACGGTGGGATGGAGTATCACGGCGACACTGCAGACTAGCAGCGTGTTCAGCCCCGCTGCCGCCAGCGCCGCTCGAGAGGAGAGGGGGCCTTTGAGTAGCTTTAAACGAATGTCCCGGTCGAGTTTTTCATTGTCTTGCACAAACCAACGGATAAACGATGTCCTGGGAAACGAGTGATGATTAGGCATAGTGTTATTCCGCCAAAAAGCGATAACCAGTAGTGGCCTTTTAGCACTATTTTGCCATCCTCGGGTAAACGGTTTTGCCTGGGGTCCCTTGAGTTGTGTTCGCGCGTGGCGCTAGCGGAAATTATCGACGTAGCCCCTTCAGCGATTTCAATGCTGACGTGTCCATTTTTGCTCCAAGTAGTGAATGCAGAATCCTTCATCACGGACCAGGTCCCGGTGCAGCGAGATGTTGGTCTTGATGCCGTCGACCACGATTTCGTGCATGGCGTGCTCAACGAGCGCACGCCATGCCCGTCACTGATGTCTCAAGCGGCTGCCCTGTTGGCTCGGCAACCAAATCTAACGCAGCATCGGGTCAGACTTAGTCTCTGAAGCAGCGTTGCTGAGCAGCCAAATCAGCGCAGGGGATTGCTTGACGTGTTCAGCCATGGCTTTCATTGCAACCTTGAAAGGCGGAATAGTAGACACCACGACATCGTAATTCTCGTCAGGCTGTAAACGAACGCCAATGATGACACTTTTGTCTTCTTGTTCGCGGGCGTAAGCAATAAAGCCATTCTCCAACGGATGCACATATTCTCCAGTCCGTACGCCGGGATAGTTTGGAGACTTGTGGAAATCACTTCGTAGTGCAATGACTTTGGTCACCGTCTTGAAGGCCGGGCTGAAGTTGTCGGTAAGGTAGTCGTAGCTCATGGCAAATAGCACGCTAACGATAAGTGCCCCTGCTCCATGGAACATGATCATACCGCGCGATTGCTTGAATTTAGCTTGAAAACCGAGGAGTGCGGCCAAGTGGGTCAAGTGGCTGGAGCGCTGGTATTGGGTTCAGTTTTGGCGGGCAATAAAACGGATTCACATTGGACCTCGCAGCCAATAAAGGGCGCGGGATGAGTGACGGTGATGACGTCACCCAAACCAATGCAACCATTAAGGCCGGGCAGACAGTACGTCTTGATAGTGCCGGGGATACCAATCTCAAGGGTGCGGTCGTTACCGGTCAGCAGGTTCAGGCCAAAGTGGGCGGCGATCTCAATATCGAAAGCCTGCAAGACACCAGCACCTATCGCTCGGAACAACTGAGTGCAAACGTCGGGGTCAGCATTTGCATACCACCGTTCTGCATGGGCATGAGCAGTGTCAGTGGTGGCATTGGTCAGCAAAAAATGCACAGCGACTATGCCAGTGTCAGTGATCAATCGGGCATCAAGGCGCGCGACGGTGGATTCCAGGTTGAGGTTAAGGGTAATACCGACCTCAAGGGCGCAATTATCGGCAGCACGGATAAAGCAGTCGCTGATGGTAAGAACACGTTCACAACGGGCACGTTAACCAGTTCGGACGTCAAAAACAAAGCCGATTACGACGCTACGAGTATCAATCTGAGCGGTGGCTACAGTGCTGGCGGGAAGGTTGGCAGGGATGCAAACGGCAACGTTGATGCCACCAAGACCGGTACGCCAGTGGCTGATAAAGGCGGATTTGGCGTCAACGCGCCTGTTGCGCTGTACGCCGGTGACAGCTCCAGCAGCAAAACCTTAAGCGGTATCAGCGGCGCAGCAGTGACGGTTACTGACAGCGCCAAGCAGCAGGCGTTGACCGGCCAGACGGCCGAGCAAGCGGTGGCTGCAATCAATACTAACGTGTCCAGTGATCGAGATGGCAGTAACAAGCTTAAGCCAATTTTCGACGCGAAGGAGATTCAGGTTGGTTTCGAGATTACTGGCAAGTTTGTTCAGAACGTAGCTGCGTATCTGGAGACCCGCGCCCGCGAGGCGGATACGCTGCGTAGCGAAGCTGAAAAGGAATATGCCAAATCCCGCGACCCTGAAGTCGACCCTAACGTACAAGCGGTTCATCGACAGAAATACCTGGACCTGAATAAACAAGCCAATGCCGTCGCTGCTGATTGGGGAGCAGGCGGTACCTACCGACAAATCGCCACGGCATTGGTCGCGGGTGCAAGCGGTAACGTAACCGGTGGTGGTGCGCAGTTTGCGCAGAACATGGTCGTTAACTACGTCCAGCAACAGGGCTCGGACTACATCGGCAAACTGGTCATCAAGGGGATGAAAGAAGGCAGCCCCGAGCACGCCAGCTTGCATGCCATTCTCGGCTGTGCCGGTGCTGCTGCCAGCAGCCAGAGCTGCTCAGCGGGTGCGCTGGGTGGTTCGGCCAGTAGTTTGCTCGCAGGCCTTTTTAACGAAACCAGCCCTAATGAAACGAGCGAGGAGCGAGAGGCCAAGCGCAACATCATCGCGTCGATGGTTACCGGCATTGCTGCAATGAGCAACCCGAACGGCGCGGCGACGGCTACCAACGCCGCGGTTGCGAACGTCGACAACAATTGGCTGGCGACCCAACAAATAGTCCAAATGATCAAGGAGGTCGCAGAGGCCAAAACCTTCGATGAAAAAATGAAGGTGACGGGCAAATGGTTATCCATTTCGGGTAATCAAGATCTGGCTACAGCCAGCGCACTCTTCAACAGTTTCAAAGACAGCATGGCAGGCGCCGGTGTAGACGCGCTAAACAGCGCAGTGGGAGTGCTACGCGATCCAATAGCAAGCATTGACGCTATGAACGAATTCATATTGTCAGTGGAGGGGGAGAAACTTTTCGGGACGGCAGCCGCTGGCTTCAAATCGCAAATTACACAGCTTCGCGATGCACTGGTTGTTGGCGGTGATGAAAACGCCGAGAAGCTGGGTAAGCAACTCGGTGAGGCGGTGGCCTTGTATGCACAAGTCGTCGCTACCGGCGGTTCAGGGGGGGCGGCTCAGGGGGCGTCAACGCTTTCTAAAGCAGGTGTCGACGTCTCTATCAATGGTTTCAAAGAGATTGCCGCTACCACCAAAGCTGCGGGTGGTGTTGAGGGTAAGCTGGCGAAGTTTGAACGTATTGGGCCAAATCTTGATGTACCACATCCGATCGATGTGCCAAATAACGTGCCGGTGGGAGGACCCCAATACGTTAAAAGCGCCACGATTCAGGCCAATACTACAGTCGAGCTCAGTGAGAGCGTAACGCTTAAGAGTGGGAAGGTGATTCCCAAAGGCAGTATTGTCACGGTCAGTGACGATACGATGAAGGTTGTGTACGCTGATGGGAGGAGCGAGCTTGCGTCATATTCAAAGGCGAATACACCGCCTTTGATGCTGGCTGATGGTGCAAAAGAACTTGGAAGAGTTGATCCACCCATCCCAAAAGTTGATGTCACAAATGACTTTATGATGGACGTGTTCAAAGATGGAGGAGTCCAGCTCAAGTATGGCGATCCTGATGGCGTAGCAGGATTGGTCGTGAATGTGGATAAAGCGGGAGTGCTGGGATTTGAAATTCGAGCAGCACAAAATCATCCCTACTACAATGCATCAGGCACTGATATTTTCGCCAGCGCAATGCAACGCCTCGGCAACGAAGGCATCAAATCCGTGGGGCTTGGGAGGCGGGTACTGACAGCGTTAACACTGCTCGATATCTCGAGAATATTGCCAATGGAATGTCAAAAGAAAATGCTGCTTTGAATACATGGACAGGCCAAATAGCCCAAAAGTACGGATACGGAAAGGTTGAGAAAATTGAAACCATTGGAGACATCAATTATGTCACCTTTAAAAAACAGGTATTTGTTAGCCCAGTTGCTGGAAGGGAAATTGCCGAGCAATGTACTGAGCTTGATGTTAGAGGCTGATCCTGAGTTGGATAAGTATGTTTTAGCAAATGTTTTTTTGGAAGAGTTTGATCGTTTGGATAGCAAAATCCTTCCTGTAATATGGAAATGGAAGAGTGCCAAATCAATTAGAGGTATTTCTGATCAACAATTTGATGAGGCAATACTTGCGCAAATGAGGATCGCGGGTTATATAGTGTAGTTAATAGTTGGGAGGGTCTTAGTTTCCTACCTTGAGGGCGTTGGTACAAAAGCAACAGCTACTCCACGCACTCCATTAGCCGGTCCTAC